>Ga0335073_10000574_pt1 | contig 47242 bp, 43 predicted proteins | sample Lox_Sample_22_FD_207093 | JGI IMG/M metagenome (GOLD analysis project Ga0335073, IMG submission 207093) | Soil microbial communities from Loxahatchee National Wildlife Refuge, Florida, United States - Lox_Sample_2.2 | ecosystem: Environmental > Terrestrial > Soil > Wetlands | place: USA...
TTGGGACTTGGTCAGGCCTTTCGATTCGTTCGCCAGAACATTCTGTGTTTGAGTCGTCGTGGCCGGCAGGGGAACGGTGCTGACCAGTGTGACACCTATGCTGCTGCCCAATCCGCCTCCGCCCCATGACGCGCCGCTCGGACCGCCGAAAACTGTGGCATAGAGCACGATCAATCCCGTCACGGCGAGGTGGAACCCCGCCGACCACGCCAGCGCGCGACCCCAGGGGTCGTGCTCAAAATAGATGTCAGCGTTTGCCGCCATTTTGTTCCAGAGGCTGGGTGACGATATCGATGTGGGTGATCCCCGCCTGCTTGACCGAATCCATTACGGTGGCGAAGGCGCCAAACGGAACGTTCTCATCGGCACGCACAAAGATGAACTGGTTGCGCGGATCGCGAATCTTTTGCCGCAGCTTGGCGGGAATCTCATTGATGTTGACGGCGTCATTTCCCAGAAACACGCGCTGGTCTTTATTGATGGTGATGACCGTGCGCTCTTCCGTGATCTCTTTGACGGTACGGGTTTTCGGGACGTTGACCTCGATGCCCGACTGCAGCACCGGAGCCGTCACCATGAAGATAATGAGCAACACCAGCACCACGTCCACCAGCGGAGTGATATTGATGTCGGCAAGAGCCGATTGCGTGCGTCCGTTGCCCGTAGTGAAGGCCATCACCGCCTCACTTCAGCGGAAACTGGCTGGATATGCTCGACCGCATTGAGCACCTCCAGCGAGAAGTCGTCGCTGCGGGCGGCAAATTCGCGAATGGAACTGGCGATCAGGTTGTAGGCGATGACCGCGGGAATCGCGGCCGCCAGTCCAGCGGCGGTGGTGATGAGCGCTTCGGAAATTCCCGGAGCGACCGCGCGCAGGGTGGCTGCCCCCGCCGTTCCTAAACCATGAAACGCGTCGATGATCCCCCACACCGTGCCGAACAGGCCAATAAACGGCGTTGCCGCAGCCGTGATGGCCAGCCAGGGCACGTTGCGCTCCAGTCGTGTGACTTCCTCGGAGGCGCCAATCTGCATGCCCCGTTGCACGGCTATCAGGCTGCGCAGAGAGCCCGCTGGTCCCGCAACCTGGCGCTTGTATTCCTCAAAGCCGCCTTCGAATACCCCCACCAGCGGACTGGGACGGAATTGATCGGCCACGGCAGCCACATCCTGCAGGCGCTGCGCCTTGCGGAAAGCGCGCACAAAGCGTCCGCTTTGCACGCGAGCCCGGCGCAACAGGCTCCATTTTGTAAGAATGATGGCCCAGGAAATCAGGCTGAAGACGAATAGCGTCAACAGCACCACTTTGGCGACCGGCCCACTATTGGAAATCATGTCGCCGATCTCGCCGCCGATGAAGCAGAAAAACAAAGGAAGTAGTTGCATTGTGTTGGAGAACGCCTGCCTTGATTATAGCCGCCCATCGCGGGCGTCGAAGCCCCTGCTTTCCGGATGTATCGCATCTGTAAACTCGATTCGAAAGGAATCGCGTCCGCGCCCTGAGGCCCCGCTACTCCGAGGTGTGGCCTCGGCACTGACGGCCGGCAACGGTTTCATGTTATGCTGCGCACAACTTCGTCCACAAAACTCGTCGTCCCAGGACGCCTGTGCTGGTTGAACTGCGCCTCGAGAACTATGCGGTCATCGACAACGTGGCGGTGGAATTTGCCCCTGGGCTTAGCCTTCTGACCGGCGAAACCGGAGCCGGAAAATCCATCCTCATTGATGCTCTCGCGTTGTTGCTTGGCGACAAAGCCTCCAGCGACGTGGTGCGCGCGGGTGCAGAGCGAGCGGTGGTTTCCGCCGTGTTCGAATGCTCAGGCTCCGCGCAGACCGCTCTGGAGAAGGTGCTGGAAGCCAACGGCCTCGACGAATCCGACGACGCCAGTTTCATTCTTCGCCGGGAGATCGCGGCCGGCGGTAAAGGACGCGTTTTCGTCAATAACCAGCCCGCGACCGTTGCCGTGCTCCGCCAGCTGGCGCCCCATCTCGCGACAATCCACGCCCAGAACGAATCGATCCTTTCTTTCGATGGTCCAACCCGGCTGGAGCTTCTCGATGCCTATGCCGGAAGCCAGATTGAGCCGGTGGCCTCGGCATTTGAAAAGTGGAAGGCGATTCGCCAGCGCATGGATGAACTGGAGCGCGGCGAGCAAGATCGGATGCGGCTGGTCGACTTGTGGATCTTTCAGAAGCGCGAAATCCAAGAGGCCGGGCTGCAGCCCGGCGAAGACGAGCGCCTGGAAACCGAAAAACGCGTTCTCGCCAACGCCGAGAAAATCTATAACGCCGCTATGAACGCCTTCGATCTGCTTTATGAGGGCAACGGTTCAACTTCCTCTTCGCTGCGCGCAGCCCAGAAGCAGGTCGAAGAACTGGCGCGCTTTGAGCCAAGGTTTCGGGAAGCTCTGGCGGCGCTTGAAAGCGCCCGAATCAGCGTGGAAGACGTAGGAGCAACGGTGCGCGACTACGCGGGCGGAATTCACGCCTCGCCTGAACATCTGGCCGAGGTGGAAGATCGCTTGGCCCTGCTCGATCGTCTGAAACGCAAGTACGGGCCCGCGCTGGAAGATGTGATCCGCTTTGGCGCAGACGTTGCGCAAAAACTCGCGGAAGTCGAGAACAAGGACGAGATTCTCCGTCAGCTGCGCGCTGAACTGGCGGAGAACGGCGCCGCTTATCTCAGCCTCGCTCGGGCGCTTTCAAAAAGGCGGAAAGAAGCCGCACGGAAGTTGGAGAAACTGGTTGAGGGCGAGATCAACGATCTGGCCATGAAGTCCACGTTTCGCATCGAGCTGACCGCATCGGAAGAAGAAGGGAACTGGACGTCCTCGGGCCTCGATCAGGTTCTGTACATGATCGCAACCAATCCCGGCGAACCTCTGCGGCGGCTGGAGCACGTGGCATCCGGCGGAGAACTGTCGCGGGTCATGCTGGCGTTGAAAGCCAGCGTCGAGGCTGGGACGGCGGGCGGGCAGCATGCAAGAACGGGCCAGGGCGGCGTCAAAGGTGCTAATCTCGCGGGAGTTCCAGCTCCCCAAACGCAGCGCACCATGGTCTTTGATGAAATCGATACCGGCATAGGAGGCCGCGCCGCCGAGGCGGTGGGCCGGAAGTTGAAATCGCTTGCCCGGTCGAATCAGGTGCTCTGCGTTACTCACTTGCCGCAGATCGCCACCTTTGCCGACCATCATTACCTGATCGAAAAGAGGGAATCGGGTGGTCGCACCCGCACCAGCATCCGCGCCGTTACCGGCGAGGAACGCACGGAAGAGGTGGCCCGCATGTTGAGCGGCGCCAAACTCACCGACACCTCCCGCAGGCACGCCGAGCAGATGATCAAGGCCAACGCCTAGTCGCGCATCGCGCTCAAAACATTCGCGAGCCTGGTCAGGTGATGAAGGAACAGTCGTTAGTGGAATCGGCGGTCACGTTAGATCAGGCGGTTTGGGCCGGGCTTTTGCCGCTCCACCATCACGACCCCTTCGATCGCCTGCCGGCAGCGCAAGCCCAACTGCTGAACCTGCCGATTGTTAGCGCCGACCGTGTGTTTGACCGTTATCATGTCCACCCATTCTGGTAACTCCGTTCGCCCGCGAAATCTCCCCCTTCGCTGCTAATCCCCGCCATTTCTGTGGCTTACGTTGACCACTTGGGTACTTTCCGGTAGTTTATTTCTATCGCCTTAATAAGGTTGTGTACCTTAGGTTATACGACGGTTAATGTGCATTTTTGCATCTCAAAGGCTGTACGGACGATCTTCAATCTAAGGCCTGACTTCTGAGACAGGGGTTTGCTGGGTGTCAGATTTGCGAAAAAATACCGAAGGCAAGACCTTGCTTCTGTTGAAGCCCCGCGGGTTTTGCGCGGGCGTGGTGCGTGCCATCGACGTGGTCCGTATCGCTCTCGAGGCTTTCGGTCCGCCCATCTATGTGCGCAAGGAAATTGTCCACAACAGCTTTGTGGTGGATGAATTGCGGGGCAAGGGCGCGATTTTCGTAGACAGCGAGGATGAAGTTCCCAACGGCGAGCGAGTCATCTACAGCGCTCATGGAGTTTCACCGGACGTGCGCGAGCACAGTCGCCGGCGCGGTTTGCGCGTCATTGACGCCACTTGTCCGCTGGTCACCAAGGTTCACGTGGAAGCCGTCAAGTTTGCCAAGGAAGGCTATTCGCTGATCCTGATCGGCCACCACGATCACGACGAAGTGATCGGTACATTAGGCGAAGCTCCCCTGGTCACGCAAGTCGTCGGCTCGCCCGAGCAGGTCGAATCCCTGAGTGTTCCTCATCCTGACCGCGTGGCCTATCTGACGCAGACCACGCTCAGCCTCGACGAAACCAAGGACATCATCGCCGCCCTGAAGCAAAAATTTCCCAACATCAAGGGACCAGCGGCGCAGGATATCTGCTACGCCACGGAGAATCGCCAGGTCGCGGTGAAGCAGGTAGCCTCCGAAGCCGATCTGTTACTGGTGGTTGGCTCGGAAAACAGCTCCAATTCCAACCGCTTGGTGGAAGTGGCGCGCAACCTCCGTACGAATGCGCATCTAATCGATAGTTGCCAGGACATTGAGCCCGACTGGCTGCGAGGCGTGAAGACCATCGCGCTTACGGCGGGGGCTTCGGCGCCCGAGTGTCTGGTGGAAGAGACAGTGAAGTTCCTGGCCGGCAAGGGTTTTGCCAACGTGAAGGAACTGGAAGTTATGCCCGAAAACGTGCGCTTTGGTTTGCCGCCCGAGATCGTCGAGGCCATCGCCGCCGCGCCTGCCAGCGCCACTGCCGATTAGAACGGAGTCGCCCCCCAATGGATACTCGCTCCCCCGATTCTCACTTAACCTCAGCCCCAGAACTTCGGTTCGGTAGAATCGACGATCTGGCCGGTCGCATCTCTGCCGGAATCACCGCAGCCCGCCAGTATCTTTTCGCCCAGCAACATGAGGAAGGCTACTGGTGCGGCGAGCTCGAAGCCGATACTACTCTCGAGTCCGACTACGTTCTGCTGCACTCGCTGCTGGGAACCGGCGACACGGAGCGTTTTCAGAAAGCTGCCAACTGGATTCTGCAGCATCAAAACGAAGACGGCGGCTGGGGGACTTACATCGGCGGGCCCTCCAATGTCAGCGCCTCGGTAAAAGCTTACTTCGGGCTGAAGCTGGCAGGGTACAAGGCGGACCATCCCGCCTTACTGCGGGCCCGCAAGAGAATTCTTGAGCTCGGCGGCGTGACCGAGGTCAACACCTTCACCAAGATCTATCTCTGTTTCTTCGGCCAGTACGACTACGATGCGGTCCCCGCCATTCCTCCGGAAATTGTGCTGTTTCCCAACTGGTTCTGGTTCAATATTTACCAGATTTCCTCATGGTCGCGTGCCATTCTGGTGCCGCTTTCCATCTGTTACGCCAAAAAGCCGTTCAAGAAAATTCCCCGGGAAATGGGCATCGAAGAACTGTTCGTTGGCGGGATGGCGAAGTCGCGCATGCATCTGCGCTGGTCGAAGCAGCTGATTTCCTGGCGCAACTTCTTTCTGCTTCTCGATCGCATGACGCATTGGTTTGAACGGGTTCACATCCGCCCGCTGCGTTCGATCGCGCTCAAGAAAGCCGAGAAATGGATGCTGGCGCACTTCGAAATGAGCGACGGCGTCGCCGCCATCTTTCCCTCCATCATGAATTCGATCATCGCGCTCCGCTGCCAGGGTTACTCGCTGGACGACCCCCAGGTGATCCGCGCCATGGACGAATTCGAAAAGCTCGGCATTGAAGATGAGGAAAAAGACACCTTCCGCATGCAGCCTTGCGTTTCGCCCGTCTGGGACACGGCGTACGCGCTGTTTGCCCTGGGAGAAGCCGGGGTGCCGGCTCAGGACCCGCGCCTGGTCAAATGCGCCGACTGGCTGCTGCAGAAGCAGGTGCGCAATCCCGGCGATTGGCAGGTGAAGAATCCCAAGGGCAAGCCGGGCGGCTGGTACTTCGAGTTTAACAACGAGTTTTATCCGGATGTAGACGACAGCGCCATGGTTTGCCTGGCGTTGAGCCGCGTGGAACATCCCAACGGACGCTATCAGCGGGAGTCGGTGCAGCGCGCTATCGACTGGATTTTCTCCATGCAGTGCAGGAACGGCGGCTGGGCTTCGTTTGACAAGAACAACGACAAGATGGTTTTCCAGCACATCCCGTTCGCCGACCACAACGCCATGCTCGATCCCCCGACCGTCGATATCACGGGCCGGATGCTCGAAATGCTCGCCACCTACGGATATGACAAAAATCATCCCGTGGTGCACCGGGCCATCAATTTTGTGCGAAACGAACAGGAGCCCGATGGCAGCTGGTTCGGCCGCTGGGGCGTGAACTACATTTACGGTACGGCTTTGGTGCTACGCGGCCTCGAAGCCGTCGGCATCGATCATCACGAGCCCTGCATCCAGCAGGGTGCGGAATGGCTGCGCATGGTGCAGAATCCCGACGGAGGCTGGGGCGAAAGCTGCGGTTCGTACGATGATCCAAGCACGCGGGGCGTGGGTCCGAGCACGCCTTCGCAGACCGCATGGGCAATTCTCGGCTTGCTCGCGGCCAGCGACACGCGCAGTGATTCCGTGGCCCGCGGCGTCGCCTACCTGTTGCGCACGCAGAAGAAAGACGGTTCCTGGGACGAGGCATACTATACCGGCACCGGTTTCCCTCGCGTGTTCTATCTGATGTATCACCTCTACCGGCAGTATTTCCCACTGATCGCCTTAACGACGTGCGCCAAGGTGATGGAGAAAGAGAGCGCCTGACGCGGGGTAGAAAACTGGCGTCCTTAGCGTCGCGTCAAGCGACTGGAAAATGAAATAGGGCCTTGTTCTTAATACACAAGTCAGTTCGCGAGAGAGGCCCCCATGAAGCGCAAGTTCTCTTGCTTGGTTCGATTTCTTCTGCCCCTCCTGTTTGCTTATCCCTCTTTCGCTCAATCCGTCGCGTCCCTATCGAACTGCGAGGCGGCACCCGATGTTCAAAAGGCTTTGGATGGGTTGCCGACGTACCGGAGCGATCCGCGGCTGACCGATTGGCAGGTCTATCAGCAGCGGCTGGGGGGCCTGAAGGCACTGATGCGCCAATATCCCAATGACCTGTTCGTCCAGCGTACCTACATCGAGTCAACAACATCTCTCCGCGGGATTGATACCGTAAGCGTCGAAGAAAAGCGCCAGGCGATGGCGGAATACAAATCGAAACATGAACAAAATCCCGGGAATCCTGAAATTCAATATCTCTACGGTTTGACACTTGTCGGCCTCGATACGCCACACGCCATCCAGGCATTCGACGCCGCCTTGCAGCATGAGCCGGGTTTCCCCTATCCCCATCTCGCGTTGGTCCGCATTTACAAATCCGCAGCCTTTCTCAACAAGGAACAGGTCGTTGCTCACCTGACATCCTTTCTCGATGCCTGCCCAGCCACCTTTGCGGCCTACGACTCGCTGATCTGGACCGGAGACGAGCATTTGTTGAGTAAGTATGGCGTGCAGCTGCGCGGAGTCTTGCAAGCTCGCAGCGACGCTGCCGCAGTGGCCGCCTATCAGACTTTGTGGTCGATTGAGTTCAAGATGCACCCCGCCTCGGAATACGAAACTCTGCGAAAGCAGGTTGGTCAGGACGTCGCACGTCTTAGGCAACTGAAGATGGGGGGCCGTCGCGAGTGGTATGAAACTTTGGAACAGGGATACAAGCTCGCGAACGATCCCAAAGATGCGGATTGGGCAAAGCAAGAGCGCGAACGACGCTTACCCTCTGCTGGAGACTCTGCAGACAAATGGTTTAAGGACCATCCTTGGCCAGGCGGAGACGCAACCGCCACCGTCAAGCAGGCCTACCTTGCCAATTTGTTGGCCCAGACCAATGTTTGGCTTCAGAGCGTCGACCCGCAATTCGTGTTAGAGCGTTTCCAACTACTGGCAATCCGTGTTGCCGCGATGGGTGAGTCGGATACGGTCACTGCCGCCGATCTGGAGCTTGCGGTGGAGCAAGAGCTGAAGTATGCCGGTGAAAACGGAGGTGGGAGTCCTTGGTCTACCGAGCCCTCACCGTGGTCCGACGACTACGCTGGGGCTGCGCGGACTTTGTCGAAGAAGCACATAGACCCTGAGCGAGTGATCGACTACACCGAGAAGGCCGTAGCCATTCAGAAGTTTGAGGAAAAACAGCCCTACTCGGATCTTCGCGCTACAAAGGAGAATCTCGCGGATGAAAAGTTCGAGAGGGGCTACTCGCGTTTCGATCTGCTGCGGCATGAGATTGAAGCTTATCTACAGCTAAAGAAGTCCGATAAGGCGGAGGCCGTCCTGACGCAAATGGATCAGGGGTTGAGGGAGCTGAAGCCCCTCGGCGCGGACAACGGCCCTCGCAAACAGGCATTAGCCGCGTTGGTGACGGACTATTGGGGACTCAGGGCGCAAGCTGCGGAATTGCGCGGCCAAAAGACAGACGCCATGTCTTTTTACCAAATAGCTTTGCTAACCCGACTCGATGCGGGCGTCAAGCCGCCAGCAAATGACGAACTGCCCGAAAAGGCTCATCGGCTCTGGACGAGCCTCAACGGATCCGAAGAGGGATGGCAACTTTGGTACGCACGTCGCGCCAACGATTTGGCGAGCAGCATCCCATTCGAATGGGAAAAGGCCGATCAGCCTCTGCCCCCGTTTGAACTCCCGGATCTGAGCAATCGAACCTGGAATTTGAATGCTCTCAAAGGCAAAGTGGTATTTATAAGCTTTTGGGCGACGTGGTGCGGCCCTTGCGAGGAAGAGTTACCTCAACTGCAGAAGCTCGCAGACAGTTACAAAGGACGCTCCGATGTTCAATTCATCACGCTGAATATGGACGACAATCCTGGACTTATCCCTCCTTTCCTGAAGGAGCATCAACTCTCGCTGGTTGTCGTCCCGGCCGTCAACTACTTAACCGAGACTCTAAAGGTAGATGGAATCCCGCAGAATTGGATCATGGACAGCCAAGGAATCGTGCGGCTGAAGATCTGGGGCTACGACGCACTAGGGAAGTGGACTACTGACATGCAGGAAGCCATCGAACAGGTGAAATCCTCCACAACGGCGGCATCGAGTGGATCGAAGTAAGTCTTCCCGCTTCGTATTCGCGTTCGAGGAAAACTCCGCCCTTGCACTACCAACCCCCCTTGCACGTTCTATCTTTTGTGAACTCGCCAGGCGGGTCGGTTCCCCCTGCCTCTGAATTGCAGTCGCCCGATCTGTCAGAGGGCGGGTAGCACTGAAAATGGTTCTGCTATGATCTCCCCTCCACTAGAAGGCATCATGCGCAAGCTTATTCTGGTTCTTTTTCTGACGCTGGGGACCGCCATCGTCTCCGCCCAACAATATGACCTGGTGATTGAAGGCGGACGGGTAATGGATCCCGAAACCGGCCTCGACGCGGTACGCAACGTCGGCATCCGCGACGGAAAGATTGCCCGCATTTCGTCCGAAACCTTGACCGGGAAACGCCTGATCCCTGCCAGCGGTTTGGTGGTCGCTCCCGGATTTATCGACCTGCACCAGCACGGCCAGGACATGCAGAGCCAGCGCGTCAAAGCACTCGACGGTGTAACAACCGCGATGGACCTGGAAATCGGTGCGCCCGACGTTGCCCAGTTTCTGAAATCAAAAGAGGGACACTCGCTCATTCATTACGGAACGGCAGCCAGTCATCCGGCCGCGCGCGCTTTAATCTTTGGAACTCCGCTGCCAGCAGGAGAAATATTACCCAGGAACGGTCCGGCTACCGATCAACCCGCGAGCCCGGGACAAATCGCAAAGATAGAAGACCGTCTGGGCTCGGAACTCGATGCGGGCGCGCTGGACATTGGCATGGGAATTCAATACACCCCGGCGGCCAGCCGCCTGGAAGTGATCGACATGTTTCGCCTGGCCGCGGAACGGAGGGTGCCGGTTTACACGCACGTGCGCAGCGGCAGCCGCGTCGATCCCGGCTCTGCCATCGAGTCTGTGAGTGAGGTGATCGCAGCGTCCGCCATTACAGGGGCTCCACTGCACATTGTGCATATCAACAGTACCTGCCTCCGCGACGCGCTGGAGTGCCTCTCGCTGATCGAAGGGGCGCGTGCCCACGGCCTCGACGTCACTACCGAAGCGTATCCCTATATTGCAGGTATGACGTTCATCAACTCCGCCCTCTTCAATCCAGGCTGGCAGGAAAGGGGCGGAGGCATCACCTACAACGACCTGGTTCTTCCCGATACCGGCGAACACCTCACCAAGGAGCGTTTCGACCAACTCCACAACTCCAGCACTCCGCGCACCGTGCTGGTTTTCTCCAACACTCAGGAGATGATTGACAAAATCATCCCCAACCCTCTGGTGATGATCGCCAGCGATGGCCTGCCCGGGCATCCACGGAATGCCGGGACCTTCTCGCGCGTGCTGGCTGAATACGTGCGCGAAAAGGGAACCATCACGCTCATGGACGCGCTGCGAAAGATGACCCTCATGCCGGCGGAAATGCTGGAGCGCTCCACGCCCGCCGCCCGCTGCAAGGGCCGGCTGCAAGAGGGCGCGGATGCTGACATTGTGGTGTTCGACGCAGCCACCATCAGCGATCGTGCCACCTTCCAGAAACCCATGGAGCCGAGCGTAGGGGTGCACTACCTGCTGGTGGCAGGGACCGTGGTCGTCGATGAAGGCAAGATCGTTGAGGGTGTGTTTCCCGGCCGTGCGCTGCTCGGCCCAATGAAAGGCGCGCCCGCGCACGAGTAGGCTGCTCTGGCCACTTGGCCACCCGGTGTCATTCCGGGTGCCGTCGCGAGCGATAGCGGCGTGAATCGAAGGCGCTCGCAGGCACAAGATTCACGCTGCTTGCGTTCAGCTGTTCGTTGAACTTCCACGCGGGGTCGTCAGCAGCCTCTGAATGCTCCCTCCGTTGACTTAACCCCATACCAGAGATACACTTCGCGCCAATGATCGGGCAAACCATCTCGCATTACCGCATCGTCGAAAAGCTCGGCGGTGGCGGGATGGGCGTAGTCTACAAAGCGGAAGACGTCAAGTTGCACCGCTTCGTCGCGCTTAAATTCCTGCCGGCGGAAGTTGCCCGGGACCCGCAGTCCCTGAGCCGGTTTCAGCGGGAGGCGCAGGCGGCGTCGGCGCTGAATCATCCCAACATCTGCACGATTTACGAGATAGACGACCAGAATGGCGAGGCTTTCATCGCCATGGAGTTTCTGGATGGCATCACGCTGAAGCATTCGATCAGCGGGCGGCCGCTCGATCTGGATTTCATGCTGTCGCTCGCAGTCGAGGTGGCCGACGCGCTCGACGCGGCCCACGCGCAAGGAATTCTGCATCGCGACATCAAGCCGGCGAACATTTTCGTGACCAAGCGCGGTCACGCCAAGGTTCTCGACTTCGGTCTGGCCAAAATGACCGGGCCAGGGGCGGCCCCAACGGATGCAACCAGAACCGGCTCGGCCGATCCCAACCTTACCAGCCCGGGCTCGACACTGGGCACCGACGCTTATATGTCTCCGGAGCAGGCGCGCGCCAAGGAGTTGGACGCGCGCAGCGATCTGTTTTCCTTTGGCTGCGTTCTTTATGAAATGGCGACCGGAGCGCTGCCTTTTCGTGGCGAGAGTACCGCCGAGACCTTCGATGCCATCCTGAACCGTACGCCGGCGGCGCCGGTGCGCCTGAATCCGGATTTACCGGCGGAACTGGAACGGATCGTCAACAAGGCGCTGGAAAAAGATCGCAACCTGCGCTATCAGCACGCTGCCGATATGCGCGCCGACCTGCAGCGCCTGAAGCGCGATACCGACACCGGACGCCTACCGGCAGCCAGTTCGGGGGCAGCACCGGCGGCGCACGATTCGGCGTCCCTTACGACCCCCGCGCCGCAGCCCACAGCCATGTCTTCTTCTGTTCCCGGAATGGTTGCTCCTTCCGCGGGAAAAGTCGCGCCGGCTTCTTCAGGAACTGTGGCACCGGCTCAAGTGCTTGCCGTGGCCGGCACAAAGAAGCCATGGGGGAAATTCGGCGCGGCTGCCGGCCTGATCTTCGCGCTGCTGATCGGCGGTGGAATCTACCTGCGCTCGCGTCAGGCGCGGGCTCTGACCACGAAAGATTCCATTCTGATTGCCGATTTCATCAACACCACCGAGGATCCCGTGTTTGACGGCACGCTCAAGCAGGCTCTCGCCGTGCAATTGGAGCAGTCGCCTTATCTCAATATCGTTCCCGATCAGACTGTCCGCAAGACGCTGCAATTCATGGGACGCAGCCCTGACGAGCGCGTGACCGGCGCGGTCGCTCGAGAGATTTGCGAGCGAGAGCACATTAAGGCCATGCTCAGCGGCTCCATCGCCGCACTCGGCAGCCAATACGTGGTCGCGCTTGACGCCACCAACTGCGCCACCGGAGACACGCTCGCCCGCGAGCAGGTTACCGCTGGATCGAAAGAAGCAGTACTGTCGGCAGTCGGAAAAGCGGCTTCGAGCTTGCGCGGAAAACTGGGGGAGTCGCTGGCTTCGATCCAGAAATTCGACACACCCGTGACCGAGGCGACGACCTCGTCGCTCGAGGCACTCAAGGCTTACGCTGCCGCCGACACGCTTCGCAATAGCGGGGGCGAAGCGGAGTCTGCAGCAGGTTTCCAGCAGGCCGTGGATCTTGATCCTAACTTCGCCATGGCCTACGCGCGCTTATCGGCCATTAGCATCAATCTGGGTGAGGAAGACCGCGCGGTGGAGTTCGCCAAGAAAGCCTACGACTTGCGCGACCGTGTCAGCGAGCGCGAGCGCTTCTACATCGACGACCACTATTACACTTCGACTGGCGACATCGAAAAAGATAAGGAAGACCTCGAACTTGCCATCCGTGCCTATCCCAATGATCCCAGTGGTTACTGTAACCTTGCCCTCATTTACAACGTTTATCTCGGTCAGTTCGAGAAGGCGATTCCCCCCGCAAACGAATGTAAACGCCTCGAACCCGAGGGTCCGTTTGGCTACGAGCAGGCCGCCGTGGCGTATGTGGCGCTCAACCGTCTTGAGGAGGGGCGTTCCATTCTGCAGCAGGCCGTAGCGGCCAAGGCCGATAACTTCTTCGCTCATCAGGCCCTTTTTGACATGGCTTTTCTGGATGGCAACGCTGACGAAATGCAACGGCAGATGAAATGGGCCGAGGGTAGACAGGCCGAATACTACCTGCAGAATGAAGCGGCCTTCGCAGCCGCATCTCACGGCCAACTGCAGAAAGCCGAAGAGTTGACCGGGCGCTCCGAACAGATGACGGAGCATCTTGGTTTCAAAGATGCAACCGCAAGTACTCAGGGGAATATTGCCGAGGATGAGGCTGAAATGGGGAGCTTCGCCAAGGCGCGCGAACTCGCGCTTTCCAGTTCGTCACAAGTCCACGGCCGGATAAATCTCGGGCCGGCGGCCCTGGCCCTGGCGATGTCCGGAGATTTGTCCCGTGCCCAGGCTATCGTCGATGACCTCGGCCGACGCTTCCCATCCGATACACTCTTGCGCACCGTCACGGTGCCTGAAATTTCCGCGATCACCGCGCTTAACCGCAGAGCCCCCGATCAGGCCATCGATGCCCTGGGGGCCGCTGCGCCGTATGAACTAGGTTTCTTTTCATTTCCGCTTGTCAACTACCTTCGCGGCCAGGCTTATCTGCAAGCGAAGCGTGGAGCCGAGGCTGCCGCGGAATTTCAGAAAATCGTCGATCATCCTGGAATATCGCCCGTAGCGCAGGAGCACTCACTGGCCAAGCTGGGCTTGGGCCGGGCGTATGTACTTACCGGGGACACGGCGAAGGCCAGGGTGGCCTACCAGGACTTTTTCGCCCTCTGGAAAGACGCCGACCCCGGCCTCCCTATCCTGAAAGAAGCGAAGACGGAATACGCCAAGCTGCAGTAGCACGGTGCGATTCGTGTTGCGCCTGCACCAGAGTCCCCACTTCGAGTGCCCATGCCAAGTGCGATAAGCTATCTATCAAGGAACCTTTCCACAGCCTCCATGCCCGCTTTTCTTACCGGAGCCACCGGATTTCTCGGTTCCCACGTTGCTCGCGTCCTCTCCGAGCAGGGAACCGACTTGCGCCTGCTCGTTCGCCCCACCAGCAATCTGAAGAATCTCGAAGGTCTCAAGGCCGAGACTGCAACCGGCGACCTGCGCGATCCCGCATCGCTCGAAAAAGCTATGTCCGGCTGCGACGCTGTCTTTCACGTTGCCGCCGACTATCGGCTCTGGGTGCGCGATCCGCAGGAGATGTATCGATCCAACGTCGAGGGCACGCGCGCGATTCTCGAGGCCGCTCGCAAGAACGGAGTCAAGAGAGTTGTTTACACGTCGAGCGTCGCCACCATCGGCTTCAGCGGGAACGGCCATCCCGCCGACGAAGATTCTCCGGTTTCTCTCGCCGATATGATCGGCCATTACAAACGCTCGAAATTCATGGCGGAGCAGATCGCGATGGAAGCGGGCCGGAGCGGAATGCACGTCGTGACGGTGAACCCAACCACTCCCGTCGGCGAGCGCGACGTGAAGCCCACGCCCACGGGACGCATTATCCTCGATTTCCTGAAGGGCAAATTTCCCGCTTACGTCGAAACCGGGTTGAATCTGGTGGACGTTCGCCAGTGTGCCCGCGGCCACGTCGTTGCCCTGGAGAAAGGTAAGAGCGGGGAGCGTTATATTCTCGGCGGCGAAAATCTGACGCTGAAGCAGATTCTCGACAAGCTGGCCAAGATCAGCGGGCTGCCTTCGCCAAAAGTGAAGCTGCCGTATATCTTTGCCTACATGACCGGCGTTGTTGATGAGACGGTTACCGGGCGCCTGCTTCGTCGCGAGCCGCGCGCTACGATCGATACAGTGCGCATGGGCAAGAAGAAAATGTGGGCCATCTCGGATAAGGCCGAACGCGAGCTGGGATGGCAGATCGCCCCGGTAGACGGGGCATTGCAGCGCGCGGTGGAATGGTTTCGCGCTAACGGATATGCCTAAAATAGCTATGGTGGCGGCAATGGAGCGCGAGGTCCAGCCGCTGATCGCCGGTTGGCACAGCCGCGAGCGCGGCCACGAGGGGCGCACCTTCAAGTTTTTTGAGAAGAAAGACAACGTTTTGGTTTGCGGCGGCATGGGCGGGGCAGCGGCGCGCCACGCCACCGAAGCCGTGATTGCCCTCTACAGCCCGGCTATGGTTTGTTCGGTGGGTTTTGCCGGAGCGTTGCAGCCGGAGTTGAAAGTGGGCGATCTCGTGGTGCCGCAGCGAGTTCTCGACGCCCGCGATGGCAGCAGCGCGGAGACGGCGGGAGGAACTGGCATTCTAGTGACGGTCGACTTCGTGGCGGGAAAACGGGAAAAAATCCGCCTGGCGGCAGCCTACAATGGGCTGGCTGCCGACATGGAGGCGGCCCATGTTGCCCGCGGCGCGCAGGCGCGCGGCGTGCCCTTTTCGGCGGTAAAAGCGATTTCCGACGATTTCGCTTTTGCCATGCCTCCGCTGCAGCGCTTTGTGGGCGACGATGGCCAGTTTCAAACCTCCCGGTTTGTTCGCTTCGCGATGTTTCGCCCCCTGCTGTGGCCGCAGCTTGTTCGGCTGGCGAGGAACAGCCGACATGCGGCCGCTGCGCTTAGCGACCATTTGGGCGAGATGATCGCGAAATCCGCGCCGGAACCAGGAACCGCGAGCGATACCGGCAATCGCTGGAGTGTGGTGAAGAGCCGATGAACCGAATCCTGAACAGCGCTTTGTGCTGCCTGCTGTTGGCTGCCCCGCTCCTCGGGCAAGCCGCCCCGCAAACGCTCTACTCCGAGAGTTTCCGTCACGGCTCGACGCGCATCACCGAGGAGAGCTTTGAAGTCAAGCTGAACTCGCAGAATGCGGTGTATCACGAACGCATAAAAGACGCCCGCGGCGCCGATCGCTACGTGCTTTCCATCCTGTCTCTGGGACCGGTGGGCGACACCAAGATTACATCCTGGCAGGTAAAGCTGGCGGACCTGCACCACAGCATTTACGACAACATTCTTCTGGCTTCGCAGAGCCCGGCCATCGATCCGACCACAAACCTGTGGTGGCTGACCCCCGGCCGCTACGCTGCGATTTCCATCAATTCCCGGCGCATTATCAGGGTCGACGGCTTCTATGTGGTCCTGCAGGTGAAGGGCTATCATTTCACTCCCCCGGATTCGCCCTATCTCGATTCCATGACGGTTGATGTACAGTTTACAAACACGGATCCGCGCGGAGGGAAGAACCCCTAGAGCGTAAGAGCACGACCAAACCCAACCCAATGGCCCTTGCCGGACAACCCGCGATTGAAGAGTCCAGTCAGTCCATTCCTTCCACCATGCTGGCCGCGGTCTATCGCGGCGTTAACGACGTTCGCCTGGAGACGGTTCCCGTGCCCGAAATCGGCGCCGGGGAGATCCTTGTCCGCGTCCACACTTGCGGTGTCTGCGGCACCGACCTCAAGAAGATTGCCACCGGCTCCCATTCCGCGCCCCGCATTTTTGGCCACGAGACTGCCGGTGTGGTCGCAGCCGTAGGTGCCGAAGTCAGCCGCTTCCAGCCGGGAGACCGCGTTGTGGTGTTTCATCACATCCCCTGCCGCTCCTGCTATTACTGCCGTCATAAGACTTTTGCGCAGTGCGCCACTTACAAGAAAGTCGGTTGCACTGCAGGATTCGAGCCTTCGGGTGGGGGTTTTGCGGAGTATATCCGGGCGATGGACTGGATCGTGCAGGAAGGAACCGTCCCCATCCCCGACGGAGTCTCCTTCGAGCAGGCCTGTTTTGTCGAGCCGGTCAACACCTGTATGAAGGGAATTGAGGCGCTGGACCTGCGCCCGGGCGAAACCGTGCTGGTAATCGGCCAGGGCCCTATCGGTATCATTTTGAGCCTTTTGGCCCGCCGCACTGGGGCCACGGTAATTACTTCCGATTTATATCCCCAGAGGCTTAAAATAGCAGAAAGCTTCGGATTAGATACCCTGGTGGATGCTTCGCATAGAAACGCCGGGGATGTAGTGCGCGAACACACCGAGGGTCGCGGCGCGGACGCGGTCGTCGTGGCGGTGGGCAGTAACGCTATGATCCGGCCCGCCATGGAGGCGGCGCGTCCGGGCGGAAGGGTTTTGTTGTTTGCGCAGACGCAGCGGGGCGAAGCGGTGGTTGATCCCGCTGCGATTTGTGTGGACGAAAAGGCGCTGCTCGGTTCTTACAGCGCCTCGGTAGATTTACAGGAAGAGTCGGTGGGTTTCGTCATGAGCGGGGAGGTGGATTTGCAGCGTCTGATCAGCCACCGCTTTCCGCTGGAGCAGAGCGTCGAAGCGCTGCAACTGGCGGCGCATCCCCAACCCTCTTCCATGAAAATTGTGATTCAACCGGGTAAGACCTGGGGAAGAGCCCCCGAAGGAAACAAGCAGTGACTGGAAAAATGACAGCCGCCGTCCTGTACGGCAAAGAAGATGTCAAGATTGAACGTGTACCCATCCCTCGCGTCGAGAAGGGTGAAGTCCTGGTTAAGGTTCAGGTCGCATTGACTTGTGGCACGGACCTTAAGGTTTACCAACGCGGCTATCACGCCCGCATGATTGTGCCTCCGGCGCTGTTTGGTCACGAGCTGGCCGGAGTGATTGAAGAGGTGGGCGAAGGCGTCATCGGCTTCAAGAAAGGCATGCGCGTGGTGGCCCTCAATTCCGCGCCCTGCCAGATGTGTTTTTACTGTTCCAAGCACCAGGAAAACCTCTGCGAGGATCTGCTGTTCAATAACGGCGCCTACGCGGAATACATTCGCGTGCCGCGGCGCATCGTTGAAGCCAACATGCTGGTCATTCCGCCGAACATCAGCTTTGAAGATGCGGCCATGACCGAACCGCTGGCCTGCGTTCTCCGCGGCCTGCACGAAACCAAGGTAGAGATCGGCGACACCGTGGCCATCATCGGCGGTGGGCCCATCGGCTTGATGTTTGTCCAAGTGGCGCGCGCCATCGGTTGCAACGTGATCGCCGTGGTCAAGCGCGACGAGCAAGTGACAGCGGCCAAGCAGATGGGCGCGCACGAGATTGTGCAGATTTCCAGGGTGCAGAACGTGGTGGAAACGGTCCGCGGACTGTCGCCTCAGAAACGAGGTTGCGACGTGGTGGTGGAGGCCGTGGGGCGTCCCGAAGCCTGGGAGTGGGCGGTGGATATGGTCCGCAAAGGCGGCGCCGTCAACTTTTTCGGTGGCTGCGCCAGCGGAACCAAGGTGCAACTCGATACCAACCGCCTGCACTATTCCGAGATGACGCTGAAGGCTACATTTCATCACACCCCGGAAACCGTGCGCCGGGCCTTCGGGCTGATTGCCGCCAAGAAAATCCGTCCCACAGACTACATCACCGGGGAAGCGCCGCTTTCCAGCCTGCAGAAGGTGCTGCGGCACATGCTCAACCGCGGCGGCGAGATCAAGACCGCCATCATCCCCGGCCACTGAACGGCCTGGCACCGGGGCGGAAGGCTTTGTCATCCTGAGCGAAGCGAAGGACCTATGCAACTCTGGCTATCCCGGCGATTCAAAGCGTCCTCGCGTCCAGGGACGCACATATGATTACCGCCCAAGCAAATGCATCGCTGGCCTCAGCAGGGGCCGTTGCTTGGTCCCGCTTGCCGGCTGCTTACGCCATTCCGTCTGTCGCGCCTTCGCTTGAGGAAGCCCGGGATTATTGCCGCCGCCTCGCCCGCACTCACTACGAGAACTTCTCTGTCGCCACCTGGTTTCTGCCTGGCCACCTGCGCCAGCATTTCTGCAACGTCTACGCCTACTGCCGCATCTCCGACGATCTCGGGGACGAAGTTGGCGACCCAGCCGCCTCGCTCTCGCTGCTCGATCAATGGGAAGCGGAACTGGATGCCTGCTATGATGGATCGCCGCGCCATCCCGTGTTCGTCGCCCTGGCTGAGACGGCGCGGAGATTCTCCATTCCCAAGCACGAGTTCTCCGACCTCCTGATCGCTTTTCGCCAGGATCAAACGGTCACCCGCTTCGAGACCTTCGATGACGTGATCGGCTACTGCCGGTACTCCGCCAATCCCGTCGGCCACCTTGTGCTTTATCTGTGTGGTTACAGCGACGTCGAGCGCCAGCAGCTTGCCGACTTCACCTGCACCGCACTGCAGCTGGCCAATTTTTGGCAGGACGTGAGCGTGGATTACGCGAAAGGCCGCATTTATCTTCCCCTGGAAGACTTGCGCCGCTTCGCCGTCAGTGAAGACGACATTGCGCACAACCGTAACACTGGCGAATTCCGCCGCATGATGCAGTTCGAGGTGGAGCGAGCCCGCGAATGGTTTGAGCGAGGGTCGCCTCTCATTGCCAAAGTCGACGGCGAGCTTGCCATCGACATCGAGCTTTTCACACGTGGCGGGCAGGAAATTCTGCATGCTATCGAACAGCAGGACTTCGCCGTGCTTGGCTGCCGCCCGGTGATCTCCAGGTCGGGCAAGCTCGCGCTGGTGGCGCGCGCTGCGCTGGGCAAGCTGTGGAGCAAATTCTCATGAGCGCCGGCGTTCAACAGGCTGCCGTTCCCTGGGCTCCCGCTCATGCCCAGCTGCAGATGGCCTATTCCGTCTGTCGTGGCATTACCCGCTCGGCGGCCAGAAACTTCTACTACGCATTCCTGGTTCTTCCCCGGCATAAGCGCGAGGCCCTGTGTGCGGTCTATGCCTTCATGCGTCGTTGTGACGATATCGCCGATGATTCTTCCTTGAGTCTGGACGAACGCCGCGCCAAACTCAGCAATTGGCTGGATGGCCTGCACTGCGCCCAGCAGGGCCAGCCCACCGACGATGCGATTCTGCTGGCTCTCACCGATGCACAGCGCCGCTACACCATTCCCGCCGGGTTGCTGGATGAACTTGCTTTAGGCACGGCCATGGACCTGGACGTGCATACCGATCCGGAAGCGGAAGATAATCCCGGGCATGCGGTCCCGGGGTCTGTCGCAGCGCAGTACACAACATTTGAGGACCTGAAAGGCTATTGTTACAAGGTTGCATCGGTGGTCGGGCTGGTCTGTATTCATGTTTTTGGCTACCGCGATCCCGCCGCGGAACCGCTGGCGGAACGATGCGGCCTGGCTTTTCAGCTAACCAACATCATTCGCGACGTGAAAGAGGACGCGGCCATGGGCCGGGTCTACCTGCCGCAAGAGGACCTGGCTAGGTTCGGGCTCTCAGCCGGAGATTTGCTCGCCAATCCTGATCCTGCGCGCTTCCGTCACGTTCTTGAGCTGGAAGCCGGGCGCGCACGCGAGTTCTACAAGGCCGGCGACGACTTGCTGCCTTATGTCGCCGAGGACAGCCAGCCCGCCTTATGGGTGCTCGTGAATATCTATCGCCGCTTGCTCAACAAGATCGCTCAGCGCCAGTACGATGTATTCGGTGACAGGATCGCTCTGACCACATGGGAGAAGCTGCGCATTCTGGGACAGGGGTTCCTGCACCGCATCACCTGAGATTGAATTGTCATCCTGAGCGCCGCGCTTTTGCGCGAAGGATCTGGGCGAGCCGCGCGAAGCGTCGCGGTCGCGCGCTTGGCTCGCTACCGTCTTGGGCGCTATCATCTGCCCTCTGTTAGAGCACATGACTCAAAATCCATCCCATCCCACGGTCGCCGTCGCGGGCGGCGGTCTTGCCGGCCTTGCCGCCGCCTGCGCACTGGCTGACTCGGGTTTTGGCGTGAGCCTGTTTGAACGACGTCCCTATCTGGGCGGCCGCGCCTCATCCTATGAACATCCCGGTACGGGCGAAGTCGTGGACAACTGCCAGCACGTGCTGTTTCGCGTTTGCACGAACCTCGTCGAGTTTTACCAGCGCATCGGAGTGGCGGATAGAATCCACTGGTACGACGAGATGACCTTCATCGAACCCGGCGGCCGGCAAACCGTCATGCATGCTTCGGCCCTGCCCGCTCCTCTGCACACCGCGCCCTCATTCCTTCGTTTTCCATTTCTGGGCGCCGCCGACAAGTTCGCAATCTCGCGCGCGATCGTGGCGCTGACTCTCAGCACTCCACGGGATGACGGGCATTCATTCCTCGAATGGTGCCGCCGTCACGGCCAAACCGAACAAGCCATCCAGCGGTTCTGGAAGCCGATTTTGGTCAGCGCTTTGTCTGAGGACCTTGACCGCATTTCCGTTTCTTACGCCGCGCAGGTCGTACGCGAGTCGATGAAAGCGCCGGCGGCGCGCCACATGGGCGTGCCGGGCATTCCTCTCACCGCGCTGTACAATCACGCCGGCGATTACATTCGCGTCCGCGACGGCAAAATTCGCTTTCGCAGTTCGCTGGAGACTTTTTCTCCCGAGTCACAGCAAGTCCGCGTTCGCGTGGGCGGGCAGTATGAGCCTTTCGACTATCTTGTCCTTGCGCTGCCATGCGATGTTCTTGCGCGCGTTCTGCCCGACGATCCCGAGGCCGCGCCCCTGCGGGAGCATCTCAGCCATTTCGAGTCTTCTCCCATCACTGGCATTCACCTCTGGTTCGACCGCCAGATCAGCGAACTCGATCATGCCGTCCTGCTCGACCGCACCATTCAGTGGATGTTTCACAAATCGCGCTTGCTGACAAATCGCGCCGCGCTGGCGGTAGTCCCTACCACCGCGCTGCTCGGGGGATTTGGGGAAGGGCACGACTTTAGTCGCACCAACTCCGGCGTGCCTGGAGATGGGGCTCTAGACTCTGAGGCACAAGGCAGCTATATCGAACTTGTGGTCAGTTCCTCGAAAAGCCTTATCGACAAGTCACGCGCCGAAATCGTTGAGTTGGCCTTGAAAGAAGTTCGCGAATTTTTCCCGGCGGCTCGCTCGGCGAATCTGGTGAAGTCCACTGTGATCAAGGAAGTAAACGCGACATTTTCCCCGCGTCCCGGCATCGACGCTTTCCGGCCGCCGCAAGCCACAGCATGGCCGCGTGTCTTCCTTGCCGGCGACTGGACTGCCACCGGCTGGCCAGCCACGATGGAAGGAGCCGTCCGCAGCGGATACCTGGCGGCGGAGGCACTGCTGCGAGCAGCCGGCGAAAAATCGCAGCGCCTTCTCTCGCCCGACCTCGCGCCCACTGGCTTCATGCGCCTGTTTCACTGAGAGTGCGGCACACTTATCCGGCCAGCAGTGCCACCCCTGCCGCCACCAGGAAGGCAGCAATCCAACGCCGCCGATCCACCCGCTCATGCAGAAAAATCTTGGCGGCAAAGGCATTGCCGATGAACGTCAGCGAAGCTGCCGCCGGCGCCACCAGGCTCACATCGCCCCAGGAAAGCGCGAACAGCAGACTGAAAAACGAAAAGGCCATGGCCACCATGCCCAGGAAGAAATTCGGGTTGCGAACTGTGCGGCCCACCACCGTCCACAAGCCTCGGCTCTGCCACAACTCATGCACATCGCCCACCTGTTTCATGGCACGCGCCAGCAACACGTCGCCTATCACCGAGGCCACCACGATCACCACAATCCCACCCCAGGTGTAGACCTGTTTCATGATCGCGCACCGCTATGAACTTCCGGGGGTGTGGGTGCCCCATTTCTCGCCGCGCTGGCGAGAAGTGGATCCGGAGGATGCGTCGTCAGCGCCGGCCCTCCCGCCACAAACCCCACACCGCCTGAAATCAGCGCAATGCCCAGCCAGCGCATGGGACTGACGTGCTCATGCAGCACGAAGCGCGCGATCAGCGCCAGCAGCACGTAACCCAGCGAGGTCGCGGGCAAAACATAGGTGAGATCCGCCCACGAGAGGGCGTTCGTATAGGAGGCAAAGAATGCCAGAAGAAGCACGATCCCCGCCGCCACCCATGGGTTCAGCACCGCCAGAATCAGCCCCTGCGGATGGCCGAGAGAGATCGCACCGGCCTGCTTCATGCCATGCGAAAGCATGGAATCTCCGCTGGCGGCGAAGAGCGTAACTCCAGCCAGCACAAGGTATTTACGAAAGGTCATGGGATCCTGACCCAGTATAGCCAAAACTCCGCAGCTCTCTCCGGGCCTCGCTCTCAAACCGCATTCGCATTAACCTTCCGGTCAGCAAATTGTCATCAACCTTTAACAACCCTTTGATATACACTTTGTCTCAAGAGGGACCGCGGGTGCTCCAGACCCGCCCGCCAGCGACCCGCTATGCCATCCTCCGTTCGCCCCATGGGACCCGCATCCGGCCATCTGTATCCAATCGCAGCTCCGGTGAAGGTTGCAGCCGCTGGAAATCGCCAGATCCAATCCATTCAGGCTCTTCGTGCAGTGGCTGCCACCTCCGTCATCTTCCGGCACATCCCATTCGCCGGCTGGGGCGGATTTGGCGTGGATATTTTCTTTGTGGTCAGCGGCTTCGTCATGTGCTACGTCTCCTTTCTGGATAGCCGCGCCTTCTTGATCAAACGCATCATCCGCATCGTTCCCCTCTACTGGTTCGGGACGTTGGGTGTTTTCGCGGTCGCCCTGCTTTCTCCGGCCTTGCTCCATAACACCTCCGCCGACTGGAATCATCTGTTGAAATCGCTGCTGTTCATTCCCTACATGCGCGAGGACCACACCATCCGGCCAGTTCTGTTCCTGGGGTGGACACTGGAGTACGAGGCCTTTTTCTATGTGGTGTTCGCCCTGGGACTAGCCTGCGCCAGGGGAAAGCTAGCCACCGGCCGTCACAAATACGCTTATGCCTGCACGGCGTTATTTCTTGCTTTGGCCGCTGCCTTGGGCCAGACTCTCCGTCCTGCTTCCATTGCGCTTCGTTTCTACACTAATCCGGTGATTCTCGAGTTTGCCTTCGGAGCGATTGCCTTCCTGCTGTGGAATCGCTATCGCGACCGCATCGCGCAAACTCCCATCGTCTGGGCGATCGCGGTTGCCCTGCTTGCTTACACCGCGTTCCTGATGTTCGACCTGAAGATCATGGATAGCCACGGCGCTTATCTAGGCAAGATTCCGGGGTTCGTCTGGCGCGGCGGCCTTGGATTCCTGCTGTGCATTTCCTTTCTATCTCTGGAAGGGAAGATACGCTTCCCGAAGCTCTGGCTGTTGATCGGCGACGCCAGCTACTCGCTGTATGTCTTTCATCCCTATGTTGTCGAACTCATCGATAGAAAGATGATCTCGCTCCGATTCCTCACCCCCGCCACGGTGGCGGCTGCGTCGATCGCGATCGTGGCGTGCTTCGTGGTTGCCATTCTCAGTTTCCAGTTTTTCGAGCGCCCGACCAACAGCTTCCTGCGGAAAAAATTCGTGAAGAGCCGGCCCAGACTGGCCGTCGCGGGCCCCTGAGCGCTTTTCGTTGGCCAGGCCTTGCGGATCAGCGCCATCCTTGAATCGTCATCTTAACGATGAGTCGCCAGCTCATAAATCAAGATTGCGATAAAAGCAATTGCGCCGAGCAGCACAATCGCGAAAATAATGGCGAGAGGCCAGAAGGCCCACGACCATGAATGTTTTTTTCTGATCTGTTTTATGGCGTTGTGCAAGGAGAAAGCCGTGGCGATTACGCCAAACGGGGTAAGAAAGAAGGCGGGCATAAAAGCATCGCCCTCGCCCGGTCCCTTGCAGCCATGCCGCAGACAGTAAACCGAAGGCCACGCAATCAAAAGGACGTAGACGATCGCGATGAAATAGGAAATTCCCAGGCCTAGATTGCGTAACATAGACCTTTCCCCGAGACGGGATCCTTGTTGGGGCACAGTCAGCCACGTTAGCACAAGGCAGGGTTGGGTTAGGATTGCGGGTTGGGTGCATCGCGACCGAAAGGACTGGCGGATGGCCCACGCTTTCGCAAAAGGCGCGAAAGGATGGGGCACCCTCCGTGGAGATGACATCGAGAAAGACCATGCGTTGAAGGCGTGGGCCACCCCCCCCGTGCAAGCTTGACTTCGGCGAGAGCGACTAGCGGTAGGCTTCGCGGCGATGCCGCACGGCGCTGAAGGCGATAGTGTTCTCGTCCTGCTGATCGAAGAAAAGCCGGTAGTCGCCGCAGCGCAGACGGAATCCGGTCGGCGGCGGCTTGAGTTTCTTCATGTCGCCGGTGCGGTTCGCGAGGTAACGATCTACGCAGTGGAGGATCTGCATCGCGGTTTCGCGGTCGATGGCGGGAAGATCGGCGCGAGCCTCCGGCGACCAGATCGCGCCGATTCGCTGAGGCGCCTCCCGCTCGGTCATTTATCCGAGCCAAACTCTCGCATGATCTCTTGGTGGGAAATGCCTTCGCCGCGTGTGAGCGAGGCGCGAGAGCGGTCAATCGCCGCCGTCGTCTCGGGCGTGATCTCTTCCTCTTCTACGGCTGCTGAGGCCAGCGATCGTGACAGCGGGCTGGTCATCACCTGCAGCAGATGAACGATGGCGGCGAGCTGCCCGGCGTTGAGCTGGTCGAGCAGCTCGTGCGCCTGCCGTTTTTCGTTGGTGGATGCCATCGCGGACAGTTTACCAGCCTATGCGCGGGGGCCAGGATTAGTTCTCGACGGTGTCGTCCAGGCGCAGCCTGGACAACCAGCCCTTACGCCTTCACCGGCTCGGCGGCTTCGGCATGTTGCTTGACCATCTTGTTGCGCATCGAGCGCACTTTGAGAAACGTCTTTGCTTCTTTGTAGAGACGCTTGCGCTCGTGGCCGTCGAATGCCGCTTTCCTCAGAATGCGGAACACGGCCTTGGGACGGAAATAATACTCATCATAAAAACGGTGCACGGCGCTAAGGATTTCATCCGCCGGCAGGCCGGGATACTGGATGTGGGCCAACTGGTGTCCGCCTTCGTCCACCATTTTATTGTCGGCGACCATGAATCCGTTTTTCACGGCGTAGTCGTAAAGCTCGGTGCCGGGATAGGCGTGCGCCACCGAAACCTGAATGGTTTCGACATCGAGCTCCTTGGCGAAGGCGATGGTGTTGTTGATGGTCTGATGCGTTTCGCCGGGCAGGCCCATGATGAAGTCGCCGTGAATGACCAGGCCGAGCTTGTGGCAGTCCTTGGTGAACTGGCGGGCGCGATCGATGGTCGCGCCTTTCTTGATGTTCTTGAGAATCTGCTGGTCGCCCGACTCGTAGCCGACGATCAGAAGGCGGCAGCCGGCTTCTTTCATCGCCTTGAGCGTTTCGTAGTCGGTGGTCACGCGCGAGGTGCACGACCAGGTGAGGCCGAGCGGCTTCAGCTTGGCGCAAAGTTCGATGGTGCGCGCTTTCTGGATGTTGAAGGTATCGTCGTCGAAGAAAAACTCCTTTACGTTCGGCCAAAAATCTTTGGCTTTGGCCATTTCGCGGGCCACGTCGTCGGTGGAGCGCTTGCGCCAGGGATGCCCGCTGAGCGTCTGCGGCCACAGGCAGAAGGTGCACTGCGCCGGGCAGCCCCGCGTGGTGTAAAGCGAAACGTAAGGATTCAGCAGGAACGGAACGTTGTAGCGCGTGACGTCGAGGTCGCGCTTGTAGACCTCGGTGACGTGAGGAAGAGCGTCGAGATCCTGAATCTGCGGCGCGTCGGGATTATGAACAACTTTGCCATCCTTCAAAAACGAAACGCCGGGGATTTCAGACAGCGGCTTGCCCTTGGCGTAGTCGGTGACCGCATAGTCGAATTCCTTGCGAACGATAAAGTCGAGGGAGGGACAATCGCGCAACGATTTTTCCGGCAACACACTGACGTGCGGTCCAACGAAGGCAATCTTGATGTTGGGATTCGCATCCTTGACCGCCTGCGCCAGCCGGATGTCGCCGGGGAATCCCGGAGTCGAAGTGAAGAGAACCAGAAACTCGTATTCGCGGGCGATCTGGATCGTCTGCTCCGCCGAAACGTAATGCGGAGGCGCATCGAGCAAGCGCGCGCCCTCGAGCATCCCCGCCGGATACGCCAACCACACCGGATACCAAAAACTTTCGATTTCGCGGGTGGCAGGCCAGCGGGAACCCGCGCCGCCGTCAAAGTTTTCAAAGGAGGGCGGGTTGAGAAACAGTGTTTTTAAAGGCATAGTGTGTATCTTGTTATTTTACCATCCGCTAAGGTCGTGTCCGGCGTGGCCGGGTGCTTCCGCAGGTACGTAGGCCGATCGCAATTTTCCCAGGGTGCCGCAAGTTTAACAATCGGCGGCGATTGCTCCAATTGGCGGGCGTTAAACGACTCATTTGGCGCAGCGAACAGCGAAAAAGAGAAGCCGGCGGGGACGAAGTTGTACGAGCCGGGGCTAAAGCCCCGACACATTTCTCTGCCGATACGCGGCGCTAAAGCGCCGCTCTTCCACCTTGGCGTGCAGGTTAGTTCCCCAAGGCCCAGTGTTCCAGGTCGCCAGTGGAGCGCATAAGTTCGACCTGGCTGCGCTCCAACTCGAAGGTGACATCCTGGAGGCCGATGAAACGCTCGCTGGCCTGGGAGCGGGCATCATCGAGATCGTGCAGGTTAGCCGTGCCTGCGTTCATGCGAGTCTGGACGGCGTCGACGTTTTTTTGGGCAATTTCATATTCGAGTTCGGCGACATCACGAGCATCCTGCATCTGGGCGACGGTGCGCTGCAGGCGGAGAGTTTCTTCGGAAGCCTGGTTCCGCGCAGCCTCTGCCTGCTTCTTCGCTTTGAGGGCGTCAGCATCGGCTGCTTCTGCGCGGGCCTTCTGTGCCGCGTTGAGGAAGGGTATGCGAACCGCCACGCCGACGGTAGCGTTGTTACGCTGGAAACTCTTGTAGAACTCGTTATAGTTGTTGTAGGTGGAAAGCAGGGCATATTGAGCGGCAAAGTCGACGCTGGGCCAGAGCGAGCCGTGCTCTCCTTTAGCGTGCAGATACTGGGCGCGAGCGTGTTCGAAGGCAGCTTGGACAGCAGGGCTGTCGTCGGCAGCTTTGCTGGCGGCATCATCGGGAACAGCAGGAACGGCGGGGATGGTATCACCCTCGGTTTGAATACCGGCAGCGGGGAGGCCGGTGAGTTTTTCTAAGCGCTCGCGAAGCACCGCAGCCGCGCCCTCCGCCTCGGAGATGCGCAGACGCACTCGAGCCACCGACAGCCGGGCTTTCTCGCCATCGACTTCGCTATCGACTCCCTGCTTAATGCGAAGCATTACGGCCGCCTCAGTCTGTTGCGCCTCGGCTTGTGTCTGCTGCAGGCGAGCAAGGCGCTGCTCCCACTTTTGCAGCTCGGCATAGCTGAGGACAGTATTCTGAATGACCTGGGAGCGCTGATCTTTGCTGCGAAGCGTGGCGGCAGAGGATTCGCTCCGCGCGGCGCGAACAAAATCGCGCAGGGCCGGATTCAAGAGCGCCGACTGTGCGTTGACGTTGAACAACGAAGGGGCAGACCCTTCGAGACTTAGCGGGAAGCCATAGGACCAGCCGAGGCCGGCGCCGACGGTCAATTGAGGAATGTAGTTGTCGCGCAACTCGTGATAGTCGTCGGCAGCACGCTGCACGTCGGCTTCGGCAATTTCGGAGGCGGTGGCATGCTTGAGGGCGAGCTCCACCATGCGCTTGAGCGGAACGGGCTCCGCCAGCAGGGAAGCCGGCAGGAAAAGCACGACAGCCAGAAGCGTCACGGAAGCGCGCGAGGCACACCACGAGTTTGGTTTCATTGCGTCCCCTTTTGAAACGATCTGGGATGATTCTAAGGAGAATCTGATGCGAGAGGAATGGCAAACGGGAGCCGCTGCGACTGGACGGCTCACTCTAAAGAGAGAGGCTCCACTTGTCTTTTCCCAATCCGCTCGGGCGAGACGGGCTGAGACGGCGGGCCGGGTGCCCGGGAATCGGTGGCCGAATCTTTCCTGAGAGACGCTACCGCTTCCGGTGAGAACAATGTCGCTTTTTGTTGCAAGGTTTGCAGTTCCTGCAGAACGCGCAGTTCAGAGGTATGATGCCTGCAGGGTTGCCGTCCCGACTCAAGGGATCGTTGTCGAGAGAGTCAGATCAGAAGAGAGCAAGAAAGTGTTTCACGAATCCATTGCGTAAGTTGATGCAGGCGTCCTTGCCCATCTGGTGCCGCCGGATCATTCAATTTCGACAGTTCACCGGTCTTCTTTCCACGTTGATTGCAATTCAGGCGATCGGCCAGATAAGTACCGGCACGTTGCGCGGTCAAGTTTCGGATTCGCGGGGCCATGCAGTCGGGGGCGCCCAGCTGCTGCTTTATGCGGGAAATCACGCCGAGGTGAAGGCAACTGCGGTAAGCGATCAACTCGGCCTCTTCGAATTTGCCCATCTTGTACCTGCGAGCGATTATCGCCTGCGCGTTACCGACACTGGGTATGTCAGCATCGAAGCGGCAGGCATTTCGCTGCGGGCAGGGGAGAGCAAGCAACTGCAGATTACGCTGGACAAGCGGAGAGCTTTGCCAAAGGCAGTGAGCGAAACGAATGCGGGAGGGGTGCGAGAAGAAGTGCGCACACTGCCGGTGCGCGGACAGGCATCGGGCAATCTCGAGACACTCACACCCGGAGCCGGGGCCACCGGGGGCACGTTTGGATCGTTTCCCATCAATGGCAGCCGCCAGCAGTTCAACACTTATATCGTCAGCGGCACCAACAATCTCGACCCGTTCCGCGGCGCAGAGGCCATCGGGCAGGGCGGCGCCTTCGGTGCTCCAGCGGTCCTTCTGCCGCTCGACGCCATCCAGGAAATCGCAGTGCAAACCAACAGTGGCGCCGAATACGGGCCGTCAGGCGCGGCGGTGCTAACCACAATCAAGAGCGGCGGACCGAAGCTGCACGGATCGTTGTTTGAATTCTTCGATAATGACAAACTTGCCGCCAACAATTTCTATAACAACGCCTTTGGGCGCCCACGCCCTGAATTTCGCAACAACCAGTTCGGATTCACCGCGGGTGGCCCGCTGCCCTATCGCAGTTATTTCTTCAGTTCCTACGAAGGGCAGCACGAGCGAGTGGGTGTTACCTTCGCATCTCGATTTCCCACTCAGGCGGAAATAGCCACGGCAACGTCGCTGGTGCAGAACGCTGGTGGTTCGGTGAACGGGCTGGCCTCGCCCATTCTTGCGCTCTATCCCGCGTCGCTCGGCCAAGGTCCGCTCAGTTTTTCCGATATCGGGCGCAGCGACGGTAACACGTTCACGTTGAAGGGGGATCACGGCGGGAAGGGCAAAGATAGTATTTCCGCTTCGTATGCTTTCGGAGCAAATCGCCAGAGTTTTCCTCAGGGATCGTTCGGGTTGGGAGGAGGGTCGCGACTGCCGGCTTATGCTTCGCAATCCCACGATATCGTGCAGTTGTTTGCCACCGAGTGGCAGCGAGCGGTGTCATCGCGTTTGCTCAATTCTGCGCGGGTCGGCTATTCGCGGTACAACGAAACGACATTTCCGGGAGACAAGGATTTCAACGCAACAACCATTGGCTTGAACACGGGAGTCACCTCGGCCCGGGACTTCGGTTTGCCGGAGATCGATATTGCGCCCGGCGAATACGAAAATCTCGGCGCTCCCAGCTCGCTGCCGCGGGGCCGAGTGAGCGATGTTTACGATTTCTCCGATCACATGGCCTGGAACCACGGCGCGCACCAGTGGAAGTTCGGCGGCAGCCTGACATTACTTCAGGAGAACGCCTTTACAGACACGGGCATGCGCGGGCGGCTGGTATTCGACGGCTCGCAGCTCGGCGATCAACTCACCGAGCAGGCGGGGATCACAAACGACGATTATGCAATCGCCAGCCTTGTTGACCTGTTGGCTGGAATTCCTTCGCCGGGCGTCACCACAGTCGCGCGTGGCGATTCACAACGCTACCTGCGCCAGCATCGCTGGGCAGTGTTCGTCGAGGACGGCTGGCAGATTCGGCCGTTCCTGAAGGTCACCCTTGGATTGCGCCACGATCAATTCTCGGTGCCTACGGAGAAACAGGGAAGGCTGAGTAACTTCATTCCGGGCAGCGGGCTGGTACAGGTCGGCAATGGCGGACTTGAGCATGAATATCAGCCGAACCTGCGTGATCTCGCGCCCCGCGCCGCGTTTGCGCTCGGATTAGGTGGCTCTCGCACGCTGAGTGGCGGCTGGGGAATGTATTTCGACGCCCAGTCGTTTGACGCATGGATGGACAACAGCAGCAACGCGAACTCGATACTTGCAGGGCCGATATTCAATCCGATCGGTTCCAGCGCAATCTACACGATTACCCCGTCGCCCGTGCCCTTTGGCCCAGGTATCCAGATTTTTGGTCCCGCAGGGCCGCAGCCGCCATTCGATGTTTTTGCCGTGGGCACCCATCTCCCCGATCCGCGTTACCAGGACTTTGATCTCGCATTTGAACAAGGGCTGGGTGCAAAGCAATCTTTGCGCATTGCGTACTATGGCACGCGCGGTACCGATTTGCCCGTGGTACTTGACATCAATCAGCCAACACTCGGTGCGGGTTGGGCGACCAGCGTGGACGGAATCACTTGTGCCAAGCCCGGGCCTGATCCCGCCTGCGAACAAGCAGCACGGCCGTTCAATGCCGCCTTTCCCCAGTTTCGAGTGATCAACGCGCTTTCCGATATTGCATATTCCAACTACAACAGTTTGCAGATTTCAGGCCAGCGCACAGCTGCGAACGTGACGTTTCAGGCTAGCTACACATTTTCCAAATCGCTGGATGATGCCTCAGGCGCCGGCGGATTTTATCGAGGGCCCCCGCAGGACAGCCGCAACCCAGGCCGCGATTATGGCCGCTCGGATTTCGACCTCCGACATCGCTTTACGATTACATATGCCTGGCGTATACCGGCGCCCACCGGCTTGCCCGGCTGGCTGCACGCGCTCGCCGCGAACTGGCAACTGAATGGCATTACGACTTTGCAAACAGGCGGGCCGCTCAACATCACTTTGCCTTCCGATAATTCGGGTACAGGCGAATTTCGCGACCGCCCGAATCTGATCGGAAATCCTCAAGTGGCGTTCAACCCGTTGGGGCCGTATCTGAACCCAGCGGCGTTCGCACAGCCTCTGGCTGGGACTTACGGCGATCTAGGGAGAAACGCTTTCAGCGGACCGGGGCTGAATGACTTTGACATGTCATTCGTGAAGTCTCAGCAGATCACTCGTGATTGGCGGTTGCGCCTGCGGGCGGAGTTTTTCAATATATGGAACCATCCGAACTTTGCCAACCCGTCGACGACGTTTGGTTCGAGCTTCCGTTTGACCAGCACGCCGGATTCGTTTAACCCCTATTTCGGCAACGGCAGCCCACGCAACATACAGCTCGTCGCCGAGCTGGAATTCTGAGCATGCTAGAAATCGAAATCGATCCGCGGGAGACGGCGTCGAGAGATCCAAAGGCCTTCTGGTGATGATCGCGGACATTCAAACCACGCGGAATCGCCCCTCATTCAGCCCCTCTGCGATTCGGTGGGCCAGGGATTCCGGGCTGGCGGTGTCGTCGCAAATTGGTTCGACGGTTCCTTCTTCGAAGCGCGCATAAAAGGTTTTCAGCATCACGCGATCTTTGATCGGGCCCTCCTGCCGTGAGCCGGCGCGTTCGGCGCAGGTTTCGAAGCTAGGCCGCAAAAGGACAAAATCGAAGGGCACCTCCTTGAGGATCTTGCGTGCCGCGTCGACGAAAGTGGGTGGGATCGAGAAGTCAATCAGCACCCGGAAGCCAGAACGGGCGAACGGAATCGCCGCCGCTGTCATGGAGCGCACCAGCACGGGAAAATTATCGTGCGGTCCGCGTTCCCCACCTTTCCTGATGAAAGACCAAAAGGTGTCGCCCTCGATATAGGAAAGCGGCGCGGGAAGGAGCGGCAACAACGCCTGGGCTACCGCTGTCTTGCCCGCTCCAATTGGACCTGATAAGAAGATGACGCTCACGACGCCAGTATCGCACACCATGGAGGGCCACGGAGAAGGTCCCGTTCAACCGCGGCAAGAGAACCGCGACGATGGTCATGACTCCTCAGCGCTCGACGCGGCGCAGACCTTCGCGCGCACTGCCGAAGTCGTGGGCCAGGGATAACGAGGCGCGGTACTCTTCGGCGGCGGCCTGGCGATCGCCTTGCTTCTCCAGCAATTCGCCCAAGAGATAGTGAGCCTTGAAGACCGGCGCTTCCTCTACCGTTGTGGAAGATGCGAGGTATCGCTGCAGGAGGCGTGCGGCGAGGGGAAAGTTGCGGTCAGCGTGGAGAAGGATGCTGGCGCCATCCATCAAAGCCGCGGGATGATCCAGTGGGGCCGACTCCAGCCGGCTCAAGGCCTGTTCCATCTGGTCATAGTGGCGGGTCTGGCGATAGAACAATGCGAGGTTAAGCCAGGCGCGGGCGCCGCCGCGGCTGGCGGCGATGGCGGCGCGATACTCGCGCTCCGCGGTCGATTCATCTTTGTTCTTTTCCGCGATACGGCCTCTGATCCAATCCGCCACGGCGGGATTTTTGGGGGCGATCAGATCGGCCTGAGCGCGGGCTTTGTCCTGGCCGCCGCCGACGATGCCGGGAGCTTCGAGATAAAACTCGGCGAGATCGGTTCTGGCCTCGTAGTTCTCGGGATTGAGCGCGACGGCGCGTTCGAATTCCGTGCGCACCTTTCCCGCGAGGCTGGCCGCGGAGAGGAAGTTGACGTGATCGGCCTTCTCGCCATAAATGCGGCCGAGCCAGAGATGGTAGCGGCTGTTGTCAGGAGCGAGGTCGACCGCCTTGAGGCAGGCCGCAATGCCACGATCCCATTGCTCCAGGGTGAAGTAAGAGCGACAGAGCAGGTTGTAGGCTTCGGCGTTGGGAGAACCGTTGATTTCTTGCTGCAGGCTCTGGATTGCCTGATCAACCCTCCCGGCAGCAAGGAGATCCTGAGGAGCGGCGGCAGCGGTTGCCGGCGCGAGGGCCAAGAGTACGAAAAGCGACAAGCCAGTAAGCGACTTCATGAATGATCACTCATGATTCATGGGCGCGAGTCCTGTTTTGTTTCCGCGCTGTGACGCGGCGCTAAAGGGCAACCCTTTCACGCTAGTTTTGATCATCGGCCCTTCTTAACAGAAAGATGATTTCCGCAGCGGAAAGATGCACCGTGCCCGTCTGCGCGAACTCTAAAGGCACCTCTCAGTGCACAACTTCGACGCGTGCGCCTGGGTACAGAGGCTTGGAATCGGTCGCTGTAAGTGCCACGACCGCGTTTTCCGAGAGGCCGGATGTGATCTCGACGCGGGTAAGATTCTGCAGCGAGATCTCCACATCGCGGCGCCTCAATACGCCATCGACCACCTGGTAGACGTAGGGTTTGCTATCGTCGATGCGAATCGCTTCGCGCAGCAGCGTCAGAGCGTCATTGCGCTCAGCGGTGATGATGGTCACGCTGACGTTCACGTTGGGCAGCAACCGCAGGTCATGATTGTTGACCGCGCAGGTGACCTCACCGACATTGCGCGCTCCATGCAGCTGCACTCGGGAAGGCACGCCGCTGACCTCGCCGTCCCACGTCCGCCCGGGAAGTGCATCCCAGGTAACTTCGATTTTTTCTCCGGGAGCGAGGCGGCCGATGTCGGGCTCATCGACGTAGGTCCGCACCAACATGCGAGAGAGATCACCTTCCTGCAGAAGCAGATCTCCGGTCTGAACATAGGCGCCCTGCTTCACGGGCAAGGAGTAAACAATGCCGTCGAAGGGCGCCCGTACGTTGCATTTGCGCAACGCATCTTCGGCAGCAGCGTAGGCGGCCTGCGCTTCGGATGCTTGGGCCTGCACCTTCACGACTTCGGGCCGGGAGTAGCGGTCTTTCTTTTTCTGCTCAGCCAGGGTGTAATCGGCCAGGGCGTTATGCAAGGCGTCTTCCGCCTGTTTGACTTCTCCGGGAGAGGCCGCGCCTTGTTGCTGAAGCGCGCGGAACGCCCTGAGGTTTCGTTCTGCGAGCCGCACAGCGCTGCGAGCTTTGGTCAATTGCGCGTCGAGAGTGAGAACCTCTTCGCGGGTGCCTCCAGTTTTCAGTTCACTCTGCTGTGCCTGAGCGGACTTGATCTGGGCCAGCGCACCGGCGGCCGTGCTGCGGACATCCGCGTCATCGAGTTCGAGCAGCAACTGGCCCCTGCGGACATGGTCACCCTCCTTAACCAGCACGCGTTTCACGGTGGTAGCGAGCGGCGCGTGCGCTTCGAAATTCTGAATCGGTTCCACCTTGCCGTTGGTGGAAATGAGGCTGCGTATGGGGCCGCGCACCACGGTGGTGACCCGCACGGGGGTGGGAGCGCGGCGCGTGAATAGTGGAACCAGCGCGGCTGCGGCGACAGCGCCCACGGCGAGCCAAGTCCAGCGCCGGCGTGCCGGCGGATGCGAATTGTTGCTACCGGGCAAGCTGTTTTGCTTTCAGGGTATGGGAAGCGCAACTGTAAGCTTTAATTTATCACCGCGGCAGTGCGGGAGAAGCACGTTGCCTCCATCGCTGCCGGTATCCAGTTAGATGCGGGCTGAGGTTATCCGGGCGCAGGGAGCAGATCTGGTCAGGTTAGCCGTACGGCCTGGCCGGATCTCTTGCAAAGCGGCAAGGCGCGAGCTGCCCGCTTGGCTTTCGCGGAGCCGCTACAATGTCTTCATGCAGAAGCGTCCCCGCTACACCGCCGAGCATGCCGCCGCCGGACTGGATGCACAATTTCCTGAAATCGAGACCTGGCCAAACCAGTTTCCCGGATACGAAATCGTGATTGACGATCCGGAATTCACTTCCGTCTGTCCCAAGACCGGATTGCCCGACTTTGGAGTGCTCGCGCTGCGGTATCAGCCGGATAAGCTTTGCCTGGAATTGAAATCGTACAAGGAATATTTGCAGAGTTACCGCAACCTAGGGATTTTTCAGGAAAACGTTGTGAACCGAGTGCTGGAAGATGTGGTGCGCTGGGCGAAACCGGTGTGGGCAGAAGTGAAGGGCGAGTTTCGCCCGCGCGGCGGGATTTCGACGGTGGTGGTGGCGCGATGGCCGCGTGCGGGAGTCAGGAAGCACCGTTAGAGATGCTTCCACCGCAGCTGATCTTTGGACAAGCGCAAGAGATCGATCGTCGCTCAGGATGACGGTCTCTATCATGATTTTCGCTTTTTGCGATGCCTTGCGAACATGCGCGGGTCATAGGTGAGCGGTTCGACTTTCGAGAGGCGAATCCGATGAAAATCCGAGTGCTGTGGGTTGAGGAGCCAGTTGTTTTCATCTGGGGCGAGAGCCGAGGGAACGACGAGAATCACGGAGTCGCCCTTCTGCGTGAATTCATCTCCGATATGCGCCAGCCGAGACGGGGCAGGGGAGCGACGCCAATCCGGTGGGAGATCATCCGGGTGAATGGAGGTTCGCGACAGATCGCTGGGGATAGCGACCGTGACCAGAACGAGATCGGAAGGAGCATCATCGGCATCGAGGTGTACGAAGTATTCCAGCATCGCCAGGGACTGGTGTTCTGAAGTGTAAGCAAGGCGAGTTCCGGGGCTCGACCAACGGCCTCCATAGCGGAAAGCGCCTTCGCCATCGAGAGGAGTGCGGGCAAAGGCTCGCCGCAGAACGCGATAGACCTGAATCAACTGATGCCGCCGTAGGCAATACGGCCGAGAAGGTTTTCCACCTGGCGCGCACCAATCTCAGTATCCAGGACCGTGATGGGAGTGGTTCCGCCCAGAGCGCGGTTGGAGCGTTTGAGCCAGCGAGCTGCTCTTTTGCGATCGCCGAGTGCCCACCCCGCGAAGGCGACGATGCGAGCCAAACGGTAGAGGCGATCGGACTCGAAGGCCGCAAGATGTCCGGTGCGCCTGCGGCGCTGCAGGCTGCGCGGGGAAAGATCAAGCGCTTCGGCTAACTCCTTGAGGGTAAGGCCCGAGGCTTGCATGAGCTCTTCGACCACAGCCGGGGGAAAGCCCTCGCGAATGGCCTGGGAGAGATCGCGCTGGCTGGTCAGCTTCCGCCCCAACGCTCCCCGGCCGCCAAGTTCCTTCACCACCGCACGCAACTCGTTTACCATTTGTCGCCTATGATAGCGACAAATGGCATCGAATGTCAAAGAGGCACATTGCGCGATGGGCGACTTGACCCATTGTGCGTCGGCGAGGGAGACCCCTCGCGCGGCCGGCAAAAGTGCCGCGCTTCGCGATGACCCATGAACGACGGGGCAGTCTGAAAAGTGCATAGATTTCAGACACTGCCGACGAAGCCAATTTGCAAAGCGTTCAAATGCTCATGCTATATTCGCTGGACTCGTGGACGATGCGAAACTCTATCCCCGCACTGCGCTGATTGTCTTGACGGCGCTGAATCTGCTGAACTACGTGGATCGCAATGTGCTGTTTGCGGTGCAGCCGCTGGTACAGGTGGAGTTTCACCTGGACAAAGAGCAGATCGGCTACCTGACGAGCGCGTTTCTGGGTTTCTACATGGTGGCAGCGCCGTTTGTCGGGCCGCTGGCCGACCGCTACTCGCGCAAGCTGATCATCGTGCTGGGCGCAGTTTTCTGGAGCGGCCTCACCCTGCTGACGGCCGTTACTCACACCTATGCAGAGTTGCTGGTGCGGCACACGCTGGTTGGGGTGGGAGAGGCGACATTCGTTACCATCGCACCGACGTTTGTGGCCGATCTTTTTGCCGAAGAAAAACGCGGGCGGATTTTGGGAGTTTTTTATCTGGCGATTCCGGTGGGATCGGCAGCGGGATATCTGCTGGGCGGATATCTGGCGCCGACGCATGGCTGGCGGTTTCCGTTTTATATCGCGGCAGCGCCGGGCTTCGCTCTGGCGATTGCGGCCACGTTTCTCAAAGAGCCGGAGCGCGGCCAATTTGATTCGTTGAAAGTCACGCCGGAACGAACGTCCGTGCTCGGCCTGGTGCGCAATCCGGCGTTTCTGACATCGACGCTCGGCATGGCGGCGATGACGTTTTCCCTCGGCGGCATTCAGGTCTGGATGCCGCAGTTTCTCTACAGCGAGCGTCACTACACCCTGGAGGCGGCGAACCTGAATTTTGGACTCATTATTGTGGTCGATGGAATTCTGGCGGCGTTGGCAGGTGGGTGGCTGGGCGATTATCTTTTGCTCCGCTGGAAAAGCTCGTACTACATGGTTTCGGCGGCCAGCATGGCGTTGGGAGTTCCGGTCATGATCGTGGCGCTCTTCGCGCGAGGGCCCATCATGATGCCGGCCATTGCGGTGGCGGCGTTTTTTCTGTTATTTAACACAGCGCCGTTGAACGCCGCGGTCATCAATTCGGTGGACGCACACATTCGGGCGACAGCGCTGGCGGTAAATATTTTTGTCATTCACATCCTGGGTGACGTGCCTTCCCCGACCATGATGGGATGGGTGGCCGACCGGCGATCACTGCAGGCGGCGTTCGTTCTGCCGGTAATCGCCATGGTGATTTCTTCTGCCATACTGTTCTATGGGATGAAATTCGCGCCGGAGGTGGCCCTGGCGAATCCTGTCACGACACTCAGGGGAAAAGCAGGTTCCTCACCACCGCTTTGCGGCAGTTCGGAATGACAAGAGATTGATGCAATATTTTTATTGGATCGTGGGCACAATTCTGGCGCTGGCATGGTTCTCCCGCATCGTGGACGCCGCGCTGGGCATGCCCAGCATCGCTGATGTTTCTCTTCCCGAGTGGGACCGCAATCCGGTGACGCCCGGGCGAAATCCGCGGGTTTCGATCATCGTTCCAGCGCGCAATGAGGAGGAGACGATTGCAGTCTCGCTGCGCACGTTGCTGGCCCTCGATTACGACAACTATGAAGTGATCGCGGTGGACGACCGTTCGACGGACAGAACGGGCGAGATCATCGAGGACATGGCACGGGAATCCCAGGTCTCGCAAGGTCGGCGAGATCTGGGGCACCCGGAGCCTGGAAGTGAGAGTCAAAATCCCCACCCTGTCTCTGCAAAACGCGCAGAGACGAGGGTGGGGCAGCCGAAGCTGAAGGTGATTCACCACGAAGAGCTTCCGGCGGGATGGCTGGGCAAGACGCACGCCATGTGGACCGCAGCGAATCGGGCAACTGGCGATTGGCTGCTCTTCACCGACGCCGACGTGCTGTTCAAGCCTCAGTCTCTGCGGCGGGCGCTGGCCTATGCGGAAGCGGAAAAGGCCGATCATGTCGTTCTGTTTCCCCGCATGATCATGAAGCGTCACGGCGAGTTCATGATGATTGCATTTTTTCAAACGATGTTCGTGTTTGGCCACCGGCCGTGGAAAGTGGCCGACCCGACCACGCAGGATCATATGGGCGTGGGCGCCTTCAACCTGATCCGGCGCAAGGCGTACGACGCGGTAGGAACGTACGAAGCCCTGCGCATGGAAGTGCTGGACGATATGAAGCTGGGCAAAGTGGTGAAGCAGGGCGGCTTTGCGCAGCGTAACGTATTCGGCGGGGACCTCATCTCGATTCGCTGGGCGAGAGGTGCGATGGGAGTAGTTGACAACCTGACCAAGAACTTTTTCGCGGTTTTGTCATTCCAGTGGTGGAGGACGCTGGTCTCGGCATGCGGGCTGGCGTTCCTGAACCTGATGCCTTTCCTCGGGGTGTGGCTGGCGCATGGCTGGGCGCGGCTGCCCTATGCTGTGGCCCTGCTCTCGATGTTTCTGATCTATCTGGGCATGTCGTTGCGGTCTTCTGTGCCGCCATATTATTTTCTGCTTCATCCGATAAGCACGATCCTGTTTGTCTACACACTGCTGCGGTCGATGGTTCACACCCTGAGAAACGACGGCATCGTGTGGCGGGGAACCAGATACCCGTTGGAAGAATTGAAGAAGGGCATGGTGTGAGGGGGTGCCCCGCGCAAACCAATCACACATACCAATCACACATACTAGTGAGCCAGGTCACACAGAAGTGTGCGAAAGCACCCAGCGGCAGAAATACATGGACCGGATCGAACCAGCGACCCTCGTCGCGTACTCGAAATAACTCTTTGTATATCTGCCAGATACGGGGGGTTATCTGTTCGTTCCCGTCCTCCCGGCATTGGCCTGCAACGTGCCCTTCCCCTTCCGTAGGACGGAGTGATTTGATCTCCGCCCGGGAGGTCAGGATGCATGCCCCTTATGGCCTGAACGTTCTCGATAACTGCCTCACTTGCCCCCGGCGAGAAGAGCATCTGTTTTGCAATCTTCCTCTTCCTGCTGTGCAACATCTGCAGGAGATTAAGGCCACGGCCATCTATCCGAAAGGCGCGATCCTGTTCATCGAAGGCCAGAAACCGCGTGGCGTGTTTGTGCTTTGCGGAGGGAAAGCGAAGCTCTCCACGACGTCGCGGGAAGGCAAGACCGTGATCACCAAGATCTCGGAGCCCGGAGATGTTCTCGGTCTGAGCGCGGTGATTTCCAATCGCCCTTACGAAGTTACGGCCGAAATGATGGAGCCGGGGCAGGCCAACTTCATTGCACGCGAAGCGCTGTTGCAGTTTCTGAAGGAATATGCAGAAGTGGCGTGGCGCGCCGCGCAAGAACTGAGCCGCAGCTATTACACCGCTTACGAGGAGATCCGGACGCTCGGTCTCACCACTTCTCCCGCCGAGAAGTTTGCCAAGCTGCTGCTCTCATGGTCTACGAACGCCGGCCAAAACGGTGAATCTACACAGCTCAAACTGACAATGACGCACGAGGAAATCGCGGAGGCGATCGGCACCACGCGGGAAACCGTCAGCCGGATATTCTCCGACTTCAAGAAGAAACAACTGGTGCAGTTGAAAGGGGCCACCCTCGTGATCCGAAGCCGGCCGTCACTGGAGAAGATGGTTCCGTTCTAAGCCAGATGAGCAGTCGATCGTTCCAGCCTTATGCCGGGGGCAACGGTGGTCAGCGTTGCCTCGGTGACCGTCTGCTGGCTGATCAAAACATCTTCCAATTCGACCAGGACTACTCTCGAAATTGTTGAGTATTTCTTGCCCGCCAGAATCAAAGCAATGAGGGCCGCCTGCAATGGAGGCAGGCTGGGGTTAAAGGCCACATTTTCGATGTATGGACCGGCATAAACGCCGCCCTCCCGGGTGGCGACGGCGATACCTGAAGGCGATTTCGTGTAGGGAGCGTAGGAGCGACAAGCTGCCTCAAGGGCGGCATTCGTCACTGCATCCGACGAATTTCTTGTAAGCCCAAGCTTGATTGTTCTTACGGGGAACGCACCCTCGCTTGAGCCCAGATCTCGAGGGCCGAAGGCGGCCGGCAGCAGGGAAGAGAGAGTTGTTGCCGGTTTGCCTGAAACCAGAATGCGAATCAGGCCGTCGGGCGACATCTCATACATGAACTGGCGGCAGTGACCGCAGGGAGCGGCAGTGACTGCGAGAGCGGAAACCGAGCTTTCGCCATGCATGTAGGCGTTGCAAAGCGCAGATTGTTCGCCATGGACGGAGAAGCCGAGTCCCTGACCAGGTACTTCGAGGTTTGCCCCGAGATACAGGTCGCCGCTCGCTCCGAGGGCAACAACACCGACCAGATATTTGGAAATGGGCGGCCTCGAGAAGGTTCGTGCGAGCGGGAGCAGATCGAGCATCAGAGCGTCGGCGTCGATTTCTTCGTTCCGGCGCAGGAGCGCGACCGTCTCACTGGCAATCGAACCACCGAAAGCGGGATCGGCGAGAGCTCGCCCTAGCACGGTGTGAGATTCTGCGCTGAACTTTGGCAGCAATTTGCGAAGCGCTTCAGCATCAGAGTGTCCGGTTTCAGAAAAAAGTTGCATGGTGGCTAATCCCAGGCCAGCGCCGGCCATAAGGCCCAACGCGGTGCGGCGGCTGATATTTTTGGAGAGCTGATCGGACATCGGGTCGCGGCATCCAGTATAGCGGCACGCGCGGATGAGGGGCTGCTTATTGTGGGTGATCTTCGGCGTCGCTTTCGTTGCCGAAAACTGCCGTTGGGGAAACAGTTGGCTTGGGCTTTTTCAATTTCTTGCTGGGATGAAGACGTCCGGCACTGTAGTGGCCTTGGCGCTCCACATCATAATCCTTGGGCAGAGGCGGGATGAGGGTCGAGCCGCCAATCACCTGGCTGGTATGGTTGAGAATGATCTCGGCGTGGCCATCATAGAGCTTGACCGGACCGCGGATTTGGATGGTGCGGCCGGCGAGGCGGCGGACATCGCCGATATCTTTGAGGTCGGAAGCAAAGACGACAACGGAGAACGGACAGGCGGCGTGGTCTTGGCAAAAGTCCAGAAAGTGAACACCGCGGGCGCCGACTTTGACGCGCAGCACTTTGCCGGTGACGCATTTGACTTCACCGACATGTTCGGCGGCGTCTTGAATGGAGAGGCAGCCGGAGGCGGCAAGGACGGCTGTCGAGGTCAGGAAAATGGCGAGAGCCGTGGCTACATTGTGTCGAACGGAACGCACACGCGTTGGCCTGTGGGGTTCCATTTTAAGGGAGACGAGCAACACAGGATCGTGAGTCGGAAGAATTTTGAGGGGAAAATTCCCAGAATGGAGACGCCAGGCTCAGGCCGACGAAAGACGAAAGAGGAATCGGGGAACCGCGCCAGCCGTTCCCCGATTTCCCGAAAGAATGGTCGATCTACTTGAATGCCTTGACCGCAGCGGCCTCGTCGTCTTTCACGTCGAAGACGGTGTAGAGCTTGGTGATTTGCAGCAGATCGTGCACTTTCTTGGTCAGATGGAGGAGTTTGAGTTCGCCCCCCTGGTTCTTGGTGGTGGTGAAGGCGCTGACCAGTTCGCCGATGCCCGAGCTGTCGATATAGTTGACGTCGCCCAGGTTAAGAATGATCTTCTTGGTGCCCTTCGAAAGCAGGTCGCGCACGGTATCCCGCAGCATCACGCTGCCTTCCCCCAAAGTAATGCGGCCGCTGCAGTCCACGATGGCTACTCCATCCACCTGCCGAGTACTGAGTTTCATGCTCACTGAGAAGCCTCCTTGCCGCCCGGGGATGACCCGCGGACGTGCTTGATCAATTTCACTTCTGTGCCCGTGCTGGACGGGCGAATCTCCACTACATCCATGAAGGAGCGCATGAGAAAAATGCCGCGCCCGGAGGTCTTGAGCAGATTCTCCGGCGCCAACGGATTGGGAATGCGGCTCAAGTCGATGCCCCGGCCTTGATCGCGGATCGTGATGACCAGGTCATTGGGGGTGCGTTCAAAAGCCAGAATAACCTTTTTGTCCGGAGCGTACCCATTGCCATGGAGGACCGCGTTGACTGCGCCCTCGCGCACAGCCATGGAAATCTGCATGACTTCGTCTTCGCCAAAACCCAAATCGGTGGCGAAACGCGTGGCCTTTTGCTCGGCGCTATCCACCGTTTCCAGTGTGGAATCCAGGGTATAGGAGACCTGTAGCTCCATAGGCGATAACTTGAAAGCTTTTATCCGGCAAAGGCGTTAGTTTGCCTGTCAACGGCGCAATTGTCAACGCGGACGGTAGCCGCATCTCCGGCAATCGCCCGATATAATGCCAAGCCATGAAAGCGCCGCCGCGCAGTCTGCGCAAGCGACTCAAGCGAATTGCAGCGTACCTGCTGCTCCTGGTAGCCGGCGTTTTGGGCTTGTCTTATACGGCCGACTATTGCGTGTTTCACTTGCGTCTTGCCACAAAACGCCAACCGCTGGGCAGCGTGACCGTCACCCGATATTACGCTGTCCTCGAGAAAAACGGTAAGACTGAATTCTTCTTCGATCCACCCGCGCCGCAGACCTGTTCCCAGTCCTTGTATCCGCAAGGCGGATATGCTCCCTGCTGGTATCTGAGGCGCCATACCGAGCAACGCACCAACATCTGACGACACGCCGGCAGGAGACACGCAGCCATCTCTACGGCAGTATGGGAACGGTCAGCGTGCCAGAAAGCTGGGTTGGGGAGGCAGAGTTGGCCAGGTAGATATTCTGGATGTCGTAGAGGCCGTCGGCGCTGTCGAGAAGCGCTTGATAGTAGCCGTAGTAGGCGATGGGCTGGCCTTGAAACGTTCCCTGGACGGAGAAGAAATTCCCGCTGACCGGACCGGTGAGGCTGAGGGTGGCGTTGTCCACGCCGCTGAGCACCAGGTTTACCGTGAGAGTGTTTCCTTTCTGTTTTAAGGTCGCAGTGGCATTGTCCTTGGCCGCGCTGCAGGAAGGGTCAGCCGGCTGGCACAACTGGCCGAGGTAGGTGCCGGCAAGCTTGGGAACGACCAGGCCAATGATAACCCCGCTGTCGCCATCGGAGCAATTCGATCCCGCCTGCGAGGTGTAGGTGCCAGTCATGCTTTTTCCGTCGGCGGCGATGTTTCCGGTCACGGTGAAGTCGTTACCGTTCTCCGTGTAGGTAAAATTGAACGATCCCCCAACCCCGGAGACGCTGCCGACGAGGCGGTTTCCGCCGGTGTCAGGCCCGGCCACCGGGCAGTTTCCACCAAAGACAAAGTTGTCCGTAGTCGGCCCTGTTGCGTTAATTCCCACGAAGGCGATTTGCGTGCCCGAGGCCGAGACCTGCCCGTTGGGCTCGTAGCTGCCGCTTCCGCTCGTAATCAGCATCTGGCCCTCTTTCAAGGAGAGCTCGACACCCGTTGAGGTTCCATTGGCGCTGTTTGGGGAAGCGATCATCTCCCACTGGCCGGCAATGTTGGGAAGGGGTTGGGGGTCGGAGGTGGAAGAGTTGCCGCTACAACCAACCAGCGCGCTCGTGCCGGCCAACAAAACGGAAAGGATAATTCGTTTCATGAGGCTAAATTCTCGATTCGCATGGTCATTCCGACGGTCAAAGGGCGCCAGCCAACTAAGAACCGGCCTACACGCGAATCGCCGGCTGCAACCCTCCGGAATTGGGTGGAATACAAGCCCAGAATTATCCCACCCGCAAGGTAGTTGTTTGTTAAGGTGTTGTTAAATTTTCAGGGACCCCAGGGACGAAACTAGGCCGTCCTTGGCATGGAAGCAACGAAAGGCTGCGCTAGAATGGCCAGCGCACGGTGCTGGGGAAAAACATCTAACGAGAGGATTACATGGTAAAAGCGCGCGTGGCTCGTGTTTGTTCACGTTTCCTGGCGGTGGCGGCAGGAGGACTTGTGGTGCTTGCGGGCGTTTGTTTGGCGCAGACGCCGGGTGGGCCATTGTCCGATGCGAGCTTGCGGAAGGCTTACCGATTTCAGCGAGGTGGCTGGACCTACGTGCACCTTGAGGGGTCTCCTTCGGAGATCGGGTTCCAGCACGGATATTTGCTAGCGGCAGAAATTCAGGACGCGTTCGATGCCATCAAACTGTTCGATACACACGAGACGCAGCGGGACTGGAATTTCTTTCGCAGGACGGCTCGGGAAATGCTCTGGCCGCATATTGATGCCGAATATCAGCAAGAACTGCAGGGCATCGCCGACGGGGTGAAAGCGCACGGTATCGAGCTCGATGTCTACGACATCGTAGCGCTCAATGCCTTCGAGGAAGTTCCCGACTATTACGTGCCATGGCTGAACAAGAGGCTCGCCAGGAAGGCGGGCAAATCCTTGGCCGACTCGCCAAGACTGGCTGCGCCGGGAAATTGCACGGCATTCATCGCCACCGGCAGCTACACGAAAGATCATCAGATCGTGATCGCCCACAACAACTGGACCAGCTACCTTGCAGGCGAACGCTGGGTGGTCATCTTCGACATTGTTCCCGACAAGGGTCACAGGATTCTCATGGATGGTTTTCCCGGCGTCATCACCAGCGATGACGACTTTGGGGTGAATTCGGCCGGCATCATGATTACCGAAACGACTATCACGCAATTTGAGGGCTGGGATCCCAACGGGAAACCGGAATTCATGCGTTCCCGCAAAGCGCTGCAGTATGCCTCCAGCATTGACGACTATGTGCGCATTATCAAAGACGGAAACAATGGAGGCTACGCCAACGACTGGCTGATCGGGGACCGAAAAACGGGCGAGATTGCATACCTGGAGTTGGGGTTGAAGAACACTCCGCTATGGCGAACGAAAGACGGCTACTTCGTTAGTTCCAACTTTCCTCGTGATCGCAGGCTGATTCGGGAGGAGACCAGCGGTTTCGATCCCGGCGATATGTCATCGTCGATGAACGCGCGGCATGCCCGCGCCGACGAGTTGGTGCAGCAGGCCAAAGGAACGATCGACGTCGAAATGGCGGAAAAGTTTCTGGCCGATCATTTTGACAGCTACGAAAAGAAAGAGCAGCCAAACGAGCGCTCTTTGTGCGGACATGTCGACGCCTCGCCGCGCGGCGTGAAGCAGTGGGGCTGGGAAGCCCACAATCCGGGAGGTGCGGTACAGGGAAAGGCGATGGACAGCGCCATGGCAGCGAAGATGAGCTTCGTGGCGCGGGCGGGCCATCCGTGCGGTGCGGATTTCGTGGCGGCTGACTTTCTCGAACAACACCCGGAGTATTCCTGGCAGAAGCCGCTGTTAAGAGACATGAGGGCCGGGCCGTGGACCGTATTCCGCTCGGGTGAGAAAGCGGAAAAACAGGCTGCTGCTCACGGGCCGAATGGCATCGCGTCTAAGTGAGACGAAGGGACGAAGGACAATGAAGGAAACGCCGCAGCAGTACACCCAGCGCATCGTCAGCTATACCGAAGGGAAGAAGCCAATGGCGGTGCAGGCCACCACCCCTAAAAGGCTCGCCCGCCTGATCAAAGGACTACCTGCCAGCAAACTGCGCAAGCGGCCGGCGCCGGATAAATGGTCAGTCAGTGAAATTCTGACGCACCTCGCTGACGCCGAAATTGCGGGCAGCTTTCGCATGCGGCTGATTTTGAGCGCTCCCGGAACGCCGGTTGCCGCTTTCGACCAGGACGCGTGGGTGACCAGCGGACATTATGAGAAACGCGATCCGCGCAAATCGCTGGAGCAATTTCGCGTGCTTCGCGAAACCAACCTGGCATTGCTGAAATCACTCACTCCAGAGCAGTGGCAGCACTACGGAATCCATTCCGAGCGCGGCCAGGAGTCGATCGAGCACATCGTCCGCATGTTTGCCGGACACGATCTCAACCATCTGGGGCAGATCGAAAGAATCTTGGGAAAGTAAGTGCGCGAAGTGGTGCGCATTGTGCAGTCCTACCCCGCGCTGCGATCGTATTGGCCGATTCTCAGAAACGCATCCGATGGGACCTAGCCGGCACCCAGCCTGCAAAAGAGACAGAAAACGTCGAGTGCCCGGGAAAATCAAAAGTCTGTAAGCTGGCCAAAAGTGGGAGGCAAAGAGGGTGGCGGAGAGGGTGGGATTTGAACCCACGATACCCGTTAAGGTATGTCCGCTTTCGAGGCGGATCGTTTCAACCGCTCACGCACCTCTCCGCATCGGACAATATTCGATTTTGCAGCCGGTATTGTTGGCTGAACCCTTCGGTACTTCCCCATCGGCCTGCGCTACGCTTGGC
>Ga0335073_10000575_pt1 | contig 47225 bp, 41 predicted proteins | sample Lox_Sample_22_FD_207093 | JGI IMG/M metagenome (GOLD analysis project Ga0335073, IMG submission 207093) | Soil microbial communities from Loxahatchee National Wildlife Refuge, Florida, United States - Lox_Sample_2.2 | ecosystem: Environmental > Terrestrial > Soil > Wetlands | place: USA...
TGCGCAGCGCTGCCGCCACTCCCTTCAGCGGAGGTTTGAAACCTGTTCCGAGAATCGCATCGAGAAAAAGCTGCGATTCTGCGAGCAACTCACTCACGCGCGCTGTGGCAAGTGCGGCTTCGTCAGCAGCGATGATTGGAGCGATCTCCAGACGTTCGAACATTGCTTTTGCATCGCCCTTGAGTTCGTCGGGATGGCCGAGCAGCAGCAATTGGACCTTGCGCCCCGCTTCAGTGAGTATGCGGGCCGCTACAAATCCGTCTCCTCCATTGTTTCCTTTGCCGCAGAGGGCGGTCACTCGCAGCGCTTCAGGGAACTCGCGTAATGCGAAACGTGCAACGGCGCGCCCCGCGTGCTCCATCAGATCGAGCGAGGGGATGCCATAACGGTCTACGGTGACGCGGTCGGTTGTGCGCATCTCGTCTGCGGTGAGAATTTTCATGTCGAAATCGTATCGCAAAGGCCGGGTGTCATTTTGAGGAGTGAAACGACAAAGAATCCAAAGGGATTTGGCATTGGAAAGACGCTCACCCCCTTCGAGCTAAGAATTTGAAATAGCTTTGCCATACGAAACAGCAGCTGGATTCTTCGTCGTTTCACTCCTTAGAATGACGACATTGTGTTACTAGAACTTGTGATTGGCTTAAAAGCAAAACGGCTTCCGTGATGGAGGCCGTTTCTGTGTTCAGAAATTGAGAGGCTATTATTCGTTGACGCCGATGGCTGTTTTTGTCGCCGTTTCCGCGGGCTGCTTGGCGGCGAAGTAGCTCTTGTCCCACAGATTGCGGTAGAAAATGCCGGTCAGCTCGGCGGCCTTGGGGCCGAAGGTCGGGCGTCCGCCTTCGAGGAAGAAGACGGTCACGATGCGGCCGTATTGCGTGTCCGCGTAGGAGGCAAACCAGCCAAAGCGGGTGCCGTTGTTCGAGCAGGTGCCGGTCTTGCCCATCACCGGGAACTGGTTGAAGTTGGCGCGCAGCGAGCGGGCGGTGCCGTACTCGACGGCTGCCTGCATGCCGTCCTGAATTTCAGGAACGAGCCTGCCGATGTCGAGGGTGCGCTTGATCCGCGGCTGGAAGTTCGCAACTTCTTCGGGGGTGGTCGGGTGCTGCAGGTAGTAAAGCGTTCCGCCGTTGGCAATGGCCGCGACCAGCGCGCCGAGCTGCAGCGGGGTCATGGAGACGCTTTCGCCGAACGAGCACATGCGGCCAACGCCGCCCTCGCTCTCGGGCAGTTCCTGATCAGGGTAGACGCCAAGCTGTTCGTTTGGGATGTTGTAACCGGCCAGCTCACCGAGTCCAAACTGGTTGGCGTAGTGGCGGACGCGCTCAAAGCCGAGGCGGCGGCCCAGCGTTTCGAAATAAAGATTGTTCGAATGCGCTAGCGCTTCTGTCAGGTTCATGTGATAGGAGCCACCGAGGTTGACCGGCGTGTCCTTGGTGATGATGCCTTCGTCAAGCGCAGCCAGGGCGACGGAAAGCTTGATGGTTGAGCAGGGCTCAGCGCCGCTTGAAAGCGCCAGCTTCTGGTTGACCATGGCCAGAATACGTCCGTTGCTTGGGTCAATCGCGACGACGGTGCCGTTCATGTTGCCGAGAGCGTCAATGGCGGCCTGACGCACCACCGGGTCTTCGCCGCCGATGACGTCGCCATTGGTCAGGTCGACATCGGTGAACGAGTTGCCGGTGAAGCGCTCATAAGAGCGGTGACGGTGGACAACGAGGCTCGCGCGGCGCACCCGGGCATGGCTGGCGGTCAAGGAGGCGGTGCTGACGTGCGCGGCGCGGCGGCTGTGCTGCAGATGCGAAATGTGCTGCTGTGCCGCAGCCGACTCCTGGATGTGCCCGCGCGTGTGGTGCACGTGGTGGGTAGTGGTGGTCGTGTCCGCAACCAGCGAGGCGGGCAGCGTAACCAATCCCAACAGGAGAGCGAGGTGTGCTATGCGTTTCATCAATTGTTCCACCTTGAGGCCCAACAACTCTATGGATGGCCGTTCTTCTTTTATCGGCCTTTATGCATCTTGCGCATAGATACAGCCCGAATTTCGCACAAACAAATCTTTGCCCAACGAATAGTTCCGGTATGGCACGTTCCGTTTCCTTTCGGAACTGGGAAGCGTGCATCCAGCGCAGCCAGAAACATGCCGGATCATTTCTTCTGACTACTCTACTTGAGGACGGGGTTTCGTCGAGCGATTTATCTACAAATTTACCCATCCACGGACCATTTTACAAACCTCCGCGACGCATAAAAGCTGGGATATCCAGGTTTTCGTCCGCTTCTTCTTCATGCATCTGGCCAAAAATGCGGGCCAGCGGAGCAGGTTCGGCGACGGCGACGGCGACCGGTTCAGGCTCCGCAGTCATTGCAGGCTCCGGGACGTAGACGGATTCTGGCGAGGGCGCGGACGGTGCGATGACTGGCGGCACGGGAATCGAAACCATCGGCCTGCGCGGCGCTTCTTCGTCCTCGCTCATGAAACGGGGCGTCTCGACCGTGGCTTCTACGCGGGTTTGCAAGTGCACGTGGGGGAGTGCCGGCTCGCGCAGCGCGGCCGTCAGCATGCGCTCGCGGCGCTCGGGCATCTCCTGGCGGAAGCCGGTGGCAATGACGGTGATCTTTACGTCGTCGCCCATCGTTTCATCGAGCACAGCGCCGAAGATGATATTCGCGTCTTCGTGCGCGGCGTTCTGGATCAGCGTTGATGCGGCGTTCACTTCGCTCAGCTTGAGCGAGCTCGATCCGCTGATGTTGATCAGGATGCCTTTAGCTCCATCGATGGCTCCGTCTTCGAGCAGCGGCGAGGCCATGGCGGCCTGCGCGGCTTCGATAGCGCGGTTTTCGCCTCCGCGCATGGCCGTGCCCATGACGGCGTAGCCCATGCCGGCCATTGTGGTCTTTACGTCGGCGAAGTCGCGGTTGATGATGCCGGGGATGGTGATGATGTCCGAGATGCCCTGCACACCCTGCCGGAGCACGTCGTCAGCGATGCGGAAGGACTCGAAGAAGCCGGCATCTTTGGCAACGGCGAGGAGCTTTTCGTTGGGGATGACGATCATCGTGTCGACTGAGTCGAGCAGCTCCTGCATGCCGCGCTCGGCCTGCATCATGCGGCGCTTGCCTTCAAATGCAAAGGGCCGGGTCACCACGGCAACCGTGAGCGCGCCCATTTCGCTCGCCAGCGATGCGATGACAGGGGCAGCGCCGGTGCCGGTGCCTCCGCCGAGGCCGGCGGTGACGAAGACCATATCCGCACCCTCGAGGGCTTCGATGATCTTCTCCGAATCTTCAAGCGCGGCGCGGCGGCCCACGTCAGGGTTTGCGCCGGCGCCAAGGCCGCTGGTCAGCTTCATGCCGAGCTGCAGCTTGACCGGAGCCTGCGAGAGCTGGAGCGCCTGCGCGTCGGTGTTGGCGGTGATGAATTCGACGCCTTCGACGCGCGCGGAGATCATGCGGTTGACGGCATTGCCGCCGCCACCGCCCACGCCAATGACTTTGATCTTCGCCCCGGTCGGGAGCTGTTCGTGGTACTGAATGCGGATTTCTTCTGACGTGTTCATGGCTATGGCTCCTACAGGCTTCCTGCGAAGATGGCGCGCAGCTTGGCGCGCAGTCCCTGGTCTTCCGCCGCACGGGTCACGCTGGTGCGGTGGGCATACAAAAGCATTCCTACTAACGTGGCATTCTCGGGGGCGATCAACTCTTCCGGCATGCGCGAGAGCGGCACCGGCGTTCCAATGCGCGCGGGCACGCGCAGCAGGCTCTCGGCGGTATCGAGCAGTCCCGGCAGGCGCGAGCCGCCGCCGGTGAGCACGCAGCCGGCGCCGAGAGCTTCGAGCACTCCGCCCTGGCGCAGATTGTCGCGCAGCAGGCAGAAGAGCTCGCGCGCGCGCGGCTCCAGAATCTCGCTGACGTAGCGCTGGCGAACCAGGCGTGGTTCATGGCCGGGCAGTCCATGCAGTTCGATTTCATTCGATGACGAGACGCTGGTGACAACCGCGTGGCCGTAGTTGCACTTGATCCATTCAGCCTCGGGCGCGGAGATGTGCAGGCCGACGGCAAGGTCGTTGGTAAAGTGGTCGCCGCCGATAGGAATAACCGAGGTGTGTGCGACCGAGCCTTCGAAGAAGACGACCAGTTCCGTCGAGCCTGCGCCGATGTCGATGAGACAGGAGCCCAGCTCGCGCTCGTCAGCAGAGACCGTCGCTTCGGCGGCGGCAATGGCTTCGAAGACGGACTCCGTCACTTCGAGGCCGGCTTTGTTCGCGCAGGTGACAACGCTTTGCAGTGCGCTGGCCGAGGCGGTCGAGATATGCAGGTTGACTTCGAGGCGGTTGCCGACCATGCCGACCGGATCGTGAATGCCCGGCTGCTCGTCGAGGATGAACTGCTGCGGCAGCAGGTGGATGATCTCGCGGTCTGACGGGAGCGATACCGAGCGGGCGCGGTCGACGGCGGCGCGCACGTCTTCGCGGGTAATCTCGCGCAGGCGCGTCCCCAGGCTGACGCCGCCGCGGCTGTTCAGGCCGCGAATATGCGGACCGCCGATACCAACGACACACCGGTCGATGGTCCCCTGCGCCATCGTCTCTGCGGCCGTAGCAGCCTTGTTCACGCAGTGCGTGGCCAGCTTCAACTCGGCGATCAATCCCTTGCGCATGCCGGTGGATTCGGCGCTGCCATGCCCGCGATAGCGCAGTGCGCCATCATGCAACTCCGCTACAAGCACGCGCGTCGTTGCGCTTCCCACGTCGAGCACTGTCAGCAACTGTTCGGTCTTCTGGCTCATGCGTGCTTCCTGTGGGGGTGGGCCATGGGCCTTGCTTTTGCGAGTGGCGGCTTTTGCGTGGCTGCGGCGGTGGCTGATGCGTCGGTGGCCGCGCTTGGAGTTTGGGCCGGAGCATTGTCCATTTTCAGAACAACCTGATGGTCGTAGCGCAGATCCACCGAGGCCAGGTGCGGATACTGCAGCTTCCACTCGGCCAGATGTGCCTGGTACTCGCGCCAGCGGTCAAGGAAGTTGTCTTCGCCAAAGTGGAGCAGGATATCGGAACCGCCGGATGAAACGAGTCCCTGCACGTCTTCCGGATCAGAGATGTCAATCTCGCTCAGGTTTTTGGAGAGTTTTTCGCCGCTTGAATCGATCTCGGCCATGAATTTCTGGTAAATACGCATACGCGGCTGACGGACAGAAAGCGGGTCCTGCGGATTGATGCCGGTCACCACCGGGAATGAGTAGTGCTTGGCTGCCAGCGCGGCTGGCTGCATGTCGAGGATGACGCCGTCGGCATCGACCAGGTTGATCTCGCTGCCGATGCGGGCGAAGGCGATCGGCTTGCGCTCAACAATGGCCACGCGCAGCTGATTCGGCCACACGCGCATCACCGTGGCGTGGGCCACCCACGGCACCTGTTCGAGTTCCTTGCGGCGCTCTGTCAGCGGAACAAAGAAGAGATTGCGGCCGATGTCAGCGCCGAAGACGGTCAGCAGGTCGGCCCGCGTCAACTGGCTGTTTCCGTCGATCTGGATCGAGGAAGCCGAGTCGATGCGGAAACGCGGGTCGTGATCGAGGAAATTTCTTACTGCCAGCCCCGCAAGAACACAAAGTGCGATCACGGCCAGCGCCAGAAAGCCAAAAATGACACGCCCGGCTGTGGTCTTGGTCAGAAACGCAGGTAGAATGCCCTTGCGCACCGGCACTCGCTTGCGCGAACGCAGAAACACCTCTTCGCCGTCCGCGTCGTCTTCCTGTCGAGGGATCGGGCGTTGCGGTCGCGGCCGCGATGGCGCGGCGGGACGCAGGAACTCGTCCACCGGTTCATCCTCGGCCAGCACCGAGCCTTTTCTGTATGCGTCCGTCTTCGCCACGCCCGAGCAAGGTCGTGAGAGTCGCCAACAAAACTATACCGTGCTGCCGCTGTGGATTGCGCGTGAAATTCTGCCGGGAACCTTGGAGGGCAATCCCCGAAAGAAGACATTTTGCGTGAACAATTCGGCGCGACCAGCGGTCTATCTGTACAACACACTTCGTTTTTTCTTGTCCGGAAGTGTGATAACGCTATCAGTGGCGATTTCGCCAGGAAAGCGCAGTTCGTTACGCATGAGTATCTTTTCGATCGGCATTGACCTTGGTGGCACCAACCTGCGTATCGCCGCCTTTACTTCCAACTGGGAGCGCCGTGGCGCAGTCACAACTCCGACACGAGTGCAGGACGGCCCCGGCGCTGTACTGGGAGACATGTGCGCGGCAGTAGAACAACTTGTTGCCGACTGTGGGGGACGCAGTGACCTGGTCGGCGTAGGACTGGGCAGCCCCGGTCCACTGGAATTGCCCTCGGGACGCTTGCTGCAGCCGCCGAATCTGCCGGGATTTGAGGGCCTGGAACTCAAGACGGAACTTGAGAATCGGCTTCAGGTCCCGGTTGTGGTTGAATGCGATGCCAACGCCGCCGCGCTGGCCGAGTGCCACGCAGGCGCGGGGAAAACCTCGGGCTACCACTCACTTTGCATGTTGACGCTGGGAACCGGCGTCGGCAGCGGCATTATTCTGAATGGCCGCGTCTGGCATGGCTTTGCGGGAATGGGCGGCGAGGCGGGCCATGTGCCGGTCTATCATGACGGACTGTTGTGCGGCTGCGGCACGCGCGGCTGCCTGGAGCAGTATGCCTCGGCCACCGCCATTGCGCGGGCAGGGCAACGTCTGGTCGCTGCCGGACCGCAGAATGGTTTCGGCGTAATCACGGCTCGCAGCGTCGCCGAGGCTGCACTGGCTGGCGACGCGGAATCCCAGCAGATTTACCAGGGCGTAGGCAAAGCGCTCGGCATCGGACTGGCCAGCCTGGTGAGCACGCTGAACCTGCCTCTTTACGTCATTGGCGGGGGCGTTGTGGCGGCGTGGGAGCTCTTCGCGCCGTCGATGTTCGCCGAACTTGACCGCAGCAGCTACATCTATCGGCTGACAAGGCCCGCAGATCCGGCAATGCCCGAAGCCGGGAAGACAAACGTATTCCCCGCCGAGCTTGGGCCGGACTCCGGCTTGCTGGGAGCGGCGATGCTTCCCTTCTTTCAGTCGCTCAGCAGTTAATGCGGCGCTCGGATACGATGGCCATACTGCATCGAGGCTGCGTGTCTTTCACCCCGCGAGCGTGTCCACGCTCCTGACTCCTTGCGAACGGGGCGGACTTTACTGTTCCGCGCCTCTCTTGGAATCTTCGAGGGTCCCGCGCATCATGGCCGCATACTGGCAATCGAGAAAGCCAACGCGGAAGAGAAACCGGCCCAAAGCGCCGAGGTCTCCGGGAAAGCGCTGCTCATTCAACTGAAACGAGTAGGACCAGATGACATGTGTATGCCCGTTACCTTCCTCTGTGTCATGGAAATCGCCGACACCGTAGTTGATGGGCCGCGCCACCGGGGATGTATAGTTCCAGACGACATAGCGAAAGTGAAACGTATTGTTGGTCACAGTCCGCTCGAGCACCTGCTCCTCGAGCGTCGATCCATCGGTCAGACAGGTAAGACGCCGTGAGCCAGGCAAGCCAAAGGTCCCTTTCGTCAACATGTAGTCGCCGGAAACACCTGGCAGGCCGCTGGTTTTATGGATGGTGTCTTTCAACGGCTTATTGCCTGCATTCAACACGACCGCGAGCGGGCGGTCGATGGTGATTTCTTCCGTGTGCGAGACAAGCTCTTCCGCCGGCGCAATGGCAGGGGCGGGCGTATCAACAAAGCCGGGAGGCGGGAAGCACGTTTGCGCATAAGAAGAGATTAAGGGAAGGATGGCGGCGATGGCGAGGCAAGCGGTCTGGATGGCGTGCATAATTCCGTCCTTCGTATATTCCGATTTTCGTAATATACGGCGATCGTTTATTTGCCGTCAAGTCCGGCACGATGGCCGGTCCGGTGCAGTATCATGCCGGAAGTGAAACAACTCTCTTCCCGCGCGAAGCCAGTCACCGACGATCAGGCGCTTGCCCTGGACCGGGGCGTGGCAGCGATGCTGCGCCGCTTCAAGCTCGAACCCAGCGTAGCCGCCGGAAGCCCCTACGCGGACCTGCATGCGAACGACGTCGGCCTGCTGGTCGTGCTTGCCGAAGCCGGGGAATGGAGCGTGCGGAAGCTTGCGCAATCCGTAGGCGCGCCGATCTCGACCATCTCGTCAGCGCTGGACCGGCTGGAGTCGCGCGGTCTGGTGGGACGGCGGCGGCGTGGCGGCGACCGGCGCATAGTCCACATCGAGCTGCTGGCGCCGGGGCTTCGTCTGGTCGCGAGGATACGTGCCAACCAGATTGAGACCTGTCGCGCTATGCTGGCCGGGCTCAGTCCGCAGGACCGTGAGGAACTGATCCGTCTGGTGGCGCTGATGGCCTACAGCTAAGCCGGTCTATTTGAGAGCGACAGGGCTGGCAGGAGAGGTCAGCGGTCCCGAATCCAGATATTGCACGATGAGCGAGATGCGCCGATTGGAGGGATCGAGCGGATGCTGCGGCAGGCGGAGCTTCTGGTCGGCATAGCCTCGCACCTGCGAAACCTGGTTCTGCCTGAGTCCTTCACCCTGCATCAGGCGGCGGGCAGCGTTGGCGCGGTCGGTGGATAGCTCCCAGTTCGAATAGCCGCTCGTCGCGCTGAAAGGCTTTGAATCGGTGTGGCCCTCGATCGAGATCAAGTTGGGAATCTTTCCCAGCTGCGCCGCCAGCAGCTTCAGCAGCTCCACGCCGTTCGCGTTGAGTTGGCTGCTGCCGCTTTCAAAGAACGTTCCGTTTTTCGATTCCAGCAGGTCGATGCGCAGCCCTTCCGGTGTAACCGTCATCTCCACCTGGTTGGAGATGCTTTTGAGACTGTTCATTTTGCGGATCGAGTTTTCCAGCCGGTCTTTCAGCTGCGTGATGTTCTCTCTGGTAACCGGCAGGTTGTCAGCGGCGCCGGAACGGTCTGTTCCTGTATCGGCCGATCTGCCACGTGGGTCGCTGAAGTATCCGGCGACGGCCCTGCGCACCGGATCGCTGCTGCTCATCAGCCAGAGGACGATGAAGAGCGCCATCATGGCGGTGACGAAGTCAGCGTAGGCGACTTTCCAGGCGCCTCCATGATGCGCGGAATGCCGCGCTTTACGCTTGATGATGATGGGCGGCTGGGCCATTGATCTGTCTCCGCTTCGTCTCAGGCTGCCGGGACAGGCTCGGCCTGCGCGCCTTCTACTGGCGCAGCGGCTTCACCGCGGCAGGCTGCCTCCACCTCGGTAAACGATGGCCGCTCATGGAGAGGGATCGCGCGACGCCCCATTTCGACAGCAATGATCGGCGGGTCGCCCTTGATCGCCGCGATCATGAGCACTCTCAGCGCGTGCAGGTAGTCGCGCTCCTCCTCGGCAATCTTCGCCATGTGCGACCCGATGGGGCCGATGAAGCCGTAGCACAGCAGGATGCCGAGAAACGTCCCGACGAGCGCTGCGGCGACTTTGTGCCCAATCGCCTCGGGTGGCCCGCCCAGCGCGCTCATGGTAATCACGACGCCCAGCACCGCGGCGACAATGCCCAGGCCGGGGAGCGAGTCTGCCATGGCGCTCAGCGCACCAGTGGATTCAGTGGCGCTGTGGTGCCGGACTTCCATATCGAGTTCCAGCATCTGGTCTACGGCGAAAGGCTCCGCATTGTTGCTCACGGCCAGGCGCATGGTGTCACAGACAAAATCACAGAGATGCTTCTGCTTCAGAAATTCCGGGTTCGCCTGAAATATGGGGCTTTCGGCGGGCGTTTCGATATCTGCCTCAATGGCGAGCATCCCGGCCCGGCGCGCCTTGGTCAGCAACTCATACATCATCCTGAAGGCCGCGAGATATGCCTCCTTGCCGTAATGGGATTTACCGAAGACTCCCGCCGCCCGCGCCGCGATTTCCTTGAGCAGCCGCACTGGATTCGCGATCAGCAGCGTCCCCGCGGCTGCTCCTCCGATGATGAGCAATTCCGCGGGCTGCATCAGCACCAAAAGAGGCCCGCGCTCCATGAGGAAGCCCCCCAGCACCGCAGCCATGACAACTACCATTCCAGCAATGACAAACACGACCGTCGCCGCTCCCGACAAGGCTTGGCATGAGACACGTTTTCCCGCTCATGCATAGTTTCCCTATCGGTGAAAGCCATCGAAGCTTGATGGAAAGTCTGCGCGTCGGGCTTCGACGATTCGGAGGAATGACCAAATCGGGAAGAAGTGCAGGCTTACTGATTTTGCGTTTTAGTCACGGGCAGCTTCACGATGAATTCCGTCTTTCCGGGCTCGCTGGTAAAGCCGATCTGGCCGCCATAGTGGCCTGTGACAACGCGGTGCGCGATATCCAGCCCCAGACCGGTGCCGATGCCGATCGGTTTCGTGGTGAAGAAAGGCTCGAAGACCTTGGCCCGGTGCTCGGGAGAAATGCCCGCGCCCTGATCCAGGATGCCCACGCACACCCAGTCGTTTTCCATCCAGGTGCGGACGATGATCTTGCCCGGCTCCGGAGAGGCGTCGATCGCGTTGTCCAGCAGGTTCGTCCAGACCTGGCTGATGCCTGTTCCGCAGGTCGTCAACACGGGAACGCCGGGAGCAAACTGCTTTTCAACCGTGATCTGTTTCTGGCGGAATTTGTGACCGAGGATGGTGAGAGTGCTCTGGATGGTGTCGTGAATATCGAGCTTATGCTGCTTGTTTTTGTCTTCGTAGGCGTATTTCTTGACCGCCATCACCAGCTCGGTCACGCGCGCAATGCTTTCCTCGATCGTGCCCACCAATTGCACATTGGAGATCAGCGCTTCGAGCCAGTTCAGTGCATCGGAGAGGACGTTGGGTGGAAAAGACGTCTGCGCGCATTCGATATCGCCGCGCGTCCAGCCTGCGGCCACGAGGGTAGGCGCCATCTTCCAGGCATTGTCCACGCCGATGCTTTCAAGCCACTCGGTAAGCGCTTCCTCAGCATCGCTTTGCTCAAGCGAGCTCATCGTCTGCGGCCGGGGAGGGCCGAAGACCTCTTCCTGCAATAGCACCAGGCATTCGAGCTGCTCCGGGGAGAGCTGCGCGCGCGACATGCGGAGGCTCAATTCCTGCTGCCGCGTCATGTTCTCACGCAACTGTGAGGCAGCACGTTTGGCGGCAGCGCCGGGATTATTCAGCTCATGCATCAAGCCGGCGGCAAGCGTGCCCAGCGAGATAAGCTTTTCCCGATGCAGCGTAAGGGCCGTATAGGCCTCCAGCCTGCGCGACATGTTTTCGAGGACCACTTTACGCACAACCGGGCAGGTGGCCATCAGGCTCCAGAAGTTTTCCGGTTGCACGCGGCACAAGATACTGTCTTTGACCGTCTCACAGTTTGCCGACGGCACCGCGTGCCCCACCAGAATGGTGACCTCGCCGAAGGTATCGCCCTCTTTTACGGTGTTGATATAAATCTGTGCGCCGTCGCTATCGGTCTTGAAGGCGCGCAACTCGCCCTGCAAAACGATCCAGAAATAAATTGGCCCTTCGCCGGATCGGTAAAGCACCGTGCCCGCGGGGACCTCCAATATCTCAATGTCGCCAAGACAAGCCAAATCCTGCTCTGAGGTTTCCGCGAAGGTGGGAATTCTGTGCAGTTCCGGATAAAGTTCCCGGGCACTGACTTTTCTTGCATTGGCGGTATCGAGTTGTTGGGCCATCTTCGTGTTATCGAGTTCCTAAAAACGAGCGAGATACTGGTGCATAAACTGGACTGCGATCGAGCCTTCTCCAACGGCTGAGGCAACGCGCTTCACTGAGCCATGCCGCACGTCCCCGACGGCAAAGATGCCCGGCGCACTGGTTTCCAGCAGGTACGGCGAACGGTCTTCTTTCCATACCTTCGGCATCTTTCCTTCGATCTGCAGGTCCGGCCCCGAGAGCACGAAGCCGTTCGGATCGCGCATGACCGTTTCGGGCAGCCAATCCGTCTGCGGCGCCGCGCCTATGAAGATATAGAGCGACGAAGCCGCACAGGCTATTTCTCCCTGCCGATTACGCACCTTAATGCATTCCAAACGACTGTTGCCCTGCACTTCCTGGACCTCGGCCCCTGTCTGAACCTCGATATTAGATGTGCCAGCAATCTGATCGATCAAATATTTCGACATGCTCTTTTCTAAAGGGGAGCGCACCAGCATCGTAACCTTATGCGCGTACTTGGAAAAGTGCATTGCGGCCTGTCCCGCCGAATTGGCACCACCGACGATATATACATCTTCGTTACGACAGGAAATCGCCTCGGCCTGGGCTGCGCCGTAATAGACGCCAGCGCCGGTGAACTGATCGATTCCAGGGATATTGAGCTTGCGGTAGTTCACGCCTACGGCGATCAGCACCACATGACAGGAGACCTCCCTGCCATCGCCCAGTTGAATGAAGTGGTACGGGGCTTCGGTGCGGATGCCGGTGGCACGCTGGGTCAGAAACTCGGCGCCGAATCGCGATGCCTGCGCGTAGGCGCGGCGGGCCAGGTCGGCCCCGCTCAGACCTGACGGAAAGCCCAGGTAATTTTCAATCCGCGAACTACTGCCCGCCTGCCCGCCGGGCGCCTCGGGCTCGATGAGCAGGGCTTTCAGCCCTTCAGACGCCGCATAGACCGCGGCCGCCAGCCCGGCCGGGCCGGCGCCGATAATCACCAGATCGTAGAAGTCCCTTTGCGCCTGCGTCCGCAGGCCGATGCGCTCGGCCAGCTCGGTCTGGCTAGGCTGCGCCAGCGATGTTCCATCCGGGAACAGGACAGCAGGCAGCTTCCGGTCGCTGAGCTTAAAGCGCTCCAGGAGCTGAACCGCTTCGTCGCTTCTCTCCGGGTCCAGCCAGACATAAGGAATTTGATTGCGTGAAAGGAAGTCGCGCACCTGATAGTCGTTCAGCGACCAGCGCGGCCCGATCACCCGCAACCCCTCAAACGGCGGCCTGTAGCCTTCCTTCCAGTTTTCCAGCAGGTCGTCGAGCACCGGATAGAGCTTTTCTTCCGGCGGGTCCCAGGGCTTGGTCAGGTAGTAGTTGATTTTCGCCGAATTGATTGCCCGGATTGCCGCCTCGGTGTCTGCATAGGCGGTCAGCAATGCGCGCTTGGCGTCGGGATAAAGCGCTTGCGCCTTCTCCAGGAACTCGACGCCGGTCATGCCCGGCATGCGCTGGTCAGAGAGAAAAAGCGCAACCGCGTCTCCGCGTTGCTGCAATTGAGTGCAGGTGTCCAGCGCCGCCTGTCCAGAGCCCGCGCGCAGAATGCGGTAATTAGACCCGTACTGACGGCGCAGGTCCTGAATCACGGCTTCGAGGACGCTGATGTCGTCGTCCACTGCGAGGATGACCGGCTTAGGCATGCTTCTCCAGTTTAAAGCGTTTGCATGGCAAAAATAATGCACCCCGTCTTCGACCCGGGACAAATCCATGAAAAAAGCGATGAATCCGTTATTAGATCTTCCCGGCGCGGTCGTCTAACCCTGTCCTGCCGCAGCAATGAGCACGAATGGCTAAATTTTTTCCGGCACCTGCGCCCGCAGATTCAGTAACTTTGGTAATCTATAGCGGTAACTAGTTCTCTTTCATTCGATTTTTATTTCCAAAATGGTACGTCCTCGTGTAGGCTACATCCACCAAATCAAAAAGTTGTTGACACAAGTGTTTTATCAAGAACGCAAAGCTATTTTTGTATTCCAAATGTCCTCAAAAAGGACATGCAGGACCCAGAATTTCTGCCGAAGTCGATGATGTTAAGGTGGCCCGGGAATTTCCGGACTGCATGCTGGTTACGCAAAGTACTGGACCTTGAATCTTTCTTTTTTGGGCCAGCCAATGCCTTCGTTAACGGGGAAACGGACGCACGCTAAAAAATATGAATAAAATCATTCTTGCGGATAATCAGGCAATTTTTCGCGCAGGCACGGCGAAAATTCTGGCCATGGAAGACGATTTTCGCATCATTGCTCAGTGCCCTGATTCGGATCGGCTGTACCAAGCCATTGATGCCTTTCGCGGCGTGGTGCTGATGTTTGCGGCCACGCTGAAAACTGACCTCAAGATGTTGATGGAGCGGATCGCCAATGCCGGCAGCCGTTCTATCGCCATCCTTGAGAACAATGACTCACCTCAACCATTTCTCTCAGCCGGAGTTGAAGGTCTGGTTTACCGCAACGTAAGCGGCCCGGCATTGCTGGACTGCGCACGGCGCGTGGCCGGAGGCGAACGCTTCCAGCAACCGTCGGCCGGCAACTTCGAACTGCATGAAGAAGACGCGGTAGGCGCGCGCGTCCGCGACCGTCTGACCTCAAAAGAGATGAAGATTGTCGCTCTCATTACCCAGGGCTGCAAAAACAAGGAAATTGCCATACGTCTGGGGACGACTGAGCAGGTGGTGAAGAACTATCTGCGCAGCATTTATGACAAAACCGGAGTCTCTGACCGGCTGGAACTGGCTCTTTTCACTATGCACCACAAAATCCTGGCCCAGGCGGCAGCAGCCGTCGGCGACCAGATGATGGAAACTGTGTAAATTAACGTACCGCTCAAGAGGGCCGGTGTTTACCGGCCCTGATCTTTTTCAGCGCAGCTTTTCCGCGACCGACTTGGCTTGCGTAAACAGATAGAGGTAATCCGGACCGCCTGCTTTGGAATCGGTACCGGACATGTTGAATCCGCCAAAGGGATGCGCGCCGACCATGGCTCCGGTGCATTTGCGGTTAAAGTAAAGATTCCCGACATGATAGGCGCGGCGAGCATGATTCAGCTTCTCGCGGTCTTTGGTGTAGACCGCGCCGGTCAGCCCGTATTCGGTGTTGTTGGCAACGGCCAGGGCTTCGTCGTAGTCCTTTGCCTTGATGATGGCCAGCACTGGCCCGAAGATCTCTTCCTGCGAGATGCGTGCACCCGGCGCAACATCGGCAAAGACGGTCGGCTCAAGGTAGTAGCCCTTTTCCGGTGTCTCGACCATATTGCCGCCAGCGATCAACCTGCCTTCCTTTTTGCCGGTCTCGATGTAGTTCTGAATGGTCTTGAGCGCAGCGGCGTTCACTACCGGACCCATATTGGGGTTCTTCGTTGGATCGCCTACCGTCAGCTCTGCCACGCGTTCACGTATGCGGTCGACAAAAACGTCATACACCAACTCTTCAACGATGGCGCGCGAGCAGGCCGAGCACTTCTGGCCGCTGAACCCAAAGGCCGAGGCGACTACGCCTGCGATGGCCTCGTCCAACTCGGCGTCGGCGCTGACAATGATGGAATCCTTGCCACCCATCTCGAGGATCGTCCGCTTGATCCAGATCTGGCCGGGCCGTGTCTTTGCCGCGCGCTCATGGATGTCAAGGCCGACTTCCTTCGATCCGGTGAAGGCAATGAAGCGCGTCCTGGGATGCTCGACGATGGCGTTGCCGAAGGTCGCGCCGGAGCCGGGGCAGAAGTTGAGGACGCCACCAGGCATGCCTGCTTCTTCGAGCACATCGATGAAGCGCGCGGCAATGGTCGGCGAGTCGCTCGACGGCTTGAGGATTACGGTGTTGCCGCTAACAATCGCAGCTGAAGTCATGCCCGCCATGATGGCGAAGGGGAAATTCCATGGGGGGATGACGGCGCCCACGCCCAGCGGGATGTAGAGCAGCTCATTGCGCTCGCCGGGATACTGGATCGGCGTCGTGGCCTTCGAGAGCCGCAGTGCTTCGCGGGCGTAGAACTCAAGGAAGTCGATGGTTTCAGCCACGTCGGCGTCGGCCTCGGCCCAGTTCTTGCCAACTTCATAGGTCAGCCATGCGCAGAACTCAAATTTGCGCTCGCGGATGATGTGCGCAGCATTGAGCAGCAGCGAGGCACGCTCTTCGACCGGCGTGTGCTGCCACGTCTCAAAGGCCTTGAGCGCGGCCTGCATGGCTTTTTCTGCGTGCTCGGCTCCGGCCTTCTGGTGGGTGCCGACGATCTGCGCGGGCTTTGCCGGGTTGCGCGATTCGATCTTGCCCGCGGTGCGCAGGCGCTCGCCGCCAATGACCAGCTCGTACTCGTGGCCAAGCAGGTCGCCCACGCGCTCCAGTGCTTCCTTCATGGCGTGCGCGTTTTCGTGCTTCGAGAAGTCGACAAAAGGCTCGTTGCGAAATTCGCCCTCAGGCGAACGCGGCAGGATGATGGTGGGGATTTCTGCGGTAGCCATAACGCTCCAGTTTAGCGCAATTCCGGAGCGCCGATTAACTATTGCGTTTTCGCAACTGGCCGACAACCCGTCACATCCAACGGCTTATGGTCTGGCTTTCAGTAATTACGATCGCCGTGGCGGCGCTGATGGTTGGCAATGAGCTAACGGTCGCGGCGTTTCTGCACTCCACTCTGTATCGACTCGATGATGACTCCCATGCTTCTGCAGCCAGAGCATTCGCACGCCTCTTCGGGCGAGTCATGCCTCCCTGGTACACGGCCACACTCTTGCTGACACTGGCCAACCTCTGGTTGCAGTGGAACCGTGTGCCGGCCACCCGCTGGCTGCTCGCGGCTTCGGGCGCTCTGTGGCTGATCTCGATCATTTACACCATCGTTCTTCCATTGCCCATTAACAATCGCATTGCCCGCTGGGATCTGACTACATTGCCCGCCAACTGGCTGGAAGAACGGCGGAGGTGGGACAGATACCATCAACTACGCGTTGGATTGCTGGCCGTCGCACTCTTCTGCCTGATTCTCGGGTTACTCAAGAGCGCCACAGGCTGCTGATCTGCTCGATGTTACGACGACTTGCTATACCATGCTGCGATGAAGGTCTGGCGAAAGGAAATCTGGAGATGATAGAAGGCCGATTTGCCCGGTATACCAGTCTCAGCGGCAGAGTGGTGCTTATCACCGGCGGCGGATCGGGAATCGGCGCCTCGATGGTTGAGCATTTCGCGCATCAGGACGCAAAGGTGGCCTTCCTCGATGTCGCAGACGAGCCTTCCCGCCAGCTTGTCGACGCGCTCGCGAGCGTTGTGAATCACGCTCCGCTCTTTATTCCCTGCGACCTGACGGATATCCCGGCGCTTCGGTCATCCATTCAGAGAGCCGAAGCGGACCTCGGCCCGATTGAAGTGCTGGTGAATAACGCGGCCGATGACGAGCGGCATCGGTGGGAAGACGTGACTCCGGAATACTGGGACAGAATGATGGAGGTCAACCTGCGCCATCACTTCTTTGCGATTCAGGCCGTAGCGCCGGGCATGAAGGCGCGCGGACAAGGCTCGATCATCAACATGAGCTCGATTTCATGGATGATTCCCGGAACCGGGCTTCCGGCCTACATCACAGCCAAGGCAGGAATCGTGGGCCTTACGCGCACCATGGCCCGCGAACTGGGCCCATCGGGCGTCCGCGTCAACTGCGTGCTGCCCGGGGCCATCCAAACAGAAAAACAGCGCCGCCTGTGGTGGACTCCGGAATACATGGACCGGATCATGGCCGGCCAGAGCCTGAAACGCACGCTCATGCCTGACGATGTTTCCCGCCTCGTTCTTTTTCTGGCCGCAGATGATTCCTCGGCGATCACGAATCAACGCTACATCGTTGACGGCGGCTGGGTATGACTTTCAACCAGTAACCAGCGCTATGGCGAAACCGTCGTAGCCCTTGCTGCCCACTGTCTGCTGGGCGGTGCAGAGGACACGCGGCTCGGCGGCCATTCTTGCAAAAAGGCTGCGAACTCCCTGAATATCGGCGTCTGCGCTGTCGGCCTCAATCACGGCGCCTTCGCGTACTACGTTGTCCACGATGATCAGGCTGCCTTTGCGCGAAAGCTTGAGCGCCCATTCAAAATAATGGGGATTGTTGCACTTGTCGGCATCGATAAATGTAAGGTCGAAGGCTTCGAGGCCTTCGGCAGCCAGCTCCGGCAGGAGTTCCAGAGCCTTGCCTTCGCGCAGTTCGACGATATCCGCAAGGCCTGCATTCTCGATATTCTCACCGGCAACCTGCGCGTGCTTCGGATCGAATTCCAATGTAATCAGATGGCCGTCGGCCGGCAGAGCCCGCGCCAGCCAGATGGTGCTGTAGCCGCCCAGCGTGCCGATTTCGAGAATATTCTTTGCGCCCACGAGACGCGCCAGCAGGTGCAGCAGCTTTCCCTGGCTTGGCGTGACGCTGATCGCAGGCAGCTCGGCCTCGGCACAGGCGGCGAGCGCCGCGTCCAGCGCCGGGTCGGAAGGCACAAGCTGGCTGTTGATGTACTCGTCGACGGCGGTCCACATTTCTTTGGTCATAGTTCCTCTCCGAATCAAAGCGGCAAGCGCAGATAATCTCCCTTGCGGTCGAGGGCGACGCCTGCCAACGCGATCAGCATGGGAAAACATTCGAGGGTGTAGCGCGGCTCCGGCGCTTCAATGGTCGCAAGCAAGGCGCAGCGAAGCAGGATGAAGAGCAGCATGGCTCCGGCAAAGCGAGGCCAGCGAAGAAATCCGATCAGAGCGAGGACGATGTAGGCGAGGTTGAGCGCCGCGTAGGCGAAAGCAAACTCGGTCTCGGCGTTGTGCTTCGAGTACTCCCACCAGCGCAGCTCAATCCAGAGCAGCTCTGTACGCGGGCGCAGCCACATATCGGCCAGCCGCAGCAATGGCATCCGAATGTAATAGCGAAGCGGGTTGTCGTCGATGCGCTCCTGCGCCAGCTCGGCAAAACGATCGTCAATTTCCGGCGTCAGTGTCGTGGTGCTGTTGTAATCCTCAAAGAGCTGCTTCGTCTTCTCGTATTGCGCCTGCGAATCGAAGGCGCGATCGGGCAGCTTGTCGAACGGCATCACGTCGCTGTTCGCATTCCAGTAGATTTCCCAGGTGCAGGTGAGATCGGCGCAGACGGTCTTCGTCCAGCGGTTGAAACCGGGATCGGTGTATTCGCCCGGATCCATCGCATAGCGCGGAGCCAGCGGCTGGATCACATAGAATGTCTTCCAGTTGCGTATCGCCCAGGGAATAAAGGGCAATACGGACAGCAAACCGCAGACCACGGCCATGCGCAGCATCTGCCGCGCGCCCCACAGATCTGCGCCATAGTAGACAATGGCCGGACAGAAGGCCACGGCCAGCAGCGCGCCATCCGGCCGCAGAATCGCGGCGTAACTAAAGGCAAAGGCCAGCAGCAACACCCAGCGCCATTCCGGGTTCTCTAAAAGGCGCGCAAAGCTGAAAAGCGCGAGCGCAATAGAGAAGAGTTCCAATGTTTCGGTGAGCGGCGTGGCGGCGTAGTTCGCGGTAAAAGGACAGAGCACGGCCAGCCAGAGCGCGACCCATGCGGCGCGAGGCGAGGCGATCTTCGCCGTAAACCCGGCGATCAGCAGGCACGAGATCAGATCGACCACCGTCTGCACATACATCACGGCGTGGTAGTGCTCCATGCCGAAGAGCTTGAAGCAGATCACCAGAAATAACGGGTAGCCGGGCAGGCGAATCAGCGTCGGGCGTATGCCGTCTGCGCTCGACAAGCCATAGTTGCCGTGCAGCATCCAGTTTTTGGCGATGTCGCCGTAAATGAGCGGATCTCCTTGCACTTCCGGATAGGCGTGGATGAACCAGAGCCGCAGCGCGGCCCCGGCAGCGAGCGCAAGAGGAACCATCCACCATTTGCGAGGGAGCGCAGCCAGCATGCAAGTGAATCATACAGGGGCGGCGTCAAAGTCAGTGCAACCCCATACAATAGAAAGAACTGAGAAGACCGGGAGCGAATGAAACAGGTTTTTTATGATCCGCAGCGGAAACGCTGGAAGCGGCTGCGTCGTCTGTTCGACGTAACCGCAGTTGTGCTGACCGTGGTGCTCGCTGTCTTTGCTTTCAGCGTAATCAAGCGGCAGTCTCTGCCCGAATTGTTGCTGCCCACGCAGAAGCGCAACTACAAGGCCCTCAAAATCCAGAACGAGGCCAAAAAAGCCGCCGCGCGGCCCCCGCGCCGCCGCACGCGCCGCAAGCCTTCGGAGATTCCTCTCAACACCGACGAAGGTCTGCGCGCCGCCTTTTACGTGAACGACGAGCCGAGCTATTCCTCGCTCAAGGCGCACATCCACCAGATCGACATGCTGTTTCCCGACTGGCTGCACGTCAGCACCCCGGACGGCAGGCTGCGCGCCGCGACTTCGCTCTTCCCCGTTCAGGTCTACGACGTAGTCGATGCCGCAGGGGTGCATGGCGTCGATCCGCAGAACCGCGTGGCCCGGGCCATCGCCGACGCCAAGGAAGACACGGAAATCTTCCCCATGCTGAACGATTACGACTCACTTGCCGGCCAGTGGAATGGCGATGTCATCGGCCAGATGCTGGAAAACCGCGCAGCGCGGGAAAGCCTGCACATTCAGCTCGACAAATTCCTGTCCGCGAATCCGAACTATCACGGCATCTGCATGGACTTCGAAGAGGTGCCGGAGAAAGACGAAAAGCTTTATGCCGAGTGGCTGGGAGAAATCTATAAAGATCTGCACGCCAAAAACCTGCGCCTGTACGTCAACGTGGAGGTAAGCACGTCCGACGATGTGCTGAAAGCGATTGCGGCAAACAGCGACGGCATCATCGTAATGAACTATGACCAGCACGAGGAAACCGGCGAGCCAGGACCGGTTGCGGCTGAGGACTGGTTCGAGGGCAACCTGACCCATATGCTGAAGGTTGTGCCCCGGCAGAAGATCATCTGCGCGCTGGGCAATTACGGCTATGACTGGTCCACACCGCTGCCGGAAAAGGGCAAGAAGCCCAGTAACAAAGTCCTCGACATCGACGATCTGACCGTACAGGAAGCATGGCAGCGCGCATCCGATGCCGATGCCGACGTGCACCTGGAAGGTGACGAGCTAAATCCGCATTTCGCCTATGACGACGAGGACGCCAAGGTGCGCCATCAGGTCTGGTTCCTGGACGGCGTGACCGCGCTGAATGAACTGCGTGCCGCGCGCCAGATGGGTCTGCGGACCTTCGCGCTCTGGCGGCTCGGCTCGGAAGATGGATCGATGTGGGCGATCTGGGACCATCCCAGCGCGCCCGATGCTCCGCAACTGCTCCGAGATGTGCCTCCCGGCCACGACGTCAACCTTGAAGGCGAAGGCGACATCCTGCGCATCGTGGCCAGGCCGGAACGCGGCAGCCGAACCATAAGCATGGACGCGGACAACTTCACCATTACCGACGAGCACATGGTGACGCTGCCCCACTCCTATACGCTGGGGCAGTACGGATACCAGCCGAAGAAGCTGGCGCTTTCATTCGACGACGGCCCCGATCCCACATGGACGCCGAAGATTCTCGACATCCTGAAGCAGTACGACGTCAAAGGCACCTTCATGGTGATTGGCGATATGGCGCAGGAGAACACGGGCCTGCTGAAGCGCGAGGTGCGAGAAGGAAATGAAATCGGCAACCACACCTTCACGCATCCCGACATCAGCGAAATTTCGCAGCGCCAGCTCGAACTGGAGCTGAACCTGACCGAGCGTCTCTTTGCCGCAGAGCTGGGCCGGCAGCCGCTCTATTTTCGTCCGCCCTACTCGATCGACCAGGAGCCCGACACCAACGAACAGGCCGCGCCCGCCGACAAGATCGAGCAGATGGGCTACATCATCGTCGGCAATAAAATTGACACCGAGGACTGGAACGAGCATCCTCGACAAACCCCGCAGGAAATCGTCAACCGCGTGCTCGCGGCGCTGGCCGCAATGAAGGACCGGCCCGACTTCCGCGGCAGCATCATCCTGATGCACGACGGCGGCGGCGACCGCTCGGTTACGGTTGCTTCGCTGCCGCTGCTCATCACCACGCTTCGCGCCAGGGGATACGAGTTCGTCCCGGTCTCGGAGCTGATGGGCAAGACAACCGCTGAAGTCATGCCGCCCATTGCGCCGCAGCTGCGCTGGCAGGCGCGCATCGACTCGGTTGCCTTCTTCATCTTCGCTTTCTTCAGCCATTTCGTGGTGATGGTCTTCTTTGTCGGCGACGTGCTAATGAGCGCTCGCCTGGTCCTCGTCGGCCTCTTCGCGATGATCGATCGCGTCAGAAGACGGAAGACTCCTGAAGAAGGCATGTTCGAGCCGAAGGTTGCCGTCCTCATCCCGGCTTATAACGAGGAAAAAGTCATCGTGCGCACCGTACGCTCGGTGATGAACTCTACCTACAAAAACATGCGCATCGTCGTCGTCGATGACGGCTCGAAAGACCGCACCTTCGACGTGGTGCGCGACGCCTATCCGCGGGAGATTGCATCCGGACTGCTCACGGTGTTGACGAAGCCGAACGCAGGCAAGGCCGAGGCGCTGAACTTTGCCCTCGATCGCCTCGAAGAAGACTTCTACGTGGGCATCGATGCCGATACCGTCATCGCGCCCGATGCGGTTGCCAAGCTCGTCTGTCATTTCGCCGACGAGCGCATCGGCGCCGTTGCCGGCAACGCCAAAGTGGGCAACAAGGTCAACCTGTGGACACGTTGGCAGGCGCTTGAATACATCACCAGCCAGAACTTCGAGCGCCGCGCGCTCGATCTCTTCAACGTTGTCACTGTCGTTCCCGGAGCCATCGGCGCATGGCGTACGAACGCTGTCCTCAAGGCCGGCGGCTACCCGATCAACACAGTGGCCGAAGACGCCGACCTGACGATGAACCTGCTCGAACAGAACTACAAGGTCATCTATGAAGACCGCGCGCTCGCTTTCACCGAGGCGCCGACAACGATGAACGGCCTGATGCGGCAGCGCTTCCGCTGGTCGTTCGGAATCCTGCAGGCGGTCTTCAAGCACAAGCAGGCTTTCCGCACGAACCTCGCCATGGGCCTGTTTGCCTTGCCGAACATACTCATCTTCCAGATTCTGCTGCCGCTGGTTTCGCCCTTCATCGATATCATGTTCGCTGCCGGAATCCTGCAGTACTGGTGGAACAAGCACTACCATCCGGAAGCGGCGAGCTCCGCCAGCTTCGAAAAGCTGCTGGTCTACTTCCTCGCCTTCCTGCTCATCGACTTCTTCACGTCAGTCCTGGCTTTCACGCTCGAACGGCGTCATCCGGCGAACAAGGGCGACGGCTGGCTGCTCTTCCACATCTGGCTGCAACGCTTCTCGTACCGGCAGATCTTTTCGCTGGTGCTCTTCAAGACGCTCAAGCGCGCCATCGATGGACGGCCCTTCAACTGGGATAAGCTGGAGCGCACGGCGAAGATGTCGCAGCAGACGGAGAAGATTGCAGCGGGAGGGTAAGAGCAAGACCGATCCTCTGGTCGCATCAATCGTCTTTCAATAACAGGCCGTCATTCTGACGACCAGCGGGAGGAAGAATCCATGGGATGCCTCCCCGCTACTGATGCATGCTGTTTCGGGCATCCCTGCTGAAAGCGCGGGTTTTGGGAGAATGCGCCAGCAGAGGCCGAGAAGCATTTGTATGGATTCTTCGCTACGCTCAGAATGACGGTCTTCTTCGAGGGCCCAAAGTGCGCTGGAAATCGGCTTACTTGCGCACCGTCTGCGTTCCCTTCGCAAGCTTCAGCTCGAAGGCGCTTGCCGGAACCTGATTCATCTGGATATTCGAGTAGACTGCGGTGCGCGTGTCGCCGCTCTCCTGAAAAAACACCTGCTTGAGCGAGATGGCGCGCGCCGGATCGATCCAGATGGTGATGTGCGTGAACATCTGGTTGCCGCTCGCCTGCTTCGGCGTCAGATCGAGCTTTGCCGTCTGCACACCGTTGACCGCTTCCATTCCCTGAAAGCCGATGTTCCAGTTCGCGGCAAGCTCTTTGCCGCTGCCGCCAAAGCCGAGCGTCAGAAAACCTTCATACTGCTGGCGGTTCGCGCCTGCCGAGAAAATTGTCTGCTGCTTGATCGTCGGCTGGTAATAGGCAAGCTCGCCATTCTTGTACAGAATGTCCTTCGGCGCAGGCTGGCCGTTGTCGGTCTTCACATGCGCAATCATCTCCGTGCCGCTGCCTGTGCGGCGGAAGGCAATCGTGCCGGTGGTGATCTCATGGGCCTGGACTACCGCCGTGTACTGGTCCCAGCTGAAATCCGCCTGTGCGCTCTGAAACCTCTGCGAGGCGGCATCCATCTGGCTGAGAACTTTCTCGAGGTCGGCATTCTGCGCAAAGGCGGGAGTTGCAAGAGCTGCAAGCAAAACCATAAAGATTGAACGGCGGATCCGGATTCGATTCATAGTTCCTTCAGGCAACACGATCGCATTTTAGCGGTGCGCCCAGACTTTATACGCCGTAACTTTGCCGCTGGCGTCCTTCAACGTGTCATAGCGGTCGATCACCATCGGGCCGGAGATGCGCTCGATGCTCTGCTCGAGCCGGTTTTCAAATGGCATCGACGAGTTGCCGCGCACCTGCTCCGCCGGAATCTGATAGGTGAAGGCATTCTCGCCGACAGACCGCACAACCACTTCGCTGGGAGCAAAGTTGCCGACAGCCGGATGGTCGCCGTAATTCCACAAATGCGGCGTGATGAAGATGAAGGCGAGGATCAGCGTCACCATCACGTCATAGTGAAAGCTGCCGCGCTCATACGTCCAGAAAATATAGCTCTTTAGGATACGGCCCATTGGGGGAAATCTCTCTGTTTCATTCTACTTGGAGGGCGCTCACCGCCGTGGCTCGATCACGGTCTGCCCGCCCATGTACGGCACCAGCGCTTCGGGCACGCGCACCGAGCCATCGGCCTGCTGGTAGTTTTCAAGAATCGCCAGCCACGTCCGTCCTGTCGCCAGTCCGCTGCCGTTGAGCGTGTGCAGAAACTCCGACTTCAGAACGAACTTTCCGTTGGGCATCATCTTTCCAGTCCGGTAACGGATGTTCGCGCGCCGCGCCTGAAACGCTTCACAGTTGGAACAGGAGGAAATCTCGCGATACAGTCCCTGTCCCGGCAGCCAGACTTCAAGATCGTAGGTCTTCGCCGAGCTGAAACCCATGTCCGCAGTGCAGAGCAGCATGCGCCGGTACGGCAGGCCCAGCTTTTCAAGAATTGCTTCGGCGTTCGTTGTCAGCTTTTCCAGTTCGTTATAGCTGTCTTCTGGTTTGGCAAACTTCACCAGCTCGACCTTCTGAAATTGATGCTGACGGATGATGCCGCGCACATCTTTGCCATACGAGCCCGCCTCAGACCGGAAGCACGGCGTATACGCGGTCAGCGATTTCGTGAGCTCAGCCTCATCCAGTATCTCTTCGCGGTAGAGATTCGTCAGCGGCACCTCCGCCGTCGGAATTAGCCAATGATCTGTGAAAAGGGCTGGTTCGCGATCCCTTAGATCTTCTGACCAACCTTCTTCAGATAATTTATCTATTTCCTGTTGCCTTTCCCAGTCAGGCTCTGCGCAACGGAAAAGATCGGCTGCGAACTTTGGCAACTGCCCCGTGCCAAAGAGCGAGTTTTTATTAACCATGAACGGTGGAAGCACTTCGGTGTATCCGTGCTCGCGAGTATGTACATCTAGCATGAAGTTAATAAGCGCTCGCTCAAGACGTGCGCCTGCACCCCAATAAACAGCAAAACGCGCGCCCGAAATCTTGGCTGCGCGCTCAAGATCGAGAATGCCGAGCGCCTCGCCAAGGTTCCAGTGCGGCTTAGGCTGGAAACTGAATTCTGGTTGTGCGCCCCAGAGTTTAATTTCGACATTGTCCTTCTCAGTCGTGCCAATGGGGACCGAATCGTGCGGGAGGTTAGGCAAATACGTGAGCTTGTAGATCAATTGAAGAGACGCAAGTTTGGCATCTTCTTCAAGCGAATCGATTTTCTGTTTGAGCGCCCGCGTCTCGTCCATCAGAGCAGATGCATCCTGCCCCGACCGCTTCAGCTTCCCAACCTCTTCGCTGAGCTTGTTGCGCTGCGCCTTGAGCTGTTCAACTTCCGTAATGCGCTCGCGGCGGCGGGCGTCAATGGCAAGAAAATCTCCCAGCAACGCAGCCGGGTCCTGCCCGCGCGCGCGCAGCTTTTCTTCGACCAACGGCAGGTTGGTCCTCACAAATGCAAGATCGAGCATAGGCTTCTAGCTTACTAAATGATGCGCACTCGCGAGCTTTCTCAAGAGAACACTTGCAGGCGGAACTGTGAAATTAAAAAAGGCAGCCGACGGTAGCTGCCTTTCCAACTGATGAATGGCTTAATTCACTTCACTGAATCAGATTGGGCAGCCAGCTCCCCGGGCAGGCCAACAGCCGGCACCAGCATGTCTTCTTTGCGCATGACCAGGTTGGTTGCGTTCAGGCTGGCGAGCTCGAAGCCGTGTCCGTGGGTGATGGCGTCCGTGGGGCAGGCTTCAACACAATAGCCACAGAAGATGCAGCGGTTGTAGTCAATGTTGTAGACCTTGGCGTAGCGCTCGGAGCTGGAGATGCGCTTCTCGGCCGTATTCTCGGCGGCTTCAATATAAATACAATTTGACGGGCAGGCTGCGGCGCAGAGGAAGCAGGCCACGCATTTCTCCAGGCCGTTCTCGTCACGCTGCAGAACGTGCGCGCCGCGAAAGCGCTCCTGGAGCACGGCGCCGCGATTTGGGCCGGGACCGTCGGGATAGTTCTCAACCTCGGTGGGCTGAAACATTTCCCTGAAGGTGATGCTCATGCCCTTGCTGATTGCCGCAATGTTGCGCACGATCGACATGCGTCTAGTATACGAGGACTTCGTGTCCAGCGACAGTTTTTGGAGCGTCTGTATGATGGACTCGAACTTTTGAGGAGATTTCTCATGAGAATCGTGGACCGTTCTGTGTTTGTTGCATGGATTTTGGCTTTTGCCAGCTTGGCGGTACACGCGCAGGCATCGCTCAAGGTGGAGAATGGCAGACAGCAGACCAGCGTCTCGCTGGATGCGCTCAAATCGCTGCCGCGCAAGACGGTCACCGTTCACAATCCGCATGAGAATGTAGATGAGACTTACTCAGGCGTGCCGCTGATTGAATTGTTGAAACAGGTTGGCGCTCCCACCGGGCATGATGTGCATGGGAAGGCGCTTTCCGAATATATCGTCGCTACCGGGTCGGATGGGTACAAGGCCGTTCTGGCACTGGCCGAAGCAGAACCGGATTTTCATCCCGGTGATGTGCTCGTGGCCGATACGATGAACGGCAAGCCGCTCGATACCAAGATTGGTCCGTTTCGGCTGGTGGTCACGGAGGACAAGCGGCCTGCGCGGTCGGTGCGGAATCTGGTTTCGGTGGAGTTGAAGGCGGCGGAGTAGTTTAGTCCAATCCTAATTTTTTCCAGATTGAGTCGATGCGGGATTTGGTTGTTGTGTCCATTTCGATCATTCGGGGCCAGGGGCGGGTAAAACCTTCGGCGACCCATTTGCGGGTAGCGTCGATGCCCATTTTGCTGCCGTAGTTGGGAAGGCGCGAGGCGTGGTCGAGCGAGTCGATGGGGCCCAAGGTGAATTGCGTGTCGCGCTCAGGGTCGATGTTGTTCGCTACCCGGAGAGTCACTTCGGCCAGGTTCTGCACGTCGCAGTCTTCGTCGACCACGATGATGATTTTGGTGAACATGGCCTGGCCCATCGCCCATATGCCGTTCATCACTTTGCGCGCCTGTCCGGCGTAGCTCTTGCGGATCGACACGATCATCAGGTTGTGGAAGACGGCTTCGACCGGCAGGTTTACGTCGACGATTTCGGGCAGCGTCAGGCGCATCAAGGGCAGAAAGATGCGCTCGACGGCCTTGCCCATCCAGGCGTCTTCCATCGGGGGCTTGCCTACGATCGTGGATGCGTAGATCGGGTTCTTGCGGTGGGTGATGCAGGTGATGTGGAAGACGGGGTAGTCCTCTTCCATGGTGTAGAAGCCAGTGTGGTCGCCGAAGGGGCCTTCGCGGCGCAGCTCGTCGAGTTTGACGTAGCCTTCGAGGATGATTTCTGCGTGCGCGGGAACTTCGAGGTCAACAGTTTCACATTTCACTAATTCGACCGGCTTCTGGCGCAGGAAGCCGGCGATCATGAACTCTTCCACCTCGGGCGGCGCGGGGACAATGGCGGCGAAGGTTGTCGCAGGATCAGTGCCGATGGCTACGGCGACTTCGAGGCGGTCGTCCTTTTCGTTCGTCAGCGTGATGTTTTGCGTTCCTCCGGCGGTTTCGGCCATCGCGTTGACGTGGGCTGAGGCCGAGTCTCCGGCGGCGGCGCGCAGGCGTTCGCGCAGATGCTCGGCGGCGTTCTTCTGGCGCTGCCAGTGCATGCCGGTGGTCTGGCCGTCGTAGACCTGCATGCGGTACATGCCGACGTTGCGCTTCCCTGTTTTGGGGTCGCGGGTGACGACGCAGGGCAGGGTGATGAAGCGGCCTCCGTCGAGCGGCCAGCATTGCAGGACCGGGAATTCGAGGACGCTGAAGTTTTCTTTTAAGACGACTTCTTTGCAGGCTGCGTCTTTGGCGGCGATGGTCTTGGGGAAGAATTTGCCGACGTCGGCGAGCATAGGCAGCATCTTCAGTTTTTCGAGGAAGCCTTCGGGCGATTTCACGTCGAGCAGGGCGCGGATGCGTCCCGCGACTTCGTCGAGCGAATCGACTTCGAGGGCCAGCTTCATGCGGCGGTCGCTGCCGAACTGGTTCATCAGGACTTTGGCGCCGGGATAGTCTTTGACGTTTTCGAAGAGCAGCGCCGGGCCGCCTTTGACTCCATTTTTCGTCACTGATTTGGAGGCGCGGTCGGTGATCTCGGCGATTTCCAGGATGGGGTCGATTTCCTCGCGGATGCGTTTCAGTTCCCCGGCTTTGTCCAGGGCTTTGATCCAGTCGTGCAGGTCATCGTAGGCCAAGTCTCGCTCCTTAGCAATCTTTTATGTTACCCGATGGCGATGGCCATCGTCGGAGGCGCTATCATTCCGCTGCTCGGCAGATTCATTCTCTTTACGGCTTCAAGGGCTCTAAACTCTCTGTGGCAGGTCAATGACCATTGTTACCTGCTGGAGATGAAAATGCCGCTTTCAATTCATCTCTACTGAAATCAGATAGACTGACTTGTCGGTTCCTGGGACGTGTTTGAGATATCGATATAAGAGAACAGAGGCGATATGGATACAACGCAATCGGACGCACTGGTATTCTTTGGCGCTACCGGCGATCTTGCCTATAAACAGATCTTTCCTTCGCTGCAGCGGCTGGCTAAGCGCGGTAAGCTGGTCGGGCCGGTGATCGGCGTAGCCAAGGCGGGATGGGGCCTGGAGCAATTTAAGGCGCGCGCGACGGACAGCGTGGAGAAACATGGCGGGGCCGATCCAGAAGGACTGCCGAAGCTGCTCAATTGCCTGCGCTATGTGGATGGCGACTACAACGACCCTGAGACATTCCGGCAGGTGAAGCAGCAGCTGGGCAGCGCGAAGCATCCGCTGCACTACCTGGCGATTCCGCCGAGCCTGTTTGGGATGGTCATTGACCAGTTGAAAGCGTCAGGATGCGCGGATGGCGGGCGCGTGGTGGTGGAAAAGCCTTTCGGGCACGACCAGGCATCGGCACACGCGCTGACGGCGGAAATCGACCGCGTTTTTGATGAGGACCATATCTTCCGCATCGATCACTACCTGGGGAAAAATTCCGTTCAGAACGTGATCTTCTTTCGCTTTGCCAATTCGTTTCTGGAGCCGATCTGGAACCGCCAGTATGTAGAGAGCGTGCAGATCACGATGGCGGAGAAGTTCGGCATTCAGGGGCGCGGCGCTTTCTATGATCCAGTGGGCGCGATTCGCGACGTGGTACAGAACCACCTGCTGCAGGTGGTGAGCAATATCGCTATGGAGCCGCCGCCAAACCCGCAAAGGGAATGCCTGCGCGATGAGCGACTCAAGGTGCTCAAGAGCGTCCAGGTCATACAGAAGAAGGATGTGGTGCTGGGGCAGTTCAAGGGATATCACGATGAGCCGGGAGTGAAGCCGGATTCGTCGATTGAGACCTTCGCGGCGCTGCGGCTGTATATCAACTCGTGGCGCTGGCGGGATGTCCCTTTCTTTATTCGCACCGGGAAATCGCTGCCGCTGACGGCGACCGAAGTGATTGCCAAGCTGAGGCGGACGCCTCCGGTGTTTTCTGAAGAAGTGCCACCACAGAATTATGTGCGCTTCCGGCTGAGTCCTATTCCGTTGATTGCAATTGGCGGATCGGTGAAAGAGGCGGGCGAACGTCTGCGCGGATGTATGGTGGAACTGGAGGCGGAACAGCAGTGCGGGACCGATGATCTGCTTCCGTATGAAGAACTGCTGGAAGACGCGATGCGCGGCAACCAGACGTGGTTTGCGCGCAAGGATTATGTCGAGACGGCGTGGCACCTTCTCGATTCGTTGCTGGCCGACAAGCCTCCCGTCCACACTTATGAGCCGGGCTCGTGGGGGCCGGTTGAGGCGGATGCGCTGACAAATGACTTCGGCGGGTGGTTGAACCCGCAATAATACGGCGCTTGCTTCAGAAGACAGGATGCGCCAATACGTGATTCACGTAGTTGGGGGTCGCCGCATGGATCGCGCGGGTTACACCATAACGCGCCTCCACCTGTAAACGTATATTTCGAGCGTGCAGGCCTTCCCTGCGATGCGATCAATCGCCCTCGCTGGTCATCCAGCGGTCCATGAGCGTCTGGGCGCAGCGCGCGCCGCAGAGATGGCGCACCTCGGCCTGATGGGAGAGCAGCACATCCCAGGGCATGAAGCGGAGTTGCGGCACCGCCGGTGTACCGGGCATAGGCGAAACATGTTCGGCCCAGGCCAGCCACCAGTCTTCGGATTCTCCACTCTTTGCTTTGCCGCAGACTTCGCAGCGGAACGTTTCGGTAAACGCCATTCTGTCTTGCTCCGGTTGGGGATCTGCTCAGAGCAAGGTAGCACAGGCTGACCAAGGCTACAACGAGAGTGTGCGGGCAAGAACTTTCCGGTCCTATCAATGGCTCAGGATCGCAGGGTTTGCACAGCTGTGACTTCTTCGGGGATGTCTTCGAGCGGATAGCCGAGGTGCTTCCATTCATCGAATCCGCCGCGCAGCGGACGCACGCGATGGACGCCGATTTTCCGCAGGGTGAGCGCCATTTTTGCCGCTGTCGCTTCGCTGGGACAGGTGCAGAAGAGGACCACGTCGCGGTCGCGCGGGATCTCGTCGGTGTGCTCGACGAGCTTGTCCGGCGTGAGCAGGACGGCGCCGGGGAGCGTGCGCGGATCGGGCAGGTAGTCGAGCGGATGGCGCAGGTCGACGATATAGACCTGCTGGCCGCGGTCCATCATCGCCTTGAGCTCGTCGGGTTCGAGGCGGGCGGTGCGCATTTCCTTGATGAAGGCCCTCTGGCGGGTGAAGCGGTAGACGAGGAAGCCGATCAGCAACAGAACGAAGAGGACGCCGGTGGCATGCCCGACGCTGGGAAAGACGTTGGGATGGTGCTTGAGAAAATCGCCGAAGAAGCGTCCGGATAAAGTGAAAGCCAGCGCCCAGAACAGCGAGCCCGCGGCGTCGTAGGAGAGAAAAAGGGGTAGCGGCATGCTGGTCTGTCCGGCGATGGGCGCGGCGACAGTGCCGAGCCCGGGAATGAACTTGGCCAGCAGCAGGGCGCGCTCGCCGTTGCGGGTGAAGTAGCCCTCGGTTCGCTTGACGCAGGTATTGCTCTCCATCGAAAGACGGCAGAGAAGGCGGACGACCAGGCCGCCGTATCGTTTGCCCATGAAGTACCAGATCGTGTCACTGACGAGGCATCCGAGAACGATGGCGAAGAGAACCAAAGGCAGATTGAGTTTGTGTGTCGCCGTCAGCGTGCCGGCCGTAATCAGGATGGGGCCGCTGGGAATGGGTACGCCAATCTGCTCGGTCATCACCCAGAAGAAGAGGATGAAGTAACCGTATTTCATGAAAAAAGTGAGGGCGACTGGCATGGTTTTCCCGACGTAGATAAGGATGACATTTAGATGCGCGAATGGCAACGGAAGGCGCGAAGAGGTAGTGAAGTCAGGTCAAATCCGCCGATTTGAGCGTCGGGCAGCGAATCGGTCCGCATAGCAGGACCAACTATCTATTTCTGCTCGGTACATTCCATCGGACATTCCAGGGAACATACCATTCTCCTGAACCGAATGGACTGTGCATGGCGAAATCCGGAATCGACGGCGAAACATTCGAAACACTCCCTGAAGACTCCTGCATCCAGGGCGGATTGTTCGGGATGCGCTCCCCTGCTTCGAACCAGCGGCATATAAAGCTGCCTGTTTCCGTTTGCCAAGATGCTTTCATTGAGTTCGCCTCTCAACGCATTGTGTGAGCTGTATGAATTCCCATAATAGTCCCTTTGGCGATCGAGGATGCGTCTCCCGGCCCGGAACGCCTTTCCGATCTGGAAGAAGCACCTATGATGGCCGGTGTCGCCGAAGTTTCCGCCGATGACGCTTTACCAGGCAACCCAGTTGACAACTCCACTCAGATATCTATATATAGATGACTGAGTATGCCAAAGACCGATTCCCTGCAAGGTTCTCTTGATCTGCTTGTGCTGAAGATTCTTTCGCGCAGGCCGCAGCTGCATGGCTACGCCATCATGTCGGCGATCGGAGAGATGTCCGGCGATGTGCTGCGCGCTGAAGAAGGCTCGCTTTATCCAGCGCTGCACCGGATGGAGGAAGCCGGATGGATTCGCGCGGAATGGGTCACGAAAGATTCGGGGCGGCGAGCGCGGATCTATGAGGTTACGACGGCGGGCAAAAAGCAATTGGCTGCCGAGGAATTGCGCTGGGTGACGGTGACTTCGGCGGTGAACCGCATACTGAGGACGGTGTGATATGTCGCTCTTGTCGCGTATCTCGAATGTGTTTCGCGGCGAACGTTTGAACCGCGAAATCGAGGAAGAGTTTGAGGCACATATCGCCGAGGCCATTGCGGAAGGGCGCGATCCGGAAGAGGCGCGGCGGGCGCTGGGCGCGGCTGCGCAACAGCGGCAGGAGAGCCACGATGCCCGCGTCATAGGATGGCTTGATTCGCTGCGCGCTGATCTTGTGTTTGGGTGGCGGCAGATCAAACGCAACAAAGTTACGTCTACCGCAGCAATTCTTTCGCTGGCGCTGGCGATTGGAGCTTGCACTTCGGCTTTCAGGCTGATCGATGCTTTGCTGTGGCGGCCTCTGCCGATCGATCACCCGGAGCGACTGTATGTTCTGTCGCGGCAGGGAATCGGATTTGACGGCAAGTTCGGCTCGTTCGACTCGTGGGCGTATCCGGATTTTCAACTGATGCGCGCAGCAGCAAAGAATGAGGCGGAGCTGCTTGCGATTTCGTATACAGACCACGCCGATGTGACCTACAAGACCGACCAGGAAATGGAGAAGGCTAATGTGCAGTACGTCTCAGGAAACATGTTCCAGGCCTTCGGCATCAACCCGACATTGGGACGGCTGCTTTCAGAGAATGACAACCTGAAACCGGGCGCGTCTCCTTATGCTGTGCTTTCCTACGATTACTGGAACCGCCGCTTTGGACGCGACCCCAATGTCATTGGGCGTACCTTTCATTACGGCGATGGAGTTTACGAAATTGTCGGCGTCAGCGACAAGAAGTTCTTCGGGACTGAGCCGGGCGCTGTCGCAGACATTTTCGTCCCGACCATCATGCACCGCTGCGCGACGCGCCCTGACTGCACGTGGTTCCGAATTCTAGCCGTAGTAAAACCAGGCGTGGCCATCGAACCGCTTCGTGCAAAGATCGCAGCGACCACCTATGCATTCGAGAAAAACCGGCTGAGCGGCGAAACCGGCTTGTCGCCGGAGACGCTGAGGAACGTGCTCAACAACCAGATGCTGATGGAGCCTGCACCAACGGGCACGTCGTGGCTGCAGAGAGAATACAGTCGCGCTCTGGCTGCGATTGCATTGCTGGTTGTGATGGTTCTGCTGATCGCCTGTGCGAATGTCGCCAACCTGATGACGGCGCAAGCAGCAGCGCGGGCACGCGAGATGGCGCTGCGGGTTTCGATTGGTGCGGGACGCTGGCGGCTGGTACAGATGGTGTTGGTCGAAAGCACGCTGCTGGCGCTTCTTGCCGCTACGAGCGGAGCATTGTTTGCGTGGTGGTCGGCGCCGTTCGTGGTGAGCATGATTAATCCGCCGGATAATCCCGCGCGACTGATTCTGCCTGCCGACTGGCGCGTGCTTGGATTTGGCGTGGCATTGACTCTGATTGTGGTTCTGCTCTTCGGACTGCTGCCTGCGCTGCGGGCTTCTTCAGTAAAGCCTGCAAGCATTTTGAAGGGCGGAGACGATCCGCATTCGCGGCAGCGGCTGATGCACGGAATGGTCGCGCTGCAGGTTGCCTTCTGCTTTCTGGTGCTGTTTGTCGCCGGGCTATTTGTGACTACATTCGAGCGGCTTTCAAACAAGCCTACGGGATTTTCCGCAAATCGAATTCTCTTGCTGAAAACGATGAGCCGGCCTGCACAGTCATCGCTTATCTGGGATCAGGTGGCCGATCATTTGCGCTCGATGCCAGGCGTAGAGCGAGTATCGCAAGCCACTTGGGCCTTGCTGGAAGGCAATGGGTGGAATGATTCCATTGCAGTCAATGGCGGGCCGCCGAGCGTGGACCTTGCTTATTTTCTGAATGTCTCACCGGGCTTTTTAGAGACGATGCGGATTCCACTGGTGAGCGGCAGGGACTTACGGAACGAGGATCTATATCCGGGCAACGCGATTGTGAACGAAACGTTCGCCAGAAGATACATGAACGATGCGAATCCGGTTGGGCGGTATTTTGAAGAGGCTGGAGACGACGGCGGTCGCGAGCGTATGCAGATTGTTGGCGTGATGCGGGACTCTGACTACCGCGGCATTCGCGAGCCGATGTTGCCGGTAGTTTTTGTTCCGTTTCACCAAAAAGACAACAAGGGAGCGATGCAGCCTGAGACTTACGAAACATTTATCGTGCGCACGGCTTCGGCCAACCCTCTCGCGCTGGCGTCCATGCTGCGACAGGAAGTATCGAAGACCCGCTCAGAATTTCGTGTCTCAGATGTGCGAACGCAACTGGAACTCAACCGGGCGCAGACCATTCGCGAGCGGCTGCTGGCAACGCTGGCTTTCTTTTTCGGCGCGGTAGCGCTGCTGCTTGCAGGGGTTGGGCTGTACGGCGTGCTGAACTATTCTGTGCAGCAGCGCGAGCGCGAGATCGGCATTCGCATGGCGCTGGGCGCGCAGGTCGGTGATGTGGCACGGCGGATCATGGTGGGGATTTCGTTTGCGGTGGCGATCGGCGCGGCTGCGGGGCTGGCACTGGGGCTGGCTTCGGTGCGGTATATCGAATCGCTGCTTTACCAGGTGAAGGCAACGGATGCCGGGGTGCTGGCGGTTCCATGTCTGACGATTCTCGGCGTGGTTCTGATGGCTGCCGTGCCTGCGGTGCTGCGTGCGCTGAAGATTGACCCAGTGAAGATGTTGCGGGTGGAGTGAACTGATCTTTGTTTCGAAGCTAAGGCGTGTTGGCCTGCTGTTTCTCCGCCTCTGCAATCAGCTTTCGGAATATATCCACCGCCAACATCAAAGGAAAAGGCCGTACCTGCGGAACAGGTGCGGCCTTATCGATCTATGTATATTTTAATGAACCGTCTCGTTACCTGGCGAAGACGAGCGGCATTTCCACCAGGTGCTCGCTGATGAACCAGACCTGCATTTCGTTGGTACGGACTACGTCGCTGACGAGTAGGTCGTTGGTGCCGTCGTCGCCGACTTCGCTTGCTCTCCTGGCCAGCTTGCGGGCGTCGTCGAGGATGATGCTGTGCGCTTCGAGCAGGCGCGAGATGATGACCGGGACTTCTTCGCGGCCCTTGGGTGGGCGCTCGAGGCGCGTGGTTTCTGCGACATCGTGCGCCATGGCGATGCTGACGCCGCCGAGCATCTGGATGCGCTCGCCCAGCCCGTCGACCAGTTCTACCTGTTCGTCGAAATGCTTGTCGAAGAGAAGATGAAGTTGATAAAAGGTCGGGCCAGAAACGTGCCAATGCGATTTCTTATAAAGATCGCGCAGGCTGGCGGTATCGGCGAGAAGGACGTTAAGACGGCCGGCGATTTCCAGGCGCGCGTCCTCGCTCAGGCCGATGGGCATGTCCTTGATGACAGTGCCGAATTTCTGGATTTCTTTGGCGTTCTGGTGCCAGTGGGGTGTGATGTGGTCTACTTTGTTGCTCACTTCTTTCAGTGCAGTCTTGCTCATGCTTCGATCCTCCACTCCTTACGCTTTAGATGCAGTTGCCGGGAAGCCCGCTGCTGCTCAATCTGGGGATGGAGAATTTCATGGGGGTGTAACGATTGGGCCGGGCCTTGGTTCGTGCTTTCCCACCCTCTCGCAAAACTGCGCGAAAGGATGGGGCACCCGATCTGGTGCTGCTCGACGGGAGCTGCAGATTAGTTACTTCACCCTGACTTTTGGCTCGACCGACATGCCGGGACGCAGCAGGTGGTCGGAGTTCTGTTCGTGGTTGGTGAGGTCGATGCGCACGGGGATGCGCTGCACGACCTTGACGTAGTTTCCGGTGGCGTTTTCCGGCGGGAAGAGACTCAGAACGGAGCCGGTGGCGCCGCCGATCTGCGTCACTTTGCCGTCATACTTGCGTCCACCGTAGGCATCGACGCTGATTTCCACGTGCTGGCCCTGGCGCATGTGCTCAAGCTGCGTTTCCTTGAAGTTGGCGGTGATCCAGATGTCGTCGAGCGAGACGAGCGTGGCCATGTTCTGGCCGATGCTGACGTTCTGGCCCTCTTCCACGCTCTTCTTGGTGATGATGCCCGCCGTCGGGGCATAGATTTTGGTGTAGCTGAGGTTCAGCTTGGCCTGATCGAGCGCGGCCTGGGCCTGCTGGACCTGTGCGGCTGCCTGATCGGCGCGGGCCTTCTGGATGGCGACGAGTTGCGGGGCAGTCAGGGCGTTTTTGTAGGACGCCTGCGCCGAGGCAACGCGGGCTCTGGCCACGCGGACAGCGGCATTTGCAGCTTCAAGGTTAGCCTTGGCCTGCTCAACGGCAGCCTTGTCACCGTCGGCGGCGGCTACGGCGGCGTCGAACTGCTGTTTCGAGATCACGTCCTTTTCGACCAGAGGTTTGTAGCGCTGCAGGTCGAGCTGCGCCTTGGTGTTGTTGGCATCAGCTTCCAAGACCGCGGCCTGCGCGGCCTGCAACTGATGCTGCGCCTGAATCACCTGGGAGTCTGCGCTGGAAACATCGGCGTCGGCTGAGGTCAACGTGCTGTGTGTGCTGATGTGGGTCACCGGCACGTTGACTTTGGCGGCTTCATAGCTGGCTTCGGCGCTTTCGAGGTTGGCCTGGTCCTGTGCAACGGCAGTCTCAAAATCCTTCGGGTCAAGCTCCGCGATCACGGTGCCGGCTTCGACATACTGGTTCTCATCTACGTTGACCTTGAGAACATGGCCCTGAATGCGCGCGCTGATCTGGATGAGGTGTCCATTGACCTGCGCGTCGTCCGTGTCTTCATAATAGGTGGAATGCCACCACCATAGGAGCGCCACGATCACCAGAATGGCGACGACTCCGATAATAATGAATCGCTTGCTCGACTTCTGTGGTGCCCGCTCTTCAGGCGTATCGATGCGATTTTTTTCCGTTGGTTCCGCTACCTGCTCGGCCACGTTTACTTCCCTCCCACATAACTCTTGTAGCTCTTTTGAGCAACGCCCAGCGCGCGCGCCAGGGAAAGCTTCGCAATGTTGTGCTGGTAAAGGCTGCTCACATACTGATCGTTTGCCTGGGCAACGGACTGCTGCGCCTGCGATACGGCAAGGTTGTCCGAGACTCCGGCGGCGTAGCGCTGCTGCGCTTCGCTCAGGGCTTCATTCGCCAGCTGTACGTTGCTGCGCGATACTTCGACCTGCTTTTCCGCGGCGCGAATGTCGAGGATGCTGTCGCGCACGTCGGCGCTGATCTGCCCGTGAATGTCGCTGAACTGCGCGCGCTTGGTTTCCAGCTGCGCTTCAGCCTGCCGCGCATCGCCGCGCAGCTTGCCTTCTTCAAGAACGGGAACGGAAAGCGTGCCGGTGGCGTCGCCGGTGCCGTGCGAGTTCGGTGGGTTCACGCCGATATCGCCGTAGTCGCCGGAGAAGCTGATGGTCGGGTAGCGCTCGGCCTTCGCAGCGGAGCGGGCCTTTTCCGCCGACTTGAGCTGCTCGGCCAGCGCCTTGAGATCGCTGCGGTTGTCGAAGGCCTCTTTGACGGCGGTGTCGGGATCGATGTTATCGAGCGGCGCGTAGGGGGCCTGGTCGGTGAGCTCGAATTTCTGTTCGAGCGGCAGGCCGATGACGCGGGCGAGCGCGATCCTGTCTTTTTCAAGCTGGTTCTGCGCGCTGATGAGCGTCTGCTGCTGCGTCTGGTAGTCGACGCGGGCGCGCAGCTCGTCGAGCAACGGCGCGGTCCCGGCCTGGTGGTTCGCCACGGCCTGGTCGAGGGAGACTTTGGAGGTGTCGACTTGCTGCTGCGCGCTGGCGACGCGGGCCTTGTCGGCGATGACCAGCAGATAGGCGTTGCCGACCGTCAGCACGACCATGTCGCGGGCGTCGTCGACGGAGAGCCTCGAGCTTTGGAAATCGTGTTTCGCGGCGAGGTAGTTCTGCAGCGAGGCGATGTTCAGCAGCGACCAGTCGAGCGAGCCGCGAATGTCAGTGAAGGCAAATGGACCGATGATCGTGGGAAAGCCGGGAACACGCAGGCCTTCTGCGGCAAGATTGACCTGCTGGACGGACACCTGGCCCTTGGCTTTGACTGTCGGCAGAAGATCCTGCAGCTCCTGCAGGCGCGAGCCGTTCACTGCTGTGATGTTTTCGCTGCTGAGGATATAGCCGAGGTTGTGCTTCAGGCCGCGCTGCATCGCATCGTCGAGCGAAAGCGGGAGAACGCCTTCAACCGGCTTCTCTTCGACGACGCTGCCCTGAAAGCCGCTGCCGCCCTGTTGCGGGGTGGAAATCTGGTAGGGGCTGGGAATGGACGATGAGCCGCTCGCGGGCACTGGCGCCTGCGCCAGCAGAGTCGCTGCGGGCATCAGAAGAACGCCACCTGCCAGCAGGCCGAGCGCGATAAGACGCTGCCAGCCATATCTGGTTACACGCACGTACAAATTCACCTTTGTTTCGTGAGAATGCAACTTCATCAAACTAAAACAATTACTTTCCTTGGATGCCACAGGCTTCGGAAAAATTCAGAAAATAACAGGGAATCAAGGCCTTGCGGCGGAACTAGCCTATTTTACATGGCCCTTACTGACTGAAGCTGCCTGACGGGGGAGCAGGCTTTGGCGTAGTGCATGGTTGGTGCGCGGGATTTTGCCGACCTTGCCGCGGAGCTTTTCCACCGCCAGGGACGCTTAGGCCGCAAAGGCGCGCCACAAATATCTTTGCCTTCAGGCGAGGATGCCGGAGGAGCTAAAGGTTAAACTGCGGCCACTGCCCCGGAGTGCGCCAGCGAGTTGGCCAGGGAGCATAGCGCCTGACGGAAGACGCCGCTGATCTTGTCCGGCGTCCAGCCGGCGGCGGTTTCGCCTCCGGCTGAGCGGAGCGTCTGGGCGGTTGCCGCATTATCATGCCCGAGCATGGCTCTTTCTACAAACACGGCCCGCTGCGCCGCCGGCAGGTGTTCAAGCCAGCCGCGGAGCTGGCCACGGCCTTCCTGAAGGAGCTGGCTCAACTGCGACGAAGTGATCCCTGCAACCGAGAGGTCATCGTCGTCGATACAGAGCGCGTTGCCGCCGCTGGTTTCCGCCGCGGCAAAGGAGCCGGGCTCGCGCCGGCTGAGTTCGCGGATGGCTGCATGGACGAGCTGGCCCTGCAGGACAAGTGTCGCCTGGCTGCCATCGGCGCAGGGGTCAACTTCGGCGCCAGCCATGGTTTCTTCCACCAGCCGGACGGCTTCGTCCCCGTCGCCAAGCAGGAGGGCTGCGGTCTGAAAGAGCCTGGCCGCCGTGTCCTGTACCAGTTGATCGCTACAACCTTGGTTTCCCATTGCATTTCCTCCGACAGCTGCTTTTATCCTCTTTGAGTCGTGTCTCTGGAGTCAAATCTGACCGGATGGCTGCGTTTTAGCAACCCTTTCACATCCGGACGCTATGCACCGGTGTATAGCAGATTGTGTACACTTTCCAACTAAGTCCGGATTAAAAGCCATGAGCGCACGTTCAACGCAACCGCAGAACCTTTTGATTGGCCGGGACGAGTCCTGGATGCAATTTAACCGGCGCGTGCTCGAAGAGGCGCAGGACACTTCGAACCCGCTGCTGGAACGGGTGAAGTTTCTCGCCATCACGGCGAGCAATCTGGATGAGTTTGTGGAGATCCGCGTCGCCGGGCTCCTGCAAAGAATTGAGGACGGTTATACCGATATAGGCCCGGAGGGGATGACGCCGCAGCAGACGCTCGATGCTCTGACCGAGGACATGCACTCCTTTATGACCGAGCAGTACAGCTGCTGGAACCAGCAACTGCAGCCGGCGCTGCATGCGGCCGGTGTGCGCGTGCTGGGATGGAATGAAATGGATGACGCCGCCCATGAGGCGGCCACGGCTTTTTATCAGCGCGAAGTCGATCCACTGCTGACCCCGATCACAATTGACCCGGCACATCCTTTTCCGCGCGTGCTGAACAAGGCCCTGTGTATCGCCCTGTTGCTGCGCCGCAAGCGCAAGGGCGCGCCTGGGCCGGTGCTGGGGGTGGTCACGGTGCCGCGCGCGTTGCCGCGTCTGGTGCCTCTGCCGTCTGCCGACCATACGTATGATTTCATCTTTTTGTACGATCTGATTGAGAGGCATGCCGCGGGCATGTATCGCGGCTACGAGATTCTTTCCAAGTCCGCCTTTCGCGTGACGCGCAACAGCAACCTCTATTTCCAGGAAGAAGAGGCGCGGTCGCTGTTGGAGACGGTGCGCTCGGAGCTTCATAATCGCCGCAAGGGAGATGCTGTCCGGCTGGAAATCGAGCAGCGCGCCGACGCCGAGATCATCGACCGGCTGCGCATCAACTTTGAGCTGGAAGAGTCGCAGGTGTACCGCACAGACGGGCCGGTGAACCTGTCGCGTCTGATGAACCTGTACAGCGACGCGCATCGTCCGGACCTGAAGTTTGCGCCCTTTGTTCCGCATGAGCTGCGGCTGAACCGCAAGTCGGTCGATCTGTTTGACGAGCTGCGGCATCGCGACATTCTGCTGCACCACCCGTACGACTCGTATGACGCCGTGGTTGGCTATATCGAATCGGGAGCTGCGGACCCGAACGTGATCTCGATCAAGCAGACGCTCTACCGCACCAGCTCCGATTCACCGATGTTCCGCGCGCTGGTGAATGCGGCGCAAAGCAAGGAAGTGACGGTGGTGGTGGAGCTGATGGCGCGCTTCGATGAGGCTTCGAATATTCGCTGGGCGCGCGATCTGGAAGATGCAGGGGTGCAGGTTTTTCACGGCATCGTCGGGCTGAAGACGCACTGCAAGCTGGCGCTCTTAGTCCGGCGCGATCCGGATGGCGCGATCCGCCGTTACGCCCACCTGGGAACAGGCAACTACAATCCCGTGACGTCGCGTTTCTATACGGACATCAGCCTGCTGACATCCGATGCTGCGATTACGGCGGGCGTGCACAGCGTCTTTAATTACCTGACGGCGCACTCGGAGTCAGACGATTACGCTCCGCTGATGGTGGCTCCGTTGACGCTGGCGGAGAGCTTTATCCGGCTGATTGCGCGCGAGACGGAACACGCCAAAGCGGGACGCCCGGCACACATCATCGCCAAGATGAACTCGTTGCTGGAGTTGAGCGTGATCGATGCTCTTTACGCTGCATCGCAGGCCGGGGTGCAGGTGGATTTGATTGTGCGCGGCATCTGCGCGCTGCGTCCGGGGCTGAAGGGCGTCAGCGAGAATATTCGCGTGTACTCGATCGTGGGACGGTTCCTGGAACACAGCCGCATTTTTTATTTTGCGAACGGCGGCGAGGAGGAATTCTACTGCGGCAGCGCCGACTGGATGCCGCGCAATCTGTTTGAGCGCTGCGAAGTGGTCTTTCCGGTGAAGGACGCGCAGCTTCGCGCGCGGCTGCGCAATGAGATTCTGGCCGCGTACCTGGCCGATACAGTGAAGACGCGGTTGCTGCACGGCGATGGCAGATACGTTCGGGCACGCGACACGGAGCCGGGCAAATCGCTGCCCACTTTCAGCGCGCAGGATTTCTTCATGCAGGTGGCCGAGGGCAAGGCCTCCGCGGACGATATTCCGAAGCTGCCTGAGGGAGAGCATCCCAAGCCGAAGACGCCCGCGAAGAAGGCGGCGACGCGGCGGAAGGTTGCAGCGGATTAGGCTACAACCGGTATTGAAATGGATTGAAGGTTTCGACTGGGAAGTGACGGAAGTCCTTCGTGTTGCGCGTCACAACGGTCAATCGGTGCACTCGCGCCGTAGCCGCGATCATGGCGTCTCTGGTGAGATCGTCGGACTTACCAACCATCAACCTTGCCCACTCCCTGAACTCCGCGGCCTGCATTGGAATGACCTCACATACCGCGCAGACTCTATCGATCCATTTCTCTATCTCCTGAGCCTTCGGGGGATCCTGTTTTCTTGTCTTCTCTGCTCCCGCTTGTAGTTCACCGACGACGGAGGCAGATATGAAGACCTGGGTTGCTGGAGTCGCCTCAAGCCATGAGACGACTGCTCCGTGGGGCTTTAGTTTTCGTATTTCGGATACGACATTCGTATCGAGCAAGTACATTATTCAAATTCCACGTTTCTGTTCAGACGAAACCTGCTGCGGGGAACCGGCTCCAAATCAAATTTCGGCTCTGGAGCGAGGAGAACATCCTTCAGGGTAGGTCTGGCAACACTCTGCAGCCGCTTCCATTCGTCAATAGGCACAAGAACTGCGGTCTCTACGCCGCGGCGGGTAACGATCTGCGGACCTTTCTTCAAGGTTGCGTCCAGCAATTCGCTGAAGCGAGCCTTTGCCTCCTGCACTTGCCATTTCATCATGCTCCACCTTCTGACTAGTCAGATGACTAGTCATTTCCATGATACCATACAACACGCAGCAGCTGCCTTCTACAATAAAGCTGTGGCCCTTGCTGCTCCGCGGATCTCCGAAACAACTCGAACGACAGGCATTGCGGCGACGCTGGCGGTTTACTGGCATCTGTTGAGCCTGGATGCTCCAACAGTGGCGGCACTGTGGTGCTGGAGTTTTGCCCGCGTGGCCCACGTCGACCTGCCCCGGTTCGCGCCCCTGCTGCTGGCGGTGGGCACTTGGCTCGTGTATGTTGCCGACCGCATTCTCGACGGGATGGATAGCGCAAACCTTGCCCGGCTGCGGGAGCGCCACTACTTCTACCTGCAGCATCGCAGGTCTTTTCTGACTGCCGGCGCGATGGTGGTCCCGGTTTTTGCCTGGGTGGTTTTTACGCGCATGTCTCCGGCGGTGCGGCTTGAGGACGCGGCTGTCTTTGCCGTCGCCGCGCTTTATTTCCTGCTGGTGCACACGCATGGGCACGCAGCGGAGCGCTGGCTTCCCAAAGAGCTTGCCGTTGGCGTGCTGTTTGCCATGGCGACGGCAGTGCCCGCGTGGGCGCGCGCCGCAGGCGGGCGGTTTGCGCTGGCGCCGGTGGTCGCCGTTTTTGCCGCACTATGCTGGCTGAATTGCGTAGCCATTGAAAGCTGGGAGAGCCCGGCGGTGGGTGCTTCGGCGCATCGCACAACGGCATGGGCGGCACGGCATCTGCAGGGCCTTACGTTCGCGATGCTCGTGGTTTCGCTGATTCTGTCGTCTGCCAACCTGCATGACAGTGTGCGGTTCTATCTTTTGCTGGCGTCGGCGATGAGCGCGCTGCTGCTTTTCTGGCTCGCGCACAGCAGCAAGCACCTGACGGCATTGCAGCTGCGCATCGCCGCCGACGCGGCCCTGCTGACGCCGCTCCTGTTTGTGGCGTGGATGCGGTGAGCCGGCGGCTGAACTTCAATCCACTGGCGCGGCCTTATCGCTGGCTGGAATACGTGAGCTTTGGACGAGCGCTTGAGCGCTGCCGTTTCCACTTTCTGCCTGCGCTCACCGGCGCGCGGCGCGCTTTGGTGCTGGGCGACGGCGATGGTCGGTTTCTGGCGCGGCTTCTTGAAGCCAACCCGCAGCTGGAAGCGGATGTAATTGATATCAGCCCGGCTATGCTGCGTCTTCTACATAGGCGGCTTGGACCGGAAGCTCGCGGACGCGTTGCGATTCATGAAATGGACGCTCGCGAGCTTATCCCGCCGGGGACAAGCTACGACCTGGTGGTGACGCACTTCTTTCTCGACTGCCTGTTTGAGCATGAAGTGACTGCGCTGGTTGACCGCATTGTGCCGCGGCTGGTGCCGGAGGCTTATTGGGTTGTGTCAGAATTTGCGCGGCCGCAGGGCAGGGTTGCTTCCCTGCTGGGGCAAGCGATTGTTTCAGGGCTCTACCGGGCCTTTGGCCTGCTGGCGGGACTGCAAGTACGATCGCTGCCGGACCATGGTGCGGCATTCGAAAAACGTGGCTTTCGGCTTCTGCACCAGCAGTCCTGGCTGCGGGGATTACTGGTAAGTCAACTTTGGCAGCATTGGCTAAGCAAAGAGGATGCAACCTTTCGTAATGCACCCGGCTTCCAATGAGCAAGACTACGAATATGGCGTCGCCTGATCCATTATCGCGCTGGATACTCTTCCAACTTCATCCAGCACATCTGGACAGCGTTCCCGGCATCGATTCCGGCACGCTGCCGGAGCCGTTCCCCGCAACTGCGCCCGTTCCTGCGCCAGATCCCGATCCTGACTCGCTGCCGCCCGCAGGACCAAGAGCAGCTGGCGCAGATTCGGGTTTCGCGGTCGAGCCGTTGCCGTCCCGTGCGCCAGTCTCATAGCGATGGGATTTCCATCCTGATCTAATTGTTACAATCAGGTTAAGAAGCTCGCCAGATGGCTGGCCCGCTGCATACTCACGACTCACAGAAGGCAAGACACTTTCCATGAATCTTTATGTTCTACGCCATGCGAGCGCGGGCACGCGCCGCGAGAATCCTGTGGTAGATGTAAAACGGCCGCTCGACAAGGAAGGCAAGCAGCAATGCATCCTGATCGGCAGCTACCTGAACGCGCTGCGGGTGCAGTTTGATCTGATCGCATCCAGCCCGTTGAAGCGCGCCTTGCAGACGGCTTCGCTGGTCGGGACCGAAGTGGGCTACGACGCGAAGATTCAGGTGACGGAGGCGCTGGCTCCGGGCGCGACGGTCGCCGCATTCCAGCAGTACGTTGCCACGCTGGGGCGATATGAAAATGTGCTGATCGTCGGGCACAGCCCAAACCTGGAGCAGTTTCTCGGCTCGCTTATCGTCTCGCCGGGGCGCGCCAGCATTCGCATGCGCAAGGGCGCAATTGCGCGCGTGGATTGTACGCGGCGTCCGGGCGTTTTGCACTGGCTGGTCGATCCGCGCATCCTGCGCGGCGTTTATACCAATGTGACAAAGAGGTCTTTGCGGAAGACCTCGCGGAAGTAAGCCGCTTCTTTGCGGAGCGACCATAGTTCCAGCTCTGCGCCGGTGCGTCCAGGGCTGATTTCGAACAGCACCTGCTTGGGATAGACGCGCACCTTCACCCGGAGAATGTCGCTGGCGCGGTCCTGATTGAGGGCCACGGCCAGACGCAGCAGGACGACGGCGCGCCGGACATGCTCATGCTCTTCCGGCGGGACCTGGCGCATGGTGCGGCCGATCGGCTCCGGACGGCTCTTGCCCAGATAGCGCGCGATGGCCGAGGTGATGACACGCTGCGCGGGTGTGAAGCCGAACATTTCCGAGTTGGCGATAATGTACTGCGCGTGCCGGTGATGGCCCTGGTAGTTCATAAACTTGCCGATATCGCGCAGCATGGCTGCCGCTTCGAGCCATGTCAGATATTCGGGAGGAAGCTTGTGCACCGGTTCGAGATCGCGAAAAAGCTGCGCCGCGTGCTGCCGCACCGGCTCGGCCTGGCGCGGATCGACGCCGTACATGCGGCAGGTTTCCAGGACTGATTCCCAGCGGTCGCGCTCGAACTGCTGGTGAGCGGTGGCGCGGGGGTCCTGTTCCGCGAGCATCTGCGCGAGGATGCCGTCGCGCAGTCCCATGGGTGAATAGCGGAAGCCGGGCAGCGCGTAGGCCTCGAGCAACTCGGCGAAGACGTTCGCGCCAGCGACGATAATCTCCGACCGGCGCGGGCCTACGCCCTGCACGCTCATGCGCTGGTCGTTCGTCATCTTTGTGAGTTTTTCGGTGAGCTTGCGGACGCTTCGCGTCGGCGTGATGGCGGACTCTTTTGCCGGCCGCTGTTTTTCGACGAGATGGCTGGCTTCAGACAGCGCGGCTGCAGTGCCCGAGGTGGCGATGACGGTCTGGACCTGCACCGGTTTTACTCGGCGCTCGGCGCGGCGCAGTTCCCGGTGGATGAACTGCTTCAGGCGGGCGATGTCTTCCTTCGAGGGCGGATCAGTGTGCAGAAATTCTTCTGTCAGGCGGACGGCGCCGAGCGGGACGCTGATTGTCTCCTTGATGCGCTTGCGCTCGGAGAGCGAGATTTCGCAGCTGCCGCCGCCTACATCAATCAGCAGGCAGCGGCCGGCGGTGCCGGGCTCGTTGTCGATGATGCCGCGATGAATCAGGCGGCCTTCTTCGAGCCCGGAGATGATCTCAACGTCCCATCCGGTTTCATCGCGCACCCAGGCAAGAAAGGCGCGGGCATTGCGCGCCTCGCGCATAGCGGCAGTCGCCACGGCGCGGACCTTGTCGGCCCCATGCAGCTGCGTGGCGCGATAGAAGCGCTTCAGCGCTTCGAGCGTGGCGGCCATGGATTCGGGCGAAATCAGTCCGGTTTCAAAGACGCTGCCGCCGAGCCGCGTCACTTCGCGATCTTCATGCAGGATTTTGAGCTGGTGTTGCACTACGCGGGCGATTTTGAGACGGCAGGAATTGGAACCTATGTCGATTGCGGCAAATGTCTGCATGCTCGGGGATTTGTTCTGGAAATTCTTAAGGTCTAGAAAGAAAGATACACGATGTGTGTGACAGGAAGTTTGCCTGGGAAGAGGAAAAGCAGATGCTCCGCTCAGGATGACAATTCTTTTCGGGATGGCGCAGATCGAGAACGCCGCCGCGGCTGCGACATAGCCAGCCATTCTCCCATAAGCTTCCCGCGCAGCCGGTTCACTGTTTTCATCGAGAACACATAGTGACGGTCGCGTTCGACATCAAGGAGCGCGATGAGGTCGTTGCCTTCGTCGCCGAGCGCGGCGCGGGCTTCGTCTGCGAGCACCAGCCAATCATGCCAGTCGCCGATATC
>Ga0335073_10000576_pt1 | contig 47204 bp, 39 predicted proteins | sample Lox_Sample_22_FD_207093 | JGI IMG/M metagenome (GOLD analysis project Ga0335073, IMG submission 207093) | Soil microbial communities from Loxahatchee National Wildlife Refuge, Florida, United States - Lox_Sample_2.2 | ecosystem: Environmental > Terrestrial > Soil > Wetlands | place: USA...
CCAAAGCAAGCCACCAAGCGACCCGAGGCCGCCCTCGGGTCGCGAGGTCGAACGCGGTCAATGGGCTGGCCGCTCAAAGCGCCGCAGGCGACTTTGAGCCAATCAATTCACCCTGGCCGCTCAAATCGCCGCAGGGCTGCTTTGAGCCAATCTATTCACCCTGGCCGCGTAAATCGCCGGGAGCGATTTACGCCAATCTAATCAACGGGTGGCCGAAGTTCTCGCCGCGCATTGCCTTGATCAGGTGCGCGGGTGCGTTCTCCAGCCCTTCAGTCACGTCTTCCCGGTACACCAGCCGGTGCGCGCCGTGCCAGGCGATCGCATCCTTCAGGAACTCGCTGCGGCGGTGCTCGTAATGAGCCGCGTGCAATCGCAACAGAGTGATCTCCCCGGGCGCGTAGCCCGCCCGTTGCAGCAATTCAGCAGAGACACCCTCACGGACGCCGTTGAGGACGACCCGTCCGCCAGGAGCGACGTGATGGCCCGAGAGGACGGCCTCGAGCAGCTCACCGCCGGAGTTGTCGAAGTAGACATCGAAGCCGTGCGGCGCAAGCTGGCGCAGCCGGGCGCCCAGATTCTCCGCATGAGGGTTGACGCACGCGGCAAAACGCGCGCGCCGGGTCGCCCATTCGCACTTGTCGCGCGAGCTGCCAACGCCGACCACTCGAGCGCCCTTGATGCTCGCCACCTGGCCGGCCATCGCGCCCGCCACGTTCGCCACCGCTGAGACCAATACCGTCTCACCGGCGCGCAGCCGCGCCAGATCGAGCAACCCGAAGTAGGCCGCCATGCCCGAGGGGCCAAGCAGCCCGAGCGCCGTCGACGCAGGAGATTGACCTGGGTGCAGCGCGGAAGCATGGTGGCCGTCGGAGACGCAGATCTCCCGCATGCCGCATTGGATGACGACCTTCTGCCCGACCGCGAAGACATCGTGCCGGGACTCCAGCACTTCGCAAACTCCCAACGCGGGGACGACGTCACCGGGCCGTGGAGCCGTCCCTGAGCGCGCCGCGGTACTGGACGGCGAGTATGTCAATGGATCGACCACGAGCCAGCGCGTACGGCAGAGTAAGCCGCCATGGGTGAGGCGAGGCATTTCTCCCGGCACTACCTCGAAGTCCTCGGCTGTCGCCGGTGGCCGCCTGATCCTGACTTCGAGATTGCGCATGGATTCGCCTCGCTACTGTGCTTGGGCCTCCGCCGCATTGCGCTTTGCCGCATCCTGCTGGTAGGCGGCATTGATCTGCTGCTGCAGCTTCGCCTCGGTGTCCTTCGCCTGCTTTGCATCCTGCGCGGCGGAAGCACCGCCGGCCGCCGCCGTGACGCCGGTTTCGGCGAGACCGCAGCCCGCGAGCGCGAGCACGGTGACCACGATAGCCAGGGAGTTCGCTAGGGTTCGCATGATGCGAATAGCTTAAACCCGAACGGCGGCTGCGGCACAATCGCGGCTACACCATGCCTAAAGCCTCACACTCTCGCCCCGCGGCAGCAGCGCAACCGCGGCTCCGTCGCGGCTATTTCGAGTGCCGCTACGGCCAGCTGCACGTCCATAACGCCATTCCCTCCGGCGGCGGCTTCGAGGAGGGCACCCCTCTCCTCTGCCTGCATCCCATCCCCCACTCCGGGCGCATTTTTAAGCGCTTTCTGACGGCAGCCGGGGCCGGACGCTCGATTTTTGCCCCTGATCTGCCCGGTTTCGGGGATTCAGATCCGCCACCTCCTCGTGCAGGTGTCGCGGAGCATGCCGCGGCGATCGGCGACTTTCTCGATACCATGCGCCTGCGCCAGGTCGACCTGCTCGGCCACGGTTTCGGCGCCGCCGTCGCCGCCGAGCTGGCCGCGACGCGACCGGGCCAGGTACGGCGTCTGGTGCTCGTCTCGCCTCCGCTGCCCGCGAGCGCGGCCGAGCCGCCGCGGGCCGCTGCCGTCGATGGCAGCCATCTGCTCGAGGAGTGGCGCCGGGCTGTGGCGTATTGCGGGCCGGTTGCGGCGCCCGAGGTCGCGACCGCCGTGCTGGCGGAGAGGCTGCGCAATGGTGCTCAGGCCGCGGCCGCCGCGGCCGCGGAGCGAACCTATCAACTGCGGGCGCGACTGGCACAGCTCGCCGTGCCGCTTCTCGTCCTGCGGCTCGGCGAGGAAGTTGTCGCCAACAAGGGGCAGGCGCGCGATGTCCCCGCGCGGACCAGGCTCGTCGAGCTGCCGGATCGGGATGCTTCGCTTTTCGAGACGGCGCCGGAGGTTGCCGCGCGGGCCGTGGAATCCTTTTTGGGTTGATTGGCGCAAAGTCGGAGACGGAGTCAGCACTTTCGAACGCGCGGCAGACCGCGGGCAGTAAGCAGCCGCCGATCGTGGACCGACCCTCGTCCAGGACCCCGAATCATCGATGACCCGCTGTTTGCGGGAATTCGTTAAGCTGGCGGCATGGCCAGCCCCTACATCGAGCGGATTCTCAAAGCGCGCGTTTATGACGTCGCGATCGAGTCTCCTCTGGAGGAGGCGCCCCGGCTGTCGCGTCGGCTCGGAAACCGGGTGCTGCTCAAGCGCGAGGACCTGCAGCCGGTATTTTCGTTCAAGTTGCGCGGCGCCTATAACCGCATCGCACACCTTTCAGACGCGGCGGCCAAGCGGGGAGTAGTGTGCGCTTCAGCGGGTAATCATGCCCAGGGCGTGGCGCTCGCGGCACGGCGGCGGGGCATCTCCGCGGTGATCGTGATGCCGCGTACCACCCCGCAAATCAAGGTGCAGGCGGTCATCGATCTCGGCGGCGAAGTCGTGCTGCATGGAGACGACTACGACACTGCGCTCGATCGGGCGCTGGAGCTCGCAAGGCAACGCAGTCTGGTGTTCGTGCATCCGTTCGACGATCCGGATGTCATCGCGGGCCAGGGTACGATCGGGATGGAGCTGCTGCGACAGACGGGCGGCAATCTGGATGCGATCTTCGTACCCGTTGGCGGCGGCGGCCTCATCGCGGGGATCTCGGTGTACGTCAAGTACCTGTATCCCAACATCCGCGTCATCGGGGTAGAGCCGGAGGACGCCGCTGGCATGTACGAGTCGCTGAAGTCCGGGCGGCGGGTCACCCTGGACAGGGTCGGAATCTTCGCCGACGGCGTTGCGGTCAAGCGCGTGGGGGAAGAAACGTTCTCGCTCTGCCGCGACCACGTCGATGAGATCGTGCTGCTCGATACGGACGAGATCTGCGCCGCCATCCAGGACGTGTTCGAGGACACGCGCTCCATCGTGGAACCGGCCGGCGCGCTGTCCGTTGCGGGACTGAAGAAGTACGTCGCCCGGGAGGGGTGGCGGGACAAGCGCGTCGTCGCGATCAACAGTGGCGCCAACATCAACTTCGACCGCCTGCGCCACGTGGCGGAACGCGCCGATCTCGGCGGCGAGCGCGAGGCGCTGCTCGCGGTCACGATTCCGGAGTGCCCGGGTAGCTTCCTGCGCTTCTGCGAGACGCTGGGCAACCGCAACGTCACCGAGTTCAACTACCGTTACGAAAGCCAGCAGATCGCGCGGATCTTCGTCAGCTTCGGACTCTCCCAGGGCCGCGCGGAAAGCGATGCCGTCATCCGCGCCCTGCGCGAGGCCGGCTACACGGTCACCGACATGACCGACAACGAGATGGCAAAGCTCCACGTGCGGTACATGGTTGGCGGCCGCGCGCGCGGCATCCGGGACGAGCTGCTCTACCGCTTCGAGTTTCCGGAGCGTCCCGGAGCTCTGCTCAAGTTCCTCCAGGCCGTGGGCGGCCGTTGGAACATCAGCCTGTTTCACTACCGCAATCACGGCTCCGATTACGGCCGGGTGCTCGCGGGTATCCAGGTGCCTGCCGCCGATCGAACTGATTTCCTCCAGCACCTCAATGAGCTGCACTACGCCTACGCGGAAGAGACCGAGAATCCGGCTTACCGGATGTTCCTGGGCGCGTGAGGGTTGCGGTGACGAGCCGACGAAAGCATGGCGGCGGCGCGTCAGGAGATCGGCTCGAGGCGAGTTGCCTGAAAGGAGCGGCGCCCGAGCCTGTCGCCGATTCGCCAGAGAAACTCAAAGGCGACGTTGAACAGCGCAACGGCCAACAGTGCCCCGACGACTCCCAGCGACCCAAGCACCGGAAGCGATTGGTGCAACGTCCAGACGAACTGAGCGATGCACAGGAAGGCGACGATGTAGAGCGTAGGCTTGCGGCCCGTTCGATTGACGATGAACGAGCCGAACGGTGCGCCGAGCGCCACCACCGGCGCAGCCGCCAGCCAGTTCGCGTACACCCCGGGCTGCACTCCGCCGGAGAGCTCTTTGGTCGCAATTCCGATCAGTGACGTAAAGGCCATGAGGATCACGGTCGTCGGAATGGCAACTTTGAGGTCTGCGCGCATGAGTAACACCATCATGGCGTAGAGAATCATGTCTATGCCGACGCCGGTGACAGATGCCACGGTCGCGCCCGCGATCAGACCGACGGCGAAACCGACGTTGCGATCGAACCGATGGGCAGCCGGGGTCTCGCCCTCGTTCCGGCAGATGACCTCGGTACGATACAAGTGCAACACGCCGAAACTCGCCCAGATCACGGCAAAAGTCAGCTTGATCGCGATGCCCGGCACATGAGGCGCGATCAGGAGGACGCCCAATGGAGTGCCGACCAGCGAGCCGAGCAACGACCAGCGCAGGATCACCCATTCCAGCGGCTGGCGACGGCACAGAATGAAGATGCTGGCGCTGGTCATGCCGATCGACTGTATTGCGAAACTGAAATCCCGGCCGAGCGTGGCAGGCTGGTGGAACAGAAGCACGAGCACGGGGAAACCGACGGTGCCTCCGCCCAAAGGCGTGGAGCCGGCGGCGTAGGACCCGAAGGCCATGGCAGCGGCAATGCCCCAATGCTCTCTCAGCGCATGCCAGTGGTGACCTGAAGCGACCAGAAAGAGCCACGTCGCGTAAAAAGAAGCCAGCCAGCCGGCGAAGACCCACAGTCTGGAGGTTGGTTTGGATGGCATCCGGGCCGGGGCGCGGCCGATGTTGCTCGAGCTCAAGCGGAACATCCCGTCATCCGGCGGCCTGGAGCACGCGCAGATCGCGCCGCCGCGCCCCCCATGGGCATGCCCGCCAGGTGGTAATCCATCGAGCGCGCCATGATGAACATCGGCAGGCGCAGCAACACGCCGATGACCACGAAGAGGCTCTCCAGCCAGAAAGCCGGTGTACTTCGCCGGTCGGCGAACATGAAGAGCTCGTTCACGGGCTCACCCGAGCGCCTCAGCTCAACAGCACCAGCAAATCCTTCGCGTCGACCTGCTGCCCCGGGCTGACCAGCACCTCCGCCACCTCGCCGTCAATTTCCGCGCGCACCGCGGTCTCCATCTTCATCGCCTCGAGCGTCGCCAGCAGATCCCCGCGCGCCACCTTGCGGCCCGCAATGACCGCGATCGTCGCGATGGTGCCGGGCATCGGCGCGCCGACCTGCCTCGGATTCCCGGGCTCGGCCTTGCGCTGCGGTGGGCGCTTGGCGACCTGGCTGCGGTCGGGCACGCGCACGGAGCGCGGCTGGCCGTTGAGCTCGAAGAACACGGTGCGCGTGCCATCCTCGTGAGTCTCGCTCGCAGCGACATACCGCACGATCAGCGTCTTGCCGCGCTCCAACTCGACACTGACCTCCTGGCCGGGCTCCATGCCGTAAAAGAACACCGCGCTCGGCAGAATGCCGACATCACCGTACTGTGCGCGCTCGGCGGCGTAGTCGAGCCATACCCGCGGGTACATCAGGTATGAAGCGAGATCATCGTCCGCCAGCGGACGCCCCAGCTTCTGTTGGATCTTGGCGCGCTCGGCGGCAAGGTCGGTGGCCGGCATCTCGGCTCCCGGACGTCCCTTGAGGGGCGCGGCGCCCTTCAGTACCTTGCGTTGCAGCGCCTCCGGGAAGCCGCCGTGAGGCTGGCCGAGGTCGCCGCGGAAGAGCTGGACCACGGACTCCGGGAACGGCACGTCCACCTGCGGGTCGAGGATCTGCTTCGGCGTCAGGCCGCTCGTCACCATGAGGAGCGCGAGATCGCCGACCACTTTCGATGTCGGAGTCACTTTGACGATATCGCCAAACATTTCGTTGACGTCCGCGTACGCTTGCGCAACGTCCGACCAGTGGGCGTTGTCGATGCCGAGCGAGCGGGCCTGCTCGCGCAAGTTGGTGTACTGCCCTCCGGGCATGCCGTGCACGTAGACCTCCGACGCACCGGAGCGGATGTCGCTTTCGAACGCGCAATAGAGCCTACGCACCTGCTCCCAATAGGAGGACAGCAATCGCAGTTTCACCGGATCGACGCCGGAGTCGTGCGGCCCGTGACGGAGCGCCTCCACGATGGAGCCGAGGTTGGGCTGGGACGTCAGCCCGCTCATGGCATCGATTGCTCCGTCGACAGCGTCTGCACCAGCATCGACCGCGGCAAGCACGCTGGCTGCAGCGATGCCACTGGTGTCGTGAGTGTGGAAGTGCACCGGCAGCCCTACTTCCTCCTTCAGCGCCTTCACCAGCGTGTAGGCAGCGCGGGGACGGCACAAGCCGGCCATGTCTTTGATGCCGAGCACGTGCGTGCCGGCGGCCTTCAGCTCGCGCGCGAGCTGAAGGTAGTAATCCAGCGTGTACTTCTTCTCGCGCGGATCGCTCAGGTTGCCGGTGTAGCAGATCGCGGCCTCGCAGAGCTTGCCCGACTCCAGCACCGCCTCGATGGGCATGCGCATGTTCTCGACCCAGTTGAGCGAGTCGAAGATGCGGAACACGTCGATGCCCCGCTCCGCGGCCCGCGCAATGAAGAACCGCACCACGTTGTCGGGATAGTTGGCGTAGCCCACGGCATTCGCCGATCGCAACAGCATCTGCAGGAGCAGATTCGGCACGCGCTCGCGCAGTATCGTCAGCCGCTGCCAGGGGTCTTCCTTCAGAAATCTCATCGCCACATCGAACGTCGCCCCGCCCCAGCACTCCAGCGAGAAGAGCTGCGGCAGCAGGCTCGCGTAGTAGGGGGCGATCGCGCTCATGTCGATGGTGCGCATGCGCGTCGCGAGCAGCGACTGATGGGCGTCGCGCAAGGTCGTGTCGGTGAGCAGCGCCCGCTCCTGCGCCAGCATCCATTTCGCGAAGCGCTCCGGGCCGAGCTCCTCGAGCTTCTGACGCGTGCCGGGCTGCGGATCGGTCAGGGCCGCCTGCGGCAGCCTCGGGGTCTCGAATCGCACCGGGCGCGGACGGCCGCGAGTCTCCGGATTGCCGTTGACGATGGTCTCGGCGATGTAGGTGAGAATGCGGGTGGCGCGGTCGCGCTTCGGCGGCCAGCGGAAGAGCTCAGGCGTCTCATCGATGAAGCGAGTGGTGTATTCACCGCGCGCGAACCGCGGGTGCGTGATGACCTGGTCCAGAAAGCGCAGGTTGGTGACGACCCCCCGGATGCGGAACTCCCACAGCGCGCGGTGCATGCGGGCGTTGGTCTCTTCGGGTGTCGGCGCCCATGCCGTGACCTTCACCAGCAGCGAGTCATATGAGCGGGTGATGATCGCGCCGGTGTACGCCGTGCCGGCGTCCAGGCGGATGCCGAAGCCCGCGGGGCTGCGGTAGGCGGTGATCTTGCCGTAGTCCGGGATGAAGTTGTTTTCCGGATCCTCCGTGGTCACGCGGCACTGGAGCGCGTAACCCCCGATCCGGATCTCCTCTTGCGGCGGGACGCCGCTTTCCGGCGTCCCGAGCCGGGCACCCTCCGCGATGTGGATCTGCGCCTTCACGATGTCGATCCCGGTCGCGCACTCCGTGACCGTATGCTCCACCTGGATGCGCGGGTTGACCTCGATGAAACAGAACTTCCCGGAGTCCGCGTCCTGCAGGAACTCCACCGTGCCGGCATTGAGGTAATTCGCGGCACGGCCGATGGCGAGCGCGGCGGCGCACAGCTCCGCCCGCTGCGCATCGCTCAGGAATACAGCCGGCGCGCGCTCCACGACCTTCTGGTTGCGGCGCTGCACCGTGCAGTCGCGCTCGTAGAGATGCACCAGGCCGCCATGCGCATCGCCCAGGATCTGTACCTCGACGTGGCGCGCGCGGCGCACCAGCTTTTCGAGATAAACCTCGTCATTGCCGAATGCCGCCTTCGCTTCGCGGCGGGCTACCGGCAGCAGCTCCGCGAGCTGCGCATCGCTCTCCACGACACGCATGCCGCGGCCGCCGCCGCCCCAGCTCGCCTTGAGCATGACCGGGTAGCCGATCTCGTGCGCGAGCCGGCGGCAGTCCTCGAGGCCCGCGGGGAGTGGCGGGGTCGCCGGCATGACCGCCACGCCGGCTGCGGTCGCGAGATTGCGTGCCGCCACCTTGTTGCCCAGGGCGCGCATGGTCTCGGGCCGCGGGCCCACGAAGACGATGCCGGCGGTCGCGCAGGCCTGCGGGAACTCCGGGTTCTCGGAGAGGAAGCCGTAGCCCGGGTGAATGGCATCGACCCGGGCCTCGCGCGCGATGCGGAGAATGTCGTCGATGTCGAGGTAGGCCTCGATCGGCCCCTTGCCGCGACCCACGAGATAGCTCTCATCCGCCTTGGTGCGGTGCAGCGAGAACCGATCCTCCTGCGAGTAGATGGCCACGGTACGCAGGCCGAGCTCGCTCGCCGCCCGCATGACACGGATGGCGATCTCGCCACGGTTGGCGACCAGAATGCTGCGGATGCCCTGCGACATGAGAGCCCTATACCCTTAATATTCAAGTTGCCCAGCGCTCTGCCATGCGACCCGACGGATGCACGGCACAAATGCGGTAGGCCAGGCACGGGCAGTGCCCCGCCGCCGCAGGTGGCGGAGCCGCGGGGCAAAAGCCACGCTTTTTGCCCGCGGCCGCGCTGGACCGGGCAGGATGCCCGGAGCCAGCGCTTGATACTACCGGACTCTCCCATGCTTTCTATTGCCATTCACGGCGGCGCCGGCGCGGTGCCGCGCAGCACTCTGACGGCCGAGCGCGAGCGGCGGTACCGCAACGGCCTGGCGGCTGCTCTCGATGCAGGGTATGCCAGGCTCGAGAAGGGTGGCTCGAGCCTCGATGCGGTCAGCGCCGCCGTCAGCACGCTGGAAGACGACCCGCTCTTCAATGCCGGTCGGGGTGCGGCGCTCACCCGCGATGGAGCCGCGGAGCTCGACGCCGCCATCATGGAGGGGCGGCAACAGCGGGCGGGCGCCGTCGCGGCCGTACGGCACGTGAGAAATCCGATCGAGCTCGCGCGCCGCGTGATGGAGAAGTCCCGGCACGTTCTGCTGGTCGGGGCGGGCGCGGAGGAATTCGCCCTGGAAGAAGGGCTGGCGCTGGTGCCGAACAGCTACTTCCGCACCGAGGAGCGATGGGCTCAGCTTGAAAGCGAGCGCAACGGCCGCCCGGTGTCGGACCTCTTTCCTTCCTCCCACGGCACCGTAGGCGCGGTCGCGCTCGATGCGGCTGGTGATCTCGCCGCCGCCACCTCGACCGGCGGCATGACGAACAAGCGCCCGGGTCGCGTGGGCGACTCCCCGATCATCGGAGCCGGAACCTACGCCAAGAACGGGGTCTGCGCCGTCTCCGCCACCGGTCACGGCGAGTACTTCATTCGCACGGTCGCCGCGCACCATATCTGTGCTGCCGTGGAGTTTCGCGGCCTCGGCCTGCGGGAGGCGGTACACGAATTGCTGCACGAGAGGCTCCGTGAGCTGGGCGGGAGTGGCGGCATCATCGCAATCGATCACGGCGGCCGCATCATCACGGACTTCAGCACCGAGGGCATGTTTCGCGGCGCCCGGGACTCGAGCGGAGTACGGCAGATCGACATCTACTGAGGAAGGAGAGAGGCATGGCACTCGCGCAGCGGGACACCGCGGATTCGACACCGAAGCGCCGCTTGCTGGTCGTCGATGACAACAGAGACGCTGCTGAAAGCATGTCGATGCTGCTTCAGATGTGGGGTCACGAGGTTCTCTTCGCCTACGACGGTCCGAGCGCGCTCGAGACGGCCGAGCAATGGCAGCCTGAGGCAGTGTTCCTCGACATCGGGCTACCGGGCATGGATGGCTACGAGGTGGCCGCGCGCCTGCGTGAGCTGCCGCATGCCAAGGGCGCGGTGCTCATCGCAATCACCGGCTACGGTCAGGATGATGATCGCCTGCGCTCCCAGCGGGCGGGAATCGATCACCACCTGGTCAAGCCGGTCGCGCCGGATGCGCTGCGCAGTCTGATCGATTCACTGCAAATGCATTGAGGCGCAGCCGCGGGACGGAAGCCGAGCGTGATGGGCACAGTCCCACGCTTCCGCGGCCAGCATTTGCAACCCCTGCATGCGCGAGCGCTCCAGCGTCGCCACATCGTCTTCCGCCGCTGCCACCAGCATCTGCAGCCAGAGCTGCACTCGCTTGAGCCACCGCGGCCGCAGCCACCCGCAGCCGCGCTCAGCGAGCTCGTGAACCTGGGTCACGGAACAGGCGCCGAGCAGACTGGCGCAATACGGGTGAATGCCGAGAATGGTGGGCGCGCCGTCCGAATGGTTGACGACCATCGACCAGGCATAAACGAACACCGTACGCGCCACCGCAGCGGTCTGCGGCACGGTGAAGAAGGAGACGCACGGGGCCCGCGCCGCATCGTTGACCCGCGGGCCGTTCAGCCACTGCCAGCGCTGCGGCTCGCCGAAGCAGGCATCGACCAGCAGATACGGACAGGCGGCCGCCTGCCAGCGGGAGCGCTCATCGAGCGCCCGCCATAGCTCCCCCACCTGTCGCAGCGACTGTTGAGCCTGGGGCCCCAGGGCAAGGACCTGCTCCGCAAACAGCCCGAGACAAGTGTGATTGACCTCGGCCAGGGCCTCCAGCATGTCCCGCCGCAGCCAGCACGCCCGGCTGAGCGCGCGCGATTCCAACGCCACGACCGCTTCGTTACGCAACATGACGGCAACTCCCTCCCACGACCCCCACCGCATGGTACCCGCGCGGCGGCCGGAGGCAACAGGTGAAATTGGGCTTTTTTGCCCAAAATGGCCCGCTTGTATTTTGGGAAATATTTCCCAACAATAGGCCGGGCACCTGATCCCGGCTTCATAGACGGCGGGGGAACCGGCCATGCGCATCTCGGAAGACCGCTACGACCGCGATCGGCAGCGCCTGGAGCTGGCGCTCCGTTTCCTGACACACCAGGCGCGCACCCAGACGATCCGCCACTGGACGGGACTCAGTGACGACCGCATCCGCAAGCTCTATCGGTCCTATCTCGGCCGCGCCGCCTGTTATGTCCCCCGCCATCGCGGCAAGTCGCCGCATCAGGCGGCCTACTTCACGCGCTCGCTTAGGATCCAACAGGAAGCCGCTGTCCTGGCGAGCTTTTTCGCGCTCAACGGGCTGGTGCCGGCGGAGCCTTCCCCCGCCGCCGCCACGGCGCTTCCGGACATTCCCCGGGGTAATTCGCTCTGCGCCGCGTTCGAGTCCTACGCCATCCTGGTCCCGACCGCCTCGATCTCATTCGAGTACGCGGTCTTCCTGGCGGAGTGCCTGGCGCGGGGCGATCAGCTGCGCGTCGGCAGGTGCTGCGAATGCGGCGGCATGATCGTGGTCGAGCGCTTCCCCATCCGGGAAAAGCGCTGCCAGCACTGTACGGCCGCGCGCAGCGAGTCGGGCCGCTGAGCCGGCCCCGGAGCTGCCCCGCGGCACGCCGACGTGCCTACCGCTGCAGATGGCGGCGACTAAAAAAAGTTATCCCGCAGCGCATGCGTCGGAGTACCCGTCTAAAGACGGGTTGCGCTTTCCGTTTGGCCGTGCCCAGGGCGTCATGGCTGCAGCGTCCGTCGCCGCCATTCCTGCACGTCGTGCAGCCGCTGCAGCCGCGGTGGCAGTCCTTTCAGCAGCCCTGCCGCCCTTCGAAGGAGCGCCTCACGTCGAGTGGGCTCGGAGAGAGACTGTGCGTAGAGAGCGCCGGCGAGCTCGTAAGGAACCCAGACATCGCCGTGATCGCGCGCCAGGAGACCCTGCTCGTAGCTGACGAATGGGCGGATCACCTGCGCCGCCTCCCGCCGCTTCCCCTGCCGAGCGAGCGCCATCGCCAGCGAAGTCGACAACCCCGCGCGATCTCGCGTGATCGCCATGCCCGTGCCCGCGTAGTTTGACCAGATGTTGGTTTGCTCCAGCGCGACGCGCTCGGCGCTCTCCGCAGCCGCGAACCGTCCGAGCCGATACTCGGAGCGGCCGTAGATGTCGGAGAAGTACTCGAGCAGGTAGGCCGTCTCGGCCCTCGCGGTATCCCCTCGCGGCATCGCATGGGTCAGTCGTACCACCGCGGCTCGGGCATAGCGGCTGGATCCGGTGAAGTCATCACGCTCATAAGCTGCGTCGGCCTGCTCGAGCTGCGGAATGAGCTGCGCGGTGAGCAATGCGACGCGGCGCGACCGTGCGTTCCCGACAATGCGCTCCAGGAGCCGCTGAGCGCTCGGCGCAGAGCGCGCCGCGCCGGCCGAATCGCCCGCGAGGACTTTCCGGTCGAGCATCTCGGCTATCTCGGATCCGGTAATCAGGATCGAAAGGTCGGTCGTCGTGCCCTGCGCGGACTTCGCCAGCTGCTCGAGCATCGTCGGATACCGGTCGATGGCCTCATCGAGCCGGCCCAGGGCCCACAGCGATTCGCCCACTGAAATCATCTGCAGGGCGGAGTCGTTCAGAACCAGCCAGTTGTTGGGATCGATCCTGAGAAACGCCTGGATCGGTTGCCGGGCCTCAATTGCAAGCCTCATCGCCGCGCGCGGCTCGAGCTCGTCGTAAGCGGCGTAGGCCATGTCGATCTCGGTGAGTTCCTTGGAACGCAAGGCGAGCCTGTACCAGGGGCGCCTCCCGAGCAGTCGGTCGGCCACGGTCATCACATCGTTCCCGACCCGAAGAGCCTCGTCGTCGCGGCTGACAAACGTAAGGACTGCCACCCGCCAGCAGCCCGCATACACGTAATCGCCGCTGATCTCGGGATCCCTGATGTCCCGGGCACCGAGCCTGGCGGCGAGCTGCATCGCCTGCTCCGTCGCCTGCAGGGAGCGCGCGTATGTGGCACTGTTCCACTGACTTATCCAACCGAGATTCGCGAGAGCGAACAGATAAGCTCGCTCAACCGGCAACGAGGCGCCCGGCCTGTCTGCAAGCGGCTCGAGAATGGCCACGGCATGGTCACACGCCGCTGCCGCGCCTGGCCGGAGCTGGTCGCCGCGAACCATGCAGCGGGCCACGTAGGCCCTGCCGAGGCCGACGAGCGTCGCCTGCGAGTCGTCGCCCCCGCGGCGCAGCCCCTCGAGCAGGCGGATGGCCTCATCACTGTTCTTCAGTCCACGGTCGGATTCGGCGAGAGTATCGATGGCCCACGCGCGCTCGCTCAGCGCAAGGGCGGCATTGCGGATCGTGTCGGCACTTCGCAGCTCCGCGGGCAGTGCATGGAAGTAGTCGATCTCGCGTTGAGTGAACTGTGCAATCACCTGCAGCTGGCCGAAGCTTTCCAGCTCGCGCTCGAAGTCGTCGGAGAGATAGGCGAGCAGCTGCTCGGAGTGACTGCGGGCTGCTTCGGCTAGGGCGCGGCTCTGTTGGGCCATGCGCTCGGCCTGTCGAGCGCGACGGGCGCTGATATAGGCGAAGACGGCGGCGGAGAGCGCGAACAGTGCGAGCAGAACGCAGCCGATCGCGACGGCGCGCGCGCGTGTGAGCGCGTGCCGGGCCGCTCGCTCGCGGATGCGCTGTTCGGCCAGTACCCGCTCGGTGGCCTCTCGTGCCTCACGCTCGTGGCGTTGGTCGCGGCTCGCCTTGACCACGCCGCAGAGCACGTCGTGGATGAGCTCGACACGCCGGACATCGAGCCGCTCTTCGATGCGTAGCAGGCGGCGGTTGACGAGTGTTGGGAGCACGCCGGGCGGAGCGCCCGCCGCCTCCAGGCGCCTGAGCAGACTCTCCTCGGCCACGTTCTCGCGAAAGCCGGACTCGGTGAGCAGCGCGTCCTCGATGATCCGCCGCACGACCGCGGGCTGATCGGCAAGCGAGCGCTCGTAGAAGTTGCCGAGGATGCTGGCTTGAGAGCCCGCGAGCAGATCGGGTGAGATCTCGCTGCGACCCTGCGCGAGGCGCGCATCGTTGAGCTCGCGGCAGATGAGACTGAGGAGGGCAGGCTCGACTTCGGCGTTGGCAAGCTCGGCGCGGCCGGCGACGAAGCGCACGATCTCCGCCGCCACCCCTTCAGAGACGAGTCGCTGGCCCGGCCGTAGCACGGCCTCGAGCGCCTGGGCGCCGGTCATGGGGGCGAGCCGCAGCCGGTTCTGCGAGAGGCTCGGCATCGTCTTCTTCAGGCTCTCGAGCGGCGCGAGATAGTCCTCGCGCAGCGCGATCAGCACACGGTAATCGCAGCGCGCGAAATCGAAGGAGTGGGCTGCGTCCTCGTCTTCATCGAGTCGTGCCTCGAGCGCCTTGGGGGGACGGTTCTCGACCAGGTCCGCGAGCTCCTCCATGAAGCGACCCGCGCGAGCCCTCCCGAAATCATCGCCCTGCGCGAGGGTGAAGATCTCCTCGAACTGGTCGAATATCAGGAGCGGCGTGAGCGTTGCGCCGGAGGCATCGCGCAGCACATCGTCGCGGTGGTGGAGGAACTCCCATAGCGTCTCTCCAGCCGCGGCAACTCCAGCCTGAGTCCACTGCGCGGAGATGCTCGCGCGTCGGATGGCCTCCTTGATTTGCTCGGCCGGCTCGGGCGTCTCGCGCCCATAGTCGATCCTGACATATACCGGGCAGTAACCGCGCTCGCGCAGCCGCGGCACGAGCCCGGCGCGCAGAATCGAGGTCTTGCCGAGACCCGACTTGCCGAACAGCACCGTGAGGAGCTTCCCCTGCACCCGCCGCGAGAGCTCGGCCACCTCCTGCTCGCGCCCGAAGAAGAACGCGCGCGTCTCTTCGGTGAAGGACACGAGTCCCAGCCACGGGCTGCGCTCATCGACCGTTGCCTGGGCGTCCGCCGGCGCTGTGGCACCCGCAGGCAGCGGACTCGCGTTCATGCCATGAGGGCGGGCGTGACTTCCGCCAGGCGCCGTGCGAACTCGGGGGTGACCTGCCCGCCGGGCAGCTGGGCGAAATGCAGCTCCCTGAAGCGCTCCGGCACGATTGCCGCCGCGGCCGTGATCCCATCGAGCGTCACCGGCACGATGAAGAGCGCGCCCTCGGCCATAATCGGGGCGCGATCGAGGGCATAGCTCCACTCGCGGCGCACATACGCCTCTTCACGGCGCCCGCGGTTGGCAATGAACGCGCAGACGACGTCATCCAGGCTGAAGTGCTGCGGCAACTGCCGCGTGTCGACGTTGAGCCTCGCCGCCAGTCGCTCGGCGACCCAATCGTACAACGGCCGGGGCCCTTGGTCCGTCGCGATCATGAGCAGCTCCGGCCCGACGATCGGGATGACGCGCCGATCCTCGATGAAGCTCAGGAGGTCGTCCCACGCGTCCTCATTGAGCGTGGCGTCGAGCGTCAAGTTGGCTGCGACGCTGTTCATTATTTATTGACTGCCGAATCGGCACATCCGCGCGTTACCGCGCTCCAGACACCCCCAATTCATTATAGCGCCCGACACGCTCGCGCTGCATTTTCAGGCGCCGCGCGGCGGTGGCATGGAGCCGACCGAACGACTCAATCGTAATCGCGCAAATCCAGCCGTTGCAAGGCGAACGACCCGGTGCCATGCCGCTATCCACCATCGGTCCTATCTCGGGCCGGCCTACTCCACGACCGCCTCGATCCCATTCGAGTACGCGGTCTCCCGGCGGAATGCCTGGCGCGGGCGATCAGCTTGATTTATATCGGTTTTTTGGCTGGTATGATTTTTGGGCTCTCTGGCGTCCGCACGCCAATCAAGGCTGATCGGGGAGAAACGGGTCAGGAAGAAGCTCGTGAGCACGTTGGTCGTTGCCACATCCCTATTGAGACGTGCCGTAAGTTCCACCTGGCGGCGCACGCCAACCTTGACCAGGATGGCTACTCAGAGTCATTAGCTTCAGTAGCGCTCGATTATTTCTTCGCAACCGCAGATTTATTGGATCCTGTCTCCATCCAAGGAGTAAGCGTTCACGATAACACGCTCGCGCTGTTTGATTTTGGCCTCGTCGCTGTAGGGCTTTGGCGGCGCAAATCCTCGCGCTGACCGAGTCCTCCACTCACAGCCGAGCGATCAGGGCAGCAATCTCGAGCTGTTTGGATAGGCCGAGCTTCGAGAGCACGCTCTTGAGCGGCTGTCTCACGGTTCCAACCGTCGATACCCGCTCTGCTGCGATCGCCTCAGTGTTCCTGCCCATGGCGAGCTGCAAGGCAATCTTGCACTCTGCTGCGATAGAATCGGCTCATGGACTCGGAGCAGCCGAATTTTTTTGCAGGCCCCTATATCGACCGGCGCGCGGAGGAGCGTGACCACGGCAATTGGGCGCGGGCAGCGCTCGAGGATCCGCAGACGCTTTATCTTCTGGCGAGCGGCACTCGGCACCTGGTCTACACCCAGTCGGAGCCGCGCATCGCCTTTCTCGAGGGACGGCCCGGCGCGCTCATCGCCGCCGCCGATGAGAGCCGACTCGTGCTGCTGGGATGGTTGCGGGAGCGGCGCTGTATCCTGGTGGAGGTGGGGGACCAGGTCCCGGCGCAATTACCGCAGAATGCCTCTTTCGAGGAGCTGCGTCCGCTCTCACCCCTGCTGGTGGGAGAAGAAGCGGGCGTCCTCGCCTACGCGCGCGCCCTTTCGATCTGGCGCGCGCGCCAGCGGTACTGCAGCGTGTGTGGCGCGGCCACGATTCCACAGCGCGCGGGGCACTCCATGCGCTGCTCCAAGGAGGGCTGTGCGCAGGAGTTCTTCCCCCGGCTGGACCCCGCCATCATCGTGCTCGTCACGGACGGGGAGCGCGCGCTCCTCGGCCGGCAGTCGACCTGGCCGCCCGGACGCTACTCCACCATCGCCGGCTTCGTGGAGCCGGGCGAGAGCCTGGAGGATGCGGTCGCCCGCGAGGTCATGGAGGAGACGGGCGTGGCGGTGACCGGCGCCCGCTACGATTCCTCCCAGCCCTGGCCCTTCCCGGCCTCGATCATGATCGGCTTTCGTGCCTGGGCGCGTCCGGGCAGTGCCGTCAAGTGCACCGGCGAGCTCGAGGATGCCCGCTGGTTCTCGCGCGAGGAGATCCGCGCCGGCGCCGCTCTGCTGCCAGCCGCGTATTCGATTTCCCACCGCCTGATCGCTACGTGGATGGACGGTAAGTAGGCGTGTGCCTGCTCGTCCTTGCATGGAACGCGCACCCGCGCTACCGGTTGGTGGTCGCCGCCAATCGCGACGAGTACCACGACCGGCCCAGCACGCCGCTCGGCCGCTGGCCGTCTGCCGCTGAGATCCTCGCCGGCAGGGACCTGCGGGCAGGCGGCACATGGCTGGGAATCGACCGCCGCCGCCGCTTCGGCATCGTCACCAATTTCCGCGACCTGGTGCGAGCGCTGCCGGGAGCGCCCTCGCGCGGCGGCCTGATTCCGCGCTATCTCGGCGGGGCGGCGGGCCCGGGTGACTATCTCGCGGCGCTGGCGCCCGAGGCCGCCGGGTATGGCGGATTCAACCTGCTGTTGGCCGACGGCGAATCCCTCTGGTACGCCTCGAACCGCGGCGCCCCCTTCGCGCGAGCTTTGTCGCCCGGCATCCATGGCCTGTCGAACGAGCGGCTGGACGCCCCCTGGCCAAAATTGCTCCGGGTACGGCGCGGGTTCGAGGCCTGGCTGCGCCGAGACGGCCGCGCGGACGACGAGGAGCTTTTCGCGCTGCTCGCGGACCGCACGCCGGCCTCCGAGAAGGAGGGTCTGCCGAGCACCGGCGTCTCGCCGGAATGGGAGCGGACGCTGTCCTCTCCCTTCGTGCTGCACCAGAGCTACGGCACGCGGTGCTCCACCCTGGTGGCCATCGAGCCCTCGGGCTCGTGCTACCTGGCCGAGCGCCGCTTCGACCCGGCGGGCGCCTGCAGCGGTGAGACCCAATACCGGTTGGGGCCCGGGGAATGGCCTGGCGCGAACGGAGTCGAGTAAGCGGTCGGGGGTGTACGCCGTTACAATTTGGGGTTCATCCGCATGGGTTTCGTCGCACGCATCAATGGCGCAGTGCAATTCGTCACACGGGGCTCGGTCGCGCTGGCCGGCCTCGGGCGTCCTCTTGTTGCTCTTCGCCTGCCCACTGGCGCTGGCGGACGTGAACATAGCCGTCAAAGGCGTGAGCGTCGCTGAGCGCGCCAACGTCCTGGCGTACCTCAGCTTCGCCCGCTACCAGAAAAGCAAGACCCTGAGTGCTGATACCGTCGAGAGACTGCAAAGCCGGATCGCCCCCGAGGTGCAATCGGCGCTGAAGCCGTTCGGATACTTCCAGCCGACGGTCACTTCGAGCGTGACACCGTCCGGCGCAGGCAATTGGAAGGTGTCGATCACGGTGCATCACGGGCCGCCGGTGATCCTGGATCGTGTGGACGTGCGCGTCGTCGGCCCCGGAGCCGACAGCCGGCTTTTCACGCGCATCACCTCCCATCTTCCCTTCCATACCGGTCAGCGGCTCAATCAGGCTCAGTACGACGGCGTCAGGGGTGACCTGCTGCGTACTGCCGCCACCTACGGCTATCTCGATGCAACATTGACCCGCCACGAGCTGTTGGTCAACCCATCCGCGCATACGGCGAGCGTCGACCTGGAGCTGCAGACGGGCGTGCGCTACCGCTTCGGCGCCACCACGATCGAGCAGCACGCCGTGAGGGAAAAGCTGGTGCGCAGATACCTGCGTTACCGTGAGGGCGACCCGTTCGACCTGACGGAGGTTCTGCGCACGCAGTTCGCGCTCGACGACTCGCAGTACTTCACCAACATGGACGTGTTGCCCGGAGATCCTGACCGCAAGCGCCACACGGTTCCGATCAACATCCATGCCGATCCCAGCCGGCCGAACGTCTACTCCGTCGCGGGTGGATACGAGAACGATACCGGAGCGCGCGGCATCCTGAGCTGGGAGGACAGGCGGGTGAACTCCTACGGCCACAAGATGAGCATCGACCTGGAAGCCGCGCAGGTGACCAGGTACAGCCTGCAGAGCCGCTACATCATCCCGATCGGCGATCCGGCCGTGGAGAACCTGACCCTTGCCGGCACTGTCATACAGCAGGAGCTGGCCGACGTCGACGCCCGCACCCTGTCGATCGGACCGAGCATCACGAGAGTCGTGGGAAACTGGCAGACGGTGTGGTTCGTGAATGGCGTCCAAAGCACCGGCACCGTGACGACTTCCTGGCTGGGGACCGTGGACCCCTCCAACAAAGAGTGCATCGCCGACGGAGTGAGCGGCACGAAATGCTACGCCGGCGTCACGATCGGCATACCGACCAACGACATGCTGGTGCCGGGCGTCGACCTCGCCTCCGTGCCCAAGGGCTATCTCGGCGAGCCGATGTTCGAGCACGGCTTCTTCGCCGAGATCCGCGGCTCGGAGGGCGCCTTCGGCTCGAAGGCGAACTTCCTGCAGATCCACATCGAGCTCGAGCGCGTGTTCCAGCTGGCGCCGAAGTGGCACCTGCTGCTGCGTGACGAGCTCGGGGCGACCGCCGCCTCGCACTTCGGCGAGATGCCCCCCGCGATGCGCTTCTACGCGGGCGGCGAGGGAAGCGTGCGCGGCTTCGAATACGACGGCCTGTCGCCGACGCAAAGGTACTGTCTCTCGGGCAGTGCGATCTGCGCCGAGGCGCAGGCTGGCGGCAAGGACGTGATCACCGGGACGGTGGAGTTCGATCGCGACCTGCCCAGGAATTTCGGCCTCGCGCTGTTCTTCGACTACGGCAATGCTTTCAATCACGTCGGGTCGCAGGAGCAGGCGGTCTATAACGACGCGGAGCGGATCGTATACATCAAGGAGCCGTTTCTGCAGTACGGGGCCGGCATCGGATTTCTGTTCCGCCTGCCGGTCCTGACGCTCGGCATCGACATCGGAGAGCCGCTGTCGCAGCGAGGCAGTCCCCGGCTCTACATCAACTTCTCACCGAAGCTGTGAGAGCGCGGTAGCCGCCGATGCGTCGCTTTCTGCTGCTCGCCACCGCATGCTTCCTTCTGATCGTGATCGGTCTGCCGTGCATTGCGCTCTACAGCGTCATCTATACACAGAGCGGATTGCGATTCGTGGTGAGCCACCTGCCCGAGCGCTACGGCAAGGTCGGCGTGAAGATAGAGAACGTCAGCGGCACGATCGCCGGCGGCGTGCGCGCGAGCCTGCTGGAAATCGACCAGGAGCGGGTACATCTCGAGATCCGCGGTCTCTATACCCGTGTGAAGCTGGAGCCGCTCCTGTGGCAGACCATCGACTCGCCCGAGTCGACGGCCGACACCGTCTATGTCGAGGTCAAGCGTCCCCCCGCGCCGCCGTCGCAGCCGGGCCATCGCGGCGCGCCGCCATTCCTGCCGCGGTGGCTCGCCATTCGCATCAGGCACGTCGGCATCGGCAAGGCGGTGGTGGTGGTGCAGGGCGGACCCAGGCTGCAAGGTACCGGGATTGCCATCTCCGCGTTGCTGCGCCACCGCGACATCCGCTTCTATCAGGCGCAGGTGCAGATGGGCGAGGTGGGTTTTGCCGTGACCGGAAGGCTGCACGCGAGCGATCCGCTCGGGCTCTCGGCCAGCGGCCGTGTCACCTGGGAGCCGCGCGATCAGCCCGCCTGGCAGCTCACGGCCAATGCGGCGGGCGATCTCGACAAGCTGCCTCTCAACGCCGACATCCTCGCCCCCTTCCACGGCCAGGTGAGCGGCGAGATGTACGATCTGACCCACCACTGGCATTGGCAGGGCAAGGCGACGGTACAGGATTTCGACTTGCGGGCCTGGCATCTCACGGATGCCTTCGGCCTCATCAGCGGCAAGCTGGACCTGAGTGGCGAAGGCCGGAATTTCACCGCGAGCGGCACGGTGGATCCGGCGGGGCTCAAGGCCGGCTGGTTCAATGTACTGTTCGACGGTGGCATTTCGCGGCAGGTCCTCATCTCGCGTCGGATCGACATCACGCATGTCGCCTCGGGGGCACGAGCGATTGCCTCCGGCACGATCGGCATCGCCTCCGTCCCCGGAGGCCCGCGTCTCGACTTGAGGGGAAGCTGGACCAACTTGCGCTGGCCGCTCGTCGGGCGCAGCGTGCCGTTTCGCAGCGGTCAGGGCAGCTTCGAGCTCTCGGGCCTGCGGCCGTATGATTTTCACGCCCGAGGACTGGCGCAGGTCCCGATGCTCCTCCCCGACCTCGCGCCGGTTCCCGCCGACGTCACCGGCAAGTTGGGCGATAAAGGCGTAGTCATCAGCCGCGCGCAACTTGCCGTCTTCCACGGCCAGGCCGATGTGCACGGCGAGGTGACCTGGGCGCCGACGCAGGGCTGGGACTTCAGCGGCCGCGCGACCGGCATCGACCCGGGCCAGGTTCGGCCTGACCTGCCCGGCAGCGTCAATTTTGGCGTGGACCTCGGGGGCCGCGGCTTCAAACCGAGCGCTCCGCTCAGCGTGGCGATCGACGGGCTCAGCGGACGACTGCGCGGCCTTGCGGCGAGTGGCGGCGGCAAACTGACGCATGCGGGCGACACGTGGACGTTCCAACAGGTTCGTGTCGGCCTCGGTCGCACGCGCCTGGCGCTCGATGGCAGCATCGACCGCTCGGCGAATCTGCGATTCGCGCTCACCGCCGAGGATCTCAGCCTGCTGTCGGCGGGAGGCCGCGGCCGCCTGCAGGCGAACGGGACGATTCGCGGGCCGCTCGACAGTCCCGACATCGTGGCCACCGCGCAGGGTGCGGATGTCCTTTACGATGGGGTGTCGCTGGCGGGCTTCGATGCGAAAGTGGATTTCGACCCGACTTCGCAGCGGCCGTCGTCGATCGCGGCGCATCTGCGACAGCTGCGCTTCCGCCGCCGCACCCTGCGCAGCCTCGACTTCACGCTCGACGGCCCGGCTTCCGGCGCAACAGCCCATCTGGAGATGCAGGCGCCGGGCCTGCATCTGACGGCGAAGGCGAGCGGTGCATTCAATGGCGGCATCTTCGGCGGCAAGCTGGAGGCTCTCGACATATCGGGTCAAGAGTCATTGCGACTGCATCTCGAGCAGGCCGTATCGCTGACGCTGTCGCACGCCTCGAGCGCCATCGACCGGTTCTGCCTGATCGGTTCTCCCGGCAATCTCTGCGCCCAAGCGAGCTGGACGCCCGCCGCATGGTCGACCACGTTGACCGCCAGCCAGTTGCCACTCAGCACGCTCACCGCGGGTCGCACGCCAGCCGTCGAGTACCTGGGCACGATCAACGTCGGCACGCGTCTCTTCGGAGGCGGAAACAACCCGGCGCTGGGGGTGCTGCGCATCGAGCTGCACGACGCCGTGCTATCGCGACGACTGGTAAGCGGCCGGACCGAGCGCACGTCCATCGGGTCGGGCGGGCTCACGGCGACCGCTACTCCGGATTCGATCGACGTGAATGCATCTCTGACGGCGGGAGAGATCGGCACGCTCGCGGGGACGCTCAGGATCGGCCGCGGCGCGCAGCCTTGGCCCGACATGCCGGTCGCGGGCGAGCTGCACGCGCAGACGTCCAAGCTCGATCTCGTCTCGGTCTACGTTCCGGACATCGACCGTGCGGCCGGCAACCTGAGCGCGAACGCGCGGATCGCGGGCACCTTGGCGGAGCCGCAGCTCAGCGGCAGCATCGGTGTCTCCGACGGCGAGGTCGACTTCTATCAGACGAACCTGCACCTGCGACAGATCGCGCTGGCGGCACAGCTGACCGATGACGGGCTGACGTTCGACGGCACGGCGCAGGCCGGCAAAGGGTCGGTGCGCGCCAAAGGACAGCTGCGCTGGCGCGACACGCTGCCTTATGGCCAGCTCCACCTGGATGGAACCAACCTTCGGGTGGTGGACATCCCGGAAGCGCAGATCGACGCGTCACCGAGTCTGGATTTCAAGGTAGCCGCCCACGAGGTCGACATCACCGGTACGGTGGCCGTGCCTTACGCGAAGATCGTGCCGGCTGACTACACTGGAGCGGTGACTTCTTCCCCGGACGAGGTCATCGTCGGCCAGGAGTCGCAGAATCCCGCCGACCAGTTCCATGTCAAGACCGCGATCACCATGACGCTCGGGCCCAACGTCAACATCGACACCATGGGACTGACCGGTCAGCTTGCGGGCAGCGTTACCGTACGCAGCGGTTATGATGCGATCACTCGCGCCGCGGGAGTGCTCTCGGTCCAGAAGGGGCAGTATTCCGCCTACGCCCGCAAGCTCGACATCCAGAGCGGCCGTCTCATTTTCACGAACGGCCCGATCGATGATCCGGGCATCGAGATCCGCGCCGTCAAGAGGTATCCGGACGTCACCGCCGGGATCAATGTGCGCGGCACGCTGCAGGAGCCGCGGTTGTCGTTTTTCTCCAACCCTTCGTTGCCGCAATCGCAGATCGTCTCCCTCATCCTCTCCGGCGGCGGCGGCGACAGCACGCTGCAGATGCTGCAGGCGACAGCCGCCCAGAACCAGCAGGCGACGGCCGCCAACGAGCTGCTCACCCAGGGCGGCGCGATCCTCGCGCAGCAGCTCGGCTCGCGGATCGGCCTGCCGGACATCAGCGTGGAGACCGATCTCAACAACGGGACCTCGCTCGTCCTCGGCAAGTATCTCTCGCCGCGCCTCTACGTGAGCTACGGCGTCGGCCTCACCGAGGAATTGAATGCCATCCGCCTGCGCTACAGCCTGGGCGACCACTGGACCATCCGCACCACCGCCGGGCAGATCAAGGGTGCGGATCTGGTGTTCAGCGTCGAGAAGTAGCGGACCCCGACGACATCGCCGGGCGCAGGTGGCTTGACACTCGCGCATGAATATGCACAATGTGCGCAACTTTATGCACGCGCGCGATCCCATCTGATACGCCCATGGACGTCCAGCAGCTCGAACGCCGCCAGGCCATCGTGCGCATCCTGCGCGATGGACAGGTCCGTCGCCAGGAGGATCTGGCGCGCCTGCTGAAGACCTCGGGCTTCGAGGTGACGCAGTCGTCCATCAGTCGGGATTTGCGCGACCTGGGTGTGCTCAAGGCGAGCGGCCGCTACGTGCTGCCCCCGGATGAGGTTTCACGAACCAACGGCGACTTCGGCATGCTCGCGCAGTTCGTGCGCGGGCTGAAGCGCGCCGGCCCGTCGCTCACGATACTCAGGACCACGATCGGCGCCGCGCAGAGCGTCGCCGTCGCGATCGACCGGGCGGAGTGGCCCGAGGTCGCCGGCACCATCTCCGGCGACGACACCATCTTCATCGCAACCGCCCACGCCCGCGCGCAGGAAACCCTGGTCGCCCGGCTGCAGGGCATCTTCCGAGTCTGAGCATGCCCAATCCCGTCCCCATGAAGGGCGACCAGCCCATCGTCCTCGCTTACTCCGGCGGCCTCGACACCTCTTTCCTGGTGCCCTGGCTCAGGGAGAACTACCGCCGCCCCGTCATCACCGTCACCGTCGACACCGGCGGAATAGATGAGGCTGCGGCGCGCACATTGGCGGAGCGCGCACGCGCGCTCGGCGCGGTGGCGCATCACCAGGTCGATGCACGCGCGGATTACTTCGAGCAGGTGCTGCGCTTTCTCATCATGGGGAACGTGAAGCGCGGCCAGATGTATCCGCTCTGCGTGGGCGCGGAGCGCGTCATGCAGGCGCAGACCATCGCGCACATGGCGCGCAAGCTCGGCACCAACATGATCGCCCACGGCTGCACGGCGGCGGGCAACGATCAGGTGCGCTTCGAGGTCGCGATGCGCACGCTGGCGCCCGAGCTCGAAGTGCTCGCGCCGGTGCGCGACCGTGCGTTCAAGCGCCAGGAGGAGCTCGAGTATCTGCAGGGCCGCGGGCTTCCGGTGCCGCCGTTCGGTGCGGCCTATTCCGTCAACCGTGGGCTCTGGGGTGTCACGATCGGCGGGAAGGAGACGCTGACGTCATCCGGAAGCATTCCGGACCACGCCTGGGTGCTGACGCGCGATGCCTTCGCTCATCCCCGCCCCGCCGAGTCGCACGTCATCGAGTTCAAACAGGGGCGGCCGGTCGGCCTCGATGGCCGCGAGCTCTCCCCGGTGGCGCTCATCGAAGCGCTCGAGGCGCTCGCCGCGCCCTTCGGCATCGGCCGCGGCATCCACCTGGGCGATACCATCATCGGCACCAAGGGACGCGTTGCGTTCGAGGCGCCCGCTGCCGAGGTGCTGCTCACCGCCCACCGGGAGCTCGAGAAGCTCGTGCTCACCGGCCGCCAGCAACGCATCAAGGAGACGGTCGCGCAGCCCTACGGCGATCTGGTCCACGAGGGCCAGCTGCTGGATCCCGTCTGCCGCGACATCGAGGCGCTGCTGCTTTCCTCGCAGGAGCGGGTGACCGGCCAGGTGCACATCCAGCTTCGGCCCGGCAATCTCTTCATCGAAGGCGTCGAGTCGAACTACTCGCTGATGGCTGCCTCCAAGGGGGTGTATGGCGAGGCAGCGGGCGAGTGGACACCCACCGACGCGCTCGGATTCTCCAAGATCGTCGCCCTCACGGGTGTATTTCACCGGCGCGCCGGCGAGCGCGCCAAGGACATGTGACATGGTGAGCGGCATGAGAAGCGTCGTCGTCGACAAGATCGCCTCCGTGGCGCAGGCCTGCGGCCTGTCGCACGAGGTGCGCATCTCGACGGAGATCCCCTCCGAGGAAGGAGTGGTGCTCGTCGTCGAAGTGCTGACCAACAAGTCGACCTACAACACCCTGGAGCTCACCAGCGGCCGCATGGCCAAGGTGGGCAAAGGCGACATCGTGGTGGGCGCTCTCGGTCACCGCAAGGCGCTCTTTGGCTACTCCGGACACGTTCCCCCCGCGCTCCAGGCCGGCGATGTCATCCAGATGCTCAACATCGGCGGCGTGCTCGGGATCTGCGACTCCATCAATCCCGACAAGGGCAGGCCCTTCGACTGTCGCGTGCTCGGCGTGGCGCTGCACTTCCCCTACCTCGGGGAACGTATCGGCGTACCCGCCCGAGTGGGCCTTCGCCGTCTCGACCCCCAGGCCAAGCTCGATGCCCGACAGGTACCGGTCGTGGCGCTGGCGGGAACCTGCATGGAGGCGGGTAAGACCGCCGCGGCCTGCGCAATCATCAGCCGCATGCGCCATCGCGGGCTGGTGGTCGACGCCTTCAAGGCGACCGGCGTGTCACTGCGTCGTGACGTTCTCGCGATGGAGGATGCAGGCGCGCGTCGCTCCGCCATCTTCACCGACCTGGGTGTCGTCACCACCACCCGGGTCAATGGCCCGGCCCTCACACGCACCATGCTGACCGAGCTTTCGGCCGGCAAGCCCGATGTGATCGTGTTCGAGCTCGGCGACGGCATTCTCGGCACGTACGGCGTCGACGCCATCCTGGAATGCCCCGACATCCGCGCCGCGCTGACCGGTGTCGTGCTCTCGGCCAACGATCCGGTCGCGGCCTGGGGCGGCGTCAAGCTGCTGCGCGAGCGCTTCGCCGTGGAGCCCTGCGTGGTCACCGGTCCCGCCACCGACAATCAGGTGGGCGTCGAGATCATCACGACACAGATGGGCGTGCCGGCTTTCAACGCGCTCAGCGCGGGGGCGGCGCTGGGCGATCGCGTCATGGAAGCCACGGGCCTCGTGCGGGAATCGGCCGCATGACAAAATCGTCTGGAACGATTGTGGACGGCGACAGCCGGCCCGACGCGCGAGGCGCAGGGATGGAGCCTCGCAACTCGCCCATTCCGGCAGTCGTGCTCGGGGGCACCGGCTATGTCGCCGGGGAGCTGCTGCGCCTGCTCGCGGGACACCCGCGCTTCGAGCTCGGCGCGGTGATGTCCGACAGCCAACCCGGGGAACAGGTCGCGAAGGCGTTCCCTCATCTTGCGGCCGCCTGCGGCGACACGCGGTTCAAGTCGCAGGCCGAAGTGCAGGCGCTGGTCACCGGTGCGCCGGGATGCGCTGTCTTCTCCGCGGCCCCGCATGGCGCTGCGGCGAAGCTGATCGACTCGCTGTTGCAGGCCGCCTCACAGGCTGGGTCGCGGCCCCGGGTGGTCGACATTTCGGCCGATTTCCGCTTCCGCGCCGCAGCGCAGTACGAAGCAGTCTACAAACACGCGCATGATGCTCCGGCGCGCCTGCCCGAGTTCACCTGTGCGGTGCCGGAGCACTTGCGCAAGCTCGACACCCCGCACGTCGCACATCCAGGCTGCTTCGCCACGGCGACGCTGCTGGCGGGTGTGCCGCTCCTTTCCCTGGGGCTCACGCCGCCCGTGTTGTTCGTGAGCGGAATCACCGGCAGCACCGGCGCCGGACGCAAGCCCGTAGAAGGCACTCATCATCCGTTACGGCACGGCGATCTCTATTCGTACAGCGCGCTGTCGCACCGGCACGCGCCGGAGATCGCAGCCTGCGCGCGCGCCGCGACCGGTGTGGAGGCGGAGTTCGCATTCGTGCCGCACTCCGGGCCATTCGCCCGCGGCATTCACGTCACGGTGCAGGCGCCGCTGAAGACCGCGCTCGACACTCCGAAGGTGCTGGCGGCGCTGCGCGAGTTCTATGCCGGATCGCCCTTCGTGCGGGTGACGGACTCCGCTCCCCGGGTCAAAGAGGTCGCGACCACCAACTACGCGCACATCTCGGCGGTCGCGAGCGGCCGCACGGTGGCGGTGATGTGCGTGCTCGACAACCTCAACAAGGGCGCGGCCGGCGGCGCCGTGCAGTGGATGAACCGCATATTCGGTCTGCCGGAGACGGCGGGCCTCACGGCCTGCGCGCCCGGCTGGACCTGAGAGATCACATGAGCTCTGCAGCAAACAAAGTCGCGCAGGACACCCCGGCTCGAGATTTCCTCGCCCCGGTATTCGCCCAATACCCCTTCGAGGTCGCCTCCGCGCACGGCGTCTGGCTGCTGAACAGCCGCGGCGAGCGGATACTGGATCTCTACGGGGGGCATGCCGTCGCCGCGCTCGGCTACGGCCATCCGGGTTGGACCGAGGCGCTCGACAGGCAGGCCCGCTCGTGCAACTTCCAGACGAACGCGATACCCATGCGCATCCGCGTGCGCGCCGCGGAGCGGTTGGTTCGTTTCTCGCAACTGGACTTCACCAGCGTGTTCTTCGTCAACAGCGGCGCGGAGGCGAACGAGAACGCCTTGCGTCTGGCGTTTCGCATGACTTCCAGGCCGCATGTGGCGGCGGTCGAAGGCGGCTTCCACGGCCGTACGGCCGCGGCGGGAGCGGTCACCTGGGGCTCCGACAGCTGGTACGGCTTCCCGCGCAAGCCGTTCGATGTCAGCTTCATGCCGCGTGGCGATGTCGGGGCCATTGCCGCGCATGTCACCGAGCGCACGGCGGCAGTCATCGTCGAGCCGGTACAAGGTCTCGCGGGCGCGGTGGACCTCGGTAAACCCTACGTCGAGGCCTTGCGCCGCCGCTGCGACGAGGTCGGCGCCCAGCTCATCTTCGACGAAGTGCAATGCGGCTGCGGCCGCGTGGGATACCCGTTCGCCGCCAATCTCTACGGCGTCATGCCCGACATGATCACCGTGGCGAAGGCGCTCGGGAACGGCTTTCCCTGCGCAGCCCTGCTGACCTCGGCCAAGGTGTCGGCGAGCCTCGGTGTCGGTCTCCTCGGCACCACCTACGGCGGCGGCCCGATGGCCTGCGCCGCCATCGAGGCCGTGATCGAAGCCATCGAGTCGGAGGATCTGCTCGAGAACGTGCGGCGCGTGTCGGACCATATCCGCCGTACCTGCATCGTCGGCCCCGTGACCGCGATCCAGGGAGAGGGGTTCCTCCTCGGGCTGCGCACCAGCCGGCCCGCGAAGCAGATCCAGGCCGAGCTGTTGGAAGGTGGCATCCTGACGGGCACGGCGAGTGACAGCCACATCGTCAGGCTCCTGCCGCCGTTCATCCTGCAGGAGGAGCACGTCGAAATGCTGCGGGATGCGCTCGCGAGGTTGGCATGAAGCGCTTCCTCGACCTGGCCGACCTCGAGCGCGACGAGGTGCTGACGCTGCTCGAGCTGGCGCGGCGCCTCGAGACGCGGCCCGAGCCGCACGCACTCGCGGGCAAGATCCTGGGGCTGCTCTTTCTCAACCCGTCGCTGCGGACGCTCGCCTCCTTCCAGGCGGCCATGGCGCGGTTGGGCGGCAGCTCGTTCGTGATCACTCCGGGCCAGGGCACGTGGCAGCTGGAGACGCGCCTCGGCGCGGTCATGAGCGGCGCGGCGGCGGAGCACGTGCGCGAGGGGATTCCCGTACTCGCCTCCTACTGTGACGCACTGGGCATACGCGCCTTCGCGGACGGCAAGGATCTCGCTGCGGATCTGACGGAGACCGCCTTCAGCGCGATGACGAGCCTGGTCGACAAGCCGCTCATCAACCTGGAGTCGGCGATCAGCCACCCCTGCCAGGCCCTCGCGGACTGGAAGACGATGGACGACCTCGGCGTGCCGCGAAACGGGCGGTTCGTCCTCTCGTGGGCGTACCATCCGCGCGCGCTGCCGCTTGCCGTGCCGGCTACCGCCGTCCACATGGCGGCGCTGCGCGGCATGGAGGTCATCGTGCTGCGGCCGGAGGGATTCGCTCTGCCGCAGCCGGTCATGGAGAAGGCGCGCCGCGCGGCGGCGCTCTCCGGCGGCTCCGTGCGGGAGACCGCCGACCGCGACGAGGCGCTGACCGATGCGCACATCATTTACGCAAAGGAATGGGGCGCGACGTCCTGCTACGGAGATGCGGCGGCGGATGCCCGGCTGCGCGGGGAGCTCAAGGACTGGTGCGTTCGTAACGACTGGTTCGCGCGAACTGCCGCGGAATGCCGGCTGATGCACTGCCTCCCCGTGCGGCGCAACGTCGCGGTAGCGGACGAAGTACTCGACAGCCCGCGCAGCATCGTGCAGCGGGAAGCCTACAATCGCCTCACCGCGCAAGCGGCGGTTCTCTACCGCATGTTGAAGAGCATTTGAGGGACACACTGAAATGATCATGCACCCTGGCGATCAGACCCTGGCGATCCGGGCGCTCAAGAACGCCGCCCCGTACATCCGCATGTACAAGGGCAAGACCTTCGTCGTGAAGGCGGGCGGCGGCGTGTTTGCCGACATCGCCTCCACCCGTGTCCTCATCGAGCAGATTGCCATCCTGCACTACTTCGGGGTACGGGTGGTGCTGGTCCACGGCGGCGGCCCGCAGCTCACCGAGCTCGCCACGGCGCTCGGCGTGCCGACGCGCATGGTGGAGGGCCGGCGCGTCACCGACCAGAGGTCGATCGATGTGTCGGCAATGGTGCTGAATGGCTTGATCAACACCCGCATTCTCGGCATCTGCCGCGACCTCGACATCGAGGCGGTCGGGATCAGCGGTGTCGACGCCGGGCTGGTGCGGGCGCACAAGCGCCCGCCGGTGAGGATCGGCTCGAGCGGTGAGTTGGTGGACTACGGCTTCGTAGGTGACATCGATGAGATCGACCCGACGGCGGTGCGCAAGCTCCTCGACAACGGGCTGATGCCGGTCGTGAGTCCGCTCTCGGCGGACGACAGCGGGGTACTGCTCAACATCAACGCGGATACCGTCGCCGCGGCCCTGGGTGCGGCGCTCGGGGCGGAGAAACTGGTCCTCTGCACCGGGGCGCCGGGAATCCTCGGCGACATTTCCGATCCCGGGTCGCTCATTTCCTACCTCGATCTGCAGGGGCTGAAGCGCCTGCGCGAAGACGGGCGCATCGCCGACGGCATGCTGCCGAAGGCGAAGGCCATCGAGGACGCTATCCGCGGCGGCGTGCGGCGTGTCCATGTGGTGTCCTACCAGGCGCCGGAGGGCATCCTCGGTGAGGTTTTCACCAACGAAGGAACGGGTACGCTCATAGTCGCAGATATCAAGGCGCTGACCCCTGCGGAGCAGCACGGAGCACAGAGCTGACCTCCGCCGCGGAACCGTCATGACACGTCTGTGGGACAAAGGAGCACCTCTCGATGATCGCGTCTTGCGCTACACCGCGGGGGAAGACTTCGCGCTCGATGAGCGGTTGGTGCGGTACGACGCGCAGGCCTCCATTGCGCATGCGGAAATGCTGCACCAGCAGAAGCTTCTATCGGCTGCCGACCTCGAGGCGATCCGCGGTGGACTGACGGCGCTGGCGGAGGAGCATGCTCGTGAGCTGTGGCACATCGAGCTCGCGGACGAGGATGGTCAGACGGCGCTCGAGCGCAGGCTGACGGAGCGCATCGGTTCTGCGGGTGGACGAGTGCATCTGGGACGCTCGCGCAACGATCAGGTCCTGACGGCGTTGCGATTGTATCTGCGTGATGCCGTGGAGGAGTTGAGCGGCGGCGCTCTCGGGGTGGCAGGGGCGCTCGGGCGTCTGGCGGAGCGCGAGAAAAAGACCGCACTGCCCGGATACACGCACATGCAGCAGGCGATGCCGAGCTCGGTCGCGCTCTGGGCAGCCGGGTTCGCGGCGGAGATCCGCGACGATGCGGAGGGGTTGAGGCAGGTCCAACGCCGAGTCGGTAAGTCGCCGTTGGGGTCGGCGGCAGGCTACGGTACGCCGGGCTTGCCGCTTGACCGTAACGCGACTCGACAGCAGCTCGGCTTCGCCGAGGTCCACGAGCCGGTAACTGCGGTGCAGCTCTCGCGCGGCAAAGCGGAAGCCACTCTGCTCTTCGAGATCGCGCTCCTCATGCAGGACCTCGGCCGCCTCGCCGCGGACGTGCTCCTCTTCTACACGCAGGAGTTCGGCTTTCTCGAGCTGCCGGAGGCCTTCACCACCGGCTCCTCGATCATGCCGCAGAAGCGCAACCCCGATGTCTTCGAGCTGATCCGCGGCCGCTCCGCATCGGCGCAGGCGTGCCTGTCAGAAGCGCTCGGACTCTGCGCCAAGCTTCCGTCAGGCTATCAACGCGACCTGCAGCTGCTGAAAGTGCCTCTGTTCCGCGGCATCGACCTGGCGCAGCAGACGCTCGACATCCTTCCCGCCGCCCTCGATGCGATGCGCTTCCGTCCGGAGCGCATTCATCTCGACCCCGCGATCCACGCCGCCGAGGAAGCGAACCGGCTGGTGGTGAGCGAGGGCATTCCGTTCCGCGAAGCCTATCGCCGGGTCGCAGCGAAGCTGAAGAAGCCCTGATCGAGCACGACAGGAATCGTATCGAGGCTTCCAGTCTGCGTTCAGTACTCGACGATGCAGATGAGCAGCGCGCCGGCGGCCTTCACGAACGTTGTGACGCGGGGTCTTCAAGGCTGGTGAATCGCGTAAGCCTCTTATCCATAAAGGAATCATACCACAAACTGTATCGGCTCCGTTCCCCAGCCGAACCGTCAGCCGGCCCGTCGGCTCGCCGCCCGCGCCCGGCGCCAGGCCGCCGGAGGCTTGCCGAACTCGCGCCGGAACGCGCGGCTGAAGGCGGTGTCGGTCTGATAGCCGACTGCCTCCGCAATGCGCGTCATGGGTGCGCTGCTGCGCGCGAGCAGATTGGACGCGAGCACCATCCGCCACTGAGTCAGGTACTGGATCGGGGAGCTTCCGACCAGCAGCTGAAAGCGCTCCGCCAGCACGGAGCGCGAGGTGCCCGCGGTGTGCGCAAGCTCCTCGACGGTCCACGGATGCTCCGGCCGCTTCTGCAACGCCTGCAACGCCGACCCGACTACCGGATCGCGAACCCCCGCGAGCCAGCCGGTGCAGGCTGCGCTCTGCTCGCGCATGTAAAGGCGAAGCACCTCGATGAAGAGAACCTCGGCGAGCTTGGCGAGAACTCCGGCCCCGCCGGCGCGCGGTGACCGTGCCTCGGCCAAGGCGTAACGGACCGAGGCCTCGAGCCAGGCTCCGGCGCTCGATCCGCGCACGTTCACGCGCACCAGCGGCGGCAGCCCGGCGAACAACATTGCGGCGAGGCGTGCGTCGCAGGCGAGATACCCGCACACGAGCCGGGTAACCGCGCCACCGCCCCCGTAGGTCAGCTGCCGCGGGCGGCGTGCCAGAACCCGGTCGAGCCGCGTGCCGGTCGCAGGCGGCAGGCCGGGCTGGGAACTCATGCGATGCGCATGGCCCTGCGGAAAGATCACAACATCGCCGGCACTCAGGCGCGTCGTCGGTGCACCGTCGAGCTCCACGTGGCATCCACCCTCCGTGATCAGGTGAAAAATCACGACACGCTCCGCGCCGGGCTCGAGGAACGGCGCCGCGAAGTCCGCGCTCGGCGACTGATAACACCACGGCGCGGAGAAACGCGCATTGATGAAGATCGCGCCGACGAGCTGCACGACACGTAGGGTTTCCGAGAGTGCGTCCACGGATCGGACCTGCAGTCAGTCCTGGAGCTCGATCCGCAGCTCGAGCGGCACGGCGTGCTGCAGCGCACTCGATACCGGAGACCGTTGGTCGGCGCGCTCGATGAGCGCCTGCAGCCGCTCACGCGAGACCCCGGGAGCCGAGATTCGCACCAGCAGCCGTGCCACGCTGAATGCCGCCGACACCGGCGCCCCATTCGCGTCGGCCATGCCGAGCAGCCCGCGCACATCGGACCGGGCCCCCGCCGTGACCTCGAGAGACTCGATCTCGATACCCGCGGCGGCGGCGCTGAGAAGGATCGAGCTTGCCATGCACGCCGCGAGGCCGGCCCGCATCAGCCAGCCGGGTGTGACGCCCGCGCCGTCGCCACCCAGCTCCGCAGGAAGATCGGTGAGGACGGCGAGGTCTCCTTTCGGAGGACGCACGCTGAACTTCGCGCCCTCCTGCCACCGGGCGATGGCCGGGGTCTCTTCGCAGTCGCCGAACGTCGGCCGGAGCCGCAGCGCGGACTCGAGTCGCGTCAGTGCCGCCGCAATGCGCTCTGCTGACATAGGCGTACTCCCCAGGGTTGCGGGGCGGGAGGGCTCCATTCTGCGCGGATTCCACCGCGCAAGCCAGTGCGGGTCGGACGGGCAGGTAGGCATCTCAGACGCCCGGGCAGGACGTTTATCTCGCGGCCAGGCGAAAGTCATCACCGTGGACGCGCACGAAAAGGGCACCCGATCCGCGTGATCGGAACGCCCGCTGCGCGGCGGGAGGGAGGGTTCCTGGGCTGGCCGACTGACCGAGGTGCACCAGTATGGGTCTCATTGCAGCCGTCTACGGCGTCATCTGTTATGTGATATTTCTCGGCTCATTTCTTTACGCAATCGGCTTCGTAGGCGATGTCATCGTGCCGAAGACGATCGACTCGGGGCAGAGCGCCGCGCCGGCCGAGGCGCTGCTCATCGACCTGCTGCTCCTTGGCGCGTTCGCCATACAGCATAGCGTGATGGCGCGGCCCGGCTTCAAGGCGGTATGGACGAGAATCGTGCCCCGCTCGATCGAGCGCAGCACCTATGTCCTCTTCGCGAGCCTGCTGCTCGCGCTCCTCTGCTGGCAGTGGCAACCGTTCCCCTCCCTGGTCTGGGACGCATCCTCCTCTCCGGTGCTCGCCGGCGTGCTGCTCGCGCTGTTCTGGCTCGGGTGGGTAATCCTGTTGCTCGCCACGTTCATGATCAATCACTTCGATCTCTTTGGCCTGCGTCAGGTCTACCTCCGCCTGCGCGGACTCGAATACTCACCGCCTCGTTTCGTACAGCGCGCGCTCTACAGAGTCGTGCGCCATCCGATCATGTTGGGATTCCTGATCGCGTTCTGGGCGACTCCACGCATGTCGCTCGGTCATCTGATCTTCGCGATCACGACGACCGGATACATCCTGGTGGGGATCGCCCTGGAGGAACGCGATCTGATGGCAGCCCACGGCGAGCAGTACCAGGCCTATCGGTCGAGCGTGCCGATGGTGATTCCCACCGGACTCTGCAGACGCCACCGGACGAGGGTGATCGCACGCTGAATGGCGCGACAAGGCGCACTCGGTGTCAGTGCGCCTCGTCCCAGTTCGCCCCGGTGCCGACGTCGACCCGCAACGGCACGCGCAGCTCCGCGGCGGTGGTCATTCGTTCCCGGACGGCTTCAGCCACCGGCACCACCGCGTCGCTGCGCACTTCAAGCACTAACTCATCATGCACTTGCATGATGAGACGCGCGGGAGCGTCTTCGCGCACGCACCAGGCATCGACCGCGATCATGGCGCGTTTGATGATGTCGGCCGCGGTCCCCTGCATGGGCGCATTGATGGCGCTGCGCTCCGCGTACTGCCGCGTCTGAGCGTTGCCGGAGCGGATGTCGGGCAGGTACAGGCGTCGGCCGTAGACGGTCTCGACGAAACCGCGCTCGCGGGCCTGCTTGCGCGTCTCGTCCATGAATCGTCGCACGCCGGGGTAGCGCTGGAAGTAACGCTCCACGTAGCTCTGCGCCGCGCTGCGCTCGATCCCGAGCTGGCGTGCCAGTCCGAACGGCGACATGCCGTAGATGAGGCCGAAGTTGATCGTTTTCGCCGCCCGCCGCTGGTCGGCGCTCACTTCGGCGAGCGGCACCCCGAAGACCTCCGCCGCGGTCGCGCGATGGACATCGCGATCCTCCGCGAAAGCCGCAAGGAGACCCTCGTCGCCCGAGAGGTGGGCCATGATGCGCAGCTCGATCTGCGAGTAGTCCGCGGCCAGCAGCGTGTGGCCCGGCGGGGCGATGAACGCCTGACGGATGCGCCGGCCCTCGGCGCGGCGGATGGGGATGTTCTGCAGGTTGGGATCCGAGGAGGAGAGCCTGCCCGTCTGGGCCACTGCCTGGCCATAGGAAGTGTGGATGCGGCCCGTGCGCGGATTGATCTGCTCCGGCAGTTTGTCGGTGTAAGTCGACTTGAGCTTGGCGAGCGCGCGGTAATCGAGCACGATTCGCGGCAGCGCGTACGAAGCGGCAAGCTCTTCCAACACGTCCTCCGCCGTGGAGGGCTGGCCCGTCGGGGTCTTGCGCAGCACCGGCAGGCCCAGCTTCTCGAAGAGAACCTGCTGGAGCTGCTTCGGGGAGTCGACGTTGATGTCGAATCCGGCCTCGCGCCGCGCCTGCTGCAGCAGATCCTGCAGCTGCGTCGCAAACCTCGAGCTCTGCGCCCGCAGCAGCTCGCGGTCGACCAGCACACCCTGGCGCTCCATGCGCTCGAGCACCGGCACGAGCGGTTGCTCGATCTCCTCGTACAGGCGCTGCAGCGCCGGCACGCTCTCGATTTTCGGCCACAGCGCCCGATGCAGACACAACGTGACATCGGCATCTTCGGCCGCATATTCCGCGGCGCGCTCCACCGGCACCTGGCTGAAGCCGATCTGCTTTGCGCCTTTGCCCGTTACATCCTCGTAAGTGATGGTGCGGCGGCCGAGATAACAGAGCGCGGCAGAGTCCATGTCATGCCGAGCAGTCCCCACGCTGTTCCAGACGTACGACTCCAGCATCGTGTCATACCGCATGCCGGCCAGTCGGATGCCATGATTCTGCAGCACATGGGCGTCGTACTTGAGGTGATGGCCGAGTTTCGGCTTTTCCGGGTCTTCCAGGATCGGCTTCAGCGCCTCGAGCGCGCGGGCGCGATCGAGCTGGGGCGGCGCGCCCGCATAGTCGTGAGTCATCGGAAGGTACGCCGCCGTGCCCGGCTCCACGCAGAAGGAGAGGCCGACTATGTCGGCGCGCATGTAGTCGAGACTCGTGGTCTCCGTATCGATCACGATCAGCTCCGCGTCACGCAACTTCGCGAGCCATCGCTCCAGGTCCTCCCAGCTCGTCAGAGTCTCATGATTTCTCACCCCTTTCAGCGGCGCCGCCTGGGGGACCACGTCCCCGGGAGGCTTGCCGACGGCAGCAGCCATCGTGGCGCCAGACGTCTGTGATGATGCGTCAACCGACGTCGATCGAGTGCGGCTCGCTGCCGTCTCCGCGCCCTCCTCGCTGGAGCCACCGTCGAGTTGACGCAGCAGCGCCCGAAACTCGTATCTCGTATACAGCTCGCGCAGCTGCGCGACATCCGGCGGCGACGGCGCCAGCTCTTCCAGCGTGACAGGCAGATCGAGGTTGCTGTGGATCGTTGCAAGCTTGCGTGACAGCTCGAGCGTCTCCAGCCCGGCGCGGAGGTTCTCACCGACCTTGCCGCCGACTTCCGCGACGTGCTCAATGAGACTGTCGAGCGTCCCATATTGATTGAGGAGCTTCGCGGCCGTCTTGGGACCAACCTTGTCGATGCCGGGAATGTTGTCGGAGCTATCCCCCACCAGCGCGAGATAGTCGATGATCTGCTCGGGAAAGACGTCGAACTTCGCCTTCACACCCGCCCGATCCAGCACGGTGTTGCTCATCGTGTTGACGAGCGTGATCGATTCGGCGACGAGCTGCGCCATGTCCTTGTCACCGGTCGAGATGAGCACGCTCTGGCCCGCGCTGGCCGCCCGGCAGGCGAGCGTTCCGATGACGTCGTCAGCTTCGACGCCCTCGACGCGTAGCAGCGGTAATCCTTGTGCGCGCAGGATCGTCAGGAGCGGCTGGACCTGCGAGCGTAGATCGTTCGCCATCGGCGTGCGATGCGCTTTGTATTGCGCGAAAAGATCGTCGCGAAAGGTCCTTCCCGGGGCGTCGAACACCAGGCCGATGCGCTGCGCCCGGCATCCCCTGAAGAACTTGGCGAGCATGTTCAGCACGCCCAGTACCGCCCCGGTGGGCTCGCCGCGCGAGTTGCTGAGCCCCGGCAAGGCATGAAAGGCACGATAGAGATAGGAGGACGCGTCGACCAGGACGAGATCGGGGGAGTCTAGAATGGACATATTGCGAGTATATCGGAGCCGGCGCGGGTCAACCGGCGGCAGGCCCCGCGCGCTATGAGGCTCATGGACAAGGGGCTGACCTCGGCCATTGCCGCCAATCGATTCGGGCTCGGCGCCCGGCCGGGCGAGCTGGCTGCCATCGGGGGCTCGGGACGGGACTGGCTGCGCGCGCAGCTCGACGGCCCGGCGCCCGAGATCGCCGACGACGGATTGCAAAGCTCGGCGAGCATCCTGACGCAGATCTACGACCTGCGCCAAACGATCCGCGCCGAGCGCGTGGGCGCAGGCGGCGTGGCGCCCGGGTCCGCAGCCGCAATCGGCGCGTTCAAGAAGCTGCCGCAGCTCATCCGTCCCGTCTACCTCGCCGAGGCTGGCGCGCGCTTTCGCGAGTCGGTCGCGACCGACCGGCCCTTCGTCGAGCGCTTGACCCAGTTCTGGGCGAACCACTTCGCCGTCTCCGCCGACAAGAGCGTGTTGGCCGCGCTCGCGGGCAGCTACGAGCGGGAAGCGATTCGCCCATACGTTCTCGGCAACTTCAGCGACATGTTGCTCGCGACGGAGCGCCACCCCGCGATGCTGCTCTACCTCGACAACCAGATGTCCATGGGCCCGGATTCCCGCGCCGCCCGGAACATCGCGCGCCGCAATCCCGACCGCAAGACGGGCATCAACGAGAACCTGGCGCGAGAGACCATGGAGCTGCACACGGTGGGCGTCGATGGCGGCTACACGCAGACCGACGTAACGGCGTTCTCGGAGGTCCTGACAGGATGGTCGGTCGCCGGGCCCGAAGGTTGGCGTACCGGCGCACAGCCCGGAACCTTTCTCTTCCGTGAGGCGATGCACGAGCCCGGCCCGAAGGTCGTGATGGGCAAGCGCTATCCCGACACGGGATACGATCAGTGCGTGGCGGTGCTGCGCGACCTGGCGGCGCGGCCGGCGACGGCACGCTTCATCGCGACGAAGCTGGCCCGGCACTTCATCGCCGACGATCCGCCCGAGCCGGCGGTGCAGCGGGTGGCGCAGGCCTTCTCGCAAAGCGGCGGCGACCTCCCCACTGTCTACCAGGCGCTCATCGACTCACCGGAGGCGTGGCGCCAGCCGGTGGCCAAGTATAAGTCGCCGTCGGATTACCTGGTGTCCGCCTTCCGCGGACTGCAGCTTCCCGTCAACGTGGAGCAGCCGCCTGTTGGATTGTTCCAACAGCTCGGCCAGCGGATCTGGGCGCCGGGGTCACCGGCCGGATGGCCCGATCGCAGCGCGGACTGGGATGGGGCCTCGGAGCTCCTGAAGCGGATCGAGTGGGCCGATGCGGTCGGCCAGAGGGTGGGTCCGCGACGCAATGCGATGGAGCTGGCGCTGCAACTGTTGGGCGATGGGCTCAGTGACGCGACCCGCGAGGCAATTGCGCGCGCGGCGAGCGGAGCGCAGGCGCTCGCACTGATGTTGGCTGCGCCGGAATTCATGAGGAGGTGAGTCGATGAAGCGGCGTGAATTCCTGACAGCCGGGGCGTTGGCCACGGGCGGGGCGTTGCTGAGCGCGCGGGTGACGTTCGCCGGCATGGCCAACGGCAGCAAGCCGCGCCTCGTGTTCGTCGTGTTACGGGGCGCGCTCGACGGACTGGCGGCGGTGCCGGCCTGTGGGGATCCCGGGTATGCGGTCAAACGGGGGGATCTGGCGTTGGGTAAGCCAGGGACGGACGGCGGGGCACTGCCGCTCGACGGGTTCTTCGGGCTGCATCCGTCGCTGACGTTCATGCAGCGGTCGTACGCTGCTCGCGAGCTCATCGTGTTTCATGCGGTGGCGAGCCCCTATCGGGATCGATCGCATTTCGACGGGCAGAACGTCCTCGAGACGGGCTATCCGCGGCCGCATGCGGTGGAGACGGGATGGTTGAATCGCGCCCTGGCTGCGATGCCGGCGGGGCTGGCACTGGAGAAGGAGCGGGGAGTCAGCATCGCACCCACCGCCCCGCTCGTCATGCGCGGCCCCGCGGCCGTGACATCCTGGTCGCCGTCGCACCTCGCACCGCTCGACGACGACACGCTGCAGCGCATATCGGATCTCTACTCACACGATCCGCAGCTCGCGCAGAAGCTCGCGGAGGCGTTGGCAGCGGAGGCGATCGTGGATGAGAAGGCGGGCGGGATGGCCAACGCCATGGATGGCGGCGAGGCGGGCTCCGGGGCGGCAGGCGGCGACTCGATGATGGCCAGCGATGCGGCACCGGAGCGCGGCGGCGACCGGCGGCCGCTGCTCGCACGGCGCGGGAAACCGGGCGCGCAGTATGCGGAGGTCGTGCAGGCGGCCGCGAAATTCCTGCGCCGGGAGGATGGCCCGCAGGTGGCCGTCTTCGATACGACGGGGTGGGACACCCATTTCAACGAGGGCGGCCCCAAAGGACAGCTTGCGACGCGGCTGGCGGCGCTCGATGCGGCGCTGGGCGGCCTGAAGGCGGGGTTGGGACCCGTTTGGAACGACACCGCGGTTCTGCTCGCAACCGAGTTTGGGCGTACGGTGGCCGAGAACGGCACGCGCGGCACGGATCACGGGACGGCGACGGCGGCTTACCTGATCGGTGGCGCCGTCAAGGGCGGGCGTGTGGTGACGGATTGGCCGGGTCTCGCGGGACGCGGGCTCTATCAGGATCGCGATCTCAGGCCGACGCTGGACCTGCGCGCCGTCATGAAGGGGTTGTTGGCGGATCAGCTCGACGTCGCGGAAACGGCGCTCGAGAGCTCGGTTTTCCCGGGCAGCGACCAGGCCCGGCCGCTCAGGGGGCTGCTGCGGGCGTAACGGCCTGGACGAGATCCAACACGGCGGCGCCATAACGCTCGAGCTTGATCGCGCCCACTCCGCTCACCTCGCTCAGCTCCTCGGTCGAGCCCGGACGTCGACGCGCGATTTCCTCCAATGTGGAGTCGTGGAACACCGTGTAGGCGGGTACGCCATGCTCGCGCGCAACCTGCAGCCGCCACGCCCGCAGCGCCTGAAAGAGCGCCACGTGGGTGTCATCGTCCGCGACGGCGACGGCACCCTCGGACAACACGCGTGCTGCCTGAGCACCCGTCACTCGCGTGCGATCGATCGCGCCGCGGCCGGTGGACCGGATCACGCCGCGATCGCTGGCTCGCCGCAGCCGTATCGGGCGCTCGCCGCGCAGAACCTCGCGGCAGGCTGTCGTCAGGCGCAATACGCTGTAGCGATCCGTGTCCACCTGAACCAGACGCAGCATCACGAGCTGGCGAAGTACGGAGCGCCACTGCGCAACTTCGAGGTCCTTGCCGATGCCGAAGGTGCTCAGGCGGTCGTGATGGAACTGCTCGACCTTCGCGGTGCGGTTGCCGCGCAGGATGTCGATGACGTGCTGGGCGCCGAAGCTGAACCCGGTCGCCGACTCGCAGCGCGCGATGCAGGAGAGCAGCTTCTGCGCCGCGACCGTGCCGTCCCACTCCTCCGGCCTCTCCAGACAGTTGTCGCAGTTGCCGCAGGGCGTCGCGGCCTCGCCAAAGTAGTCGAGCAGGCGCACACGGCGGCAGTGGGTGGTCTCGCACAGGCCGAGGAGAGCATCCAGCTTCGCGGTGGCAACCCGTTTGTACTCCGCGCTGGCCTCCGACTGGTCGATCATCCGCCGCTGCTGCACGACGTCCTGCAGGCCGTAGACCATCCATGCATCGGCCGGCAGACCGTCGCGGCCCGCGCGACCGGTTTCCTGGTAATAGCCTTCGATGCTCTTGGGCAGATCCAGATGTGCTACGAAGCGCACGTCGGGCTTGTCGATGCCCATTCCGAAGGCGATGGTCGCCACCATGACGATGCCGTCGTCGCGAATGAAGCGGCGCTGGTTGTCCTCTCGCGTACCGCTGTCGAGGCCGGCGTGGTAGGGCAGCGCCTCGATCCCCTGGCGGACCAGGAACTCGGCGACCTCCTCCACCGAGGCGCGCGCCAGGCAATAGACGATGCCCGATTCGCCCGGATGCTCTTCGCGGATGAACCGCTGGAGCTGCCGCCGGGGATTGTCCTTCTCGGCGATACGGTAGCGGATGTTGGGCCGATCGAAGCTGGCGATGAATACACGCGGCTCGCGAAGACGCAGCCGCTCGACCATCTCCGTGCGTGTGGCGATGTCCGCAGTCGCAGTGAGCGCGATGCGCGGCACGCCGGGATAGCGCTCCGCCAGCACGGCAAGCTGCAGGTACTCGGGCCGGAAGTCGTGTCCCCACTGCGAGACGCAATGCGCCTCGTCGATGGCGAAGAGCGCCAGCGAGCACTGGTCGAGAAGCGACAGACAGCGCTCGGTGAGCAGGCGCTCCGGCGCCACGTAGAGCAGATCGAGCTGTCCCGCGCGCGCCTGCCGCTCCGTCGCCACCACCTCCGGCCAGCTCATGGCGGAGTTGAGGGCTGCCGCGCGCACGCCGGCCTCCAGCAGCGCCGCCACCTGATCCTGCATCAGCGCGATGAGCGGCGAGACGACCACGGCCATGCCATCGCGGGCGAGCGCCGGGATCTGATAGCAGAGTGACTTGCCCCCGCCGGTGGGCATCAGGACGAGCGCATCGTCACCGCGCATCAGGTGCGCAATGATCTCGCGCTGCTCGCCGCGGAACTGCGAGTAGCCGAAGACCTCGCTCAGGATTCGGCTCGCTTCCTCGTCAACGTCCATGGGGGCGCAAGTCTAGTCGACTGGCGGCGGCAGCGGGGCGCTCAGGGAAGAAACCGCGTGGATTGGGCAGGAATGGGCTGTTATTGCGGAGCTGACGGCGGTACGCTCGGCGCCGCGGATGTCGGCGGCGGGCTCGGCGGCTGCGACGACTGAGACGGCTGTGACGTCTTGCCTTTGTTCTTCGCGGGGTGGGTGACCACCGTGGCGTTCTTCTCCGGAAGATACAGCGGCCCCTTGAAGCCGCAGCCGCTGCCGACGAGCAGTGTGCCGAGTGCGGCGATCCAGACCCGGGTTGCCGGCGCCCTCATCATGTCGATTCCCGGCGCTGCACGATCGCCATCGTCAGGCGCGAGACGCAGACCAGTCTGCCGCGCTCGTCGCGGATCTCGATGCCCCAGACATGGCTGCGGCTGCCGATGTGATAGGGACGGGCCGTGGCGGTCACGAGACCGGAAGCTATCGAGCGCAGGTGGTTGGCATTGATGTCCTGGCCGAAGCACTGCAGCCGTTGTCTGTCGATGCACAGGTTCGCCGCGACGCTTCCCACCGTCTCCGCCAAAGCGACGGAGGCACCGCCGTGCAGAACGCCGTAAGGTTGATGGACATCGGGCGTGACAGGCATGGTCGCACGCAGATAATCCGGGCCCACCTCCGTGATGCGGATGCCGATCCGGTCCGCGAACGTGCCGCGTGAGAGGCCCTCGAGCAGCTCGGGGGTGACTTCGGTGCGCCAGATGCCCATGGCGCGCTATTGTAGCGGCCATGAAGCTCTACACCTATTTCCGCAGCTCGGCCGCGTTTCGTGTCCGCATTGCGCTCAACCTCAAGGGGATCGACTATGAGTCCTCAGCCGTCGACCTGCGGCCGGCGGCGCACCGCCAGCAGGAGTACCTGGCCCTGAATCCGCAAGGCCTCATCCCGGCGCTCGCGGACGGCGGCACCGTCATCAGCCAGTCACTTGCCGTAATCGAGTACCTGGAAGAGTCCCATCCGAGCCCACCGCTGCTGCCGCGCTCGCCTCGTGACCGGGCACGGGTGCGCTCGATGGCGCTCGCCGTCGCCTGCGATATGCATCCGCTCAACAACCTGCGCGTGTTGAACTATCTGCGCTCGCAGCTCGGCCAGGACGAGGCCGCGGTGGACACCTGGTATCGGCACTGGATCGCCGAGGGGTTCCGCGGCCTCGAGGAGGAAGCCCGACGCGCGAGCGGCGACGGCCGCCACATGTTCGGCAGCGAGGTCACGCTTGCGGACGTCTGCATCGTGCCGCAGATGTTCAACGCCCGACGCTTCAAGTGCAACGTGGAGCCGTTTCCCACGCTCCGGACCATCTGCGCGCACCTCGAGACGCTATCGGCCTTCGCTCGCGCAGCTCCGGATGCACAGCCGGACGCGAGCTGATATTTTTGCGGCCGATTCACCTGCGGCGGCTGGAGTCGGCGCAAATGCCCCGCATGTGAACTTTCCACTACATTGAAAGTCCTGCTCTGGAGCGGGGGCAGCAGTCTTGTCGCCTGCATGCAACCGCTGCCTTTTCCCCATATCGGCTCAGAACCCTCGCGGAGACCCCATGCGTAAATTCCTGCTCTTGCCCGTCCTGGCGCTCGCGGCGGCCTCCGCCCATGCCGACGACGCTGCCGACACCAACGTATACGCCGGCGCCGGCATCACGAGCGCGGACGTGCAGAACATTGAGGGGACCGGATTCAACATCGACAACACGTCGGTCAAGGCACTGGCGGGCCTGCGCTTCAGCCTGATCGGCGCCGAGGTGGATTACTACCGCTTGGGCAACGATTCGCGCAATTTCTACTTCGGCGGCGCCAATGCCGATGCCCACGCGTTCGCGGCCTATGCGGTGGGCTACCTGCCGCTGCCCATTCTCGATTTCTTCGGCAAGGTCGGTGTCGACCGCTGGCAGCTCAACGGCAGCTCGACGAACGCGTCACTCTTCCAGTTCTCCGATAGCGGCACCCAGTTCGCCTGGGGCCTGGGCGCCCAGGAGCATTTCGGCAATTTCCTGGCACGCGTCGAATACGAGCATCTGGCCATGTCGTACACCGACGGCGCTCGGGTGATCAGCTTGGACGTGGCCTATACCTTCGATCTCTTTTGAGCCAGGGCCTTGAGCCGAAAGGGTATTTTCCTTTGTATCCGCCGGAACTTCACCCTCCCTACCCCGTCTAATTCGTCGAGTGCTTCGGCACTCCCCGCTTCCCTCCCTGAGCGGGTCAACCCGGTTCACACGAGACCTGTGCCGGGTTAGTCTGCCCCGGTGGCCTCACCAGAGGTCACCGGGGTTTTTTCTGCCCGGCCCAGCGCGCCGCGCTCAAAAAGCGCGGTTTTTGCCCGCGGCTCCGCCAATAGTTGCAACGCTACCTGCGGCGGCGGGGCACATCCCTGTGCCTGGATGCTACGCGCTCGCACCGCTTCGTCGCTCGGGCTCTACGGCTAGCCACGAACGCAGCACGCCCTGAGCCTCATCCAGGCCCGCTCGCGCGTGCGCGGAAAAAAGCTGCACCGTGGCGCGCCCGCCCAGTGCGCCTGCGGCGGTGGCGAGCGCCTGCCGGCCCTCGTTGCGGCTCAACTTGTCCGCCTTCGATAACAGCACGTGCACACGCTGCCGCGGCCCTGCCCACTCGAGGAGCGCCTCATCGCCCTCGCCGACCCCGCGGCGCGCATCGACGATCACGAAAAGACCCTTGAGGGCATCGCGCGCGCGGAGCGCCTCGATGAGCCGGGGCCACTCCCGGCGCTCGCTCTCCGGCGCGCTCGCATAACCGTAACCCGGCAGGTCCACGATCCGCTCGTGAGGCGAGAGCTCGAAGAAGTTGATCAGCCGCGTGCGCCCCGGCATCTTGCTCGTGCGGGCCAGCCCCTGGCGCCCGAGGATCGCGTTGATGGCGCTCGACTTGCCGGCGTTCGAGCGTCCGGCGAACGCGACTTCCGCGCCCCGGTCGGCGGGGAACTGCCCCGGAGCAGCGGCGCTCACGAGAAATCTGGCGTTCGGAAATGCGGCCACTGCCGTAGTGTACAATCCGGCGCTTTCGCATCACTGGCAATACTCGGGGAAAGAGCGCAAAGATGGCGAAAAGAGCACCGCTGATAACCGCTTCCGCCGCACTTTTGTTCGTGGTATCGGCCGCCGCGGCGACTCCGCCGGTCACCCCCGATCCGTACGCGGACGGCACCGTGCAGGGGGGTACCGCCAAGGCCGCAGTCTGCTTCTCCTGTCACGGCCCCAATGGCAACAGCCAAAACCCGGTATGGCCGCGCCTCGCGGGTCAGAACGCCGTCTACATCGCGGAGCAGCTGCATCTGTTCAAGGATGGCATCCGCAAGAACCCCGTGATGCAGCCCATGGCCGCGGGCCTCAGCGACCAGGACATCGACAACCTGGCGGTGTTCTTCGCCGCGCAGACCCCGGTGGGGCTGGAGGGCGACCCGTCCTACTGGAAGGCAGGGCGGGCGCTGTACCTTCATGGCGATGACTCGCACGGCATTCCGGCCTGCGCCGCCTGTCACGGTCCGGTCGGCCGCGGCAATCCCGCGGCGGGCTATCCGGCACTCGAGGCGCAGCAGTCGGTCTATGTGGTGTCGCAGCTCCAGAGCTACGCCAACGGGACCCGCTACAGCGGCTCGAATGCCACGAGCGCGACCCCCAACAGCATCATTATGTTCGATATCGCCAAGAATCTGACGCCGGAGCAGATGCGCGACGTCGCCTCGTACGTTCAGGGCTTGCGCTGAGACCAAGGACTGAAACCAATGACCCGAAAGCTACCGCTGCTCGCACTATCCGTCGTGGTCCTGCTGGCCCTCGGCGCCTGGGTGATCGAGCATCACGGCAAGAGCCAGGCGCTGCAACCGGCTGTCCAGACCTCGGCGCAGGCCGGGGCGGGCGCGACGACCGCGGCGAGCGGCAGCGGGCAACCGGCGCCGGCCGCCCCCGCGCCCAGCGGCCCGGTAAGCGACGCGCAGGCCAGCGACGCCGACAACACTTCGCTCGAGCACCTGGCCGCAGTACCCGCGAGCGCTGCGCTGCCCGAAAGCGCCCAGTGGAAGCCCGGCGTCAACTACGATGTGATCTCCCCCGCACAGCCGACCACCGTCGCGCCCGGAAAGGTCGAGGTGCTCGAGGTGATCTGGCTCGGATGCCCCCACTGCTTCGCGCTCGAGCCTTACATCCGCCACTGGCTGAAGACCAAGCCCGCTTACATCGAATATGTGCGTGTGCCGGTGATGTGGGATGACCCGGTGCGTCGCGCGCACGCGCGGCTCTTCTACACGCTGGAATCCCTGGGCGGCGACGACCTGGTGGAGAAGGCGTTCGGCTACATCCACAACATGGAGACTCAAACCGGCACCGAGTCCGTGCTCGCCACCAACAGCGAGGGCGACAGCTTCAAGCAGCAGCAGGCCTGGGCCGTACAGAACGGCATCGATGCCGACGCCTTCGCGAAGGCTTACAACTCCTTCTATGTCAATACGCAGCTGCAGCAGGCGGATGAGATCACGACCGAATACCAGGTGCAGAGCGTGCCCTACATCGCGATCGACGGAAAGTTCACCACCGATGTCAGCAAGGCGAGCGGCGGCGGCGATGACCCGCAGAAGCTGATCTCATTGATCGACTTCCTCGCGGCCTGGGAGCACGACCACCAGCAGGGCGCAGGCTGACGGCAGGAGCCCGCATCCAGCGCTTCATCTTAGTTCCCCATCGACTGGTGCCGACCCCGATGTCACGAGGCGGCAGAACTTTGCCTCCAGGCACAGGGA
>Ga0335073_10000577_pt1 | contig 47177 bp, 32 predicted proteins | sample Lox_Sample_22_FD_207093 | JGI IMG/M metagenome (GOLD analysis project Ga0335073, IMG submission 207093) | Soil microbial communities from Loxahatchee National Wildlife Refuge, Florida, United States - Lox_Sample_2.2 | ecosystem: Environmental > Terrestrial > Soil > Wetlands | place: USA...
CCCACGGCCAAGCTTCCCACGGCCAAACAAGAAATGCCGACGAAGATCAGCGGACGCATGAGGATTCCCCAGTATATCCTGCTGGTAACGGGCTCACTTCTCGGTGACGCCGAACGAGTGCAAGGCCGGCACGCCGAGGGGATCGTGCTGGGCTTTCAGCCTCTCGAATTCCGTCTTCTCTTTGTCGGCGTCGGCCTTCCGGCCGGCATTGCGGTAGGCTTCGGCGAGGTAATAGTGCACGCTGGGATTGGAGGGCATCTGCCGCAGGGCGGCTTCCAGTTCGGTAACGGCGGCGGTGGCGTTATCGGAATCGAGATCGGCACGGCCCAGGTTCATATGGCAGAGCCAGCGGTATCGGGTGGGCACGTCCTTCATGCCTTTGCGTACGGTCTCCATCGCCTTTTCGGGCGCCCCCTGGCGGATTTGAAGGGACGCCAACACCAGCATCGCCGGCCAATGCGTGGGATTGTTCTGCACCTCCTGCTGGAATTCGGCCAGCGCCGCCCGCGTGTCGGTTTCCATGAGGAAAAGGCCGTAGGCATAGTGTACCCCCGGCTCCTTGGGATATTGCGCGACCAACTGTTTGTAGGCGGCGGTGGCCGCGTCCAATCGTTGCGTGGCGAACGACCAGGCGGCATGGCCCGCCAGGTCTACCACCGCACGGCGCGGCGGCGAAAGCTGGCCTAGATCGTCCGGGCTGGCGAGCGCGCAAAGCCCCATTTCCTCCTCCACTACGGGTGGTACGCTGGGGTGCCTGGTAAGCGGCTGTAGTTGTGCGAGCGCCTCATCGAAAGCCGACGACCGGATCAGAAGCTGGGCGGCGCGCACGCGCACGGCGGTTTCAAACTGGATGTTGTTGGCCAGCCCCATTTGCTCGCCCTTCCGAATGTCCGCCAGGGCTTGCTCCTCGTCTTCCAATTGGGATTCGCTGAGACCGAGAAGCGCCCACCCGTTGGCGAAGACCGGAGCGAGGTCGAGTCCTTTGTGGAGTGCGTCAACGGCTTCCGCATAGCGTTGCAGTTGGTAAAACGCGCCGCCCATGTAGAGCCAGCCTTCCGCCCAATCGGGACGAATGGCCAGCGCCTGCTTGTATAACTGGATCGCTTCGTCGGGATGGGCGCCCAGCGCGGCTTGCGCGCGGCGCGACAGGTCGTCGAACTGCTCTCTCGAAGGTGTTTGCGCGCGCAGATAAGGCATGGCGAGAAGCGCGAGCAATGCGAACCCGCTCCACCCGAATGATCGGCCCCACATACTCTCCTTACGGTATCGCAAATCGGTGGGGAGAAGGGCGCTGCGCGGGCCAAATTACGGAGTGCCACTGACGGAGGGATTCACGGCGCACGGCAGTGGGCACATCGCCCGCCGCACTATAAGAAAAGGGGCGGCCGGAGCCGCCCCCTTGGTTGATTGATGGAAATTCCAAGCTTCGCGGACGAAGCTTAGAACATGAATTTCAGTGCGAACTCAAGCACGCGCGGCACCTCGTTCTTGTACAACGGGGAACCGGTGAGGGTGGTATTGAGATTGGTCGGGCTCAAGCCGCACGGCGCCGGTGAGTTGCCGCAGTTGCTGGCGTTCGAAGTGCTGAAATTGAGGGTCAGATCCGAAGCGCCGCCCTGGTTGAACTGCCACAGCGCGTGGTTCAGGAAGTTGAACGCCGAGAAACGGAATTCAACCTTGTCTTTTTCTTTAAAGACAAAGTCCTTGTAGATCGCGAGGTCGCTATTGAAGAACGCCGGCCCCTTGATGTACGGCCAGATCAAATCTCCGTCCTTGCCGCCCGTGGGAGGCACGAAACAGGCCGGATTGAAATACTGGTTGGAGCCAAGGTTCTTGCGCGGGTCGCAGACCAGCAATGGCTCGGTGACGGATACCGAGTTGGTGCCCAGGTAGTCCGTCGGCTGCATGCTGGACGGCAACGCGATATTGAACGCTCCGTTGGTGTTGGGCTGGAGCGGCGGACCGCTCTGCCACTGCGTGATTCCCGAAAGGACCCAGCCGTTGGTCAGGCCGCCCAGGAATTTATCTCCAGCGCTCTTGCCTTTCACGGCGTTGGGGATATTGACGACGTAAGCCGCGTTGAAGATGTGGGTGCGGTCGTAATCCAACACGCCGTAGTTCTGGGCGCAGGTATACGGCCAGACGGAAGCGCCGTCGCTACCGTTGTTGCTGCTCTGACCGTCGCGGCAGCCCAGGTTCTTGGAGAACGTGTAGTTCGTCGTGAACGTGAGGCGCCCGGCCTGCTTCTGCCAGGTAGCGATGAACGCGTTGTAGTTGGAGTAGCTGAGGTGGCCGACGAGACCGATGGACGTGTAGTTGTGGTATGGGTTCCAGTCGAGGCCTAGATTCTCTCCACTGAAGTTGCTGGGGAGAATGCCCTGCGCGTACTGGTTCTGGCCGGTGATCGGGTCGGTGCCGAAGAACGCGCCCAGCGGGACGATGTCCACACTGCCGGGATTGGTGGTACCGCCGGAGCTCAGAAGATCGCGCCCCCGGTTGCCCGCATACTGGAATTCGGCAACCGAACGCCAGGGTATGCGCTGCGACACGGTGAGGTTGTACGTCCAGGTGTTCGGCGTGTTCGCATCGCCCATGGTGAGGAGTGTAGGTCCGCTGCCAATTCCAGGGACGCCTGTCGCGTTGCTGTATTGATTGAAGCTAGTGAGGCCCACGCAGCAGTTGTTGGTATTGACACCGATGCCTTCGAGGCCGAGCGGCTCGTTGTAACCAGCACTGGCATTGTTATACGCAATCTGGAACCGGAACAAACCGGCGCCGCCGCGGATCACAGTCTTGCCATTGCCGAAGATGTCATAAGCGAAGCCGAAGCGCGGCTCCACAAACAACGACTTACTGGGGAAACCGGAAGTGGGAATGGCGGAATCGATGGAATTCCATTCCAAACCGGTCCAGGCCGGAGCAGACGAGGTGTTGTTGTAGGTGGCGGGATCCCAAACCGCTACGCCGTACTTGTCGTTGGGGACCCAGTTGCCCATGTGCTCGAACCTCAAACCGCCGGTGAGGGTCAGCCTGCGGCTGGCTTTCCACTGGTCGTTGATGAAGAACGAGATCTGGTGGTACCTCATGTCTTGCACGGCTTCGGCGTTGTCCTGGTTGAAGCCGTCGGACCGGGCCGTGAGGTAGTCTGCCAGGTAGTTACCGGCGGTAATAGACGACGCGCCCCAGGGATCGAAATTGATCGAGCCGTTGGTCGCGGAGCTCAGGTTGCCGCTGGTTTGGTAGTTGCGGGCGTAGTCCCAATAAACGCCGGCTTTGATGGTGTGAGCGCCTTGAATCTTGGTCACGTTGTCGCTGATCTGCGGGGTCTGCGACAGCTTGCCGAAAGAGTTCTTGCCACCGGGAGTAAACGGTTCGCCGTACTGGTAGGTACCGAAGCCGACAATACCGTTGGCTTGGCCGCCCCACCCGTAGGTGTTCGGCATCATGGGTGTGTACGGGTTCTGGAAGATGCCGGTCATGTTGATTCCAAGAGTACTGGGATCCACCTTGGAGGGTTGGCCCAGGATGATTGGATTCAGGAAGCTGGCATCCGCGAATACGAACTCGTTGGTCAGCGTGGGGCTGAACACGTGCACCAGGTTGGCGCTGTACACGTTGGAGTCCTGGTTGGCGTTCTGACTCGATGGATAGGGTAGCGAGCCGTTCAGGTTCCACCAGATGCTGATGGGGTTCTGATCGTGCTCGATCTGGTGGTTCCACGAGAAGAACAGTTTGGTGTTGGTGCTGATGTTGTAATCGCCGCGGAGGCGGAGTTCCCAGCGGTTCACAGGCGGTCCATTAAACCACTCGTAGTTCGCTCCGGTTGGATTCGTCACGGGATTGACGTTCGGCGCCGGCATGAGCTTCATCATCGCCAGGGTGCCCGGGTTGATGTCGCTCGCCGGAATCTGGCCGCTGGGATAAATGTTCGCGTTCAGGCCGTAGTTGTCCTCGTATTCATTGTTGGCGAAGTTCGTCCCCAAGGTCGCGAGGTATGCCGGGGTGAAGTTGCCTTGCTCCATCTGCGCGGTGGGGACGAAGTACTGGGTCAGGCTACCGGCCGGCTGCTGCTTCATGTATTCGTAGGCGCCATAGAAGAACAGCTTGTCGTGGTTCTTGTTGAAGTGCGTGCCGGGAATCAGCACCGGTCCGCCGAAATCACCGCCGGGATAGTAGAAACTATTGGGCGGAGCGGCTACTTTCTGAGAGTTGTTGTACCATCCGTTGCTGTTGAGCACGCCGTTGCGGGCGTAGAAGTAGGCCTGCCCGTGGAACTGCGCGCCGCCGCTCTTGCCAATGGCCTGGAAAGTCACCGGGCCTTTAGCGAACTCAGCGCCGTAGGCATTCGTCAGAATCGAAACTTCCTGTACCTGGTTCTGATTGATGTTGGCGGTCTGTGTTCCCTGATTGCCCGGGTCAAGCAGGTTGGCACCGTCGGACGTCATCGTCATACCGCCGTTGACGCCGCTGCCCTGGACGTTGAACTTGCCGATCGGGCCGTTGTTGCTCTGTGTCGGCACGGCTCCCTGGCCCCATTCACTCTGGTTGAGAGCACCACCGCCGTTGGAAATGGCGACTCCCGGCATGATCTTGACCAGCTCGGCGGCATCGCGGCCGTTGAGCGAAATGTTTTCGACCATGCTCTGATTGAGCGTTTGGCTGACTTGACCGGAATCGACCGGCACTACCACCGATTCGGCGGCAACCACTTCGATTTCGGTTTTCTGCGTTTGGACCTGCATGGTGATCGTGGGAAGACGCAAAGTAGACCCCTGCGTCAGAACGATCCCCGTTTGTTCCGCGGTCCGAAGACCCGCCGCACTGATCGTGACGGAGTATGTTCCCGGCAAAACCGACGGGAAATCAAAATATCCGGCGCTGTTCGTGGTGGTGTCACGAAGCACGCCGGTAGCTTCATTTTTCAGGACGACTTTTGCCCCCGGGATTACCGCGCCTGTGGAATCGGCAACCGTGGCGCCAATCGAACCGCTCGCGAACTGGGCGAACGCGGGCAATTGAGTGAACGCAACGATGGCGATCAACAGACCCAGCAACCAGAGGAATCGTCCCGGACTGATGTGCCGGTTCCTCACAGAGACCGGCGCGTCACTTGGATTTTTCATTTGACCTTTCCTCATTCATTGCTCATGAGTAAATAAACTGGCTCCGCTCATCCGGAGCCTCGACCCCTGACTTGCCGAAGCACACATCGACATAGACCTGTGCCTCAGGAATAGACGATAAGTCGATGCGATTATCCTGTCAACGATAATATTTTTCCATTATGGAAGTAACGGTTAACCCCGTGTTAACAGTGTTGAATATCTCTATATCTCATTCAATTTCATTCTGCAATCACACCGATTCTTCCACTTCCCATACCGAGGGTTAAGCCAAATACGGAATTAAAGAGGCCTGAAAGGGCTAAATTGGACCTTATTGGCGGAGTTTGGCCCTGCGGATTCGGCTGGAGCGGGACATGGCGTCCCGCGGAGGACAGGGTCCTACAACCGCCAGTGGCATTCCCTGGGGATTGCCCACCAATAAAAAGGGGCGGCCGAAGCCGCCCCGGGAGACTGCCATTCCAAACTTCGCGAACGAAGCCTAGAACATGAATTTCAACGCGAACTCGAGCACGCGCGGCACCTCGTTCTTGTATAACGGGGAACCGTTGGTAGTCGTGTTGACATTGGTTGAACTCAAGCCGCACGGTGCCGGTGAGTTGCCGCAGGAACTTGCGTTCGAGGCGGTGAAGTTCAGGGTCAGGTCCGAAGCGCCGCCCTGGTTGAACTGCCACAGCGCGTGGTTCAGGAAGTTGAACGCCGAGAAACGGAATTCAATCTTGTCCTTTTCTTTGAACACGAAGTCCTTGTAGATCGCGAGGTCGCTATTGAAGAACGCCGGCCCCTTGATGTACGGCCAGATCAAATCTCCGTCCTTTCCACCCGTGGGAGCGGCAAAGCAGGAGGGGTTGAAGTACTGGTTGGAGCCAAGGTTCTTGCGCGGGTCGCAAACCAGCAAAGGCTCGGTGACGGATACCGAGTTGGTGCCCAGGTAGTCCGTCGGCTGATAGCTGGATGGCCACGCCACGTTGAACGCGCCGTTGGTATTGGGCTGAAGCGGCGCGCCGCTCTGCCACTGCGTGATTCCCGAAAGGACCCAGCCGTTGGTCAGGCCGCCCGGCATTGGGGATATTGATGACGTAAGCGGCGTTGAAGATGTGGGTGCGGTCGTAATCCAACACGCCATAGTTCTGGGCGCAGCTATACGGCCACACGGAAGCGCCGTCGCTGCCGTTGTTGCTGCTCTGACCGTCGCGGCAGCCCAGGTTCTTGGAGAACGTGTAGTTCGTCGTGAACGTGAGGCGGCCGGCCTGCTTCTGCCAGGTGGCGATGAACGCGTTGTAGTTGGAGTAGCTGAGGTGGCCGACCAAGCCGATGGACGCGTAGTTGTGGTACGGGTTCCAGTCGAGGGATAGATTCTCTCCACTGAAGTTGCTGGGGAGAATGCCCTGCGCGTACTGGTTCTGGCCGGTGATCGGATCGGTTCCGAAGAACGCGCCCAGCGGCACGATATCGATACTGCCGGGATTGGTGGTGCCGCCGGAGCTCAGAAGATCGCGCGACCGGTTGCCCGCATACTGGAATTCGGCAACCGAACGCCAGGGTATGCGCTGCGACACGGTGAGGTTGTACGTCCAGGTGTTCGGCGTGTTCGCATCGCCCATGGTGAGGGTGGTAAGCGCGCTGCCGATTCCGGGGACGCCGGATGCGTTGCTGTATTGGTTGAACGAAGTGAGGCCAAAGCAGCAAGAGTTGGTATTGACGCCGACGCTTTCAAGACCGAAGGGCTGGTTGTAACCAGCACTGGCGTTGTTGTAAGCAATCTGGAACCGGAACAAACCGGCGCCGCCGCGGACAACCGTCTTGCCATTGCCGAAGATGTCGTAAGCGAAGCCGAAGCGCGGCTCCACAAACAACGACTTACTGGGGAAGCCCGACGTCGGAACGGCAGGGTCGATGGAATTCCATTCCAAACCGGTCCAGGCCCCGGCGGACGCGGTGTTGTTGTAGGTGGAGGGATCCCAAACCGAGACGCCGTACTTGTCGTTGGGGACCCAGTTGCCCATGTGCTCGAACCTCAAACCGCCGGTGAGGGTCAGCCTGCGGCTGGCCTTCCACTGGTCGTTGATGAAGAACGAAATCTGGTGGTACTTCATGTCCTGCACGGCTTCGGCGTTGTCCTGGTTGAAGCCGTCGGACCGGGCCGTGAGGTAGTCTGCCAGGTAGTTACCGGCGGTAATTGAGGACGCGCCCCAGGGATCGAAATTGATCGAGCCGTTGGTTCCGGAGCTCAGGTTGCCGCTGGTCTGGTAGTTGCGGGCGTAGTCCCAATAAACGCCGGCTTTGATGGTGTGAGCGCCTTGAATCTTGGTCACGTTGTCGCTGATCTGCGGGGTCTGCGACAGCTTGCCGAAGGAATTGGCGCCGGCGGGCGTAAAGGGCTCGCCATACTGATAGGTACCGAAGCCGACGATACCGTTGGCTTGCGCGCCCCAACCGTACGTGTTGGGCATCATGGGTGTGTACGGGTTCTGGAAGATGCCGGTCATGTTGATTCCAAGGGTGCTGGGACTAACCGCAGAGGGCTGGCCCAGGATGATTGGATTCAGGAAGGTGGCATCCGCGAAGACGAACTCGTTGGTCAGCGTGGGGCTGAACACGTGCACCAGGTTGGCGCTGTACACGTTGGAATCCTGGTTGGCGTTCTGCGAGCTCGGATACGGCAGAGAGCCGTCCAGGTTCCACCAGATGCTGATGGGGTTCTGGTCGTGCTCGATCTGATGGTTCCACGAGAAGAACAACTTGGTATTGGTGCTGATGTTGTAATCGCCGCGAAGGCGCAGTTCCCAGCGGTTCACAGGGGGGCTGAGGAACGTCTCATAGTTCGCGCCGGTGGGGTTCGTCACGGGATTGACGTTCGGCGCCGGCATGAGCTTCAACATCGCCAGGGTGCCCGGATTGATATCGCTGCCCGGAATCTGGCCCGTCGGATAGATGTTCGCGTTGAGGTTGTAGTTGTCCTCGTATTCGTTGGTGGAGAAGTGTGGCCCCAAGGTTGCGAGATAGGCCGGGGTGAAGTTACCTTGCAGCATCTGCGGGGTAGGAACAAACCACTGATCCAGGTTGCCCGCGGGATGCTGGTCCATGTATTCGAACGCGCCGTAGAAGAACAACTTGTCGTGGTTCTTGTTGAAGTGCGTGCCCGGAATCAGCACCGGACCGCCGAAATCGCCGCCCGGATAGTAGAAGCTGTTGGCCGGAGCGGCCACGCTCTGGGAGTTGTTGTACCACCCGTTGCTGTTGAACACGCCGTTGCGGGCGTAAAAGTAAGCCTGCCCGTGGAACTGCGCGCCGCCGCTCTTGCCGATCGCCTGGAAGGTGACAGGGCCCTTGGCGAACTCGGCACCGTAGGCATTCGTCAGAATGGAGACTTCCTGCACCTGATTCTGATTGATGTTGGCGGTTTGCGTTCCCTGGTTGCCAGGGTCGAGCAGGTTGGCGCCGTCCGACGTCATGGTCATACCGCCATTCACGCCGCTGCCCTGAACATTGAACTTGCCGATCGGGCCGTTGTTGCTCTGAGTGGCAACAGCGCCCTGGCCCCATTCGCTCTGGTTGAGAGCGCCACCGCCGTTAGAGATCGCCACGCCGGGCATGATCTTGATTAGCTCGGCGGCATCGCGGCCGTTCAGCGAGATGTTTTCCACCATGCTCTGGTTGAGCGTCTGGCTGGATTGCCCCGAGTCCACCGGCACAACGACCGATTCGGCGGCTACCACCTCAATTTCAGTTTTCTGGGTCTGGACCTGCATGGCGATCGCGGGTAGACGCAGGGTGGAACCCTGGGTCAGGACGATCCCGGTTTGCTCGGCCGTTCGGAGACCCGTCGCGCTGATGGTGACCGTGTATGTTCCCGGCATGACTGACGGGAAATCGAAATATCCGGCGTTGTTCGTGGTGGTATCACGAGTAACGCCGCTGGCTTCGTTTTTCAAGACGACTTTTGCGCCGGGGATGACTGCGCCTGTCGAGTCGGTTACGGTAGCACCGATCGAACCGCTCGCGAACTGGGCGTACGCGGGCAGTTGCATGAATGCAACAACGGCGAGCAAGAGTCCCAACAACCACAAGAATCGTCCCGGATTGATGTGCCGGTTCTTCACAGAGACCGGCGCGTCACTTGGTTTGTTCATTTGCCCCTTCCTCAATCCCTACTGAGTATTCAGATGGCCCCGCTCTCGACGAGGCACAACCCCTGATTTCCTGAAAGCGCACACAATCCACATGGACTATGTGTACCTCTGATAGACGATAAGTCCGGGCGCGCTGTGTGTCAATGGTAATATCTTTCCATTATTGAAGTAACGGTTAACCTCTGCGTTAACGGCGCAAGGCTTCCAATTTGCGTGAAAATTGAAGAGTTTTGCTTCCAATTTTCATATTTGGCGGCAAAGCGGTTACAGGCCTGAATGCCCGCTTCGAAAAAACGGAACTCGATCACCGTCCGGATTCCACTTCCGCGAGGTGGCAGGAGGGCTAGGCTTACGGAGTGAGTTCAGCGCACCACTGGAACGTGGTATCGACCCGACAGCAGCCGGCAATACCATTCAGCGTAGGCATCTTCGGATGGCTGGCGCAGCCTGAGTCCACACCCATCCAATGCGGTCTGCGGGGATGGCGATCCGGTTAACCTTAATTGGGCTCCGGAGGTGGGACGAGAAACCCAAAATTAACGCGAAAACGGTCCATCAAAACCAGGTGTTTCAAAGATTTACAGTTGCAAAAGGGGCTTTCGGCGAGCGTCCTGGACGCCGCCCAGCGCTTGCAGCTTCTCAGAGGGCGAGGGCTGCGCCTGGAATCATTTCACCGGGAACGTAACCGACCCAACTTGATTGGTGTTCTGATCCAGGACAATCACGCGGACCATCGAAGCGCTGGTGGGGTGGTCTTGCGGCAGCGGCAGCCCCTCCTTCAACGCAGCTTTGTACTGGTCGGCCGTCAAATCCGGGTGCAGATCCAGTACGGCCGGTTCCCCCACAGCGCCGGTAGCGTTCCGGTCCGAAATGAGGCAATAGAGCGCGCCGGAATACTTGCCAGCCTGCTGGCGAAGCAGAAGGTCCGAGGGATCGATGATGATTTGCAGGTGTACGCCCGGCTGCGACCCCAAGGTCGATATCTTAACCCGCAGACCGACGCCGCCCATGTCGATGGGAGCGTTGAAAGCCTGCATCAGGGCCGCCTTATTGCGTTCGACCGGGGTTCGCGAATCGGCCACCGCGTAGTAGCGCTCGCGGACCTGGACCTTCACGCCACTGCGCTGGCAGGTGACCCGGAGCTGGTGCCATTTATTGTTCCAGTTGTCGGCGCCGGGATCGTAAAACATCGTGTAGCTACCCGCGGCATCCTGCGCCACCTGGTTTACCACGGTTTTGAGATCCTGGCGCGAATAATAATGGCCGCCGGTCAACCGCGACACCTGGGTCATGTTGTAGTTCACGTCGGGGCTGAGATCTCCGACCAGCACATAGGGGTCAACCGCGACCTCGTCGCCGGCCAGGGTGACGGCAAGGTGCGGCACGTAGAGCGCCCATTCCACCCAATCGCCGCTGCTGTTGGGTATCTTGGGGTCGCCCACCACGGTGAGTCCATTGGCCACCCACAGGATGTCCCTACGGCCGGGAAACATCGCCAGGTTGTTGGCAATATCTTCCAACGCCTTGAAGGTCCGCTTTTGCTGCTCCTCGGCGCCGATTTGAACGGCGCGGGCATGGCTGTACTTCTTCATCACCTTGTCGAACTCAGCGGCCACGTTTTGCGGCCAAGTCTTGTCATCGGCGGCTTTGGGGCCCATGGCGTGAATCGGGATCAGGGTGCCTTCCAGATTGAGCACATAGAAATACAAATGTTCGCCGGACTCGAGCTGGGGAAACATCTTGTCGAGGGTTCTCCAGTTTTCCAGCCGATCGGCATCCGTCAGGTTGATCATGTCGAAGAGGACGGCGGTGGTGTGCGGCGTAACACCGGAGGCCCGGTTGCTGAACTCGAGGACGTCCGGCTTGGAAGCAGTTTCGTGTGCAGGGGGATGAAAAAAGAAAATCGACTCCGGTTTATTTAAATCTGTGATCTTGAAATCGTCCGCGGTCAGGTCTGTAACGGGCTGGCCGCCGGCGTCTACCGCAACGGGATAAAGGCGAACCAAGGGGCCCGGCGCGGGAGCTTGTGCCAGAAGCGCAGACGCGGCCACCAAGAAGGTGAAAACGGCTTTTGACATACTGTTGCCCGCAGTTTATCACACCTCATAATCGCAAAAGGCCGATGGGCCGGATCTATTGCGACGCGCCCACGTAATCGATGTGTTCGCTGGCCGATTCGGTTCCCTGTTGCGCCGTAACCTTCAGCTCACAGTTTCCCGGCCGGCTGGGTGCGGCCACGAGCAGGGCAATCGCGCCGTTCTTGTCGGGCTCCGGCAGGGCCGCCATTTGATCGGCCACCACCTGTCCGCCATTTTTGAATTCCACGTGGAGTTTCGGCTTTTCCTGGCTCGCCTTGTCCTTGTAAACCACGAAATAGATCCAGCGCTTGGCCGAACCGACCTCCGGCTGCACCATCGGCACCACTACCTTGTCCCTGATGAGGAACGGATCGGAGGCATCCGGCTTGGCGCCGGCGCCGTCCAGATGTTCCACCATCGCCAGGCTGCTGATGCCGAGCCCTTTCGGAGGGGCGGGAATCTCGAAGCTTCCCGTCTGCGAGGTTGCCTGGCCGCCTTCGTGATCCACCACCGCGGCTTCCACCGTGTATTTACCGGGCGGCAGATCGAACTTGTGGGTATAGGTCAAACCTTCCGACCGGGCCGCGGCAAGATTGGCGTCCGGAATATAGTAGGGCTTTTCGAGGCTGTATTTATCGACCACTTCCCCGTCGGAATTGCGGACCAGCGCCAGCAGGGAGATGTCGAACTTATGAAGCTTGCGCGCCGGATCGGCGGTCGATCCCAGTTTGTTGCCCGGGAGTTCGAAGGCCACCGATTCCACAGGACTCGCGCCATCCTGCTGGAAATGGTAGGCGTTGACGTGGAAGTCGAAGGCGTGGGGCCGCGGCGTGACGTTCAACACCGCCAGATCGGTGTTTTCCGTTGCCGTCATGGGACCGGAATCTTTCAGTTCGGGCATGGCGTAATAGCCGCTGCGGGTTTCCACCTGATAATCCGGGTGCGCCACTTTCACTTCAATCCTGTGGAACCTTCCGTCCAGTTTCACCGTGGTGGGGCGATAAAGCACTTCGTAATGGGTCTCCAGATCGGAATCCAACTGCTGGAAGGACTTGCGAAAATCGTTGGTGTTGGCGATCAGAAATCCGCCGGTGCCTTCGGCCAATTCGCGCAGATGCGATTGCGAGTCCGATCCCCGCACGCCCAGCATGGTGGCGTCGCCCTGCTGGGAGTTCTGTTTCATCTGGCTGATGCTGGCGTTGAGATTGCTCTGTTGCTGGCTGGTGTGGGCCAACTGTGCCATCGAGTTATTTCCGCCCTGGATGGTATCGACATCGGCGCTCATTTCGGTGCTGTCGAGAGTGTAGAAAGTGATGCCGTGGCTGTTGGCGTTGGTAACGAGCCTCTGGAAAATGTCCGGATCGCCGGTCGTGCTCAAGCCGGTGCTCACCAACAAAACCGTCTTCCGGCCCGGCAAGGTGCCGATCTGGTCGATCAGGGTCTTGATCCGGTCCGTCTCGTGCATGCCGGTAATTTGAGCGAAATCGCGCGCCTCCTGCACCTGGTCGCCGCGCAGGCGATTGGCGCCGGCGCCGGTATTCACGTCGGCGCCCATAATGGTCGTCTTGGATACTTCGCCGCCGGTGGTGTCTTCGGTAGCGGAAGCGGTGTGCGCGGACGCATTCACCGACACCGACAAGGTAGTGATATTGGGGCTCGCGGTCAACAGGGCGACCGAAGCCTTATTGAAGTCCAGCCCCCCGCCATTGAATGCCGAGGATAACAGTTCCTCGCGATTTTTGGTGAACTCGTGTACCACATCCAGTTTCTCGTTCAGGTTGAAAATGCCGATATAGCTCTCAGGCGGGAGGTTCGATTTGATGAACTCCTTCACGATCTCGATGGCGTGGGGACGCGTCACGGGGTCGATGTTGTGGAAGATGATGGCGATGGTGTTCAGTTCCCGCAGCGGCCGGGATTGCGCGGACGGCTGGGGGGCGGCTGCCTGCTTTTTATCTTTTGCGCCTCCCAAGTCTTTGCCGCTCACCATCTGGAAGCTGGTCACATCCTCTTTGACGCCGTCCTCGTAGACCTCCAGGTCGGCCGGCTTCAGGTTTTTCACCTGTTTGCCTTTTTTGTCGCGCACCACCACGTCGAGCGAGACTTCGGCGGCATTTACCTTAATGGTGGGCTGGCCGGACGGAGGAGTAGCCTCCTGCGCCCGGGAGGGAATGGGAGCTATGCAAGCTGCCAGCAGGAGAGACACGACACCGGCTTTCCACATATGCCGATTATATCCCCGTCAGGGCCAATCCCGGGCTTGTTTCGGTAGCGTCCCACCAGCAGGGCGGCCCATCCTGGCTGGCGCCCTGCTTTCCAGCGGTTAGAGCCGGCTGGGGGCACGATTGCCAAGCCGGATTGGCAAGCACAATTGCCAGGCACGATTGCCGCCCCTCCATGGGAATTTGCGCCACGAAAGGTTCACCCGAAATAGTCTGTTCGCAATTATAATGATTTTCAGGTACCAATATCATGAAACTACTCTCCGTTGCCTGTCTGGCTGTCTTGTGGGGAGTCGCCCCGGCGGGCGGCCGTTCGGCTCCCGGGACATCCAAAGATGCCGCTCCGATCCTGATCGACTTCCCGGAAGCGCAATCCATCTTCCCGCCGGATATCGCGCCGCCCACGTTTTTGTGGAGGGAATCGGCCGGCGGAGCGATCGCCTGGCGGGTGGAAATCGTTTTCGCCGGGCGGGGAGCAAAGGTCAAAGAGAAATCGACGGGCGAAAAACCGCAAATCGGAGAGGTTGACACCACCCTGGTAGGTTATGTGCCTCCCACCCTTACACCGGAACAGGAAGCCCAGCACACCTGGAAACCGGCCCCGAAACTCTGGGAAGAAATCAAGAAGCACTCGCAAAAGCACACGGCGACCCTGGTGATCACGGGATTTCGCGATGAGCGCATGACACAGCCGGTCTCCACGGGGCGGACCACATTCACCACCTCCGCCGACCCCGTGGGCGCTCCGATCTTCTACCGCGACGTGCCGCTGATTCCGCCCGATCCTTCGGAGCGCGAGCGCGGCATCATCCACCCGCTGTCCGATTCCGTGCTCCCGAAGATCAAATGGCGCCTGCGCTACGTGAATGAGACCAGCGCCAGAACCGTCATGGAAGGATTGCCCACCTGCGCCAACTGCCATTCCGTTTCGCGCGACGGCAAGACGCTCGGCATCGACGTGGATGGACCGCAGAACGACAAAGGACTGTACGGATTGATTCCAGTCCAAAAAATCAGTTCCATCAGCAACCAGTACGTGATCCACTGGAGCGCGTATACCGACACCGGATCTCCAAAGCGGTTCGGCTTCATGTCGCAGGTTTCCCCGAGCGGCCGGTACGTGGTCACATCCATCGACGTTCCCGGGAGCAAAGGGGTGCGCATGATGGACCGGATCTACCAGGGCCTTTACGATTTCTGGGGCTTCGGGCAGGTTTTCTATCCGACCCGCGGGGTGCTCGCCTGGTACGACCGGGAAACGCAAAAACTCCAGCCGCTCGCCGGCGCCGACGATCCGGAGTATGTGCAGACCTGCGCATTCTGGAGCCCGGACGAGAGCTTCATCGTGTTCGCCCGCGCCAAAGCGCGCGACCCTTATCCGCCTGGCCACCCGGAATCGAAATTCGCCAACGATCCCAACGAGACGCAAATTCAGTACGATCTTTATCGCATCCCATTCAACGCCGGCAAGGGCGGAAAAGCGGAGAAAATTGCGGGAGCTTCGGAAAATGGAATGAGCAACAATTTTCCGAAAGTCTCTCCCGACGGCAAGTGGATCGTGTGGGTACAAAACCAGAACGGATTGCTGATGCGGCCCGACAGCAAGCTCTACATCGTGCCGTCCGCGGGCGGCGAGCCGCGGCCGCTGCGCAGCAATCTGAAAACCATGAATTCGTGGCACAGCTTTTCGCCCAACGGCCGATGGCTGGTATTTTCGTCGAAGACACCGACGCCGTACACCAAGCTTTATCTGACGCACATCGACGAGGACGGCAGCAGCAGCCCGGCGATCCCCATCGAGGCGGCGACGGCAGCCAACCGCGCCGTGAATATTCCCGAATTCATCAATCTGGGGCCGGATGGTCTGGAGCGCATCGACGCGCCCGCCACTGATTTTTATAAGGAGTTCAATACCGCCGCGGATCTCTCGGAGAAACGGCAGTTCACGGACGCTTTACCGGTGTGGCAAAAGGCGGCGGGTCTCAATCCCGACGATCCGCGGGTACACAACAACCTCGGCCTGGCGCTGGCGGAAACGGGCCACCCGGACGATGCCCTGGCGGAGTATCACAAATCGCTGGAACTGAACGGCCAGAGTTCCTCGGCCCACAACAATCTCGGCAGCCTTCTGGCGCAGCAGGGCAAGATCGACGAAGCTTTGGCGGAGTTTCAAAAGGCGGTGGAATTGAATCCAGCCAACGGCCGCGCGGAGTGCAACCTGGGGAGCGCGCTGTCGGAAAAGGGGCGGCCGGACGAAGCTCTCGAGCATCTGCGCAAGGGTGTGGAAATCGACCCGAAAAATGCCGATGGCCAGAACAACCTGGGGGCGGCGCTGGCGCGCGCGGGCGGGCTCGATGAGGCCATCGAGCATATTTCCAAAGCCGTCGAGATGGCGCCGCAGGAAGCCGAGTACCGGTATAATTTCGGCCGGGTGCTGGCCGCCAAGGGACGGTTTGCCGACGCCGCGGCGCAATTCGAACAAGCCGCGAGCCTGACCGGCGGCCGGCAGCCGGAAATCCTCGACATCCTGGCGGCGATGTACGCCGAAACGGGCCGCTATCAGGACGCCGTCACGACGGCGCAAAAAGCGCTCGATCTGGCGAGCCAGCAGCGAAACTACGAACTGGCGTCGTCGTTGCGGGCGAGCCTGGCGAGGTACCAGGCGCTGGCGCGGTAGACTTCAGCTACTAAACGGTACACGTCCCGGCGATACCGCTGGTGACATTCCAGGCACCGGATCCGGCTTTCAGCCAGACCAGTGCTTCGGGTCTGAACCGGCACAGAAACCGGCAATTACCTCAATTCATCCTACGTGCGGCGCGCTGACCGGGCCGTGTCGGACGTGGTGGGCAGGCGGACCATACCGCCGGCCAGCAGCATAACGCCGGCCTTTCCGGAGTAAGCCTCAGGACTTCCTGCACTCGCGCTTTTCCCGTGCCTGTACCGCGTCGGCGAGGCGGAAACCTCTCACCAGATCCGTCGGTCTTTGGTGTCCGGCGCTGAGGTTTGTCCCAGGGTTGCAATCTGTACCGGGCGCGGAGAATCTGCGGAAAACTCACGCTGGCGAGCCACGTGCTGCTTCAAAAGCGGATGAAGATACTGCTTGCATTTCTGCTGCCGCTCGCGGGAGCGGCGCTTCTATCCTTTGGCTGCGGCGGATACCGGGTAGGCGTGGGAATAGGCGCCGCCGAACCGATCTGCCCGTATGGTTACTACGAGACACCGCCCTATGCCTGCGCTCCCGACGGATACTACGGGCCCGAATGGTTCGATGGCGGCGGTGCGTTTATCGGTGCCGGTCCCTGGTATCACGGCCGGGATCATTTCTACGGCCACGTGGACCATCGCCTGGACGTGCGCAGAGGCTACCATGGACCGTTTCCCGCGCGGGGCGAGCGTCCGGTTGCGCACCGCGTTCCTTTCCATGGCCAGGCGATGCACGATGTACACGGGCACGAAGTCCGGGGGCACCACTGAATTGTCGCGGCTGATAGATACCCAGCGGGGCCGGAACTATCGCTTCTGCTGTTCCGCCGTTAGCCGGTCGTAAATAGCGCGCTCTTTCTCCCCATCCGCCTGGCGATTCAGGCGGAAATAGAGCGCGGCGAGTTCGACGTGCGGCTGGGCCCAATTGGGATCGGTTCGCACCACTTTTTCGAAATCGCGCACCGCCGCTTCTACCTGGCCTTCGGTCCTTTCCAGCCGCGCCCATTCGTAGCGTGCCAGATTGGAATCCGGTTTGAGCTGCAAGGCGCGCTGCAAATGCTGGCGGGCGCCATCGAGATCGCGCTGGGTATGGAGGACCGCGCCCAGTGCAAGCTGCGCTTCGAAGTCCTTAGGGTCTTCCGCAACGGCTGCCGTGAGCACTGCGGCGGCGCCGTCGGCATCACCCAGATAGCTCATGACTGTGCCGCGCAGGGTATCGAGGCCGGGTAATTTCGGATTTAGCTTTTCGGCAGCGGCCGCATAATCGCGAGCGCGCTCGAATTCGTTCATCTTAAGCGCGGTCCGCCCGGCCAGCAGGTATGCTTCGGGGCGCTTACCTTCGTGCGCCACCATGTCGACGCGGTCCAGACCGTCGCGCAAATGTCCTGCCCGGATGAGCGCCGAGCCCAAAAGCCACTCCACCGAGAGATCGCCGGGATGGGCGCCTTCGATCGGTCTGAGCTCGGCAATGACTTTCTCATCCTGGCCGAGATTGCTGTAACACTCGGCCAGTAACGTGGCGACGCGCGCATCATCGGGTTGGGCGGCGTGGAGCGGTTCGAACAGGGCAACCGCCTGGCTCCAGGCTCGCTTCTTGTAGTAGGCCAACGCCAGATTCAGTCGGAGGCCGGGCATGTCTTTCCTGGCGAGTACGGCCTTGTATTGCTCGATGGCCTCGTCATAACGGTCCAACCTGGCAAGCGCCGCGCCCAGGTTGGCGCGCACCTCGAGCGAATCGGGATAGCTTCTGAGCAGTTCCCGGTACTTTTGGACCGCTAAAGCATCGTCGCCGCGCTGCTGCGCCGCCAGGGCATCGTGGAATAGTTGTTGCGGGTTGGGGGATTGCGCGCAAGCCAGGCCCGCGGCGATCAAGAATGCCCCAATGCGCATCGCCTTCAGAATAACATCGTTACGCCGGTCAACTGGAGGTTCCGCGGGCACGCGCCAGAGATTATGATCAGTACGAGAGAGGATCATGCGGACCAGATTCTTGTTGTCTTTTTTCGTACTGATCGGTACAGTAGCAGCGCAAACGATGGGGTGGCAACTCGTCTGGAGCGACGAGTTCAACGGCCAGGCCGGGGACCCGCCCAACCCCAAGAATTGGAATTACGATCTTGGTTACGGTCTTTGGGGCAATGGAGAGATCGAGACCTACACCGGTTCGACGCAGAACGCTTTCCAGGACGGCAACGGCAACCTGGTGATCCGGGTGATTCGCGACAGCAGCGGAAACTACACCTCGGCGCGCCTGCAAAGCGGGGCGCCGGCCTCCAACAACACCCAAACCGCAGACAACAGCTGGCAATACGGCATGATTGTGGCGCGGGTCAAGCTGCCGTATGGGCAGGCGGTGTGGCCGGCATTTTGGATGCTCGGCGAGAACATTAACACGGTCAACTGGCCGACGTGCGGCGAAATCGACATCATGGAGAATTTCGGGACGTACCACAACAATATAAATATCAACAATGGGACGGCGCACGGCCCGCTTCCCAGCGGCGGCTACAACGACTACAGCGCGGGCGGCCAGATCACTTTACCATTCGGCGAGCAGGTCAACACCGACTATCATGTCTATGCCATCGTGTGGTCGCAGAATTCGGTAGCGTTTTATGTGGACGGGCAGAACTATTACACGGCAACGCCGTCCGATCCATCCATCCCGGCCGGCGAGTGGGTCTTCAACAATCCGGAATTCATTCTGCTGAACGTAGCGATCGGCGGACCAACAACATTCTTGGGCACACCCGATCCCAACGCTCCCTTCCCCAATCAGGACATGCTTGTCGATTACGTGCGCGTCTATCAGCAGACGGCGGTCACCTCCACGACCCCTGTCATCACGCCGGGACGGGTGGTGAACGGGGCGTCTTATCTTGGCGATCTCGCGCCCGGCGGACTGGCCACGGTATATGGCACCGCGCTTGCCGACGGCACTCCCAGCATCGACTCCAGCAACGGATTTCCGAAAACCGCGGGGAACGTGACGGTGTCGGTGGATGGGGTGAACGCGCCGCTGATTTACGTCTCACCCACGCAGATCAATTTTCAGATTCCCTGGGGGACTCCGGTGGGGCAGTCGGTCCCCATCGTGGTGACGCGCGACTCCACGCCAAGCGCGCCCGAATACGCGACCATCACCGGTGCGGCCGCCCCCTCGATGTTTCTCAGCGAATACGTCAACGGGTTGGCGTGGGTCACCGGCACGGGATGCGAGCTAACCGAATGCGCAGTCCAGGCGAATGGAGCTTACGAGCTGTGGGCCAATGCGCTCGGACCTTTGGGTACGCAGCAGCAGGATGGCATAGGCGCGGTGTTTAACGGATCTTACACCGCGATTGAAGTTCCCGGGGGACCGGCGAGCTGCCAGCTTACCATCGGCGGACAAACGGCCACGGTACAGTATTGCGGCGCCGCACCCGGAGAGATCATCGGCCAGATCAATTTCATTTACCCGGCGGGCGTGACATCCAATCCCGCCGAAGCGGCGCTCACCATCAACGGCGTCACGGGATATTTCCGCGTACCGGGCCCCTCGGGCCAGTAAAATCTGCAACCGGCGTTTCGCATCTTTCATCCGGGCATGAACGGCCGCAGAGCCGTTTAGGGGGAACCCCGGGGCACATCCCTTCGTACCATCAGAAGTAGCCTCCCATGCCTAAAGCGACCGCTCATTGGGCAGCCGCCGCGCTGCTTGCCGTGATGTTTGTACTCGCCGGAGGCGCCGTGTGGAAGGAATCGGCGACGGTGGATGAATTCGCGCACACCGGCGCCGGCTTGAGCTACTGGCAGCGTTTCGATCTGCGCCTGAACGGCGAACATCCGCCGCTGGGAAAACTGCTGGCCACGCTGCCGCTGGCGATTTTGGGAACGCGCGCCGATTATTCCAGCCCTTCATGGCTCGTCTCCAAAGATTTCTTCTACGCCTACGGTGCGCAGTACCCCTTCGGCGATGCCGTTCTCGGCCGCTGGAACGATTGGCGATCCACCATCATGTGGGCGCGACTTCCCATGCTGGCTCTCATGATCGTGCTCGGGTGGGTGGTTTATGGCTATGCGTCGCGCCTTGGTGGAACAGCGGGCGGCCTGCTCTGCCTGGCGGTTTATGTGACCACGCCCGCGTTTCTGGTGTTCGGTCCGCTGGTAATCACCGATCTTCCGGTCACGCTGTTTTCCCTGGTCGCGCTCTGGCGACTGGGTGAAATTTGGGATGCGCCGTCGCGCCGCAACGCGCGTCTTTTCGGCCTGGCATTCGCGGGCGCGCTGCTGTCGAAATTTACCGGGGTGCTGATTCTGGCCGTGGTGCCGGCGCTGTTTCTTCATACGCGTTTCTGGCCGGGTGCGGGCGAGCCGGCGGACAAGGTCTCGCTCGGGAGGTGGCGCGGCGAGCGCCGGCGCGCCGTGTGGCGGGGGACGATTTGGGCAGCCGGTATCACGTACGCGGTGTATTTCGTCTTCTCCTGGAATCAGCCGCCTAATGCTCTGAGCCTGCTTGGCAACTGGCCCGGAGTGTGGGTTGTCCGCCGCCTCCTCATGCCCGCGTGGCTTTACCTGCGCGGTTTTCTGATGATGGCTGCCACCGGGGCGCGGCCCACTTACCTGCTCGGCCACCACTACTCCCACGGCGTGCCGTTTTATTTCCCGGTAGTATTCGCACTGAAATCGACGCTCGGTTTTCTGGCGCTGCTGGCTATCGCCGCGGGCGCCGCCATCCTCACGCGCAAGCGCGGCGCTCGCGCGATTCCGGAAGCCGTCCGCCCGCACTGGCGCGCACTGAAGAAGGGGTTTTCCGTTTACCTGACGATTTGCCTGCTCTCGCTGCTCGATCTCAGCATCCGCCACTTCATGATGCCGGTCATCCTCATGATCCTGATGCTTGCGCCGCTACCGCGAATGATCGCCGCCTTGCCCGGGCGCCGTCTCTGGCAAACGGCGGTTGGCATCGCGGCGGCGAGCTCGTTTTGGGCGGTGGCGATGGCGTACCCGTATCTCATGCCGTTCGCCAACAGCCTGACGTTCGGTCACCCGCTCTACCAGCTGCTGAACGACTCCAACGTGAGCTGGAACGAAGCCCTGCCCGCGGTGGAACAATTCGCGCGCCGGCATCAACTAAACGAAATCGCCCTCGATTGGGCCTCGCTTTCCGACCCCACCCTGGTCGTGCCGCAGGCTCGCGATTGGGATTGCCAGGCGCCATCGGATCGCGAGGCTGGCCGCTGGGTCGCGGTCGCGGCGGGATCGCTCCGCGAGAACCACAATTGCGCCTACCTGGAGCAATACCCACACGAGGCGCTCGCCGGCGGCTCGTTCTATGCGTTCGACCTGCCCGCGACGATTCCCGAGCCCGGCGCCCCCGGCGGGCCGCCGCTCCCGTCGCAGCGCAGAATGCAGTGGGGGATGCCCATCGATATCCGCACGTTCGCGGTTAAAGTCGAGCGTCATCCCGAACACTTCGAGAGCGACATGCGCGAGATGGGGCAAAAGATGGTCGAAATGTCGAAGCAGAAACGCTAGGCGCGGCGTTTTATAATGACCCACTATGACACGTGCGTGGCTTGTGCTGTGCCTGGCGCTGCCGGTGGGGGCGCAACAGAAAATCGACTGGGCCGGCCAGAAAGCCGAAATCCTCAAGCATTATCGCGATCTCATTCAAATCGATACCCGGGCGGGCAATGAGACCAAAGCCGTAGACTATATCCGCCGCGTGCTCGAAGCCGACGGCATTCCCACAAAGACCTTCGCCAAAGATCCGGCGCGCGCGAACCTGGTGGCGAGGATTGCCGGCAACGGCGCCACGCGGCCGCTGTTGATTCTGGCGCACACCGACGTGGTCGGCGTGCAAACCGGGAAATGGCCAGTCGATCCATTTAGCGCCATCCTGAAGGACGGTTATGTCTGGGGCCGCGGATCGGTGGACGACAAGCCCGTGCTCACCGCCAATCTCATCACGATGCTGCTGCTCAGACGCAACCACGTACCGCTCGACCGCGACGTGATTTTCCTGGCGGAATCGGGCGAAGAGGCCGATACCGCGGGCGTGGGCATCAATTTCATGGTGGGCGAGCACTACCACGAGATCGACGCCGAGTATTCGCTCACCGAGGGCGGCGGGGCGGAAATCGAAGACGGGAAGGTGACCACAATGGCGATCGGGACCGCGGAAAAAATCCCGGCGCGCGTGCGCCTGGTGGCCACGGGGACCTCCGGCCATGGATCGGTGCCGCGGCTGGACAACGCGCTGATTCATCTGGGCGCGGCGGTGGAGAAGGTCGGCCGCTGGCAGACGCCGATGCGCCTGAACGACACCACGCGTACGTATTTCGAGAAACTCGCCACCATCAGCACGCCGGAGAAGGCCGCGCGCTATAACGCGCTGCTCAATCCACGGACCGCGGACGAAGCGCAGCGCTATCTGCGCGAGCACGAGCCGCTGGCGTACTCCATGCTGCGGACTTCGGTGGTGCCGACGATGCTCAAAGCCGGCGTCGGGGCAAACGTCATCCCGTCGGAAGCGGAAGCGACGCTCGACATTCGCGCGCTTCCCGATGAGAATGTCCCGAACTTCTATGCCGAGATGGCGAAAGTGATTGACGATCCCGCGGTAAAAATTGAGCCGCTGCCAGCGACGCGCCCGCCTTCGCCGGCCTCGCGCCTCGATACCGGGATGTACCGCGTGCTCGAACAGGTGAGCAAGCGGGTTTACCCGGGTGTCACCGTCATGCCCGAAATGTCGACGGGCGCAAGCGATAAAGCGCAACTCCGCGCCAGGGGCCAGCAGTCGTACGGCATCGGCCCGGCGAGCACGCACGACGACCGCATCAATTTCGGCGCGCACAGCGATGTGGAGCGGCTGGCCGAGGCGTCGCTTTACCCGTTTGTCGAATTTGTGTGGGACGCAGTGACGGGAATCGCGGCGAAGGCGCCGGACAAGGCGCTCGAGAAGTAACCGGCGCACCGGCCTGGCAGGGATAGGCCGGCACCCCTCAATCTTCTCAAACCCGGGCCCGATGTACCATAAGGTAAGCCTTTTTCTCCATGCAGCGCGATTACATCAAGTGGTATAGCCCATCTCTGCACCGCGATATGGAGTTACTGGCCTTCGGCCACGCCGGCTTCCCGATCGTGGTCTTTCCCACCTCCGGCGGACGCTTTTTCGAATACGAAGACCGCGGGATGGTGGCCGCTCTCGCCCCCAAGATAGACCGCGGCGAACTCCAGGTCATCTGCATCGATTCCGTCGACCAGGAATCCTGGTACAACAGGTCCGTCTCCCCGGCCGATCGCCTCCATCGCCAGAATGGCTTCGACGCCTATCTCTCGCTCGAACTGGCGCCCTTCGTCCGCCAGCGGACCACCTGGGACCAGATGGGCACTACCGGGTGCAGCTTCGGCGGCTACCACGCCGTCAATTTCGCCCTCCGCCATCCCGATATCGTCACCTACGCGGTCTCCATGTCCGGAGCTTTCAACATCCCTTCGCGATTCCTGGATGGCTTTTACAATGAGGACGCCTATCTCCACTCTCCGCTGGACTATCTCCCGCGGCTCGACGATCCCTGGTTCCTGGCCCGCATCCGAAGCAGCTATTATGTACTGGTAGTCGGCAACGAAGACCCGCTGTTCGATCAGAACGTGAAACTGGCTCACGAATTCGGCGTCAAAGAGATCCCCCACGTTCTCGACGTCTGGCAAGGGTTCGGGCACGACTGGCCCTGGTGGCACCAGATGGCCCACAAGTTTTTCGTCGCATGAGGTAGAAGATGGCGCGCATCGGCATTGTGTACGGCATGGAAGAATCGTTCCCTCCCGCGCTCGTGGACCGCATCAACTCCATGAGCGTGGCCAACGTTCGCGCCGAGCATCTCAAAGTCGGGGGTGTCCGGATGGCCGAGCCTGGCGGCTATGACGTCATCATCGACCGCATCTCCCACGACATCCCCTTCTATCGCTCCTATCTGAAGAATGCCGTTCTCTCCGGCGCCCAGGTAATCAACAATCCCTTCTGGTGGAGCGCCGACGATAAGTTCTTTAACTATGCCCTAGCCGTAAAGCTGGGTGTCGCTGTTCCACCCACCGTCCTGCTACCGCACAAATCCCACCCGCCCGGCACTACTTACCTCTCCATGCGCAATCTCGAGTACCCGCTCGATTGGGACGGCATTTTCCGCTACGTCGGATTCCCCGCGTTCCTCAAACCGCACGATGGCGGGGGCTGGAAAAACGTCACCAAAGTCCATTCCCCCGAGCAATTCTTCGCCGCCTACGACGACAGCAGCGATCTATGCATGACCCTCCAGTCCGGCGTCAACTTCCAGGAGTATTTCCGCTGCTACGTCATCGGCCGCGAGCACGTCCACATCATGCGCTACGACCCGGGCGCGCCCCATCACCTTCGCTACGTTCCCGGCAATCCATCCCCTTCTCCCGAATTGCTCGAGCGCATGACCGGCGACGCGCTCAAGCTGTGCCGGGCACTCGGTTACGATCTCAACACCGTCGAGTTCGCCGTCGAAGACGGCGTCCCTTACGCTATCGATTTCATGAATCCCGCGCCCGATGCCGGCCTGGAATCCGTCGGCCCTGAAAATTTCGAGTGGGTGGTCCGCCACGTGGCCGAAATGGCTATCGCCCGCGCGCTCGCTCCGCCCGAAACTCCCGAATTGCGCTGGGCGTGGTTTCTTACGGGAGAGTCGAAATGAGCGCGCCCAAGCGTCCCAGCCTCACCATCGGAATCGAGGAAGAATACCAGACCGTCGATCCCGAAACGCGCGACCTCAAATCGCACATCAGCGCCGAAATCATCCAGAAGGGCCGCACGCTGCTCGAAGAGCGCGTCAAGCCCGAAATGCACCAATCGGTGATTGAAATCGGCACCGGAGTCTGCAACACCATCCAGGAAGCCCGCGCTGAAATTCGCGATATCCGCCGCCAGATTGTGGACCTCGCGCGCGCCAACGGCCTGCGCCTTTCCGCCGGCGGCACCCATCCCTTCGCGCATTGGGCCCAGCAGGAAATCTATCCCGACGACCGCTACCGCGTCATCGTCGAAGACATGAAGATGGTGGCCCGCACCAACCTCATCTTCGGCCTGCACGTCCACATCGGCGTCGAGGACCGCGATACCGCCATCCACCTCATGAATGGCGCGCGGTACTTCCTGCCGCACATCCTGGCGCTCTCCACCAATTCGCCTTTCTGGCTGGGCATGGAAACCGGCCTGAAATCGTACCGCTGCAAAGTCTTCGACAAGTTCCCGCGCACCAACATTCCCGATCTTTATTCCAGCTGGTCCGAGTTCGAAAGCTTCGTCGACCTGTTGATTCGCACCAAGTGCATCGACAACGCCAAAAAAATATGGTGGGATATTCGCCCCCACCCGCATTACCCTACTCTCGAATTCCGCATCTGCGACATGCCCATGCGCCTGGATGAAACCATCGCCATCGCCGCGCTCTGCCAGGCGGTCATCGCCAAGCTTTACAAGCTCCATGAGCGGAACCTCACCTTCCGCCATTATTCCCGCGCGCTGATCATGGAGAACAAGTGGCGCGCCGCGCGCTATGGCCTGGACGGCCAGCTCATCGATTTCGGCAAGCAGCAGGAAGTCCCCGTCCGCCAACTGATCGGCGAGATTATCGATTTCGTCGGCGACGTCACCGCGGAACTTGGCAGCGAGCGCGAAATCGCCTATATCGAGCGAATCGTCGCGGAAGGCAGCGGCGCCGATCGCCAGCTTCGCGTCTTCCACGAAACCAACGACCTGAAGCAGGTAGTCGACTACATGATCTCCGAAACCGAGCAGGGCCTCTTCGCCGAGGCCGCCCGATGAGCGCCCGCGAACAACTCCTCGCCATCCCGTTCGATCGCGAACTCGCGCCGGGCGCCCGCAATGCCGTGGTCCACTGCCTCAGAATCCGTCCCGAAGAAAAAGTCACCCTGATTACCGACCTCGCCTGCCGCGAAATCGCCGCCGCCCTGGCGCACGAACTGGAAAGCCACCGCCTGGTCTTCAACGCCTTCATCCTCGAAGAACTCGCCCCGCGGCCGCTCATCGACATGCCCCGCGCCGTGCTCGACGACATGGAATCCAGCCAGGTGAGCATCTTTGCGGTCCGCGCCCAACCGAACGAACTCCGCACGCGCATGCAGATGACCGACGTGGTCAATCGCCGCCAGATGCGCCACGCCCACATGGTGAACATCGACCGGCGCATCATGCTCGAAGGCATGCGGGCGGATTTTGACGAGGTCGATCGCATCTCCACGCAAGTCTGGCACATGGCCAGCGCCGCCCGCGAAATCCGCGCCACTAATCCCGCCGGCACCCGCATCGTGGCGCAATTTTCTCCGAATCTGAAGTGGCTCAAGACCAGCGGCATCATCAGCCCGCACAAGTGGGGCAATCTTCCCGGCGGCGAAACCTTCACCACCCCCGAGCGCGTGGATGGCACTTTCGTGATCGATGGCGTGGTGGGCGATTACCTCTGCGAAAAGTACGGCGATCTCGGCGCCACACCGCTCACCATCCGCGTGGAAGACAGCCGCCTGCGCGAAGCCCATTGCGACAACCAGACGCTGCAGCAGGAATTTTGGAATTACTGCCACACCGACGAGTTCAGCGACCGCGTGGGGGAATTCGCCATCGGCACCAACATCGGCGTCCGCGACGTGATCGGCAACATCCTCCAGGACGAGAAAATTCCCGGTATCCACATCGCGTTCGGCAACCCCTACGGCGCGCACACGGGCGCCGACTGGTATTCCGCGACGCACATCGATGTCGTGGGCCGGCAGTTCGATATCTGGATCGACGGCACTCAAATCATGCAGGGCGGAGCGTTCCTCTTTGATACCCTCGCTGCGGCAGTCGTTTAATCGAAAGTGGACACCCGCGGGCTACCGCCGCTTTCTCGAGTTGATCGAGCAGCGCAGCGGAGTCGCGGCACAATTCCGCCACAGCGAAACTCCCTGCTTCCTGCCCGTCCCGCTATTCAAGAAAATGGCTCGCGCCGGCCGTGAAATGGTCGAGCAACTCCTCGCCGATGAGCAGTACCGCCGCGACTCCGATGCCGCCATCCCCGAGCGATATCGGGTTCCCCACGAAGCACCCGTGCCGCTGTTCGTGCAGGCCGATTTCGGCCTCGACGCCAATCTCGCGCCAAAGCTTGTCGAAATCCAGGGGTTCCCTTCGCTCTACTCCTATCAGCCCGTAATGGCCGAATGCTATCGCGAGGCTTACGGTCTCGATCCCGCCCTTTCGGCGCTGCCGAGCGGTCTGACCTCCGACTCGTATCACGCGCTCCTCCGCCGGGCCATCGTGGGCGATCGCGATCCTGAAAACGTCATCCTTCTCGAAATCGATCCCGACCACCAGAAAACCCGCTGCGATTTCCTGGTAACCGAGCGCCTTTTCGGCGTCCGCGCCGTGGATATCCGCGCCCTCCGCAAAGAGGGCAATCGCCTCTGGTACCTTCGCGACGGACGCCCCACGCCCGTCGAGCGGATTTACAATCGCGCCATCGCCGACGAACTGGAACGCCGGGCCATCGCGCTCCCTTTCGATTGGCGCGACGATCTTGCCGTGGAGTGGGCCGGCCATCCCAACTGGTTTTTCCGTCTCAGCAAATTTTCGCTGCCCTACCTCCGCCATCCCGCCGTCCCGCGCTCGCAATTCCTCGATCGCGCCGGCCGCGTGGAAGATCCCGGGCGCTACGTCCTCAAGCCGCTCTATTCCTTCGCCGGACTCGGCGTCATCGTAGGCCCCGCCGAAGCCGATCTCGCCGCTATACCGGCGGAAAAGCGCAGCCAGTACCTCGTTCAGGAGCGCGTCGATTTCGTTCCGGTGATTGACACGCCCGAAGGTAAAGCCAAAATGGAAGTCCGCATCATGTACCTCCGCCTCGGCTCCGAAATGCGCGCTGTCAATACCATCATCCGCATGGGACGCGGCGCCCAGATGGGCGTCGATTATAACAAGAACTTCGACTGGGTCGGAGCTTCCGCGGGGTTCATCGCATGACCATTCTCTGCATCTCGAGCTACGAAAAAGGCCACGACTTCCTCCGCGAGTGCAAGCGCCAGGGATGGACCGTGATTCTCGTCACCGCCGAGAGCATTCGCGACAAATCCCGCTGGCCCACGGAAGCCATCGACGAAATCTTCTACCTCCCCGATGACGGCCAGCGCTGGAACCCGCTCCACATGCGCAACGCGGTGAGCTATCTTGCGCGCACTCGCGTCTTCGACCGCATCGTCGCCCTCGACGATTTCGATATCGAACTCGCCGCCCAGATTCGAGAGCACCTCCGCATTCCCGGCATGGGCGACACCACCGCCCGCTACTTCCGCGACAAGCTCGCCATGCGCCTGCGCGCCGCCGAAATGGGGCTCAACGTCCCCGATTTCATCCACGTCCTGAACCACCCGCGGCTCGCCGAATTCCTGGATCGCGTGCCGCCGCCGTGGGTGCTCAAGCCGCGCTCCTCCGCCGGCGCCATCGGCATCAAGAAACTGCATTCGAAGGATGAATTCTGGCGGATCGTCGAGACGCTCGGCGACGAGCAATCGAATTATCTGCTCGAGCGCTTCGTGCCCGGCGACATCTTCCACGTCGATACCATCATGTCCGAGCGCGAAATCGTCTTCGCCATCGCCAGCGGATACGGCACGCCACCGCTCGAGGTCGCCCATGGCGGAGGCATTTTCACCACCCGCATCCTCGAGCGCAATTCCGACACCGCACATCGCCTGCTTGAAGAGAACCAGCACGTTCTCGCGGCTCTCGGTCTCCTTCGCGGCGTCTCCCACACGGAATACATCATCGGCCGAGAGGACGGCCGCGTCTATTTCCTGGAAACGTCCGCCCGCGTTGGCGGCGCCCACATCGCCGACCTCGTCGATGCCGCCACGGGCATCAACCTTTGGGCCGAGTGGGCGAAAGTCGAAATGGCCGGCGGCAAGGCGCCATACTCTCCGCCGGTCCCGCGATCCGATTATGCCGGCCTCATTGTCTCGCTTGCCCGCCAGCAACACCCTGACACTTCGCAATTCTCCGACCCGGAAATCGTCTGGCGAATGGCGAAGGAGCACCATATCGGCCTGATCGCCCGCTCTCACGATTCCGCCCGCGTCCGCCAACTCCTCGACGACTACGCGGCCCGCATCGCCAGGGACTTCCACGCTTCCGCCCCGCCGCAAGACAAGCCAGGACATTAGCCCGAGATGCCCGTCTTTCGCCCCATCTCGCTGACGTTTGTCCTGGCGGCGGTTGCCGCCGCCCAGCAGCACATCTCGTTTGCCACTGAGGACGGCGGGAAGATCTGCGCCGATCTGTACGGCCAGGGCGCGCGGGCCGTGGTGCTCGCCCACGGCGGCCGATTCGACAAAGAAAGCTGGCGAATCCAGGCGGGATCCCTGGTTTCGGCGGGATTTCGCGTTCTGGCCATCGACTTCCGCGGATTCGGCTGTTCCACCGGTCCCGGTCAGACCGACTTCGACAATGCGCCTTTCGAAAACGACGTGCTGGCGGCGGTTCGCTACTTGAAGGCCCGCGGCGCCAAGACAGTGTCGGTGGTGGGAGGGAGTTTCGGCGGCGGCGCTGCCGGAGATGCCTCCATCAAGTCCGCGCCGGGCGAGATCGACCGCGTGGTGTTTCTGGGCGCGGCGCCGAATCTGCCGGCGGACGGGCTAAAATCGCGATCCTTATTTATGGTGGCGCGCCAAGATTCGAACGGCGCCGGCCCGCGGCTTCCCGGCATCCGAGCGCAGTATGAAAAAGCTCCCCAACCGAAGGAACTGATCGTCCTGGAGGGCTCCGCGCACGCCCAGTTTCTTTTCCAGACGGACCAAGGTGCTCGCGTCATGCGCGAGATCTTGCGATTTCTGTCCATGCCATGAAATCCAAGCTCGCGTTGGATGGAAAGCCCGTCAAAGTCGCAACTGGCGACGCCGAAAGATACAAAAATGGCGACCAACGGAATTTTGCAACTGATTAGAATGAAACATGGCCGCAATTGACGCGGGCGCTCTTCTAGCTACTATGTCGACGAACTCCCCTATGCTCTCACTGGACCGGCCGGGCAACATTGTGGAACTGCAGGCACAAATCGAGCAGAGCCGTACTGCGCTGCTGGGGGCCATCGGGAACCCTGCGGACATCACCGTTCTGCGATCCTGGGGTAATTGGGGTGACACTCTGATTTCCGCCGGATTGCGCGCCCTGCTTCGCGATCTTTCGTACCGCGAATACGACATCCGGCTCGTGGACAGCGCCCCTTCCGGCGATCTGGCGATCATAACGGGTGGAGGGTCGTGGTGCAAAGCTTTTCACGCCATGCCGTCGTTTCTTCCGCTGGCCGAAGCCCGCTTCCGCCGCGTGATCGTATTTCCCTCGACTTACGATCTGGAAGAACCGAGCGTGCGGGAGGCGCTCTCACAAACCCGCGCCATCGTGTTCGCCCGCGAGCGCCGGTCCTATGAACAAATCGGTGCGCTGTGCGACTCCAGGCTGGGCCACGATACCGCGTTCTTCTTCGACTTCAGTCCTTACCAGTCCGGTGCGGCCTCGGGGATCCTGCATGCCTTCCGCGAGGATGCCGAAACGATCGGCGCGTCAGTGCCTGATGACAACCGCGACATTTCGCAAGACTGTTCTTCCCTGGATGACTGGCTGTGGACCATCAGCCGCCACGCCCTGGTCCGCACCGACCGGGCCCACGTCATGATTGCCGCTGCCATGCTGGGCAAACCAATCGAATATCGCCCGTCGTCCTATCACAAGGTGTCCGCCCTGATCGACTATTGCATACCGAAAGGATTGATTTCCCCTCTCGCGGCCGGCAACGACTGGACTCGCGCTCCCGGCATCGAGCCGCCCGGGTCCGAGATTGTCCGTGACGTGCCGAATCCCGCCGACGTGGACGCCCTCGATGCCGAATGCAAGCGCCTCGCGTATGAATTGCAGGAGATGCGCAACGAGTTGGGCGCGCTGCGGTCCTCCTGGTCCTGGCGTTTCACTCTCCCGCTTCGCGCCGTGGCTTCCGCGACGATCGCGATTAAAGCGGCCCTCGGCTCCTGCCTTCACCCGAATCGGAAAAACGACTAGCCATGTTAAACACTGTCGCTCCATTTTTCATTGTCGACGACCTCGAAGCCACCATCGCCTTCTACCAATCCAAGTTGGGGTTCGAAGTGCGCTATCAGGGTGGCGGCGGGAACGGCGCCGGCGATTTTTGGGCATTCATGGGCCGCGACCGGATCATGCTCATCTTCAAGGCCATCGCGCCCGACATCCATCCACAGCCAAATCATGCGCGGCACGAATGGGCTCGCTGGGACGCTTATATCAACGCCGACGACCCCGACTCCCTTTACGCAGAGTTCGTCAGCAGGGAAATCCCGATGCACCGCGAACTAGCCAATACCTCCGATGGACTCCGCGCCTTCGAGATCGCCGATAATAGCGGATACGTGCTGTGTTTTGGCTGCCCTGTTAGCAAGTAGCCCCACATCTTCCGTGGTACTAACATGGAGTGTTTATGAACACGCATCTCTCCTGGTACGGCGCGGCATCCACCCAGCCATCTCCCGTCAATCGCATGATGGCAGCCTTCACCAGCAGCTTCCGCGATGGCATCGATATCAACCTGGGCGTCGGTTTCGTCAACGAACAAACCATCCCCGTCGCCGCCATCGAGCGCGCCCTACAGGCGGTTGCCGCCGACCAGGTCACCTATCGCCAGGCTTTCAATTACGGCAGTTCCACCGGCACGGCGAACCTCATCGCCGCCATTCGGCGTTTCCTCCTACGCTCCCGCCTCGGCCAGATCGATGCGGCCACCCTCGACCGCAATCGTGTGATCATCGGCCCGTGCGGTGCTACCAGCCTCCTCGATGGGCTCGCCGCCGTCCTGAAGCAGGGCATCGTCGTCACCTCCGACCCGATGTACTACATTTATTCCGATGCCCTCGAGCGCAATGGCTTCGAGGTCCTCGCCGTGCCTGAAGACAGCGAGGGCATCAGCCTCGAAGCGCTCGATCGGAAGCTACGCGAACTCGGCGACCGCGCCGACGAAATCTCCTTCTTCTACATCGTTACGGTTAATAATCCTTCCTGCACCATCCTGTCCAACGCCCGCCGCCGGGCGCTATACGACGTGGCCGCGCGGCTCTCCCGCCAGCAGGGCCGTCAAGTTCCCATCTTCTTCGACCTCGCCTACGAGTGGCTCCTCCACGACCCCGCCATCGAGCCACTCACGTCGGTCCTTCCGCAGGACGAACTCGGCATCGCCTACGAAATCGGCACACTTTCGAAGGTCATCGCGCCCGCTCTCCGCGTCGGCTACCTGCTTGGTCCGGACGGCCCCGTCGTCCACGCCATGATTCAGAAAACCAGCGACACCGGATTCAGCGCTCCGCCGTTCGTCCAGGAAATGGCGGCGTGGCTGCTCGATAACGGCATCGAAGAGCAGCTTCGCGCGGTCAAGGCCGGCTATCGGGAAAAGGCCCTCGCCGTCCGCGCGGCGATCGACCAGAACCTCGGAGCGTTCCTCGAGGACTGCCGCGGAGGCAGCGCCGGTTTCTACTTCTACCTCACCATGCGCGACATCGAAACCCGTCCCGGCTCGACGTTTTTCCATCTTCTCGCCGAAGCACCCGGCGGACTCCCGCGAATTATCTATATACCAGGCGAATATTGCGTCCATCCGCGGGGCGATCTTGCCGCCGCGGGCCGCCGTCAATTGCGCCTCTCCTATGGTTTCGAACAGACGCCGGCCATCCTCCGCGCGCTCGGCCTCATGCGCGAGGCCATTCCGCGCCGATCTGGTACGCTAGCTTGAATATGAAGCTGCTCCCCCGCCTCGCGCTCTTCGGCGTGGCCCTATCGCTCCTTGCTACTGAACCCAACGACGCCACCAGGCGCTGGTGGATGCACGTGCTGGCGCTCGCCAACGATGGCATGGAAGGCCGCGACACCGGCAGCACCGGATACCTCAAGGCGGAGCGTTACGTCACGGCCGAGTTCGAAAAGGCCGGACTACAACCAGCCGGCGAAAAGGGATACACCCAGGCGGTCCCGCTGCACGAGGTCCGCTTTGAGCCCGCCGAGTCCCCGGTCGAACTCGTCCGCCCCGACGGCCGGACGCCGCTCCACTGGCTCACGCAAATCAGCGTCGCCGCGCGTCTAGGACTGCCGGAAACACTCGACGCCGATCTGGTTTTCCTGGGCGACGCCCCCGCGGCGGGCGCACCGGCGATCGATCCCGCCGGCAAAATCGTAGTCCAACTGCCCGGCCACCGCTCCACGACCCCGATTCCTGGAATCGCCGGCATCATCGCTATCGACACAACTACTGGTCCCGAGCCGCCCCATTGGCCCGTTCCCTATTCCGTCTCAATGGCGCTGGCGGAAGCCCCCCAGCGCGCGACATCCGCGCCACCCACATTCCGCTTCAATCCCGCCGATGCCGAGGAGCTCTTCCGCGGCTCCGGTCACACTTTCCAGGAGATGCAGCAGCTCGCCGCCGATCGCAAACCGCTTCCGGCGTTCGCCATTCGCGCGAAACTCCACGCCACTTTGCGATTCCGCACGCGCGACCTGAGCTCCGACAACGTCATTGCCAGGCTTCCGGGTTCCGACCCGGCCCTTGCCGGCGAATACGTCGTCGTGTCGGCTCATCTCGATGGCTATGGCTTTGGCGAACCTCGCAACGGCGATCGCATCTACAATGGCGCCTTCGATGACGCCGCCTACGTCGCGACGCTGATCGATTTTGCGCAGAAGCTTCACGAGTCCGGCACGAAACTCCGGCGCTCAGTACTCTTCCTGGTGGTTACCGGCGAAGAAAAAGGCCTGCTCGGTTCGAAGTATTTCGCGCTTCACTCTACCATCGCCAAAGACAAGCTGGTGGCCGATATCAATCTCGACCAACTCCGCCCGATCTTCCCTCTCAAGATCCTCACCTGCCTCGCGCTCGACGAATCGACCCTCGGCCTCAGCGTCCGCCGCGTCGCCGACGCCATGGACATACGCATCCAACCCGATCCCGAACCCGAGCGCCGCCTCCTGCAACGTTCGGACCATTACAGCTTTATGCAGATCGCCGTCCCCGCCGTGGGATTCATCTTCGGCTATGCGCCCGGCTCGCCCGAAGAAGCCGTCTATCGCCGCTGGTACGCCGAGCGCTACCATAGCCCGGCCGACGATATCGATCAGCCTTGGGATCCCCCCGCCGCCGCCAAATTCAACGACTTTTTCGCCAGGCTCGTCGCAGACGTCGCCAACGCCGAGACCCGCCCCAGGTGGAAACCCGGCAGCCGCTTCGCGAACATGGACGTACGCTAACGCAGCGGTTGTTATTTCACTTTCGTGAACAGCTTGCCCAGCACCTTCACCGCGTGAGCGATTTCTTTCTCGGTCACGGTGTAGGGCGGAAGGAATCGCAGAACCGTGTCGTGCGTGCAGTTGATGAGCAGGCCTTCGTTCATCGCGTCGGTCACCAGTTGTTTGCCGGGAATGGCCAACTCCATCCCCAGCATCAGGCCGAATCCACGGACTTCTTTGACGAACGCGTGCTTGCGCGCGAGTTCGTTCAGTTCGACGTGGAAAAAGCTGCCGAGCTTCTGAATCTGCGGCAGCAAGGCGTCGAGAATATTCAGGAATTCGAGCGCCACGCGGCACGCCAGCGGACCGCCTCCGAAGGTGGTACCGTGCATGCCGGATTGAATCGCCGCGGCAGCCTTCTCGTTGGCCAGAATAAACCCGAGTGGCAACCCGCACGCCACCGGCTTGGCGGCCACCACTACATCCGGTAAAACAACCGGCGCCGAGCGCTGGTAGGCGAAATACGTTCCCGGTCTACCCACGCCGCACTGCGTTTCATCGGCGATCAGGAGCGCATTGTGCCGGTCGGCCAGTTCGCGGGCCTTGGCGGCGAACTCGTGCGTGAGCGGATAGATACCACCCTCGCCTTGAATCAGCTCCACGATCATCGCCGTGGTGTGCGCGGAAAACGCCGCTTCCAGCGCCGCGATGTCGTTGGCCGGCACGAAACGCACGCCAGGGACGAGCGGCTCGAAATCCTGCCGGTATTTCGCCTGACCCGTCACCGACAATGCTCCCAGCGTCCGGCCGTGAAAGGAATTATTCAGCGAGACGATCTCGCACTTGGCGGGGTCGATGGCGCGGCCGTGGGCTTTCGCCATTTTCAGCGCGCCTTCCACCGCCTCCGTTCCCGTATTGCAGAAAAACGTGCGTGCCAATCCGCTCATCTCCACAAGCCGCTTTGCCAGCGGTCCCTGGTAGGGGTGATAGTAAAGGTTGGAGGAGTGGATCATGAGCGCCGCCTGCTCCCGCACAATTTTGACGATGCGCGGATGGCCATGCCCCAGGGCATTCACTCCGATCCCGGTGATGAAGTCCAGATAGCGGCGGTTTTCCGTGTCGTAAACGTAGTTTCCTTTTCCTTTTGTGAGCACCAGCGGATAACGCGCGTAGTTCTGCAGCAGGTATTCACGCTCGAGATCCATGATGGACTGGGGAGGTGTTTCCGCACTAGGATTGTCGACAACGGAAGGCGGCGTGCTTATCATTTATTCATAATAGCGGTAGCGAGCAGAGTGATGCGAATTCGAGCTCTCTTACCGGTGGTGCTGGCCGTGGCCGCCTCAGGGCAGGAGCGGCCGCAAAAACCCTGCGGCTTCGAAGGGTTCAGCGCCGAAGGAAAATTAGCCGAGGTGATCCGCCCGACGACAGGCTATTGGGGATGCGAATCCCCCAAAAGTTGTATGCCCACGAAACTGGCCGCGGGCGACGTCGTGATGCCCTACCATACCGACGGCGATTGGACCTGCTCCTATATCCAGCAGCGCAGCGGCGCCGGCCCGGGTTGGGTGAAAGCGGTGGATCTCCGGGAAGTGCACGCCGATCTCGCGCCGCCGCTGGTTTCCTGGTTCGGCACATGGACGAATGGGCTTGGACGCATCCGTATCGCGCCGTCGGAGGCTGCCGGCAGACTGCACCTCACCGCCGAGAACGAATGGCACGGCGTTGGCGATGTGGTTCACACCGGGGACTTCGAAGGCGATGCATCGCCTTCGGGCAATCGCCTGCACTTCGTCGAATCGGGGCCGGATTCCTGTACCGTTGATTTCACGCTGATCGGCCGCTATCTCGTCGTGAGCGATAACCAGCTTTGCGGCGGCATGAATGTGCGCTTTTGGGGCGTTTGGAGACGGGGTGAGAAGTAGCGCTCAGCGCCCTCCGCGGCCCCCGGGGCCGCGCGGCAGCCCGCCATCCGGCCGCGAAATTTCCTGCAATTTCTTCCACTGGTCCGCGGTCAGCACACGGCGGATCGCGAACAGGAACCGCGCATTGGCTTTCTCCAGTTCGGCGCGCGCCTGCGCGACTTTATCTATCTGCGCGAGAGTCTTGGCCTCGTCGGGCGAATCGGCCGACATCAGAGGCTCCAGGGTGATCTCCTCTTTGCGCACCGCCGCATCGAGATCCACCAGCGTCAGGCGATGTTGTTGAAACACGTCTTCGATTTTTTTCTCCTGGTCGCTGTTGATTCCCAGTTTCTGCGCCATCTCCGGGTTTCGCCACCATGTGCCAGGGGGTAACGATCGTTCCATGGGAGGCCGATTCGGACGCGGCGGAGGAGGCGTTTCACGGTCACCTGGAATGCCGGGGCCGCCCATGGGCGGGCCGCCCGGGCCCCGGCCCTGCGGGGGTTGAGCCATCGCTGTGGCGGCGCACACGAATAGCAGGATTGCCGATTTGCGGATTGGGAGTTTCATGACTATTGCGCTTTCTGATGCTGTTTGGCCGAACTGGAATTCCAGGTGGCCAGCGTGACCAGCGGCTGCATCGTCTCGGGAACGGCTTGCGAGATTTCGGAATCCACGCTTTCGAGCAATTGCGCATCCGCCTGCGCGGCGCGAACCGCCTGCTCGCGCAGCGCCTGCTCGTGGGTCCTTACCCTCCACGAGATGGGCATGGCCAAGAGAGCAGCCAGCGCCGTGGCGGTCAGCACCACGCGCGGCCAGGTGAACCAGGAAGCGAATGGCGCCGGAATCCGCCATTCAGGCGCCGGCGCCAGGTTAGCCGGATCGCGCATGGCCGTACGGAATTGCGAGATTGTGCTCTCGATTTGCGCCAGTTCCCCGCGGCAGGCGGCGCACTCTTCGACGTGCTCTTCGAGTTGCGCTGTGCGCTCGCCTATCACCCACTGAGAGATTTGTTCCGCCGAAAGATGCTCGATCATTTCGCCATCCGTTCCCGTATCGCTTGCACCGCGCGGAAGAGGTGGATCTTCACGGTTCCTTCCTTTAACCCGGTGGCCGCGGCAATTTCCAGCAAATCCATATCCTCAACGAAGCGTAACAGGAAGACCGTCCTTTGTCTCTCCGAAAGATTACTGGTCGCTTTCCAAACTGCTTCCACCCGTTCCCTGATCAATGCCGAATCCTCGGGCGATGCGCCGCGATCCCGAATCCAGGCCGCCGCGGAGGTTGCATCGACGGCGGTCTGCCGCGCCCGTTTCCAGAATTGCCAGCGACGGTCGCGCGCGCGATCGCGCACCAGGTTAACCGCGATCTGCATCAGCCACGTGGCCACGCTGGCCTCGCCGCGAAAACTATCGCGGGAGCGGTAGGCTCTCCAGAAACAGTCCTGGGCCAGGCTTTCGGCGGCATGCCGGTCGCGCAGCGATGCCAGCGCGAATCGAAACACCTTCGGCCAGTAGAGACGCACTACGGACTCGAAGTCGTCCAGCTCACGCGAACGTTCTACCGCGGGGGCCATCCAGTCAACCGCCGAACTCGGCTCCATGTTCGAATGTATAGACGATTACCGCGAGGCAAAGGTTTACACACCGAGGATCGGATGAGGTGGTTCTAGCACTGCTAGCTGGGTGAGTTTCGACAAAGGCACCGCTTAGTTTGGGGCGGTGCCTTTAAATTTTGCGCGTCACTCTGGGCTCGCCCAACTGGCAAGAACTGGGCAGGACGCCATACTAACGAGGCTCCGGATCGATCTCATAAGTCTGAGAGCCCAGATTCAATACAACCGGCTCGTCCAGCGCCAGGTATTGTGCCATCGCGCCGCCATGCGCGGCAGCGAGGTCGAAAAACTCCTTACTGAACTGCACCACGTGGATGGTATGGGCAGACTGTTTCGCCGTGACGGTGGAATCCTGCCATACGCGCCCCTGCCGGAAGAAGACCTTCTGGCCGATCTGCTGTATTTTCGCCTGGTCTGCCGGACGGCCCGGCGGGGGCGGCGGAGCAACTGCCGCCACGCTGGCGTTCTGGAGTCTGGCCTTTAACTGGCGCTGCTCCACCGCGGATTGCCCGGTGACCATTACCATTTGCGTGCTGAGGGCGTCGGTGGCGGACAGGTTGTTAGCCGCCCGCGACGTGAGCCTGACGTTATCCTCCGTGAGGAACGAGGTGTATGGCGTCAGAATGCCGTATTTCTGCGATAATCCCACCAGTTCGTCGATGAGTTCCTTATTGCGGCCATGCAGGTCCAGATCGTCGATGATTTCGCCGATCCGCCGCGTGGCCCAGAGGCGCGCGACGAAGGCATTGGTCTCGTCCGGCGAACGCGTTTCGAAGCTCGGGTTATAGGTGAACTGTGCATTTTTTCCGCCCTCGTCGCCGGTCAGCGTTATCTTCGCCGCGCCTCCCTTGCGATAGCGGCCCACCAGCATCAGTTGATCGCCGCGAAAGAGATCCGGCATCTGCCGGGGATAAACTCGCGCCACCGATCCTCCGTCGAGTTGGATATCTACCGCGACTGCGGTCATCATCGGCGCCGCGATCTTGCCGTAGAACGCCGACACCGGCGCTTCGATGTTCTCGTTGGGCTTGACGTAGATCGAAGTGCCACGGAGTTCGCGCGCGACGCGGTCGAGCAGGCGGGCGTTCACGTCGAATCCCACGCCGAAGGCGAACAGCCGTGCATTTACCCGGTTCTCGCGTTCGGCATTTTCGGTAATTTTCATCTCGTTTCGCTCGCCGACCGTGGGCTCGCCATCGGTCATGAAGAGCACGTAATTCGGCCGCGAGGAATCGGTCAGCATGCGCAGTCCGGTATGCAACGCTCCATCGATGTTGGTGCCGCCGCCGGCTTCGATGCCGTTCACCCAGGAGATGGCGGCGTCGATCGACGTGCCATTGGCGCGCTGCAATTCCGGCCGGAAGGCTTCCACTTCGGAATCATACGCGATGACGTTGAAGGTGTCGGCTGCGTCCAGTTGGTGCAGCAGGTAGACCAGCGCCGACTTCACCTGCGCGATTTTCGGCCCCGCCATGCTGCCCGAGCGATCGCATAGAAAAAGCATGGTCTTGGCAAGCTTGGGGACCCGACTGGTGCGCATATCGGGGGTGGCCAGCAGGGCGAAATAGCCGTCTTCGCTATCCTCCGGCTTATAGCTGATGACGTTGAGCCCAACGGGACTGGCGTCGGTCGAGTAGAGCAGGCGGAAATCGTCCGGCTTGGCCAGGTCGCGGAGGTTCATTTTGACCGTGGCGTGCGATAGGTCGGGCCGCGCGATGTCCACTTCGTGGGTGGGGCTGTAGACCGCGCGGATGGGCACCGGCGCGGCGATATTGACGCTGACGGTTAGGTGTTCCAGCGGCTTTTCGGAGTGCTTGGCGGTGCCGAGGGGCAGCCCGAAATCAATCAGCCCGCTGTCCTTCTTCAAAAGCTGCGAATACTGCAGTTCGACCGTGCTCTCGCCGCCGGGCGCTACCGGGAAGACGCTGGTCTGGAACAGATCGCGGCCCACGTATTCGACGAGCGCCGGATCGCGCCGCCGACGCACGATCTCTTCGTAGGTGCGGCGCGCCTCGTCGCGGCCCAGTAGTTTGCCAGCGAGTTCCTTGCCATCCACGAGCAAGGTCACTCCGCTCACAACTGCGCCTTCCGGCAGCGGAAACAGCACCTGCGCCTCCATCGGGAACGGCGATGGATTGCGAAAGGTCTGCGACAGCCGGACCTTGGCCGCCTGGTCCTGAATGTCGGCATGAACGTCCACCGATTCGATGCGGCAATTGCCGCGGATGGGCAGCGGGTGAACGACAGTCGGCAGGGGCCGTCCGATCACTACGATCTGCCCGAACGCCGGGAAGAAGGAAACTGCAAGAAACGCCAGGAATCGCCGGAACATGAGTACCTCCGCCGGGGAAATGCCGCGAAGGTGGCGACCCTTTCAGCGGGCTACCAGTTTTTTTCCCAGACGCGAACAATCGGATAGCGCCCGTTGTCCGAAGGCTCGTACTTCGAATGCTGGTACCACCACTGGAGGCGCGCGGTGCGGTCGGCGGCGAAGTCCGGGTCGGATGCCACCTTCGCCTGAAACTCCTTGGCCAGTTCGGGATTGTCGGCCATGGTCTTGCGCGCGATGGGCTCGGAAAGATATTCGCCCGGCATCACGCTTTCGGGAACGGCGCCGCCGCGCCCGGCGCCACCGCGCCCGCCTCGTCCGCCGCCTTCAAACACCTGGTACATCAAACCCCAGCGGGCAAAGGAATCCGGCGCCTGCGGTTCGAGGGTGGCGAGGATCAGGCGCGCGCGGGCCTGCTTCATCGGCACCCAGTAGGAGCCTTCGGGAATGGTGATGTGCTCCTTCACCAGGCGGGCGTCGAAATCGGCCAGCATGATGTGCCCCTCCACCGGGCCATTGGCCCACTTGACTCCCGAGAATCGATAGGTCTCGAACTCCTGTGTGAGCGGTTTCCTGGTGCGCTCCATCTCAACCCCGTGCAGCGCCAGCAGGTCGGCAATCTGCTTCCACGCGGATGGAATCAGGTACCCGAGTGGCATCTGCTCTTCCACCGTGGTATCGATCTGATCGTGGATCACGGTTTGGATGTCGTCTTTCTCCGCAAGATAGCGCAGGGACGTCGTGCCCGTGACTTCGCTCGGCACCTGTCCCTGCTTGAGCGCGAGATATACCAGCGGGCGGCTCTTTGAGCTGCTTACCTTCCCGGCGAGATAGACCGGCGCGGCAGAGCGGTCTCCGGCGCGGGCGGCCATCTGCGCGTCGGCGTCGCGCACCGCCTTGCGCAGTGCTTCGGGGTCGAGCAGGATGGTCTCGATGGAGTGGCGCATGATGTCATAGTTCGCCCAGGCGCGTGTGCGCGCGGCTTTAAGACTGTGGGTTTCGACCAGTAGCGAAGGGCGGTTCCGGAGCGCCACGTACAGGTGTGAATAACGCGGCGAAAACACTTCCATGAAGAATTCGCGATTGCCGCCGTTGCCGCGAAGAGCGCCGTAGGGCGCCACCAGGTGACCATCCTCCGCCATGTGCTTATCGAGTTCGGGAATGAACTTGTCGCGCACCCAGGTACCCGCCGGCTCGGCGATGTCCTGGTTGCGCGCCATGTCCCAGGTGACGTCGTACTGCATGTCGGAACCGTCGGTGACGTGGTTATCGATATGAAAATCGGGGTTCCAGGCGTTGAAAATGCGCAGCCAGGCGCGCATTTCCGGGGTATCGGCCTTGATGTAGTCGCGATTGAGATTCAATCGCTGGGCGGTGTTGCGCAGTCCCGTGTCGCGCGGACCGTTCTGCTGCGGGCGGTTGTAGGCGCTGAAATGCTCGTGTCCATCGACGTTAAAGACCGGGATGATCACGAAAATCGCTTTATCCAGCCACGCGGCATACTTTTTGGTCACCGTCATGTCGCGCACCAGCATCAGGACGGTGTCCTTACCCTCGATCTCGCCCGCGTGAATGCCGCTCTGGATCATGATGACCACTTTGTTGGTGCGCGCGGCGGCTTCCGGCGTGAAGGCGTGGTCTTTGGACACCACCAGCGCGATCATGGTGCGCCATTCGGGCGTAGTCCCGATGTTGAGTACCTTCACCTGGCTCGACGCTTTCTCGAGCCGGTGCGAAATCTCGACGCACTCGGCGTAGGGCGCGGTGAGGTTCCAGCCGCTTTTCTCGCCGGTAGTGAGCAGGTCGGGAGGCGACGCTTTGGTGCTGGCAGTAAGGGAGGCAGCGGCTTTAGCCGCGGGCGGTTCGATCGCCGAATGGGGAGCGATCGGTTCCTGGGCGAGGCAGAAGGCGTTTAGAACGCAGAGCAGGACGGGCGAGCGAAGCATCTGACGATGGTATCGCAGGTGGGACAGAGCGCGTGCCCACCTGCGGCCACCGGCGCGTCTATTTCGTCTGCATCCCTTCGATGTAATTCATCAAAGAGTAAATCCGGTCCTGCGCGAGGTTGGGATTGCTGGCAGTCTTGCGGAAATCGCTTCCCCAAATCGGCATGTTGGCGGAGCCGTGAGCAGCCGTGGAAAGTTCGCCGTTCATCATCTTCATAAAGTGCTCTTCCGGGAATAACCCACCGTTCTGGTGGTTCAACTGCGTCAGATCTGTGGGGCGCTGCTTGAGGGCCACCGCCGCCGGTCCAGAGCCTTTGCCATCGATGCCGTGGCACACGGCGCAATACTGGCCATAGAGCACCTTGCCGCTCACCGCTGTAGTGGGATGGAATGGCGTCGTCTTGGCACTCTGGGCGTAGGCTAACGTGACGGACAGGATCACGCATAGCAAAATGAGTATAACAGGCCTTAAACTCTTCATAGTTGAATTATACGGCAGCACCACTTCGAAGGGAAGCTTAATAATGTCGGATTTTCCAACCAGCACCTCCCATCCGTGGGGCGAACCGGCCGAAACCACACTGGTTGACTTCGGCTTTCCGCAGTGCTAGATTTTTAGCACCTGGAGAGGAAAGCATGCTTCGTGACTTCCGGTATGCCGCGCGCGCCCTGCTCTCGAGCCGCGTATTCGGCGTGACAGCCGTCATCACGCTGGCACTTGGAGTGGGCGCCAGCACGGCGATCTTCAGCGTGGCCAATGCCGTATTGCTCCGCCCGCTGCCTTACAAAGATTCCAGCCGCCTCGTGTACGCCTGTGACGACCTCGTCAAGCGCGACGTCTACGACCATATCTGGTCCAACCCCGATTTCATCGATCTACGCGACCATGCTCCAGGCCTCGAGGATGTTGCGGCCGTGCGCACAGCCCGCATCAATCTTCTCCAGGACGACGGAACGCCACAAGAGGTTGCGCTGGCTACGATATCTTCCAATTTCTTCCGCATGCTGGGAATCCGAGTGGCCGCTGGGCGAGACTTCGTCCCGAGCGATAGCGCGCCGCAGCCCCTGGGACCGGACGGACGTCTGCTGCCACCCGATCAGCGGCTGCCGAACTACGCCATCGCCAGCTACGAGTTCTTTCAGCGCCGGTTCGGCGGCGACCGCGCGCGCCTCGGCCAGCCCGTGGTCAAGAACAGCTCGCTGATTCTCGTCGGAGTGCTGCAACCGGGTGTCGAACTGCTCTTCCGGCCCGACAAGAACATGGAGCCCAAGCCCGATCTTTGGCTGGCCGGCCGCATCGACTACAACACGCCGAGGACTTCGCTGGCCTGGCGTCTGATCGCCCGCCTGCGCCCCGGCGTGACCCTCCCGCGCGCCCAGGCGCAAGCCGATGCCGTGGCCGCGCAAAGCCGCGCCGTCGAGCCGGTCAGCCGCGGGGCTGGATTCGCGATCCGGCTCGAGCCCATGCAACCTTATCTGGTGTCACAAGTGCGGCCGGCGATCCTGGCGCTCATGGGCGCAGTGATTTTTCTCCTGCTGATTGCCTGCTCCAACGTGGCGAATCTGTTTCTGGTGCGCGCATCGCTGCGCGGCCGCGACCTCGCCGTGCGGACGGCCATGGGCGCAAGCTGGTGGAGGCTGGCCCGCCAGATGCTGGCCGAAGCTTTGCTGGTGGGCGCCGCCGGATCGGCGCTCGGGCTGGGTTTGGCATGGGCAGGCATTCACGATCTGCTGTCGATCGCACCCGCCAATCTGCCTCGCGCCAATGCGATCCGCATGGATCCGGCAGTGCTGACTTTCAGCGTGGCCGCCGGATTGACGGCCGCCATACTGTTCGGGCTCGCGCCCGCCTTCCGCGCGGCACGCCCCGATGTGGCCCAGGTGCTGCGCGCCGCCGGCCGCGCCAGCGGACTGAGCGGCGGCGCGCTGCTGAGGAATTCGGTGGTGGTGACCGAAGTAGCGCTGTGCTTCGTGCTGCTGGTGGGGTCCAGCCTGATGTTCCGCAGCTTTCTCGCCCTGCAGCGCATTCAGCCCGGATACGATCCGCACCACGTCCTCGCTTTTCGAACCATGGGCGGCAGGCCTACCCGCACTCCTGAGGAGAGCGCGGCCTATGTGCGCCAGCTGCGCGCCTCGCTGGCCGCCGTCCCGGGCGTCGACGGAGTGACCGCGGCCGACACCCTGCCGCTCAGCGGCGCATTCTTTCCTTATCGTTGGGGTAAAGAGGACGCGCTCACCGACCCCAGCCATTTCCAGGCCGCCGACGTGCAAACCGTGCTTCCCGGCTATTTCGAAACCATGCGCGTACCGCTCCTCACGGGCCGCACCTTCGATGAATCCGATTACAACCCGCAGCTCCGGCGCATGGTGATCGACGACATTCTTGCCGCCAAGGCCTTTCCCAACGGAAATGCTGTGGGACAGCGCATTTTGAGCCGGTTCAAGACTCCCGATCCCGAGTGGTTCGAAATCGTGGGCGTGGTGGCCCACCAGCGGCTGGCTTCGCTGGCGGAACCCGGACGCGAGCAGGCCTACCTGCCCGACAGCTTCTGGGGAAATCGCTTCGTGTCGGAGTGGGCTGTCCGCACCGAGGGCGACGCCGCGAGGTACGCGGCGCCGGTCCGCGCGGCGATGGCTTCGTTCGACCGCAGCATGCTGGTGACGCAGGTCGAAACCATGGATGCAGTAGTGCAGGGCGCCGAGACCGGGACGCGATTTTCGCTATTCCTGATTGCGGCGTTCGCGGCCATCGCGGCCATGCTGGCGGGCGTGGGACTATACGGTGTGCTTTCCACGGTGGTGCGCCAGCGGACGGCCGAAATCGGCGTGCGGATGGCGCTCGGCGCGGCTCCTACAGGCGTCTTTGGACTGATGATCGGCTACGGTTTGCGGCTGAGCGCGATCGGCATCGCGGCGGGATTGGCCGCGGCGCTGCTGCTGACTCGTGCCATGTCCAGCATGCTGGTTGGCACCAAGCCCACCGACCCCCTCAGTTTCGAGGCGATGGCCGTGCTGTTTTTCCTGATCGCGCTGGTCGCGACGTGGGTACCCGCCCGGAGAGCCGCGGCGCTCGACCCTGCCATTGCGCTGAGAGAAGAATGACTTTCTGATCCTGCTTCTGGCTCCCGGGCTTTAATACGCCCAACGCCACAAACTCGCGCCGACGGTGTACCCGGCCCCGACCGCCGCCAGCAAAACCACATCGCCCTTCTTAAGGCGGCCTTCCTCGATCGCATCGCGGGTGGCCAGCGGGATCGTGGCGGCGGTGGTATTGCCATAGCGGTCAATATTGATCATCACCTTTTCGGGGGCGATGCCCAACCTGTCGGCGGCAGCGGTGATGATCCGCTGGTTCGCCTGGTGAGGGATCATGACGGCGATATCGTGGCCCGTCAGGCCGTTGCGCGACAGCAGATCGCGGCAGCTTTCATACATCTTGCGGACCGCGTATTTGAAGACTGCGGAACCATCCTGGTGGACAAAGTGGAGACGCTGGTCGACGGTTTCGTGCGAGGCGGGCTGCCGGCTGCCGCCGGCGGGCATTTTGAGAGCGTCGCCGCCGGAGCCATCGATTTCGCCGAGGAAATCGATGAATCCGAGATGCTCTTCGCCATTCTCCACCGGCTCGATCAGTATGGCGCCCGCGCCATCGCCGAACAGCACGCAAGTAGCGCGGTCGGTGTAATCGATGATGCGGCTCATTGTGTCGGCGCCGATTACCAGCACTTTACGATGCGTGCCGGCGGCTACCAGGTGCGCACCTACCGTGGAACCGTAGACGAAACTGGAGCAGGCCGCGATCAGATCGAACCCCCATGCCCCCCGGGCACCGATGCCGTTCTGCACCAGGCAGGCGGTGGACGGGAACATGTGATCGGGTGTCACCGTGCAGACAATGATGGCATTCACCTCCGTGGGATTCACCCCGCGTTGCGCCAGCGCGCACTTGGCGGCATGGATGGCCATGTCGGAGGTAGCCATGTCCTTGGCGGCGATATGCCGTTCCCGGATTCCGGTACGTTCGAGAATCCATTGGTTGCTGGTTTCAACCATTTTTTCGAGGTCTTGGTTGGTAAGCAGTCCGGGTGGGGCATAGCACCCCAGCGCTGTAATTTTCGCCTTTGGCAATTCGTTTTTTCCTTAAGAATTCAAGAGTAGCGCATCGAGCACCGGGAACCAACAGGGCGGCGGCGGAAAGGAACGCGTTACCCTGTGAGGAGGATGTCCGATTCCGAGGGAATTCTCCTTACCGGTGTCCAGAGTTCCTTGTTCTTCGAAACGCCGGAAGAGATTTACGCGCGGGTGTTTCACGAACTGAAGCCGCGCACTCCGGTGCCGCCGCTCCAGTTGGAGTTCTGCCGGTTCGCCAATGCGGACAGTTCTATCCGGCTGGAAAACGGGTCGCTGCGAGTGCGGATCTCGGATCTGCTGGCGTCCGCGCCGGCTCCCGTGATGGAGGCTCTGGCGCACATTTTGCTCGGCAAGTTGTACCGCAAGCCGGTGGCACGGCTTTACCATCATCGCTACCGGCTATATTTGAACCGCCGCGACGTGCGCCGCCAGGCGGATCTGGTGCGGCAAATCCGGGGGCGGAAGTTCGTCTCCGGTCCGGCAGGCTCGGTTTACAACCTGGAGGAGATCTTCGAGCGGTTGAACCGGCAGTATTTCGATGGATTGCTGGGCATGCCGCGCCTCGGCTGGAGCCGCCGTGCGTCACGGAGTATGTTGGGCCATTTCGATCCGTCGCACAATGCGATTATTCTGAGCCGCATTTTCGACCGGCCGGGCTGTCCCGC
>Ga0335073_10000578_pt1 | contig 47171 bp, 43 predicted proteins | sample Lox_Sample_22_FD_207093 | JGI IMG/M metagenome (GOLD analysis project Ga0335073, IMG submission 207093) | Soil microbial communities from Loxahatchee National Wildlife Refuge, Florida, United States - Lox_Sample_2.2 | ecosystem: Environmental > Terrestrial > Soil > Wetlands | place: USA...
AGGATGAACATCCAGTCGACCGCCGCCTGGACCTCTGCCCGTCCAGCGGGGTCGCGGACCAGCTTCCGGATCCACGTCCGCCCGTGGCGCAGATGGAACGTCTCCTCCTTGTCGACCTTGGCGAGCGCCCGCTTCCATGGCCCGAACGTGCTCGACTGATACACGTCCGACAGCAGCACGAACCCCGCCTGGTCATACAGGGCGTTGGCGCACACCAGCTCGACCCACGAGTTCAGCGGCACGTCGAACGCGTACGGGTATTTGAATGACGACGCGGGTCGTTCGTACACGAGCGAATCCATGTCGACCCCGAGGTCGCCGAGCAGCCGGTACCCGATGTGGGCGTGCGCGAGCTCGTCCTGGATGATCGACATCGCGGACCCGAAGTTGTTCAACGCGGGAGCGTGCTGCGCCGCGCGCAGATAGGCCGGTGCGCTCACGAACTCGGTGTCGGCCGACACCGTGAGGATCCGCCGCATCCCCTCGAGGTACTTCGGCGACATGTGCTGGATCCCCTCGACGAGCTTGCCGGCGGACAAGTGCTGCTGCACTTGCTCTTCGGTCCAGGGGGCGAGTTCTTCGGGGGCGACGTGTGACACTTGACTAACGCCCGCCATCGTATAGTCTCTCCAACGTGAGGTCAAGTGGCCACGATCGTTGAGCTCGACGGCGTCGTGCCGACCATCGGCGAGGACGTTTTCCTCGCGCCCACAGCGGTCCTGATCGGCGATGTCCGCGTCGGCGAGAAGTGCAACATCTGGTTCGGGACCGTGCTGCGCGGCGACGTCTCCCACATCGAGATAGGAGCCGGCTGCTCGATCCAGGACACCGCGGTGATCCACTGCGCATCCGAGCTGCCCACGGTCATCGGCGCCGACGTCGTGGTCGGCCACGGCGCGATGCTCGAGGGCTGCACGATCGAGGACGGTGCCCTGATCGGGATGGGCGCGATCGTGCTGCAGCACGCGCACATCGGCGCGGGCGCGATGGTCGCGGCCGGCGCGGTCGTGTCCGAGCGCACCGAGGTCCCCGCCGGCGTTCTCGCGGCCGGCGTCCCCGCGCGCGTGAAGAAGGAGCTTTCGGGTTCGGCGCTTGGCTGGACCCAGCGGGCCGCGCGGCACTATCAAGAGCTGCGAGAGCATTATCTGAGGACCGGACGCGTCGTCGAAGACGAGCGCGTCCCTTGAACCCGACACAGGAGGCAGCGTGCCCGAGATGCTGATCGGAGGTGAGTGGCGACAGGCCGCCGCTCACGAGGAGCTCGAAGTGGTCAATCCGGCCACCGAGGAAACGGTGGGCAGCGTGCCCGCCGCCCAGCCCGAGGACGTGGAGCTGGCGGTGGCGACCGCCAAGCGCGCGTTCGCCGAGTGGTCGAAAACCGACGTCGAGAAGCGCGCCGCGATCCTGACCAAGGCAGCCGACCTCATCCAGGCGAACGCCAAGGAGCTCGCGGCGACGCTGACGTCCGAGCAGGGCAAGCCGATCGCCGAGGCGATGGGCGAGGTCACCCACCTCGCGCACGGGGTTCACTACTACGCCGAGGCCGCCACCAAGGTCCGCGGGGCCTACCAGGAGTTGCCATCCACGCTCGGCCCGGCGTACGGGATGGTGATCCGCCGGCCGATGGGCGTATGCGCGGCGATCACTCCGTACAACTTCCCGCTGACGCTGCTCGGGACCAAGGTGGCGCCGGCGCTCGCGTCCGGCAACACGGTCGTGGCCAAGCCGGCGGCGACGACGCCGCTCGCGACGTTGCAAACCGCACGCCTCTTCTCCGAGGCCGGCGTACCCGACGGGGTCCTGAACGTGGTTACCGGCCGGGGCAAGGACATCGGCGACGCGCTCGTCGGGCACCCGGACGTCCGGCGCATCGCGTTCACCGGATCGACCGCAGTCGGACGGCACGTAGCGCAACTCGCCGCCCCCGACTTGAAACGCCTATCGCTGGAGCTCGGAGGAAGCGATCCCGTGATCATCTGCGCCGACGCCGACGTCGATGCGGCGGTCAAGGCGGTGATCATCGGCCGCTACTGGAACGCCGGTCAGGCCTGCCTCGGGTGCAAGCGCGTGTTCGTCCACGACTCGGTCTACGACGGGTTCGTCTCGCAGCTGGTCGAGCGGGTCGGGCGCTACGAGCCCGGGGACGGAACCGTCAAGGCCGAGAAGCCGAAGCTCCGTATGGGGCCAATCCACACCAAAGCAGGCCGCGACGAGCTGCTCGAGCAGATCGAGGACGGAATCGCAAACGGCGGCGAGCTCCTGATTGGGGGCGGGACCAACGGCGACAAGGGGTTCTTCCTCGAGCCGGCCGTCATCGCCGAGCCCTCAGAGACCTCACGCCTGACGACGGAGGAGGTGTTCGGCCCGGTGCTCCCGGTGTTCAGGTTCACCGACTTCGACGACGCGATCGCCCGCGCCAACGACACCCCGTACGGCTTGGGTTCAAGCATCTGGACGCACGACGCCCGCCTCATCCACCGCGCGGCACAGGAAATCGAATCGGGCATGACGTGGGTCAACCAGATCCACTACGGCTACGACGAGCTTCCGTTCGGCGGCGTCAAGGCGTCCGGCTACGGGAAGGAGCACGGGCTCGAGGCGCTCGACTCCTATGTGGAGATCAAATCCGTCGTCGTCGGAGGGCTCGTATAACCATGGCTGTCACCTACCACGCCGACGGGCCGCTCGGCTTCATCACGCTCGACAAGCCGCCGGCCAACTCGTACGACCTCGAGTTCATGACGGAGTACTCAGATGCCGTCGACGAGGCCGTCGCCGGCCCCGCGCGCGTCGTCGTCGTCCAGAGCGGCAGCGAGAAGTTCTTCTCGGCCGGCGCCGACATCAAGCGGTTCCTCGAGGGCGACGTAGAGGCCAACATGGAGATGATCAGCGTCAGCCAGGCGGCGTTCCACAAGATGGCGGCGGCGCCCCAGGTGTTCATCGCGTACATCGCCGGCCACGCGCTCGGCGGCGGTCTCGAGATCGCGCTCGCGTGCGACATCCGCCTCGGCGCGTCGGGTACGTACAAGATCGGCCTGCCCGAGGTCACCCTCGGGCTCCTCCCCGGCAACGGCGGAACCCAGCGGCTCACGCGCCTCATCGGCCCGAGCCGGTCGATGGAGCTGCTCGTCACCGGGCGGACGTTCAGCATCGAAGAGGGACGCGAGTGGGGACTCGTCGCCGACGTCTATGACGCCGAGGACGCTCAGGCGCGCGTGCTCGAGTACGCGACGCGCCTCGCCGGCGGCGCCGCCCTGGCGATCGCGTCGATCAAGCGGTGCGTACACGTCGGAGGCGAGCGTCCGCTGGCCGACGGGCTCGCGCTCGAGGCCGAGTTGATGGAGCGGCTGTTCAGGTCCCAGGACGCGGATGAGGGGTTGCACGCGTTCGTCGAGAAGCGCGAGCCGGAGTTCGTGGGCGCATGACGACCGAGACCATCACGGCCTACGCCGGTTCGTTCATCGGTGGTGGCCAGCATCACAACTCCGGCGACCCGCTCGAGGTCGTCAATCCGGCCGACGGTCGCGCGTTCGCAAGCGTCGCCGGGGCGACCGAGGCCGACGTCGACGCCGCCGTCCAGGCGGCTGCAAGCGCATTCGGTGGATGGTCCGAGCTCGCCGTGTCAAAGCGCGGCGAGATCCTGGGCCGGGCCGCGCATCACGTCGAAGAGCACCTCGAGGAGCTGATCCCGCTGCTCACGCGCGAGCAGGGCAAGACGCTCCGGGACAGCCGGATCGAGCTCACCAAGGCGATCGACACGCTCCTTCACTACGTCGGCCTGTCGAAGGCACTTCGGGGCGTCCACACTCCGAACCTCGACCCGGGCGTCGACGGATTCGTACTGAGGCGTCCCCTCGGCGTGGTCGGCGCGATCGTGCCGTGGAACTTCCCGACGACACTGCTGTGCAACAAGCTCGCGCCGGCGCTCGTGGCCGGCAACACGGTCGTGGCCAAGCCCGCCGGGACGACGCCGCTGACCACGCTCAGGTTCGCCGAGCTCCTGGCCGAGGGCGGGCTGCCCGAGGGCGTCTTCAACGTCGTCACCGGAAAAGGCTCCGTGGCGGGCGAGGCACTGGTCACGCACAACGTCGTGCGCAAGATCGCGTTCACCGGCTCGACGCCAGTGGGCGAGCGGATCATGGCCCAGTGCGCGAACGGCATCAAGCGCATCACGCTCGAGCTCGGCGGCTCTGACCCGATGATCATCTGCGACGACGCCGATCTTGCGGCGGCGGCGAGCGCGGCATCGATGGGCCGCTTCTACAACTGCGGGCAGGCATGCCTGGCGATCAAGCGCGTGTACGTGTTCGACTCGGTCGCCGATGAGGTCATCGACTCGATCGTCGAGAAGGCCAAACGCCTGAAGGTCGGCCGGGGCGACGTCAAGGGCACCCAGATGGGCCCGATGCACACCGACACGCAACGCGCCGAGGTCGCCGACCAGGTGTCGCGCAGCGTGCAAGCCGGCGGCGAGCTTATGACCGGGGGCGGCCCACCCGACGACCCCGAGCTGGCGGACGGCTTCTTCTACGCACCCACAATCGTGGTCGACCCGCCACACGAAAGCGCCATGGCCAGCGAGGAGGTGTTCGGCCCCGCGCTCCCGATCTGGCGCGTCAAAGACCTCGACGAGGCGATCGCGCGCGCGAACGCGTCGCCGTTCGGCCTCGGCTCCTCGGTGTGGACCGGCAACCTGCAGAGAGCCCGCGAGGCTGCGACGCGCATCGAGGCCGGCTACACCTGGGTGAACTCGCGCACGAAGGTCTACGACGAGCTCCCGTTCGGCGGCTGGAAGTCGAGCGGTTACGGCAAAGAGCACGGAAACGAGGCGTTCGACTACTACACCGAGACGAAGTCGGTGGTGCTCGGCGCCTAGGCGTCGACGAGCAGCTGCTCGTTCAGCGTCGTCCGCAGCTCGGTCAGCTTTCGCCGCTGGAGCTTCCCCGTCGGCGTGCGGGGCAGGGCGTCGACCCAGTGCTTCTCGCGGGGCCGTCGCTGCTTGGGCAGCGACTCGATCGCGGCGTCGAGCGCCGCGGCCGCCTGTTCACGCCGCCCTTCCTTCGCGACCGCGAAGACCACGATCATGTTGAGTCCTTCACGCGTCTCGATCGGCGCCGTCCCGAGCTCCTGCACGAACTCGCTGCAGCGCGCCGCCAGCGCGGCGTCGACGTCCACGACGCTGACCCACTGCCCGGCGATCTTCAACAGGTCGTCCTCTCGGCCGCGGATCTCGAGGCGGCCGTCGCCAGCGCCGAGGAATACGTCGCCGGGTGAGAAGCAGCCGGCGCCGAACGACTCCGCAGTGGCGTCCGGTCGCTGCCAGTAGCCGAGCGCGGCCGACGGGTGGCGGATCCAGATCCGGCCCGGGTTCTCCGGGGAGGGCGGCTCGCGCCAGCTCACCTCGGCTCGCGGCGATGGGCGCAGGACCCCGCTCCCGTCGGGGTCGTACAGCATCAAGAAGTTCGTCTCGCTGGTTCCGTAGCCGTCGACGATCGCGCGCCCGGTCGCGTCGAGCCATGCCGAACGGATCGCCGGCGGCAGCTTCTCGCCGGCCGAGACGAAGTGACACACGTCTTTGAGCTGCGGCGCGAGGCCGGTCTGGAGCAACTTGAGATAGAGCGTCGGAACGATGAACGCCGCGCTCGGGCGATGCCGCGCAACCATCTCGACGACGCGCTCCGGGGTGGCCCAGTCCCGATCGAGGATCACGGTCGCGCCACTGCGCAGGCCGGCGCACAGGCTGTTGGCGTGGGCGTAGGCGAAGAACAGCTTCGACGAGGAGTAGAAGCGATCGTCGCGGCCGGCCCCGAGCACCTCGGTCGCGATATCCGTCGCGGCCAGTACGCACCGATGCGCGTGCATGGCCGCCTTCGGCAACCCCGTGGTCCCCGAGGTGTAGATCCAGAACGCCGGATCGTCGGGGTCGAGCTCGGCCGCCGCGAGCGGAGTCTGGTCGTCGAGCTGGGCTTCGAACCAGCCTTCGGTCACGAGCTCCGGGCCTCCGCCCGCCGCCGTCACGCAGCGCTCGAACAGCTCGATCGAGTCAGCGCTGCACCAAGCGAAGCGCGCGCCGCTCTCTCCGACGACCACCGACAGCTCGCGTTCGAGCAGCCGCGAGTTCAGCCCGACCGCCACGCCGCCCGCCCAGATCGCACCCAGGTAAGCCTCGACCCACGCGATCGAATCGGGTGCCAGCACGAGCACGCGGTCGCCCACACCCAGGCCGAGCGAGAGCCATACAGCGGCCGCGCGCGCCACCCGATCGCGTAATCGCTCGTAGCTGATCGAGCCGTCGTCGGATTCGATCGCAACCTTCTCGGGCTCTCCAACCTCGAGCAGATACGCCGCGGCGTTCACCACCGAAAACTCTATATCCACGGGCGATGCGCGGAAAGGTCAAACGCTTTACGGGGCATGAGAAAATCGCTAGGGTTCCGTATTGTGAACTCAGTCCTCGTGGCTGAACAGCGGAACGGTCGTGTGTCGGTCCCCGCGGTAGACCGTGCCGCCCGTCTTCTAGGCGCGCTCAGCGCCCACGCGGGCGACGCCCCTCACCAGCCGGGCGTGAGCGCCTCGGAGCTGAGCCGTGAACTTGGCATCTCGAAGAGCACCCTCTCAGGACTCCTGACAACGCTCGAGCAACACGGCCTGGTACGGCGTGATCCGCTGACCCGCAGGGTCCGGCTGGGGCTCGCGCTGCTCGAGCTTGCAGCGGCCGTCGAGATCGACGTCGACGTCCGCGAGGCGGCGCGACCGCACCTGGCGCGCCTGTGTCGAGACAGCGGCGAGACCGCGATCCTGCACCTCGTGAGCGGCGATGACGTGAGGATTGCCGAGCGCGCCGAGCCCGCCTCGCAGCTGAAGGTCGTCGCCCCGCTCGGTACGCCGCTGCCTCGCTTCGCGGGATCGGTGGCGAAGGTCCTGCTGGCCGCCGACGAGCCCGCCGAGGCCGAGGCGATCGTCCACGGCCACAAGCTGCCGTCTTTCACGGCGCGCTCGATCGTCGAGCCCGGCGCGTATCTGGAACAGGTGGCGCAGACGCGGCGGCGGGGCTACGCACGGGAGAACGAGGAGTACCTCGTCGGCGTCAGCGCCGTGTCCGCGCCGGTGATAAACCACGAGGGGCGGACGATCGGCACGATCTCGGTGGCCTGCGTCAAGACGCGAGCCCGCGAGCGGTTGCAGGAGCTGACAGAACCCGTGATGGACGCCGCCGCGGAGACTTCGCGGCGGCTCGGAGCACCAGGGGAGGGACGATGGCGGTCACCTCGACGAGCAAACAACTCGTCGCGCTCAACATAAACGGCGACGACTACGAACTGGCGGTCGCACCCACGCATACGCTCCTCGAGGTGCTGCGTGAGGATGCGAGATTGACCGGCACCAAGCACGGCTGCGAGCAGGGGGAGTGCGGCCTGTGCACGGTCCTCATCGACGGGCGGCCGCAGTTCGCGTGCCTCACGCTCGCGATCGAAGCTGAAGGGACCGAGATACGCACCGTCGAGGGTCTGGCTAAAAATGGCGAGCTGCACCCACTCCAGCAGGCCTGGGGCGAGACCGGCGCGTCGCAGTGCGGGTACTGCTCGCCGGGCATGCTGATGTCGGCGCAGGCATTGCTCGAGCGCAACCTGTCGCCGAGTCGAACCGAGATCAGAGAGGCGCTCGCGGGCAATCTCTGTCGCTGCACCGGCTATCAGGCGATCATCGAGGCGGTCGAGCTCGCGGCCGCGCGGACGCGGGGCGCGGAGTGATGGCGGTCACGACCGAACCCACGCGGGGCACGGCCGTCGTCGGCGGCAGTGATCCGAAGATCGACGCCCACGCGAAGGCGACGGGCCAGACCGTGTACGCCGACGACATCCACCTGCCGCGGATGCTCATCGGCCGGCTGCTGCGCAGCCCGTACCGCCACGCGAAGATCCTGGGCATCGATGTCAGCCGGGCCCGAGCGCTGCCCGGCGTGCACGGCGTCCTCACCGGCGCGGACCTCCCGATCCGCTACGGGATCATGCCGGTCGCTCAGGACGAGCACGCGCTCGCGGTCGAGAAGGTCCGCTATCACGGCGAGCCGGTCGCGGCGGTGGCGGCGATCGACGAGGAGACGGCGGATGAGGCGCTGCGGCTGATCGAGGTCGAATACGAGGAGCTCCAGCCGATCAGCTCGATCGAGGACGCGATGAGACCGGACCTGCCGCTGATCGACGGCGACGGGACCGGTCGCCAGATCAACCGGCGCGGAACGCTCGAGTTCGGCGACGTCCTCGGCGGCTTCGAGCGCGCCGATCGCACCTACGAGGACCTGTTCTTCTTCGAAGGCAACACCCACCTGCCGATGGAGGAGCACGCGGCGGTCGCGCAGTGGGAGCCCGAGCCGCGCGGTCGGCTCACGCTCTGGTCCTCGACTCAGGTCCCCCACTACCTCCACCGCACGCTCGCGAAGGTGCTCGAGATGGCGCCGAACAGGATCCGCGTGATCGCGACGCCCGTCGGCGGCGGCTTCGGGGGCAAGAGCGACCCGTTCTCCCACGAACTGTGTGCCGCGCGCCTGGCGATGTTCACGGGCCGGCCGGTGAAATTCACCCTCACGCGGGAAGAGGTCTTCTACGCCCACCGCGGCCGGCATCCGGTGCTGATGCGGGTCCGCACCGGCTTCACCGAAGACGGGACACTGACCGCGATGGCCTTCCGGACGATGCTCGACGGCGGCGCGTTCGGCAGCTACGGACCCGCGTCGGTGTATTACACGGGCGCGCTCCAGACGGTCACCTATGACGTGCCGACGTACAAGTTCGAGGGCGTACGGGTGCTCACCAACAAGCCTCCGTGTGGCCCGAAGCGAGGACACGGCACACCCCAGCCGCGCTTCGCGCTCGAGTGTCACCTCGACAAGGTCGCCAGCGACCTCGGCATCGACCCGATCGACCTACGCCTGCGGAATCTGATCGAGCCGTACTCGTACAGCATCAATCACATGCGGATCACCACATGCGGTCTGCGCGAGTGCATCGAGCACGTCGATGCGGCGTCGGGCTGGCGTGACAAGCACGGAAAGCTCGCGTTTGGTCGCGGCGTCGGGTTCGCCGTCGGCTCCTATTTGTGCGGCGCCGGGCTGCCCATCTACTTCAACGACATGTCACAGTCCGAGGTGCAGATCAAGGTCGATCGTGGCGGTGGTGTCACTGTCTACTCGATGGCCATCGACATCGGCCAGGGCTCGGACCACATGCTGGTGACTGTGGTGGCCGAGGTGCTCGGTCTGCGCCCGCGCGACATCGCGCTGGTCGCGGCCGACACCGACCTGACGCCGATCGACCTCGGGAGCTATTCGAGCCGTGTCACGTTCATGGCCGGCAATGCGGCGGTGCAGGCGGCCGAGCGCATGCGCGACAAGGTCTTCGCCGCGGTGTCGGCCGACCTCGGCGTCCCGGTCGAGAAGCTGATCGCTCGGGACGGCCGAGTCTTCGACATAGACGATCCGGACATCGGCATGGATTGGCCGGCGGCGGTCGCGGTCGCGTCCGTGCTGTATCCGCCGCTCGTCAGCGCCGGCTCGTACAAGACGCCGAAGCTGGCCGGGCCCTACAAGGGCGCGGGCGTGGGCCCGTCGCCGGCGTACAGCTACACGGCCTCGGTCGTCGAGCTCGAGTGCGACCCGGAGACCGGTGTCGTCGACGTGGATCGCGTATGGATCGCGCACGACATCGGCAAGGCCATCAGCCGCGTCTCGGTCGAGGGTCAGGTCGTCGGGAGCGTGTACATGGCGCTGGGGGAGGCGCTGTTCGAGGAGCAGACATTCCGCCGCGGCTACCTGAAGAACCCATCGATCCTCGAGTACCGCAGCCCGACCTTCCTGGAGATGCCCGAGGTCGAGACGTTCCTGGTCGAGACCGACGATCCCGAGGGTCCGTTCGGGGCCAAGGAGGTCGGCCAGGGTCCGCTGCTCCCGGTCATCCCCGCGGTGGCCAACGCGATCTACGACGCGGTCGGGGTGAGGATCGACGAGGTACCGATCTCGCCCGACAAGGTCGTCAAGGCGCTCCAGGAGCAGGCGAAGGGCAAGGAGCCTCGCGTCGGCCCGAAGGCGATGCCCGAGTTCGACTACGGCGAGCCGATCAAGGTCGACCCGCCCGACCAGCTGTCGCTGCGGGAGGTCCTGTCGCCATGATGCGGCTGCCGCCATTCGCGTACCTGCCGGCGTCCACGACCGCCGAGGCGGCGGACCTGCTGGCCGAGCACGCCGGCGCGCGGGTTGTCGGCGGCGGTACCGATCTGTTCCCGAAGATGAAGCGGCGCCAACTCGAGCCGAAGGTCTTGGTCGGACTTCGGGGGGTGTCTGAGCTGCACGGGATTCGGTTGAACGGCGGCGCCACGATCGGGGCGGGGACTCGGCTGCACGAGCTCGCCGCCGCGCCGGAGATCGTCGAGCGCTACCCCGCACTCGCCCGAGCGGCGTCACTCGTCGCGAGCCCGCAGATCCGTAACGCCGGCACCGTCGGCGGGAACCTGTGCGTCGACACCCGCTGCAACTACTACGACCTGCCGTATGAACGCCGGTGCGCGCACGGCTTCTGCCTGAAGACCGGGAACAGCGACGTGTGTCGCCTCGCACCGGGCGGCGACCGCTGCTGGGCGGTGTCATCCACCGACCTCGCGCCGGTCGCCCACGTACTCGGCGGGTCGGTTCGGCTGGTCAGCACTCGGGGCGAACGGACGCTGCCGGTCGCCGGGCTGTACACGATGGACGACGGGATCGACTACCTCCAGAAGCAGCCCGACGAGGTGTTGACCGCGCTAACGCTCCCACCCGCGGACGGCCTGAGCGCGACGTATGTCAAGTTCCGGCGCCGCGGCGCGATCGACTTCCCGTTGCTGGGTGTGGCGGCCGCGGTGCGCACCGATGCGGACGGGGTCTGCACCGAGGCGCGAATCGTCCTTGGAGCGGTCGCGACCGCGCCGCTGCCGGTGCCGAAGGCGGCGGAGGTCCTCGTCGGCTCCGCGCTGACCGAGGAGGCAATCACGGCGGCCGCCGAGACCGCGATGTCCGCCACCAAGCCGATGGACGCAGTCGACCTCCCGCTCGCGTACCGTAGGCGCATGGTCATGATCCACGTCGCGCGAGCCCTGCGCGAACTGATGCCGTGAGCGGCCTTGCCGCTCCCTGGGACCGGCTCCCCGAGCCGGTGATTCCGATCGCGCGCACATTCGAGGGCTTTCTCGACCTCGACTGGCTCGAGTTGACCCGCGAGTCCGTCCACGTTCAATTCCGCGTACGCGACAACCTCAAGCAGCCGCTCGGGCTGCTCCACGGCGGCATCTACGCCGGGGTCGCGGAGACGATCGCGTCGATCGCGACCGTCAACAACGTGTGGCGCGACGGTTTCATCGGCTCCGGCCTGAGCAACTACGCGAGCTTCCTGCGCCCGATCACCTCGGGGACGGTCGACGTCACCGCGGCCCTGCGCGGCCACAACGAGCGCGAGTGGACCTGGGGCCACGAGTTCCGCGACGAGCAGGAGAGGCTATGCGCGCTCGTCGACGTGACGATCGCGGTCAGGCCGGCGCCCCCGGGCGCTGAACGGCCGGCGTGATCACCTCGGGGCCGGGCGCGTCCGCGTAGAGCCGCGCCACATCGGCGGCGCGGCACTCGAGGCAGCGGCGCTGGTTCAGGTACCCCTTGTCGGTGATCTCCCCGGCGTCGAGGCTCGGCGGCGTCCCGAGCAGCAGGAGCCGCTCCACGCGCGCTGCCGAACCCGAATCCTGATTCAGCTTGGCGAGCGCCTGGGCCAGGTGCTCGCGAAGTGCGTCTTGGTCGCCTGCCGCCTCGGCCTGGTTGACCCAGGCCAGCGCGGCCACGTACTCGGCATCCTGCCCGGCGATCACGGCGTCGCTGAGCACGCCGGCGGTGCTGAGGAGGCGCGTTCTCAGCGCCCCCGCCGCAACCCAGGTGCCGGTCAGCAGCTTGAAGTTCTCGGCGATCCGGCCGTCGAACATCATCCCGTGGTCGGGGTCCCGGTCGTCAGCCAGCTTGACCGCGTCACCGGAGCAGTAAAAGCCCTCGGCGTCGAACAGCTCCTCGGTGAGGTCCGGCCGGCGGAAGTACCCGGGCGTCACGTTCGGTCCGCTCACGCGGATCTCGAGCTTGTCGCCGACCGGGGCGAGCTTGACCCGAACACCCGGGATCGGCACGCCGATGCACCCCGTCGGAGAGTTCGGGAAGTGCGCGCTGGTGGCGGCCGGCGACGTCTCGGTCGTCCCCCAGCTCGAGGTCAGGGGCACGTCGTGGTCGGCGTGCCTGCGCGCCAGCTCTCGCAGCCGTGCCGCGAGCGCATCGGGCAGCGCGGCCGCGGCGTAGAACATGTAGCGCAGGCGGCTGAAGAAGCGCTCCGCGAGCCCGGGGTCGCTCTCCAATGCAGGTGCCAGGAGCGCATAACCCGCCGGCACGTTGAAGTAGAGAGTCGGCGGGACGGCGTTCAGCGCCGCGAGCGTCCGCGGGAACAGCGGCGGCGCCGGTCGGCCGTCGTCGATGTGGATCGTCCCGCCGTTGAACAGCGCCAGGTGAAGGTTGTGGTTGCCGCCGAACGTGTGGCTCCACGGCAGCCAGTCGACCAGCACCGGCGGCTCGTCGGCGAGGAACGGCCAGATCGCCTGGAGCATCGCCTGGTTCGAGCACAGCATCCGGTGGGTGTTGATGACTCCCTTGGGGGCGCCGGTCGATCCTGATGTGAATAGGAGTTTGGCGACCGTCTCCCCGTCCGGGTCGCCATCGAGCGGGCTGCCCCGGTGAGCGCCGGTTTCTAACAATTCGCCTAGATGCATCGCCCCGGAGCGCTCGCCTCGGGCCACCACCACGCGTGGAACGTGCGCCCCCAGGGCGCCGAGCGCGTCGGCGAACGGACCGGCGTCATCGGCGAACACGAGTCCGGGTTCGGTCAGCGCGGCGATCGCTCTGATCCGGGCATGATCGGAGCTCATCAGCGAGTAGGCGACGCTGATCGGCATGACCGGCGTGCGCGCCGCGTAGGCGGCGAGGCTGACGAGCAGGTGCTCGAGCGAGTTCCCGGACAGGATCATCAGCGGCTTGTCCGGCCCGAGTCCGAGATCGGCGAACGAGTGGGCGAGCGCGTCGGATCGTTGGCTCGCCTCGCCGTAGGTGAGCGTGGCGTCCCCGTGGGCGGCGAGCAGCCGGTCGGGGTGTTGCGCGGCGCGTTTCCGAAGCACCGCCGTGATCGACGGCTCCCAGTCGGCCAGCGGCACCCGCGACTTCAGCACGATCGCGCCGTCGGGGCGGCGCTCGATCGCGATGTCCGGCGCTGCGAACGTCTCGCTCATGGCCGGTCCAGCAGCGTCGAGAGCACGATCAGCGTCCGCGTCCTTACGATGTTCGGGTCTCGCCGGAGCCGCTCGACGAGCCGCTCGAGGTGCTCGATGTTGTCCACGCGCACACGGATCACCGCGTCGGCCTCGCCCGAGACCGTGAACGCGGACACGATCTCGTCGACAGTCGCCAGCGAACGCCCGACATCGGCCGGCGACGTTCGGTCGGCGCAGTAGATCTCGATCAGCGACTCGATCCCCTCGCCGAGCGCGCGCCAGTTGATCCTCGCGCCGTACCCGGTGATCACCCCATCGCCCTCGAGGCGATCGACGCGGCGCTTCACCGCGGTCGCGGACAGGCCGACGTCGGCGCCGATGTCCGCGAACGTGCGCTTCGCGCTTTCCTGCAACAACGCAACAATCTTGCGGTCAATGCCGTCCAAAGGGCGACTGAGCTGCATTTCAGTACCGATCGAGTGCGTGTGAGTTGCGTCGAGCCTATCACCGCGGAAAAGTTTGGCGATGGCCGTCATCACTTCGGCGACGCAGGGGCGTTCCGGCCGGACGGCGCTTGAACTTGATGGCGCGTCGCTGACGGTGCGCGACGCGATCGAGGTTTCCCGGCGAGCCCGCATGGTGCAGCTGTCTGACCGTGCTGCCCGGGCCGTCAGCGCGAGCAAGCGGCTCAAGGATGAGCTGATCGCCAAAGAGATACCGATCTACGGGGTTACGACCGGTTTCGGCGACAGCGCGCACCGCCAGATCTCCCCTGGCAAGACGGCCCGGCTGCAGCAGAACATCCTGCGCTTCATGGGTGCGGGCACCGGCCCGATCGCGCCGCCCGAGGTCGCCCGGGTGACCATGCTGCTGCGCGCGAACTGCCTGTCGAAGGGCAACTCCGGTGTGCGCGTCGAGCTCGTCGAGCGCCTGCTCGATCTACTCAACCACGACGTGGTCCCGTTTATCCCCGAGCGCGGATCGGTCGGGGCGAGCGGCGACCTGACGCCGCTTTCTTATGTCGGGCGGGCGCTCGCCGGCGACGGCGTGGTCGCGTTCGACGGGGCCGAGCGCGAGGCCGCCGAGGTGCTCCACGAACTTGGCCTCGAGCCGTTCCTCCTCGAGGCGAAGGAGGGACTGGCGCTCACCAACGGCACGTCGTTCATGAGCGCTTTCGCGTGTATGGCGGTGGGCGCTGCCTACGAGCTCGCGGACGTCGCCGATCTCGTCACCGCAATGGCCTCCGAAGCGATGCTCGGCAACCGCGGCCACTTCAACGCCTTCCTGTTCGACGACGCCAAGCCGCACGCGGGGATGGTCACGAGCGCGCGCCACATCCGCGAGCTGCTCGCCGAATCGCGTCTGGCCGCCGACAGCGACGAGCTGTTCGAGGGCGGTCTCGGCGGCGCGGAGTTCGTCGAGCTCGACCGCCAGGTGCAGGACAAGTACTCGATCCGCTGCGCGCCGCACGTCACCGGCGTCCTGCGCGACGTGCTCGACTGGGTCGAGCGGTGGCTCACGGTCGAGATCAACTCCTCCGACGACAACCCGCTGTTCAACGTCGCGGGCGGGCGCGTCGAGAGCGGCGGCAACTTCTACGGCGGCCACGTCGGGCAGGCGATGGACTCTTTGAAGGTCGCGCTGGCCAACCTCTGTGACCTGATCGACCGCCAGCTCGAGCTCGTTGTCGACGAGAAGTTCAACCGCGGTCTGACCCCGAACCTGATCCCGGTGTTCGACCCGGGCCACCCCGAGGCCGGCCTCCACCACGGCTTCAAGGGACTTCAGATCTGCGCGTCGGCGATGACCGCCGAGGCGATGAAGCTCTGCAACCCGACCACGATCCACTCGCGCTCGACCGAGTGCCACAACCAGGACAAGGTCTCGATGGGGACGATCGCGGCGCGCGACGCTCGCTCGATCGTCGAGCTCGCGCAGAACGTCGCGGCGATCCATCTCCTGGCCTGCTGTCAGGCGCTCGAGCTTCGCGGCGTGGAGAAGTGCAGTCCGAGGACGCAGGAGGCTTTCCGGCTCGTGCGCGAGCACGTCCCGTTCCTCGATGGAGACCGTTACGTGGATGTCGACATCGCGACGACTGTGGACCTGATCCAGTCCGGCGCGGTCTCGGCGCTGGTGGGTTAAACAAGCTGGGGTAGGTGCTGCTCGGGGCCGGGGGCGACAATCGCCTCCGGCCCCGCGCTATTTGGCTGCGCCCCGGTAGCGGGCTAACGCCTCTCGTCGGGCCTGCGCGTGGTCGACGATCGGCTCTGGGTATCCGTGGCGGCCGTCGCGTAGCTCGGGCACGTAGCGGCGGACATAGGCGCCGTCCGGGTCGAACCGCTTCTGTTGGAGAGCCGGGTTCAGGATCCGGCGCGACACCGGCTGAGGATCCACGCCCACCGACGCGATCCATTGCCAGTTGCCGTTGTTGTTGGCCTCGTCTCCGTCGAGCAGCAGCCGCATGAACCAGCGCTCGCCCCAGCGCCAGTCGATGCCGAGGTCCTTCGTCAGGAACGAGCCGACGACGAGGCGCGCCCGGTTGTCCATATAGCCCTCGCGCCTCAGCTGGCGCATGCCGGCATCGACCATCGGGAAGCCGGTGCGTCCCTCGCACCACGCTTCGAACCGCTTGCGCGCTCGGCTCCACCGGATCGTGCCGCGGTACCGGGCCTGGTACTCGGAGCGCGCGTTCTGCGGATGGTGCAGGAGCACGTGGGCGAAGAAGTCACGCCAGCACAGCTGGCGTTCGAGCTCGGCGGACCGGACCTCGAGTTCCCGGGCTGAGATGCATCCGAAGTGGAGATACGGCGAGAGCGGGGATTCGCCGGACCGCACCGCCGTCTCGCCACCGCGACAGCGCGGAGCCTCGACCTCCTGGTCGAGTCGTAGATCGGTGAGGGTCGGCATCGTCCGCGCGTCGAGACCCGCTGGGAGCGGCGGCAGCGTCCGTGGCGCGCGGTGCGGCTGGCGCCGAGGCAGGCGCGCCCACGTGCGGTAGAACGGCGTGAACACCGTGTACGGCCTACCGGCAGTCGTGCGGACCGCTTCGAGATCCTCGACGACGAACGTCCCCGGGTGCTCGTGGACGGGGACGCTCAGCGCTTTGCGCACGCGCGTGTCGCGCCCGCGGGCGTACGGGCTGACGTCGGAGCTCAGGTGGACGGCGGTGGCGTTCGTTTCGCGGACGAGTCTCGGGATCTCGCGCTCCGGTGGGCCACGGCGCACGACCAGCGCGGTGCCCCGTCTGCGGAGGGAGTCGTCGAGATCGGCCAGGCACTCAAGCAGGAACTGCGTCCGGGGCCCGGATGCGTGACGGCCGTGCAGCAGCCGGTCGTCGAAGCAGAACACGGGTACGAGGTGGTCGCCGGCTCGCCGGGCCGCCTCGAGCGCTGGGTGATCGTGGACCCGGAGGTCGCGGCGGAGCCAGAGGAGCGTGGTGGTCATCCGAGTTCGCGTTTACAGATGATGAACAAGTCGTTGACTATTATGTCAACATAGTGATCATCGACGACGCGCTCGATCGGAGCATCGTGCTCGGCTACGGGCGGATCGGCCTGGTGGCGCGGCGGCGCCTGCCGGGGTGGCCGGCGGACCCGCCGCGGATCGACGGCGCAGTGGTGCTCGTCACCGGGGCGGCGTCGGGGCTCGGGCTGGCGGCAGCGACGCAGTTCGCCCGGCTCGGCGCCACGGTCCACGCGCACGCCCGCGACCACGATCGCGCCGCCGAGGCAGAGGATGCGATTCGCGCGCAGTGCCCGAAGGCCGACATTCGCCCGCAGGCCTGCGACCTCGCCGATCTCGGGGCTGTGAAGTCGTTCGCGGCGGGCGAGCCCCGACTTGACGTGCTCGTCAACAACGCCGGCGTCATGCCGAGCGAGCGAACGCGCTCGGCCGACGGGCACGAGTTGATGTTCGCGACCCACGTGCTCGCGCCGCTCGCGCTGACGACGCTGCTCACGGACCGACTGTGCAGGGTCATCAACGTCAGCTCGGGCGGGATGTACGGTCAGCCGCTCCCGGAGGGCGGTGACTGGGAGTCCGAGCACACCCCGTACAGCCCCAAGAAGCTCTACGCGCGCACCAAACGTGAGCAGGTCGTGATGAGCGAGTTGTCGGCTGAGCGACTCCGGGATCGCGGTGTCGTCGTGCACGCGATGCACCCGGGATGGGTGGACACCGGGGGGCTTGCCCATGCGATGCCGACGTTTCGCAGAATCACCGGTCCAATCCTCCGAACTCCCGAGGAGGGCGCCGACACGATCGTGTGGCTGGGAGCCGCGCCCGAAGCGGCGCGCCAGACCGGGCTGTTCTGGCACGACCGGCGTGCCCGTCCCACCCATTACCGGGTTGGTCCCGGGGCTGAGAGCGGAGGCGACCGGCAGCGGTTCTGGGCTTACTGCGAATCGGCGCTCGCCGATGCCGGAATCGACGCGCTATGACCCGGTGGCGTAGCGGACCATGCGGGTGCTGAGCTGAATCGCGGAGCGGAGCTCATGCTCGCGCGCCACGGGGGTCGAATCGAGCCGGTCGGCGATGTCCTCGACGACGTCCGGCGCCCTGGCGGCGGCCAGTCGCACGCACACCTGAGCCGCGATCCGGACCGCGGGCGCCTCGACCGTCCACACCGCCTCGAACAGCCGCTCCCCCGGAGCGTCGGGCGGACGCTCCCATCCGGCGAGACACGCCCCAAAGCTCGGCGACTCACACACGATCGCCCACTCCCGGGCGACCGGAGAAGAGGGAGCGATCGGCACCTCGACCGGCCCGCCCTTCGGCCGTCGTGTGCGCCCAAAGTCGGCGAGCACGAACGCGCGCTCGGCGGTGCGCGCCAACTCTCGCCAGCGACCCTCCGACGCGCGGTAGAACCGCTCGCGCTCAAAGCAGCCGAACAGGAGCGGACGCTCGGCCCGCGCCAGCGACTCATCCTCGATCGCGCGCGACATCACAAGCATGGCGCGTTTGGAGAGGACCTGTGGCTCGAGCTGCGGGTAGCGCGAGCGCAGCGACGCGAACACCGACGGCGCCTGCTCCTCGTCCGCATCGTGGGCGAGTTCGATCGCCGCCTGCAGCGAGAGACCGCGCTCGCGGCCGCGGACCACCGCACGGACGCGCGCGAGATCCTGCTCGGAATAGCGCCGGTGCCCGCTCGCCACTCGCCGCGGCCGCGGAAACCCGTGGCGGACTTCCCACATCCTCAGCGTCGCCTCGCCGATCCCGCTCCGTGCGGACATCTCACGCATCGTCAGGCCGGGCTCGGGGGCTGAGGACGGCACGGGCCTGGACCGTACCGCAGCGACGGCCTGCGAACAAGTCGTTTAGATTTTTCTATACAATCGGTGGGATGAGGATCGCGATCGTCGGCGCGGGCATCTCCGGGCTGGTCGTGGCGCACCTGCTCCAGCACCGGCACGAGGTCACGCTGTTCGAGGCTGCGGCGTACGCCGGCGGGCACACGAACACGATCCGTGTCGACACGCCGAACGAGACCCATCACGTCGACACCGGCTTCATCGTGTTCAACGACCGCAACTACCCGAACTTCGAACGGCTGCTGGCCGCTCTCGGTGTGCCCTCGCAGCCGTCGACGATGAGCTTCAGCGTCAGTGACGGGCGAGGCGACTTCGAGTACTCGGGCGCGTCGGCGAACGGCCTGTTCGCGAACCGGCGTCATCTGCTCACGCCGTGGTTTCACCGCATGGTCGTGGACCTCGCGCGCTTCAACCGGGCGGCCCGGGCGCTGCTGGCCGACGAGTACCCCGGGCGCGGACCGTCGCTCGGAGACTGGCTCGAGGGCGAGCGCTTCTCTCGCGAGTTCATCGACAGGCTGATCGTGCCCCAGGCGTCCGCCGTGTGGTCGGCCGAGCCGCGGCAGATGTGGAGCTTCCCGGCCAGGTTCCTCGCCGAGTTCTTCGACAACCACGGGATGCTTGGCTTTCGCGGGCGGCCGCGCTGGCGGGCCGTCGTGGGCGGCTCGAACCGCTACGTGGACGCGTTGCTTGGGAGGTTCGGCGGGCGGGTTCGCCTGACCACGCCGGTCGCCGCGATCACACGCGGCGGCGATCACGTGCTCGTGCGTCCGGTGGCGGGCGAGCCCGAGCACTTCGACGACGTCGTGCTGGCGACGCACGCGGATCAAGCGCTGGCGCTACTCGAGGACGCCAGTGACCGCGAGCGCGCGGTCCTCGGCGCGATCCCCTACCAGCGCAACGAGGCCGTCCTCCACACCGACGTGCGGCTGCTGCCGCGCCGCCGCCACGCCTGGGCGAGCTGGAACTACCACTGGCAACCAGAGCCGGCGGACCGCGCGACCGTCACCTACCACATGAACCGGCTGCAGTCGTTGCGGGCAGAGCGCGAGTTCTGCGTCACGCTGAACCGCACCGACGCGGTCGACCCGACCAAAGTGATCCGGAAGATCGCCTACGCGCACCCGGTTTACACCGCCGCCGGTGTCGACGCGCAGGACCGCTTCGAGGACATCAATGCGCGCCGGCACACCCACTTCGCCGGCGCCTACTGGGGCTGGGGCTTTCATGAGGACGGCGTGCGCAGCGCGCTCCGCGTCGCCGAGCATCTCGGCGGGCGCCTGTGACGACCGCGAGCTGCATCTACGAAGGGACCGTCCGCCACCGGCGCACGCATCCGCGCCGACAGTTCCAGCACTCGCTGGCGCTGTTCTACATCGACCTCGACGAGCTCCCGACGCTCCTCGATGGCCGGTTCGTGAACCCCCGCCCGGGTCTGGTGCGGTTCCGCCGCCGCGACTACCTCGGGCCGACGACCGTGCCGCTCAAGGACGCGGTCGAGGCGCACACCGGCCGCCGGCCGGCCGGGCCGATCCGGCTTCTCACCCAGCTCCGCTCGCTCGGCCACTGTTTCAATCCGGTGAGCTTCTACTACTGCCTCGACGCCGCGGGCGAGAAGGTCGAGACGGTGCTCGCCGAGGTCACAAACACGCCGTGGGGCGAGCGCCACGCTTACCTCCTCCCAGGAGGGAGGGCCGAGCTCGACAAGGCGTTGCACGTCTCCCCGTTCATGGGGATGGATCACCGCTACAGCGTCAATGCGGGAACACCAGGCGAGGATCTGGGCATCCACATCGCGAGCCGACGCCATGGCGAGCTGACGTTCGACGCCAGGCTCTCGCTCCGCCGGCGAGACCTGACGCGCGCCGCGGCTGCGCGCTGCTCGTTGGCGAACGCCCGGGTCCTCGGCCTGATCTACGCCCACGCGCTCGGCCTCAAGCTCGCCGGCGTCCCGATTCACCGCCATCCGAAGGCAAGCGCAGCGTGATCGACCGCATGGCCCGCGTCATCCTGTCGCTGTTCCTCCGCCGGATCAGGACCGGAACGCTCACCGTCGTCGAGGACGGCGAGCGGCGAGTGTTCGGTTCCGGGCCGCCGGCGGCGACGATCATCGTCCGATCGCCGAGGATGTGGCGGAGGGCGCTACTCGGAAGCCGGGGGCTGGCGGACGCCTACGCCGACGGCCTCTGGGATTCGCCCGATGTGACCGCGCTCGTGCGCCTGGCGGCGCGCAACGCGCCCGGCCTCGATCGTCTCCGGGCCAGGATCGCGCCAGTCCGCGTCCCGGTCCAGCGCGCTCGCACATATCTCACGCGCAGCACCCGCAGCCGTCGCCGGCGCGATATCGCAGCCCACTACGACCTCGGCAACGCGCTGTTCTCGCGCATGCTCGATCCGACAATGAGCTACTCGTGTGGGGTGTTCGACGACCCCGCGACGACGCTCGAGGACGCCCAGATAGCCAAGCTCGACCTGATCTGCGACAAGCTCGGGCTCGGACCCGAAGACCATCTGCTCGAGATCGGCACCGGGTGGGGAGGGCTGGCAATCCACGCTGCCGGCACCCGTGGCTGCCGGGTGACGACAACGACGATCTCGCGGGAGCAGCATGCCTATGCCGTCGACGCGGTCCGTCGGGCCGGGCTCGAGGCTCGCGTGACCGTCCTCCTGACGGATTACCGCGATCTCACCGGGCGCTACGACAAGCTCGTCTCGATCGAGATGATCGAGGCCGTTGGCTGGCGGCACACCGGGACGTTCTTCGCCAAATGCTCGGAGCTGCTCGCCGACAACGGTGCGATGCTGCTCCAGGCGATCACGATCGACGATCGCGCCTACGACATCGAGAAGGCCTCGAGGTCGTTCATCAATACTCACATATTCCCGGGTGGATGCCTGCCGTCGCTCGAGATGATCGCGCGCGACCTCGCGCGCCGCACCGACATGCAGACCGTGGGCCTCGAGGATCTGACGTCGCACTACGTCGAGACGCTGCGCCGTTGGAGGACCAACTTCGCCGCGAATGCGGACGCCCTCGGCGGGCTCGGATACGACGAGCGCTTCCGGCGACTGTGGGCGCTGTACCTCGCGTACTGCGAGGCCGGGTTCGCCGAGAGGCGTATCTGCGACGTCCAACTGCTGCTGGCAAAGCCGCGCTACCGACCACTCCGACTGTGTAGATTTGCCGAGGGCCGTTTCACAGCGGAACGCACAACGGGGCAGGAGGGCGACTCATGGCGAAACGACGTTTCCGTCCGGAGGACGCTTACCGGCTGAGGGGCGCCGGCGAGCCGGAATTGTCACCCGATGGTCGACGCATCGCGTTCGTCGCCACGGAGACAGACGAGGAGAAGGACCGATTGCGCTCATCGATCTGGGTGACCGCCGTCGACGGTTCGTCGCCGCCGCGCCAGTTCACCGAGGGGCCGGCGGACAAGAGCCCTAGCTGGTCGCCCGACGGCCGGTGGCTGGTGTACATCTCGGCCCCCGAGGGGGAGCCCGAGCACGCCCACGTGCGGCTGGCGCCACTCGACGGCGGCGTTCCGACTCGGCTCGGCGACCTGCCCGGCCCGGTCAGCCAGTTCGCCTGGTCGCCAGACTCGACGCGTCTTGTCGTCGTCTGTCGAGTCGGGGTCCCGGACAGGCGGAACGGCGCCGCCGCGGAGCACAACGCGCCGCGAGTCGTCCGGGGCCTGGCGGCCCGGCTCGACGGCATCGGCTGGCAGGACGGCCGCCGCCACCTCTTCCTCGTCGACGTCGACGGCTCGACCCGGCAGCTCACCCGCGGCGAGTACGACCACGACCACCCGTCGTTCTCTCCGGACGGTGGCGCGATCGCGTTTGCGTCCGACCGGCACCCGCGCCGCGACGACCGGCAGTTCCGCGGCGATGCCTGGGTCATGCCCGCGAGCGGCGGGCGGCCGCGGCGCCTCACGAACGGCAAGGGTCGCGTCGCGTTTCCCGTGTTCTCGCCCGACGGGAGGTCAATCGCGTTCGCCGGTCAGGAGACCGACGAGTGGAACGAGGACACGCACGTATTCGTCGTGCCCGCCGACGGCAGCGCCGGCCCGGAGCGAGTCGCCCCGGAGCTCGACCGCCCGACCGTGCTGTGGCCCGGACTTCCCGCGCCGTTCCGCTGGACCGGCGACCGGGAACTCCTGATGGTCGTCGCCGACCGTGGCTCGGTGACTTTGCATCGGGTGCGGGTCGGCGAGGCGCGCAGCCGCGAGCTCGCGGGCGGGGACATCATCATCGACGGCGTCGCCGCTCGGCCCGGGCGGCGGACCGTCGCCTATACGGGCGCCTGGCCCGACCGGCCGAGCGAGCTGTATCTCACGACCACTGCCGGGGCCGACTCGACACCGCTGACACGGCTGAACAGCGATCTCGTCGCGGAGGTCGAGTTCGCGCCGGTCGGCCGGACGACGATCGCTCGCCCCGACGGGACCGACGTCGAGTACTTCACGCTGCTTGCGCCAGGTCGTCCGGCTGAGGCGCTCCCGCTCCATGTCGACATCCACGGCGGTCCGCACGCCTCGTGGCCCTCCGGCCGGTGGCTCGCCCTGCACCAGGCGATCGCGGCCGCCGGCTACGCCGTGGTGCTGCCCAACCCGAGGGGGAGCACGAGCTACGGCCAGGCGTTCGCGAGTGCGTGCACGGGAGACTGGGGAGGGGGCGACCGCGACGACATCCTCGCCTGTTGCGACGATCTGATCGAGCGCGGAGTCGTCGACGGCGGGCGCATGTTCGTGAGCGGCGGCTCGTACGGCGGGTTCATGACGACCTGGCTCGTCGGCCATACCGATCGGTTCCGTGGCGCGACGGCGGAGGCCGCGGTCATCGACCAGCAGAGCATGGCACTCACGACCGAGATCCCCGAGTTCGCGGTCTTCAACATGGGCGGGACCCCCTGGGCGCGCCCCGACGAGTACGCGAACCGCTCGCCGCTGACCTATCTGCCCGCAGTTTCGACACCAGTACTCGTGATCCACTGGGAGGGAGACATCCGCGTCCCGATCGGCCAGGGCGAGGAGCTCTACACCGGTCTGCGCCTGCTCGGCAAGAAGACCGAGTTCGTCCGCTATCCGGGTGGCTTTCACATCCAGCGCACGCCTTCGCAGGCCGTTGACATGTGCAAGCGAATCCTGGCCTGGAATCAGGAGCACGCGAGCCCTTAGACTCGATCGCACCGTGAGCGGAGCGGAGCGACTGAACGCGAGCACGCTGCTCGACCGCAACCTGGAAGCGGGCCGCGCCGGCAAGACCGCGTATCTGACCGCCGACGGGACGGTGACGTACGGCGAGCTCGCCTCGCTCACCGCGGCGGTCTCCTCGTACCTCGTCGATCTCGACGTGCAGCGCGAGCAGCGGGTCCTGATGATCCTCGACGACTCGCCAGCGTTCCCCGCGACGTTCCTCGGCGCGATGCGGGTGGGTGCCGTTCCGGTGCCGGTTAACCCGATGGACCGCGTCGACAACTACGTCTACTACCTTAATGACAGCTACGCGCGCGTGTTGGTCGTGGAGGCGTCGTTGCTGCCGGCGCTCGAGGCCGAGCTCGACTCGCGGGTCGGCCTACACGTGCTCGTCGTCGACGGCGACCCCGGTCGGCACGCGAGCTTCGACGCCGTCGCGCGCGAGCACGCCCGCTCGGGCGAGCTGCCCGCCCCGACTGATACCCACCGGGAGGACATGGCGTTCTGGCTCTACAGCTCGGGCTCGACGGGGCGGCCGAAGGGCGTCGTCCACGCCCATCGCGACATCGGCGTGACCGTCGACCAGTACGCGCGCAACATCCTGCAGATCTCTGCCGGTGACGTGTGTTATTCGACGACGAAGCTGTTCCATGCCTACGGACTTGGGAACGCACTGACCTTTCCTTTGTCGGTGGGGGCCTCCGTCGGACTGGTCAAGGGGCGATCCACGCCGGAGCGGATCTTCGAGGCGGTCGCGCGCTATCAGCCGACACTGTTCTTCTCGGTCCCGGCGCTGTACGCCGCGATGGTCAAGGCGGCGGGGGCCTCCGAGGTCGACTTCTCGAACGTCCGCGCGTGCGTGTCGGCGGCCGAGGCGCTGCCGGCGGCGGTGCTCGCGCGGTGGCAGGCGCTCACCGGCGTGCCGATTCTCGACGGGATCGGCTCGACCGAGATGCTCCACATCTACTGCTCGAACACGCTCTCCGATCTCGCCCCGGGAACGTCAGGGCGACCGGTGCCGGGTTATGAGCTTAGGCTCGTCGACGAGCGCGGCCTCGACGTGACGCCCGGTGAGGCGGGCGACCTGATGGTGCGGGGTGACAGCTGCGCCGCGTACTACTGGCACCAGCGCGACAAGACCCGCTTCTCGATGCGCGGCGACTGGTTCCACACCGGCGACCGCTACGTCGTCGACGCCGACGGCCACTACGTCTACCAGGGCCGCTCGGACGACATGATCAAGGTGGGCGGGCTGTGGGTGTCGCCGGCCGACGTCGAGGGGTGTTTGGTCAGGCATCCGGCCGTGTCCGAGGCCGCCGTGATCGGGGTGCGGATAGAGGATCTGAGCCGGATCAAGGCGTTCGTGATCTGCGGCTCCGGAGTGCCCGAGGACCCGGACGGGTTTGCCGACGAGTTGCGGACCTGGTGCAAGGACAATCTCCGGCGCTACGAGTACCCGCACGTGATCGAGTTCGTCGAGGACCTGCCGCGCACGCCGACCGGAAAGGTCCAGCGCTACAAGCTGCGCGAGGCCGAAGAGGTTCGGACGACCCTGGCGGGATCCTCAGCGATCCCATAATGTATTCACTCGCGTATGGACCGCGACCGCGACCGTCCCCGGATCCTCGTCACGAGCTGGCGCCGTCCGCTCCCCACGTATCTCGGCGAGCGGACGCTGCTTGACACGCTCGATCCTGCGTACGCGGAGCGGGTGTTCGACGCCGGCGGGCTGCCTTTGGTTGTGTCACGACCCCCAGGCGGTGCGATCGATGGTCTCATCGAGCTCGCCGACGGCCTGCTCGTGACCGGGGGAGGCGACGTCGACCCGGTCAGCTATGGGGAACGGCCCGACAACGTGGCCGACGAGGACTGGGAGGCCGACGCGTTCGAGCTGGCGCTGATCAAGGCCGCCCGCGAGCGCGCCCTCCCGACGCTGGCCATCTGCCGCGGGGCGCAGCTGCTGGCCGTCGCCCACGGGGGGCGCCTCGCCCAGCGGCTTTCCGGCGCCGAGGGCCACGAACCGCTCGATGGCCTGGCCCCCGAGGCGATCCTGTCCGCGCGCCACCCGATCGAGATTGCGCCCGGGTCCAGGGTAGAGCGGGCCCTCGGCGCTCGCACGGTGGCGGTCAACACGATCCACCACCACGAGATCGCCGACCCGGGCGCGCTCGAGGTCACCGCGACCGCCGCCGGCGGCGTGATCGAGGCGGTCGAGCCACATACCGACTGGCCGTGCGTCGGGGTGCAGTGGCATCCCGAGAAAATGGTCGAGCCCGAGCAGGCGGGGCTGTTCGCGCAGCTGGTTTCGGCGGCTCGCTCTGAGGTGGTCGCGTGACACTGCGCGGTTACACGGCACCGTTGTCTCCCGACGGACGCGCGGGCATCGTCCCGCCGCCACCGTGGCACTACTCGGGTGACTTCCTGATCGCCGAGTACCGCACCGACCCGGACGCGGTTGCGGCGCTGCTCCCGGCCGAGCTCGAGCCGGCCGAGGACCCGGGCGCGGTCGCCGCGATCTTCGCCGACTGGCAGTCGTGCTCGCTCGACCTGCACGAGCTCGAGGACCCGATCCAGTCCCAGTACCACGAGTTCTTCCTGGTGGTGGGCGCCCGCTACAACGGCCAGCCGGTGAGCCGCTGCGTGTACATCTGGGTCGACAAGGACTTCGCGATGTACCGGGGGTGGATCCAGGGATTCCCCAAGAAGCTCGGGTCGATCCACATGACCCGGTTGTTCGCGGCCGGCAAGGCGACACCGCGACTCGAGCCGGGCGCTCGCTTCGGCGCCACCTGTACCGCCAACGACCGGCAGGTCGCGCGTGCGATGGTCACGCTCGAACACGTGTCGGAGACCGGACCGATCGTCAACGACCCACCCATGTACAACACGCGCCACTTCCCGGCCGCCGCCGGGAACCGGCCCGACGTGTTCGAGCTCGTCCGCGCCGGCGGATACGACCGGGACGTGACCGAGGTCTGGGAGGGCAGCGCCGAGCTCCGCTTCTACGACGACACGCTCGAGGACCTGCAGGCGATCGCGCCGCGCGAGATGCTTCGCGGCTTCCGGTTCTCGTTCGGCTACACGGTCGACGGAGTCGAGGTCGTGGCCCAGCACCGACAGGAGGCCCAGGCATGAAACACGTTCGGATAGAGCACGAAGGCCGGGCCATCGACGCCACGCTCGATGGCGACACCGTCACGGGCGACGGCACCGAAATCAAAATCAAAGAAGTTCAGGGGTGGCTGGCACCGGTCACCCCGACCAAGATCATCGCCACCCACCTGACCTACCGCTCGCGCGCCGAGGAATACAAGATGGCGCGCATGCCGAGCGAGCCGTCGTACTTCATGAAGCCGCCGTCGTCGCTGTCGGGTCACCTGGCTCCAGTGGTCCGGCCGGTCGGGTGCCGGTTCCTCAACTACGAGGGCGAGGTCGCCGTCGTGATCGGCCGGCGCTGCCACCGGGTCTCGATCGATGAGGCGCTCGGCTACGTCGGCGGCTACACCGTCGCCAACGATTGGGGCGTCCACGACTTCCGCCACGCCGACCGCGGCTCGATGCTGCGGGTCAAGGGCCAGGACGGGTTCTGTCCGCTCGGCCCCGTGATGGTCGACCCCGGCGACGTCGACCCCGACGACCTGACGTTGAGGACGTTCGTCAACGGCGAGGAGGTCCAGCACGGCCACACCGGCAGCGATCTGATGTTCTCGTTCGCCTACCAGATCGCCGATGTCGCGCGGCTGATCACGCTCGAGCCCGGGGACGTGCTGCTCACGGGGACGCCGGCGAACTCGCGGCCGGTTCAGCCCGGCGACGTGGTCGCGGTCGAGATCGACGGGATCGGCCGGCTCGAGAACACCGTCGTCCAGGATGATGAGGCGCTCCCCGAGGTGGGCGAGCAGCCGACGGTCACGGCGCAGACGCTGCACGTCGCGTTGACCATGCCCGAAGAAGAAGCCGAGCGAAGTGTGGAGGTGGTCCGTTGAGCATTCCCCAGGTCCTGCATCCGTTCGCCGTCCCGGCCCGTCCGGCCGAGGATTTCTTGGAGATCGTCCGCGGCGAGGGCTCTCGCGTGTGGGACGTCTACGGCAAGAGCTACCTCGACGGCACCGCGTCACTGTGGTACTGCGCCGCGGGCCACGGCCGGCGCGAGATCGCCGACGCGGTCACCGAGCAGATGGCGAAGCTCGAGGCCTACCACACGTTCGCGCGCTTCACGAACGCCCCCGAGGACGAGCTAGCAGGGCTGCTGATGGAACTTGAGCCGATCCCCGACGCGCGCGTGCTGTTCACGTGTGGCGGCTCGGAGGCGATCGACAGCGCGATCAAGATCGCGCGCGCCGGTCACAAGGCCGCCGGCGACGGCGGGCGCACGGTCTTCCTCAGCCGCCACTACGCCTACCACGGCGTGATGCTCGGCGGCACCTCTGCCGGCGGGCTTCCCGCCAACCGCGATCCGTTCGGCACGCTCCTGCCCGACTTCTTCCAGGTCGAGCGCGACAGCGTCGAGGCGATGCGCGCCGCGGTCGCGTACCACGGGCCGGAGCGGATCGCCGCGATCATGGCGGAGCCGGTGATCGGCGCCGGCGGCGTGTTCCCGCCACCCGAGGGTTACCTCGAGGGGCTGCGCGAGCTGTGCGACGAGTGCGGCGCGCTGCTGATCTTCGACGAGGTGATCACCGGGTTCGGACGGCTCGGCTCGTGGTTCGCCTCCCAGCACTACGGCGTCACGCCCGACCTGATGACCTTCGCCAAGGCGGTGACGAGCGGGTACCTACCGCTCGGCGGCGTGTTCGTCGGGCCTCGCGTCCGGGAGTGGCTCGAGGCCGACCCCGGCTACATGCTCGCCCACGGCAACACCTACACCGGCCACCCGACGTGCTGTGCCGCCGGGGTCGCGAACATCAACCTGATGCGGGCCGAGGATCTGCCGGCGAGGGCGGCCGCGGCCGGGAAGCGGCTGGGCGCCGGGCTCAAGGGACTTGCCAGTCACGTCGGCGTGGCCGACGTTCGTGGCGAAGGCCTGGTGTGGGCGATTGGCCTTGCCCCGTCGCTCGCGCCGGGACCGTTCACCGAGGCGCTCCTCAGCCGCGGGGTCATCGGTCGCGGGCTTCCCTACGCCAACTCGGTCGCGTACTCGCCGCCGCTGATCATCACCGACGACGAGGTCGACGAGCTGGTTGCGGCGACCGCGGCGGTCCTGGATGAGCTTGCCTGAACCCGCGGCACCGGCCGACCGCCTCAACATCGCGAGCGTCGTCGACCAGGTGTACATGGCGATCCGCGAGCGGATCTCGAGCGGATCGCTTCCGCGCGGGGCGCGGGTTCACCAAGAGGACCTGGCGCTCGAGCTCGGCGTATCGCGGACTCCTGTGAGGGAAGCACTGCGGCGCTTGGCCGCCGAGGGGCTCGTCGAGATGCGGACCAACCGCGGCGCGCGCGTGGCCGACGTCGACCAGGTCGGGATGCGCGGCTCGTACGAGGCCCGGACGGTGATCGAGCCAGGGGCGGCGCGGCTGGCCGCGGGACGCCGATTGGAGGAGCCGCTCGCGCGGATGCGCGCCGCCGTGGCGGCCCAGCGGCGCTCGCTCCGCAACGTCCAGCGGAGCTTCGACGCCAATCGCGAGTTCCACCTCGCGCTGGCCGAAGCGTCGGGCAACGAGTTCCTCGTGCAGTTCGCCGAGCGGCTGTGGGTGGCCCGCATCGGCGAGACGATCTACGAGCGCCAGGTCGAGACCCAGGAGCGGATGCTGCTCGACGTCCGCGAGCACGAGCTGATCATCGAGGCGATCGAGGCCGGCGACGGCCGGCGCGCCGAGTCGCTCGTCCGCCGCCACCTGACCGACGCGATGAAGCGCTCGACCGACATCCTCGGCGAGTAGCGCGGTTAGCCTTCGATCTTGCCCGGTGGTCCGCCAAGGGCAGCGATCAACGCCGAGAAACTCTTACCCGCCGCGCTCGCGATGTTGTCCTCGTCGTCGGTCGGATCCCACTGCCCGGCGACCTTCGCGTAGGCCTTGGTGCCGATGCCGGCGCCCCACCCGAGCTCGATGCCGGTCGGGTAGTTGGGGATGATCGTGGCGATCGGCTCGCCGGCGCTCACCGTGTCGCCTTGGTGGAGGCCAACGGCGGGAACGACTCCCTCGGCGTAGTAGACGTAGCAGCCGGCGTCGGCGCCGCTGAGGAGTCGATACTGGATGAACGTCCCCGGCCATCCGCTGTTGTCCGTTGATACGCGGGTGACCCGGCCGGCTCCGATCGCCACGAGCTTGCCGACGCCGGCGTAGTCGACGCCCTGGTCTACCCGTTCCGGGTTCACGATCGCGCTCTCGAGCGGATTGACGTAGCCCGCCGTTGCGATCGTCAGGGGGCAGTCGCGCCAAGCGGCCTTGTTTGCGGTCTGAGCCGCCGGTTTGCTGGGCGGCGGCGCGGTTGCGACGCGCTCTGCATCCGCCCGAGCCGCCGTCGGAGATGGATCCGGTCCGCCGCCGGAGAGCGCCCCGGCGAGGATCGCGGCCGCGAGCGCGAGCGCAGGGACGGCCTTCGCCGTCAAGATCCTCGTCCTCAACCGCTTGGCGGTGGGCTTGCGCGCTCGGGTCTTCCGGCGCTTCTCCGGTCCGGCTGCGTGCTCCCTCGATTTACCTCGCCGCGCGAGTGAGCGCTCGAGCGATTCCTGCCATGGGTCGACCGTGACACGGTCGCGCGTCCTATCCACAAACCTCCCTCGTGAAGCCTGCGGAGTTAGCTGACGGGCTCGCGCGGTGCGCTACGCCGAACTGCTCGGCGATTCGCCCCTGCGATCACGAAGATCGCTTCGGGTCCCCCGTTCACCGGCCACGGATGGTCCGGCGATTCGGCTCGTTATGTGGCCCGGCAACCTATCACTCCGGGCAGCGGAAACGCGGCGCCTCAAGGGAGGCCGACCACGGAAACTGCCTGAATTTCCTCGGAGCCGAAGTCGCCGACGAGCAGGGTTTTGTGGTTCGGTTCGAGCGCCATCTCGCGCGGGAAGTTCCCGGTCGGGATCGTCCCCACGACGGCCGGCCGTTGCGCGAGCGCAGCGCTGGTGTTGACGACCATGAGGCTGGGTTCGGCGCCGCTCACGTCGAACCGGTTGGAGTCGGCGACGACGACGTCGCGCCCGCCGTCGACGATCGCGAGTCCGACCGGGGCCTCGCCGACGCCCACCGCGGCGATCAGCGCGTGGGACGGATCGCGCCGCAGCGCGCCTGCCGAGAACCCGAGCAGCTGGTCGCTCTCCCGCGCGGTCACCCACACCACAGCGCCGTTCGCGGAGACCGCAACCCGCACCGGAGAGCAGTGGGCGAGAACGGTCGCGACGACGCTCTTGCCGGGATGGCGCTCGGCCTTGGACAGGTTGATGACGCTGAGCGAGCCATCGGGACCTGCTCCTCTTGCGAGCTCGCTCGTGGCGTACATCCATCGGCCGTTCGGGGAGATCGCGGTTCCGACGACCGCCTGCCCGAGGGGTATGAGGCCCAGGTAATGCGATCCCCGGAAGTGGTGCGCCAACGCTGCCGCCAAGTCGTACACGGCGACCCCGCCGCCATATTCGATCGAGACGAACGCGTAGCGACCGTCCGGTGATGGCGTGACCTCGATCGCGCCTTGGCCCCCGATCGGGTTTGTCGGCGGCGTGAGCGTTCCGAGCACGGGGTGCCGGGCGCCTGTCTCGGCCTTCTGGACGCTGACGACGGTGGTCCCGCCATCTCCGTCGGCGACGAGCAGGTAGCGGCCGTCCCGCGTCAGCGAACTCCCGACGGCCTGCTCCGGCACCTTGATCGTGCGGACCAGGCGCGGGGTGAAGGCGGCGTCCGAGAACACCGCCACCCGGTCGCTGAGGAGGTCGACGAACGACCAGCGCCCGTCCGGCGTCACGGCGATCCCGAACGGCGGAGCGGCGACCCGCTCGACCGCCGTGCGCACCGACAGCGGCTGGGCAGCCGCTATCGCGGTGCTGCAGCCGGCGGGTGGCGCCTCGGCCACCGTCAGTGGCTTGCGCGAGGTCACGCCGCAGCCGGCGGCCAGCAGCAGTCCGGCTGCGAGCACCGGCGCCACGCGACGTGCATGCATTCGCGCACCGTAGCGCGCGTGCGCCTAAATTACAGTTCGTTGCGAACCGGATTCGAGAGCGTGCCTACGCCCTCGACGTAGATCTCGACCGTGTCCCCCTCGCGCAGATACCGCTTGGGTGAGCGCGAGTCGCCGACGCCGCTCGGCGTCCCGGTGGCGATCACGTCGCCGGGCTCGAGCGTCACGCCGGCCGAGATGTACTCGATCAGCTCCACGACCGAGAAGATCAGATCACGCGTGTTCGCGTCCTGCATGACCTCGCCCGAGACGGTCGTGCGGAGGTCGATGTCGGCGAGGTCGACGCCGTCGGCCGACGCGATGCACGGCCCGAGCGGCGAAAAAGTGTCAAAGCTCTTGCCGAGGGTGAACTGGCGCAGCGGCGTCTCCAGCTGCGCGCGCCGGCCCGAGACGTCGTTGATCGCAGCGATGCCGCCGACCGCGGCCCTCGCTTCGGCTTCGTCGGCCCGGTAGATCGGGCGCCCGATCACGATCGCGACCTCGCCCTCGTAGTCGGGGCGGGTCTCCTCGCGCGGGATCACGATGTGGTCGCCGTGGCCGACGAGGGAGGAGGAGAACTTCGCGAAGATCACCGGCACGCTCGGAATGTCGAGCTCCGACTCCTCGGCGTGCGAGCGGTAGTTGAGCCCGATCCCGATCAGCTTGTTCGGCACGACGGGGTGCAGCAGCCGGACGTCGCCGACGCCATAGGTCGGCCCGTCCGCCTGATTGATCGCGTCCCATGCCAGCGGCGTGGGAACGAAGCCCTGGGGGCCGGCGGCGCCGGCATCCGTGATTGTCCCGTCCTCGCCCAGCGCCCCGATCCGGGGCTCGCCCTCCGGGTTTACGAACCGCACAGCCTTCACCGATCGGCCTCCTGTTCCTCGCGGAGCACTTTCATCGCGTTCACCGCACGCGGAATGCCAGCGTACGGAGTCGTCTGGAGAATCGTCTCCTCGATCTCGCTCCACGGGACGTCGATCGCCCGCAGCGCCCGGATGTGGGCGCGCACCTGGGGGTCGCTCGAGCCGAGCGCGGTCAGCACCGCGACGATGATCAGCTCGCGCTCACGCGCCGGCAGACCGGGGCGGGTATGGACATCGCCGAACGCCCAGTCGACGATCCAGTCGCCGAGTGGGCCCATCCGGGCCAGGAACTCGTCGCCGCCGGGCTCGTCGTTCAGCTCCGCCAGTCGCTTCAGCGCCCGAGCGCGGCGGTCGCTCTCGTCTTCTTGACCGGGTCCCAAAGCGCGGATACTGTATCCAAAATTGCTCCGCCGGATCCACCATGTTTGTCTTCGGACGCGCGATCTCGCAGATGCCGCCCAGCGGTGGTCGATCCAGTTCGGCCTGACGGTTCGGGAGCTGACTCCCGAGCGGGCGCGGCTGGCGTGCGCGTACGAGCCGTACTCGCTCGAGCTCGTCCAGTCGGATGTGCCCGGCGCGGACCACACCGGGTATGAGCTCGCGCGCGGAGTGACGCTTCACGACGCCGCTCGGCGCGTTGAGGAGCTCGGTGTGCCGTGTGAGGTTGTTGACGGTGCGGTTCGGTTGCGCGATCCCGATGGGCACGGCATCGAGCTGGTGGCATATGACCCAGACCCCGACCCCCGGCCGGCGATCGCGCGCTCGACGACGGTGCTGGGTGGGTTTCATCCGCGCAAGCTCGGGCACGTGAACTCGCTCACCGGCCGGCTTCCGGAGATGGTCGTGTTCTATTGCGAGGTGCTCGGGCTGCGGGTGACCGACCGGCTCGGGGACGAGGGTTGCTGGCTGCACCTCGGCGCCGACCACCACACGGTCGCGCTCGTCGGCAAGGGCCACTACCACTTCCACCATGTCGCGTTCGAGCTGACCGACTGGGGAGAGCTCCGGGTCGCGCTCGACCATCTCGCGCAGCACGGGCGGTGGCTCGCGTGGGGCCCGGTGCGCCACGCGCTCGGTCAGAACCTGGCGGCGTACGTGCGGATCCCCGAGGAGGAGTGCATGGTCGAGCTCTACAGCGACATGGAGCAGCTGACCGCCGACCACGAGCCGCGCGAGTGGCCCGACAACGCTCACTCGTCCAACACCTGGGGCATCCTCCCACCCCGGTCCTACTTTCGCTTCGACGCCGAGGCGGTCGAGTGGGAGCGCCAGGGTCTCGAGGCGCTCGGACATCCTCTGCCCGCGTGATGGCTCTTTCCGCGACCACCCAAGCTGTTGGTGCCCGCACCGGAGAGCAGTTTCTCGATGGTCTGCGCCAGGGTGGGCGCGAGGTGTGGCTGCGGGGCGAGCGGATCACCCACCCGCTCGATCACCCGGAGCTCCGCGAGGCCGCGCTGTCGCTCGCGCGCGTGTTCGATGTCCAGCACGAGCATGCCTCTGCGATGCTGGCCCCGTCGCCTCTGTCGGATGCGGGCTTCTTGGTCAATGTCACGCATCTGATCCCGCGGTCGTCGGAGGACCTGGTCCGACGCCGGGGAGCGTTCGAGTTGGTAGCGGCGCTGTCCGGCGGGGTGATGGGGCGTACGCCCGACTACCTGAACGTGACGTTCGCGTGCTTCGCGGGACGCTCCGAGGTATGGGCTCGGCGCTGGAATCAGGCCGGCGCGGCCAATCTCGTCGCGTATCAAGAGTTCATGCGCGATCACGACTTGTCGACCACGCACGCGCTGATGAACCCGCAGGTCGACCGAACGAAGGCCGAGGCCGAGCAGGCGATGGGGCAGGTGTCGCTCCACAAGCTCGCGGACACCGCCGATGGGATCGTTGTCCGAGGCGCAAGAATGCTGGCCACGCTGGCGCCGTTCGCGGATGAGTTGCTCGTCTATCCGGGGTCGGACATCAGACCGCAGGACGGGCGGTACGCGCTGTCGTTCGCGATCCCGATCGCCACCCCAGGGCTTCGTTTCATCTGCCGTGACAGTTACTCGAAACAGCGCGACCGCTACGACTATCCGCTGTCGTCGCGGTTTGACGAGATGGACGCGGTCGTGATCTTCGACGACGTCGAGATCCCGCGCGAGCGGGTGTTCCTCGACGGCGACACGGTCGGCTACAGCGAGGTGATCACCGACACCGGCTGGCGCAGCCACATCATGCACCAGGCGTTCACGCGCGCGTGGGTGAAGCTGTCGTTCGCGTTGGGGCTCGGTCATTTGATCGCGACGACCACGGGCGTCGCTCGGTTCGACCACATCCAGGAGAAGCTCGGGCAGATCTGGTCGATGAGCGAGCTCGCGCGGTCGGCTCTTGTGGCGGCGGAGGCGGGGGCTTCGTTGGATCCGGGTGGCGTCATGACTCCAGACGAGCGGCCGTTCGTGGCCTTGCGGGCGGAGATGCCGAAGTGGCTGCCGCGCGTCAACGAGCTGCTGCAGCTCATCGGCGGTGGAGGGTTCATGGCGACACCGTCTCGGGCGGACGTTCAGGGGCCGCTGCGCGAGGACATCGAGCGGTACTTCCAGGCCGCCGGCGCCGACGCCGAGCGGCGGATTCGGCTGTTCCGGCTGGCCTGGGACTTCCTCGGCTCGGAGCTCGGCGGGCGCGGCGAGCTGTACGAGCGGTTCTACCTGTCGGACTCGTGGCGGATGACCGCGCTTGCGTACAACGTCGCGGACAAGTCGTTCCCCGAGTCGCTCGTCGAGCAGTTCCTGCGGGACTGACCTTGGCGCCGACCTCGCTGATCATCGGCGGCGGGACGGGAATCGGGGCCGCGGTGGCGCGGCGGATGGCGGCTGACGGGTGGGATGTGTGCGTGAGCGGGCGGCGTGTGGCGCCGCTGGACGACGTGGCCGCTGCGATCGGTGGTCTTGCGGTTAGCGCCGATGCTTCGACTCCTGAGGGCGCGTTGCGGGCTGTCGAGGCGTGCGTCGAGCGGTTCGGCCGGCTCGACGCGCTCATCGTGAGCGCCGGCGCCGGCGCCGGAGCGATGGTCGCCGAGCAGACGATCGAGCGCTGGAACCTCGTGATCGGCACGAACCTGACCGCGCCGTTCCTCGTCTGCCGAGCCGCGCTGCCGCACCTGATCGAGTCCCGGGGAGCGATCGTCACGGTCTCGTCGCTGGCCGGGCTGCGCGCGGACCCGGCCTCGGCGGCGTATTGCAGCTCGAAGGCCGGCCTCGTGATGCTCACCCAGTGCATCGCGCTCGACTACGGGCCGCGCGGCGTGCGCGCCAACACCGTCTGTCCCGGCTGGATCCGTACGGCGATGGCCGACGAGGAGATCGACGTGCTCGCGGCGCGACGGGGAGTCGACCGCGAGCAGGCGTACGCGATCGCCGCCGCCGACATACCCGCGCGCCGCGCCGGCAGCCCCGAGGAGGCGGCCGAGGCGATCGCGTGGCTGGCCTCGCCGGCGGCCTCGTACGTGAACGGCGCGGTCCTGACCGTCGACGGTGGCGCCGCGATCGTCGACGCCGGTACGCTCGCGTTCGCACCCCATGCCTAGACGTAATCGCGGCACGCGCAACGTGCGCGGCAAGTACAGGACGCGGCCGCACGCCGGTCAACGAGAGGAGAGAGACATGGCCCAAGATCTCGGCGATCGCGCCGCCCCCGAGCGTCCTGAGCAGGGCGAGCAGCGCGCCGCCGCGGCGCGGACGCGCCTGGTTGGCAGCCTGTCCGAGCTCGCCGACGTCGGCGTGCGCGCGGTGCGCCTCCAGTACGCCGACCTCCACGGGATCGCTCGCGGCAAGCTGATCCCGATCTCGGCCTTCCCGCACATCGCCGACGAGGGGATGGGGTTCGTCGAGGCGATCATGACCGTGGACCTGCGCCACAACGTGATCGCCGGATTCGAGGAGGGGTTCCCCGACTTTCTCGCGCGCCCGGACTTGAACACGCTCGTGCCGCTGCCGTGGGAGGAGGACGTGGTTGCCTGCCTGGTCGACCTCGAGGATCCCGTGACCCACGAGCCGCACCCGCTCGACTCTCGCGGCGCTTTGAAACGAGTGCTCGCTCAGTTCTCGGAGTTCGGGGTCTCTCCGGTCGTGGGTCCGGAGCTCGAGTTCTACCTGATGGAGCCCGACCCTTCGGGTCCGCGCGGTTACCGGCCGTATGCCGGCCAGGACAGCGCGGTCTACACGGTGGGGGATATGGCCGATCCTCGCGGGACGCTCGCGAAGATGCTCGACGCCGCGGTCGAGCTCGAGGTCGGCGCAATCGCCGCCGCGCACGAGTACGGGCGCAGCCAGTTCGAGATCAACCTGCGCCACTCGGCGGCGCTCGACTCGGCTGACCGCGCCTTCCGCTTCCGGGCCATGGTCAAGGAGATGGCCGCGCTCGACGGGCTGGTCGCGACGTTCATGGGCAAGCCGTTCAACGGCGACGAGGGGTCGGGGTTCCACCTGCACGTGTCGCTGGTGGATTCCGACGGGTCGAACGCGGGTGAGGCTTCGGATGGTGACCACGGCCTTACGCCGGTGATGTGTCACTTCATCGCCGGCGTGATGGAACACGCCCGCGCGATGATGGTGTTCTTCAACCCGACCGTGAACGCCTACCGGCGGATCAGTGCCGAGGCGCTCGTGCCCACGCGCGTGTGCTGGGGCCACGACCACCGGATGACGCTCGTCCGCGTTCCCAAGGAGCGCGGCTCGTCGACGCGGCTCGAGCTCCGGCTGGGAGACGGCACCGCCAACCCGTACCTCGCCTACGCCGCCGCGCTGGCGGCCGGGCTCGACGGGGTCCGGCGCGAGCTCGAGCTCCCCGAGCCGGTCGAGGGGATGATCTACGACCTGCCCGAGGAGGCGCTCGGCGCACCGCTGCCGACCACATTCGCCGAGGCGCTCGACGCGCTCAAGCAGGACCCGGTGATGATCGACGCGCTCGGCTCGCGCCTCGTCGACACGTTCGAGACGATCAAGATGGCCGAGCTCGAGCGCTTCCGGGCGTGGGTGACCGATTGGGAGTTCGAGGAGTACTCGAAGCTGCTGTGAGGGGCGCTTGACCCGCCCGGGGCGGCTGCGTAATGTATCCAGAACGCAGTTATCGGTCGTGCCGTAGATACCTGAGGAGAGGGCGATGGCAGACGCGGAAGGCGCAGTGACCGTGGAATCGGGCGGCTCGCTGGGGCCGAGAAGACTGACCACGATCCACGCGGTCGGGCAGGCACTCGGAATCGGCCCGATCTTCTCGGCCGGTGCGGTCACCGGCCTGGTGGCGGCCGTGGCCGGGTTCAACACCCCGCTCTCGATTCTCCTGGGCTCCATCGGCGCGATGGGCATCGCCTACGTGGTCTCGTTGTACGCGCGGCGCTACGTGGGCGCCGGCGCGATGTACGAGTACCTGGCGCGTGCCGTCAACAATTCGTTCGGCATCTTCTCCGGAGGTACCTACCTGGTCGGGGTGCTGATGCTCGGCTCGGGCGGGATCTACCTCGGCCTGTGCTTCCTCGTGCAGGGCTTCTTCGCCAGCCACCTGCACTCCAACATCCCCTGGTGGGCGGGCGGGCTCGCCGGCCTGGTGGTCGCCCTCACGCTCAACTACTTCGGCGTCCGCTTGGCCGTGCGTGGCGTGCTGACGTTGTGCGGCTTGTCGGCGATCCCGTTCCTGATCCTGTCGATCGTGATCATCGCCAAGGGCGGCCAGAGCGGGAACACGCTGTCGGTGTTCAACCCCAGCGAGACTTCGCTGAACACCGTGTTCAACGGGATCCTGTTCGCGATCCTCCTGTTCGTGGGGTTCGAGGCGGCGGCCTCGATCGCCGAGGAGATGCACGCTCCGCGTGACCGGATCCCGGTCGCGGTGCTCGGGACCGTGGGGGTCAGCGCCCTGTTCTTCCTGCTGGTCTGTTACGCGGCGACGATCGGATTCGGCAAGGAGGCGCTCGCTCACAACGCGTGGGGAGGCTCGCCGGACGCGATGGGCGACCTCGCCCAGCACTACGTCGGCACGTGGCTCAGCGTTCTCATCGACCTCGCGATCATCTTCGACGCGCTGTCACTGGGGATCGCGATCATGGTCACCTCGTCGCGGCTGCTGTTCGCCCTCGGGCGCGACCGCCTGCTTCCGCAATGGCTGGGGACCACATCGCGTTACAACACGCCGGTGACCGCCATCGGCGTGCTCGGGGCCTGGGGGATCATCGTCCTGCTGTGGACGGCGGTTACGAACTACGAGCCCAACGGCGGCGCAAACGTGATCGAGACGTTCACGATCTCGGCCAACGCCGGCAGCTTCCTCGTAGAGACGATCTACATCTTCCTCGCGGTATTTGCGCTTGGGATCGTGTGGCGCGATTTCTCGGGAGCCGGCCGGGTGTGGCGGCTGGTCGCGGTGGTGATCGGTCTGGCGGCACCGATCCTGGCGTTCAAGGGCTCGCTGGACCCGTTCCCGACCTCACCCAACAACCAGGCCGTGTTCATCTGGATCGGCGGGATGATCCTCGCGCTGATCTGGTGTCTGTATCTGCGCGCCACGCGCTCGGAGGAGGTTCGGGCGGCGGCGGCGTATGCCGCGGACGACCCGGAGGCGGGCGCCCGCGATGCTGAGCTCGGGACGGCACAGGTAGCCGGCGATCGTTACTGACAGTCTCACGCTCGCCGACCTCGAGCGGTACGACAACGCGCCGCTGCTGCACCGGTTGCGCGAGCGCGAACCGGTGATGTGGTTCGCCGAGCAAGGCGTGTGGCTCGTCACCAGCAAGGCGCTGTTCGACGAGTTGCAGATGGACCCGGAGCGCTTCGTGGTCGATGTCCCGGACAACCCGCAGCGCGTGGTCCTGGGCCGGCAGATGCTCGTCGTCGATGGGGAGGAGCACGCGCGCCACCGGGGGCCGTTCGCCGAGCCGTTCAAGTACTCCGCGGTTCGGTGTCAGTTCACGGAGGTGGTGGCGGATCGGGTCGAGTTGTTGGTCGCGGCGATCGCTGCTCGAGGTTCGGCTGAGCTTGGCGCCGAGTTCGCCAACCCGTTCGCGGTCAGCGTGGCCAGCGACGTCCTCGGACTGGGCCTCGAGCAGGTCGAGGAGGTGCACGACATCTACACCACGTTCGCCGAGGGCATGGTCGGCTACCGCGATCCCGAGGCGGTGGCGCGCGCAATGCGAGGCCGCGCTCGGCTGGGCGAGCTCCTGGGCCCGCGTCTCGATCGAATCGGCGCCGATATCGGTGACTCCATGACGCGGGAGGAGCTCGAGGCGAATCTCCGGCTGATCCTGTTCGGCGCGGTGGAGACGGTCGAGTCGATGATCCTCAACACGACGTGGGCGCTCCTTCGCCATCCCGAGCAGGTGCGCCTGCTCGCCGCTGATCCCGACCTGTGGCCGGGGGCGGTCCAGGAGGGGCTGCGCTGGGTCCCGCCCGTCGGATACACCGATCGCTGGGCCAGCGTGGACACGGAGCTCGGTGGGGTGCCGATCGCTCGCGGCGACTACCTCATCGGCGTCATCCACGCCGCCAACCGCGACCCGGCCACGTTCCCCGACCCCGATCGGTTTGACATCACGCGCGACGTCCGGCGCCAGAACTTCTCGTTCGGGAAAGGCATCCACATGTGCCTAGGGGTGAACCTCGCGCGGCTCCAGGGCGCGGCCGCGCTGCGCAGCCTGTTCCAGCGGTTGCCGGGGTTGCGGCTGGACCCGGCGCACCCGACCGAGCCCGTCGGGTTCAACTTCCGGCGGCCGCCGCACCTCCACGTCCTCTGGGATCGTTGAGCTGCTGACCAGCCGGCTGACGACACCGCCACCCGCCACCGCGACACGCCCCCGCCGCCACCCACCCACCCACCCACCCGCAAATGTGGATACATTACGCAGAACGGTGGTATCCTCCGCGCACGATGGAGTCGGTCGATCTGCTCGACTACGACCTGTTCGCGGACCACGAGCCGTGGGAGGTGTTCGACCTTCTTCAGCGTGAGGCCCCGGTCTACCGCCACCCCGAGCCCGATGGTCGTGGCTTCTGGGCGCTCACCAAGTACGACGACGTGCTCGCCGTCCTGCGCGACACCAAGACGTACTCGTCCGAGGTCGGCGGCGCCGCGACGATTGAGGATCTCCCCGAGGACGTGCTTGCCGCGCGCCGGAACTTCCTCGAGTTCGATCCGCCCAAGCATGGCCGGTACCGCCGGCTGATCTCGAGGCAGTTCACCCCGCCTGCGGTCGCGCGCTACGAGGAGTGGCTGCAGGAGCTCGTCCGGTACCGCCTCGACACAGTGTTGCCACAGGGCGAGTTCGACCTCGTGCACGAACTCGCGGCACCGATCCCGATCCGCGTACTCGCGCACATCCTCGGGCTGCCCGAGGAGATCCTCCCGCACCTGGTCGACCTCGGCGACCGGCTGCTCGTCGACACCGATCCGGAGTACGTCGGCGACCACGCCTACGCCGGCGAGCGCGACGAGTACCGCTACAAGCCGTTCGGCTCGCCGTGGGCCGACGAGCTGTGCGCGATCGGGCGCGAGTTCTACGCCGACCGCCGCGCCTGCCCCCGCGACGACATTCTCAGCCTGATCGCCAACGGCGAGATCGAAGGGCAGCCGATGTCAGAGAGGGACCTCGACAACACATTCGCGCTCCTGATCGTCGCGGGCAACGAGACCACCCGCCAGGCGATCAGCCTCGGCACGCTCGCGCTCGCCGAGCACCCCGACGAGTATGCGCGACTCAGGTCCGACCGCTCGCTGATCCCGTCCGCGACCGAGGAGCTCCTGCGGTTCTCCTCGCCGGTGTGGTTCTTCCGGCGCACCGCCACCCGCGATGTCACCGTCCGCGACGTCGACATCGCCGAGGGCGACAAGGTGATCGTGTGGTTCGCCGCCGGCAACCGCGACCCGGATCACTATCCCGATCCGCACCGCCTCGATGTCGCCCGCAACCCGACCGATCACCTGACGTTCGGCCGCGGCGGCCCGCACCAGTGCCTCGGGGCCCACCTCGCGCGGCTCGAGCTCCGCGTGTATCTGGAGGAGCTTGTCGAGCGCGTCGAGCGGATCGAGCTCGCCGGGGATCCCGTCCGCCAGCGCACGAACTTCACCAACGGGCTCAAGCGGCTGCCCGTCCGCGCCACGCTCGCCGCCTCGTGAGCGTCGCCGGCGGATCGCCCCGGTTCGTCCTCGTCCTCAGCGAGAACTGGACGATGACCTCGCCGCGGGATCTGCGCGCGTTGGTGCGGATGGCCGTCGAAGCGGAGGACGCCGGGATCGACGGCGTGATGCTGAGCGAGCACATCGTCCTCGGGCCCTCCGCCGGGGCGCTTGGCCGTCCTGAGAATCCACGCGACTATGCGGCTCCCGGCAACCAGGACCCGGACACCCCGTGGCCCGACTCGATCGTGCTCATGAGCGCGATCGCCGCGGTGACGACCCGGGTGCGGCTGATCGGCGCCGCGATCATCGCGCCGCTCCGACACCCGGTCCTGCTCGCCCACCAGCTCGCGACGCTCGACCTGCTGACCGAAGGACGCCTCGTGGTACAGCCGACGGTCAGCTGGCATCGCGAGGAGTACGCGGCGCTCGGCGTCCCGTTCGAGCGCCGCGGGGAGCTGCTCGACGAGCACCTGGCGGCGTGGCGCGCGCTGTGGGGTCCCGGTCCGGCTTCGTTTTCCGGCCGTTGGTATCGCTTTGACGACATCTACCTGGAACCCAAGCCGTTTCGCGCCGATGGTCCACGGCTGTGGTTCGGCGGGATGACGGTCGGTCCGTGGATCGTGCGCCGGCTCGTCGAGTACGGCCATGGATTTCACCCGTTTGGGCAGCCCACCGCGGAAGAGCTTCGCCCGCTCAGGGACGCGCTCGCGGCCGCCGGGCGCGACTTCACAGAGCTGGAAGTCGTCGGCGGAATCCGCGGCCGGTTCCCCGATCCGAACTCTCCGGCCGACCTTGCCGAGGCGATGGAGGCGATCCCGGCCCAGCTCGAGGCCGGCTACACGACGATCTGCTTCAAGCCCTCGCAATACACCGACGACCCGGCGCAGGTCGGGCGGCTGTGTCGCCAGCTCGTCGGATCATTCGGCGGCTGAGAACAGCGCGGTCCGCTCGACGACGGTCTTCACGTCGGCGTAGAAGTCGAACGAGTGGTGGCCGCCCTCGCGGCCGATGCCCGAATCGCGTGCGCCGCCGAACGGCGTCTCGAGGTCGCGCACGTAGAAGCAGTTGACCCACACGGTGCCGGCGATAACGGCGGCGCTGACCCGGTCGGCCCGCTCCTCCGAGCCGGTGTAGATCGTGGCCGCGAGGCCGTAGTCGGTGTCGTTGGCCAGGGCGATCGCGCCAGCCTCGTCCTCGAACGTCTGGAGCGTGAGGACGGGCCCGAAGACCTCTCGGCGCAGGATCTCGGCGTCTGGTGGGACATCTGTGAACAGTGTCGGTGGGTAGTACAGGCTCTTGATCGGTCGACCGCCGAATACGAGCGTCGCGCCGACCGCGAGCGCGCGCTCGACGTAGCCGGTGACGCGCTCGAGCGCCACCGGGTGGATCAGCGGGCCGTACGTCGTGTCAGGTTCACGCGGGTCGCCGACCTTGATCTCCGCGACCTTGGCCTCGAACCGCTCGAGGAACTCATCTTCGATCGTCCGCTGCACGAGCAGCCGCGTGCCGGCCAGGCAGACCTGCCCCGAGTTGTCGTACTGGTAGGCGGCGGTCGCAGCGGCGGCATCGAGGTCGGCGTCTTCGAACACGATGAACGGCGACTTGCCGCCGAGCTCGAACGACACCGGGGTGAGGTGTTCGGCGGCATCGCGGTAGACGGTGTGGGCGGTTGCCGGTGAGCCTGTGAACGCGACCCGGTCGACATCCTTATGCCCCGTGAGCGGCGCGCCGGCTCCGGCGCCGGTCCCGTGCACGACGTTCAGCACGCCGGGCGGCAGGCCCGCCTCCTCGGCGAGGTCCCCGAGCAGCGAGCACGTGAGCGGCGCCCACTCGGGCGGCTTCAGCACGACGGTGTCGCCGGCCGCGAGCGCCGGCCCGACCCGCCAGGTCGCGAGCATGAACGGCGCGTTCCAGGGTGTCGACACCGCCGCGACGCCGGCGGGGTCGTAGCGCACGCGGTTGCGCTCGCCGCCGTGGAGCTTGCGAGCTTGGTCTGTCAGCCGGTCGCGCGCGAAGTCGGCGAAGAAGCGGATGTTGTTCGCCGCGCGGGGGAGCACGCGCAGGCTCATCGCCTCGTACAGCGAGCCGTTGTCGGCGGTCTCGACCTTCGCCAGATCCGGGACCGCGGCGTCGATCGCATCGGCGAGTTTCGTGAGGTGTTCGTGTCTTCCGTCCGGTCCGAGGGCCGCCCATGCCGGGAACGCTCTGCGTGCGGCTTTGACCGCTGCGTCGACTTCGGCCTGGCCACCGTTCGCGACCTCGGCGAGCTTCCAGTTGTCCCAGTCGATCGGGCTGCGGACCTCGAACGTCGTCTCGCTGGCGACACGGCGGCCGTCGATGTAGTGCTCGACGGGGACGCTGACGCCCTCGACCTGGACCGTGTTGCTCATGCCTTGCTCGCAACGTCGGCGACCACGTCCGGAATCGCGCGCACGTCGTCTTCGGTGGTGCGGTGGTTGACGAAGCACGCGCGCAGGACGGTGGCGCCGTCGACCTCGGCCGGCGCCAGCAGGATCCGCCCGTCGGCGGCGACCGCGCGCGCCAGGGCCAGGTTGTGCTCGTCGGCGTCGACACCGGACGGCGCGACGTGGCGGAAGCAGACCGCCGAGAGCTGCGGCTCGACCACCAGCTCGAATCGGTCATCAGCGGTTATGAGGGACGCCAGGAGCGCGGCCTGCTCGAGGTTCCGCTCGATCGCCGCCCGGATCGCGTTGGCTCCATGGACGGTGAAGGCAAGCCACAGCTTGAGCCCGCGCAGCGGGCGCGAGTACTCGAGCGAGCGATCGACGGCGTGGAGCTGCTCGCCGTGCGGCATGTACCCCTCGAAGTGCGAGAACGCGTGCTCGAGCGCCTCGACCCCGTGCATCAACAACACGCTGCACGCCTTGGGCACGTACATCCACTTGTGGGCGTCGACGGTGGCGGAGTACGCGCGGGCGAGACCTTTGAACAGGTGGCCGGCTCGTTCCGTCGACGCGGCGGGCAGGCCATACGCGCCGTCGACGTGCAGCCAGACCTCATCGCCACACACGTCGGCAAGCCCGTCGATGTCGTCGACCGCGCCCGTCAGCGTGGTGCCTGCGGTCGCGACCACTGCCACGGGCGTGACGCCGTTTTGTCTGTCGTGTGCGATCGCCTCCGCGCAAGCGGCGACGTCCATCCGCCGGCGGGAGTCGATCGGGATCGCTCGGACGTTCCGCCCGCCGATCCCAAGCACCTCGGCAGCGCGGCGGACGGAGTAGTGAGCTTCGGCCGAGCAGTAGAGCGCCATCTCGCGGCCGCCGGCGCCCTCGTGACGGACGCCCGGGAGCGCACGCTCCCGCGCCGCCGTGAGCGCGGTCAGGTTGGCGATCGTCCCGCCCGCCGCCAGCAACCCGCTCGCGTTCTCGTCAAAGCCGACGAACTGCCCGACCCAGCGGATCGTCTGCGCCTCGAGCAGGTCCGCCGCGCCGGCGCTGTTCGCGACGTTTACGTCGTGCGAGGCCATCAGCGCGTCCGCCAGCACACCGATCTCGAGCCCCGACGACCCGATGTACGCGAACCACCGCGGCCGCGCCTGGGCGAGTGAGCGGTCGAGCACATCGGCGGCGGCGTCCAGCGACTGGTTCGGGTCCGATGGCTTGGTGGGGAGCGCGCGGCTCAGTAGGTCGTGCGTGTGCTCGTTGGGCAGCGGTTGTCCCGGCCGCGGGTGGTCGAAGCTTCGCCACGCCTCGTCGATCAACTCGGCCGCGTGTTCGAGCACCTTCTCGCGGTCGGGTAACGGGAGTCCAGGACCCTGCGTCGTTAGGGGGTCGCTCGTCGAAGCCACGGTCTTGCCAGCCTATCGCCGGCGCGCGTACGTCCAGCGCTCGGCCGTCGCGACCGTCACCTGCTCCAGCCCTGTTGCGCGGTGTTCCAATCCACCGCAACGCCTGTCACAACTGTGTGCAATCTGGCGAATATCGGCCAACGCACCGTCACACTCGGCTCGTGTGCGCCGAGTGGATTGACGGGAGCGAGATCGAGGAATGGGACGACGACGCCCATGCGGCATGGTGCGCGATATGGGCACCGAAGTGCCCGATTGGCAATCCACAGCGATCCGCCACGCTCGTGGGTTACCGCGAGCGCGAGCCTGGTCGGCTCCAGCTCCGAGCCCTTGTCCGAGTCAAGACCGAGGGCGACTGCGACATCATCGTCAAGGAGGATGACGAGACCGTCCGGGTTCGGGTGGTCTTGTGCTGGCAGGACAGTGACGACCACTGGAACGACCGCGACTACTGGAACTGCGGAGTTCACGCCTACCTCGATAAGCCCCTCAACGGCCGGAAGGTGATCTGGGTCGATGAGGATGTCGAGCTGCCGCTTTATGTGCCGGATTGGTAGGTGCAGCCCTGGCGCTGCGGGCCGCCGGCGGTGCCGGGCCTCAGCTGCCAATCGCTCTTGAACCCGCATCGTCGCCAAGGACCCGCAGTCCCGGGACTCTCCTGAACTCAGCCTCATTCCCGGTCGCCACCGCGAGTCCGTGTGCGATGGCGGTTGCGGCGATCCACAGGTCGTGCGCTCCGATCACTTGCCCGCGTTCAGCCAACTCCGCCCACACGCCGGCATGCACCCGTGCAACCCGCTCGGTAATCGGCATGGCCGGCAAGCCGGCCAGCAGGTGCTCTACGAACGCGCTCCGTCTCGCACGGCGATCCCCGGTTGCTCGATGCACTCCGTGCAACAGTTCGCTGACGGTGATCACGCTGATTGCGACCTCCTCCTCGCCAAGGAGCCGCTCGACCTCCGGCGAGCCGACACCATGCTCGACGTCGACGAGGAGATCTGTGTCGATCAGGACGGCCACGATGACTCGGGCGCCGGCACGGTCTCCCGTAGATCCCGGAGTTCGGCCGCGAACTCGTCGTCCGGTGGCGGCGCGGTCGCGATCAACTCGCGAAACCGCTCCGCCGAGAGAAGCCGCACCCTGGGCGGGGCGATCACGGCAACTGGAGCCCCGGCGCGCGTCACCTCGATCTCCTCGCCGGCAGCCACCCGGTTGAGCACATCGGAGAAGCCGCGGGCAGCGTCGGTTGCAGTCATCCGAGGCACTCTATGAGCTTATCAGATAAATCAGATCGCAGCGCGAGCGTCAGTCCCGAAAATCCAAGCGTCGCCTTCGCGGTGCTACGATCCATGGTCCGCCGCGGGGTGGAGCAGTCTGGTAGCTCGTCGGGCTCATAACCCGAAGGTCGCGGGTTCGAATCCCGCCCCCGCTACTAAGAAAAGCCTGGTAATCGCAG
>Ga0335073_10000579_pt1 | contig 47168 bp, 50 predicted proteins | sample Lox_Sample_22_FD_207093 | JGI IMG/M metagenome (GOLD analysis project Ga0335073, IMG submission 207093) | Soil microbial communities from Loxahatchee National Wildlife Refuge, Florida, United States - Lox_Sample_2.2 | ecosystem: Environmental > Terrestrial > Soil > Wetlands | place: USA...
CAAACGACGCGGGATTCCCACTTTCCCCCAGCCACGACGGCGGCGATCCGTCCTCCGTCGTCCTGGAGGTTGAAAGCCAAACCCCGAGTGCTAACTTATGACTGGACCAAAAACGGGGGGCAGGTCAAGGGAGGAAAAGCTCCGCCTCAGTGTTGATAGATCGTAACGTTTTCAATCGGCGTCACGGTACATCCGCTGGCATTTTCTGTGAGTGCTAGACGGGCCTGCCATCCGAAAACGTTCACCGCATTAGCGCAGAGCGTCCTGCCATCTCTGACCAGAACAAGGACATATGTCCCCGGTGTGATGTCGTAGAATTCAGAAGTGCCGGATGCATTAACCGGTTCGGTCTCCGTCTTCTCATCGGTTACAAATACTGGAAGCATTTTCAGTTGCTCCCCAGCGTTGTCACTCGACGAGACCGGAGCCGTCGAAACTGTCAACCGAGGCAGGCCACCTGTGAAATAGGATCCTTTGTGCAGCCAAAGGCCGATGGCTACGGACTCATCCGAACGATCCACGGAAACCCAGAAAGGGCCGAATAAGCCATGATCCGCGCACTGAAGTACCAAACGGTACAAAGATAACGGTATGCCGTTCGCTGATAGGCTCTGGAATCGAGTAGCGAAATCGGCACCGGCTTTGTCGCCGGCGCCCCAGGAGACGAACTCCTTCACCGAGCAGGCCTTTACGGGGTGTCCGTAGGAGTCCGATATGCCGATGGTAACAGTCGCACTGCGATTCGATTGGCCGGAGCCGGCGCGAACGAGAAGAGCTACTGCCCCTAGGCCACACGCAAGGGCGAGCAACCGCCTAATCATTCCTTCACTCCATTAAAGCAGTCCTTCGCAAGCTTCTTGTCCACTGCCGTTGTATCTTTTGCGTTACCGCCCAGAGCGTTTTCTATGGCCGAATCCGACCCGTTTGGATATTGCGACCTTACAACAAAATGGCCACATTCGTGCACTAAGGTGCCAAGAAGATCGCTAAATGATGTCTGCCAAAAATATAAATCGTTGTACGCGATGTAATTCGTCAACGGCGCCGACAACATGTCTGTGCCGTGTCGCCCACTGATTATAATTGGCCAGGTCGCCCGGGCATCGCACGCGGTGAATTGCCTTCCCAACACGCGGCGCGAGCGCAGAATCCCACACCGGAATTTTCCAGGGCCTCCCGCTCCACGGGGGGTGCCACACGTTTTACGTCTACTTTTAAGACGTGTGGCTTTTCTCTTTACCCGTGAGGTGATCGCAGGTGTCGCCTTTCCAGTTGAACCGCCCATCGTTTTAGTACTTCTAAAACCACCCACAGGGACTGGCCGGCATGGAGTCCGTCGATCCTCACGCCGAAAACCGCCCTGCAAACAGGCCAATTTAGCGTGCAAAACGCGACATTTAAGGCGAAAAAAGCGCACTTTAACGAGCCAACTTACAACTCAATCCGCGCGGCGGGCCCATGAAGCTCCGTGCCCGACTTCCCAAAATGGGAAAAGCGGTTCTAGTACCCAGATTATTGTTGACAAATCAGTACACGCCGTGATAAACTTCTTCCCGGAGATTCACAATGAACGAACCGTGGCCGCCCGGAGGCAAACTCATTCAAACGGAAGGCGAATTGAAGCAAAGGGGGCAAATGAAGGCAGCGAGGGGCTGATCGCCGTAAGCGGGCCGCTGATTTCTAATCGATATCGCTGTGATTAGAAAACGCCGCAACCCTCCCATTTGCAATAGATCCAAATTTCTAATCGATATTAAAACAGCTCTTTGGAGGGGCAAAAGCGCACAAAAGGCGAAGCGAGCAGACCCGCGATGACGTTTCAAGCCGTCTGCAGGTCACTCGCGTGCCACGCCGTAGCCAGGCTCTTGGGGAGGCGGGAAAATGCATAAAATCCCCAAATTTCTAATCGCAAATGAATAAAATTAAAAATCGACCTAACTCGCTGAAAATAAAGGACAGAAAAATTTCTAATCGCGGTCAGGAAGGGGGGGTAAACGAGCGTTGCGATTAGAAATGCATAAAACCGCGGCGTTCGCCGGACCGGCATCAATGCGCCTGCTCGGGCAGAACGTAAGCGAAAAACACGCCGCCGGCCGCCGTCAGCACGTACTGCCGCCCATCCAGCAGGTACGTAATCGGCGAATTCTCCACGTGCCCCACGCTCGAATGCCACAGCGTCGTGCCGTCGCTCGTCCGCAGCGCCATGAAATTGCGAGTCGCGTCGCCGGTAAACGTGAGCCCCGAATCGGTCGTCAGCACGCCGGACCCGCTCCCGTCGCCCAAGGGATGCGTCCATGCGATTTTTCCTGTCTGATAATCGATCGCCTCAAGCTTAGCGATTCCCAACAGCCCGTAATCTGCGCCGGCCCAGCCGTAAGCCCCATCCTCCGGCTTGTAAAAATAAATGCCGTAGCTGTCGTCCGCACTCACGATAAAAAGCCCTGTTTTCGGATCAAAACTCGGCGAGCGGTAATTCGTCGCGCCTCCCTCATCCGGGGAAACCAATCGCCCATCGCGCGCCGGCTCCTTTTCCGGATTGGGTATCGGCTCTCCATTATCGTCGATGCCTTTCGCCCAATTCGCCGCCGCAAACGGCTCGGTCAGCAGGCTCTGGCCGTTCGTCCGATCGAGCACGAAGAAATATCCGTTGCGCGAAGCCTGCATCAGCATCTTTCTTGCCTGCCCCTTGAACGTGCCGTCCACCAGCACCGGCACCTCCACCGCGTCCCAATCATGCGTATCGTGCGGCGAAGCCTGAAATCCCCACACGAGCTTCCCCGTATCCGGATTCAGCGCAACGATGCTGCAAGTCCACGGGTCATTCCCGGGACGCACGTTTCCGTTCAGCGTCGGCGTAGGATTCCCGGTTCCCCAATAGAGAAGGTTCAGCTCCGGATCGTAAGTCCCTGTAATCCATGTGTTGCCGCCAGTTGTGGCATTCGGCGTGCCCGCAGGCGGCGTGCTGTACCAGGTCCACTGTGTGGCCCCGGTTTCAGGATCAATCGCCTTCAGCATCCCCGGCAGATTATCGAAATCCCCGGAGAGCCCCACCAGCACGTGGTCGTGCACCACGAGCGGCGCCTCCGTCGACCAATACCCGCGCTGGTAGTCCCCGATCACCACGTTCCACCGGACATCCCCCGTCTTCGCATCAAGCGAAACGAGGTGCGCGTCCGGCGTCGTCAGATACAGCCAGTCTTTGTAAATAGCCGCGCCGCGATGCCCGATGTGAAACGCCTTGTTGGGCGGATAGGCGTAATGCCAGATCATCCGCCCGGACCGCGCATCCACGGCCCAGAGGTTATCCGGCGCCGAGATATACAGCACGCCGTCCACGAGGATCGGCGTCGACTTCAGCGATATATCCGTCCCAGGCTCCCATGCCCACGCCAAACCCAAATCCGCCACATTCGCGGTCGTGATCTGCGTGAGCGGGCTGTGCCGGTCCCCGGTATAATCCCCGTTGGCGGTCAGCCAACTCGTCGTCGGGCGGTTCGCCAGCGACGCCGGTTCGACATCCTGTGCACGGGCCGTTCGGAAAAACACCGCCGGTGCCGCCAGCGCCAATGCAAAATAGACTCCCTTGGGAATGCGCTTCATGGTCCCTGTCCTTTACTTCAAGGTCTGCAAATAAGCCAATACGTCGTGCATTTGGGCATCCGTATACTTTCCGAGCAGCTCCACGTGCGCCTGCAAGGGATCGTTCACCGAAAATTTCACTTCATTCGTCGGCCACGAACGATATCCACCGTCCGCGTCGTGCAGCGCAATCGTGAATTCATCGCGATACGCCAGTTTGCCGCTAATCGTCTGCCCGCTCGGCAACGTGACCGTCACCATCGCAACCGGCGCCGCGCCGCGCCCTCCGCCGGGATAGAGCATCCGTTCAAGCAGCGTCAGTCCCTGCAACCGAGTCGCAATTCCGGCAAGGTCGCCGGTAGGCGAATGGCACGTCGAACACTTTCCCGCACCATTGAAAAATTCCTTGCCCGCCTCAGCGTTGCCCGTATCCAGGTCCGCTGCGCTCACGTGTTGCCGGCCGCCCTGCTCCGAATCAGCCTTCGTCTTCTGGTCATGAATGAACGCGACCACCGCCATAAAGTCCTCGTCGGAAAGATTAAATGCCGGCATGCCTTTGTCGACCCGCCCGCCGCGCACAACGGGGCCAATCTTGTCGCCGCGAACATCCGCCGCCACAATCGCAGACCGCGTCAGGTCCGGCCCCGTCTCGCCGCCGCCCGCGTCGCGCCCGTGGCAGAACGCGCAATTTTGCAGAAACACGGCCTGCCCGACATCGATCTCCGCTTGCGGATAAGTCTGCGGTGTCGCCGTCTGCGGAGGCGCTTGCGATGCGGGGCTCTCCGTGGACGGCACGCGCTGCGCCGGAGCCTGTGGAGCTTGCGCCGCTTGTCCGCGCGCGGCAAGAAATACCGGCGCGGCGCAACCGAAAGCAATCGCGAGCACGGCCGCCCACAAGAATCGTTTTATGCTCATTCCCCACCCCATGAACTTCATCCCGGCGGAGAATGTATTCCCAATCGCCCGAAATTACAAGCGCCGTTTACGTTCACGTACGGGCTTTCTGCACGGCACGCGCGAAAGGTACCCGCGTCTTATCCGGGACGCTGCGCACGCCGATTTTCTCGCCGATATTTTGAAGCCGCTTGCGCCTTAGTTCGCTGCCTGTTCACGCGAAATCGTTCGCCGTGCTGAGCGGGAACGGACACAGTGTGACGCTAAACACGGCTTCTCCACACCAAACCGTCTGTGATATCTTCCCGGCGGGGAAGCGCAACTTAGCGCAAGCAATTTCGCAGGAGCTTCACGCTATGAATCTGAAATCTGCCGTCATCATCTTGGCGTCGTTCGCAACTGTCGGCATCGTCCCCGGCGCCCAGCAGGCCACGCAAGCGCCCACAGCCCAGGCCGCAGCTCCTGCGCGCCCCACTCCTCCCACCCGCGACCCTGACTCTCCCGGTTTTGTGAAAGCAAAAGAATTGCCCGACGGCGAAGTTCCTCCGCCGGATGCGGACGGCAACTTCATCATCGGTCCAACGCACACGCCCGCGCCTGAGATGACGGTTCGCGACGGCGTTCCGCACGGCGCCGTCTACAACTTCACCATGAGCTCCACCGACAGCAAAATCTACCCCGGCATCGCGCGCGATCCCGGCACGTTCGGCACGCCCGACCCCAACGACCCGGCGAAGCTCATCGTCACCACCAGCCACCCTGCGCCATACACGCGCAAAGTCGCCGTTTATGTGCCCGCCCAATACACGCCTGGCACAGCCGCGCCTTTCATCGTCGGCGCAGACGGCCCCGATCAAATGCTCTTCACCGTGCTGGACAACCTGATCGCAGAAAAAAAGGTCCCTGTAATGATCGCCATCTCCATCGGCAATGGCAGCGGTGACGCCCAAGGCAGCGAGCGCGGCCTCGAATACGACACCATGTCCGGCCTCTATGCCGAATGGGTGCAGAAAGAAGTCCTGCCGCTGGTCGAATCGAAATTCAATGTAAAGCTGACGAATGATCCCGACGGCCGCGCCACAATGGGCGGCAGCTCCGGCGGCTCGTGCGCATTGATCATGGCCTGGTACCACCCTGAGTGGTATCACCGCGTCCTCACCTATTCAGGAACCTACGTAAACCAGCAGTGGCCCTATAACCCCGAAGCACCGCACGGCGCCTGGGAATTTCACGAGCATCTGATCCCCGATAGCCCGCGAAAACCGATTCGCATCTGGCTCGAAGTGGGCGACCGCGACAATTACAATCCCAACGCGATGCGCGACGGAATGCACGACTGGGTGGTCGCCAACGAAGACATGGCCAAGGTGCTTGCCGCAAAAGGCTACCATTACCAGTTCGTCTTCGCGCGCAATGCAGGCCACACGGACCGCAGCGTCAAGCAGCAAACTCTGGCCGAAGCCCTCGAATATCTGTGGCGAGGTTACCCGATCGCCGCCGCTGCACCTGCGCCGCCGTCAGCGGTCGGCGTCGTGCGTTAGCGGTGGAACTTACCGCACCGATGAAACGTAGACGCGATACCAGTCCGTAGCGATCCGCTGCTGCGCATCTGCCAAAGACATCCCGCCTGCGCAAACCTGATCGTGCAGATAATTCTCCACCTTGTCTTTGTACTTCGCGCCGCCGTCCGGAATCGAGGTCGAATATGCCTCCGGCCACAGGTTCTTCGGGTCCGTTGGGCTTCCTCCCAGCTCCAGCGGAATCAGATGGTCCTCTTCGTAGTCGCGTGTTTCGGCATCTGCCAGGTGGTATTCGACCATCTGTTCGCGCTTTAACCGGTAGGTGTACTCCTCGGGAGGGCGCTCGGACCGTGTAGACCAATGCGGATTGCAAATCGTCTCTTCGATGTTCGCCTGTGTCACCCCAAGATTGATCGCTCCCGGCGTAAGCGACTCGATCGGGTAAATATCCATAGGGCCCACACGCCCGTTCTGGGAGCCCGGTGGCGGAGTCGAAGGGGGCGGCGAATGCGATTCCCTCGCCAGATAGAGTATCGCCGCGATCACAAAGGCCAGCGCGATCAGCAGTGGAATCACGCTCTGCCTGGCTCGCGTCGATTGCCTGGGGCGCCTTAAAGGTTCCATGAGTATCAGTCTCGCAGATTGTCCCGGCCCATAGGTGCCTGACAAACCTTATAAAGCGGCTTCGACGCCTATTCAATCGGATCGAGTGCCGAAAGAGACCGGCAAAAAATGATCACGCGCGATACTTAAAACTTATCATCGCGCTGTATCGCCCCGGTCTCTCGTACCTCGTTGACGCACACCCTATCGTCTGCGATAATCAGGTCTCTTTGGTGGCCTCGTGTGCGTCCGGGTGCGAAAACTTCGCACCGATTCGAACAAAAATGGGAGCAGCTGCTAAGTAAGTTCTACCGGCGATGGAAATTCTGCACCAGCTCGGCGAACTGTTTCTTGATTCTGTGCCCACGGTCGTTGTCGTTCTCCTTTTTTACGTCTTCCTGCGCTGGGCGTTCTTCACTCCGATCCAGAAGGCGATGGCCGAAAGGACGGCGCGCATCGAGGGTGCGCGCGCCGAAGCGGCCGCCGTCGAGGCGGAAGCCAAAAACGAACTGAACGCCTACCACGAGGCGATAAACAAGGCTCGCGCCGGAATCTTTGAAGAGCAGGAAAGGGCTCGGCAACTCGTGCTCGATGAGCGCGCTCGGCTGTTGCAGGCCATGCGCAGCCGCGTGCAAGACGAAGTCACCGCCGCGAAGAAAAAGATCGCGGCCGAAGTCGCTGTGGCAAAGGCGGAAATCGAGCGTCAGGCGCCGGAGCTCGCCGCGGAAATCGCCCGTAACATCCTAGAGGCGCCGTCGCGAGTCCGCGGGGTGGTGCAGTGAACGGTCGCTCATACGCCGCCCTCCGCTCTGCCGCACGCGTGCTTGGTGGGATCGCGATCGTTGCGCTGCTCGCGGCGCCTATCTTCGCTCAGGGATCCGGCGATGCCACCACGACCGCCGCCGGCTGGACCTTCCGCTGGATCAATTTCGCCATCGCATTCGGCGTTATCGCCTGGGGTTTTTCGAAGGCAGGCCCCTACTTCCGCAAGCACTCCCAGGAGATCTCTCAGAAGATTGCCGAAGGCAAGCGCGCTCGCGAGGCTGCCGAAAATCAGCGTCGCGCCGTGCAGGAAAAGCTGTCCCACATCGACGAAGAGGTCGCGCAACTCCGCGCGCAGGCAAGCCGCGCCAATGAAGCGGAAGCGCAGCGGCTCCGCGCTGTAGCAAAACAGGAAGCGCAGCATATCGAGCGCACCGGGCACGCCGAAATCGCCGCCGCCGAACATGCGGCCCGCCTCGAACTGCGAGCCTTCGCCGGACGCCTCGCCGTCGAACGCGCCGAAGTGCTGCTCCGCCAGCACATGACTCCCGCGGCCGAAGCCGCCGTGTTCAGCGCCTTTGTGGAATCGCTCGAGGGGAGCGGCAATTGAGCGAAGCGCTCGCACGCCGTTACGCAGCCGCCATGGCTGATGTGGCAATCGAAAAAAGCGGCGCACAGCGCGTCAGGGCCGATTTCGCGAGCTTCGTGGAAGCCTTTTATAGCGTCGCCGATCTGCGAAACTTTCTCGAAAGCCCCGCCATCGATATTTCGGTGAAGCAAAAGGTGATTCAGGCCCTTGCCGGCCGCATGCGTCTCGATGAGAACGTCGCGAACTTCATTCACCTGATCGTGAGTCACGGCCGTACCGAGCTGCTCCGCGAAATCGAGCGCGCGCTCGTTGACGCGTTGAATGCCCGCATGGGAATCGCCGAAGCGGAAGTGACTTCGGCGCGCGCCCTGGGCGAACCGGAGCGGCGCAATCTGACGCTCGCTCTCGAGCGCCGCACGGGCAAGAAAATCGAGGCGCGCTTTAGTGAAGATGGGGCCTTGCTGGGCGGCGCCGTAGTGCGCGTGGGTTCCACGATCTACGACGGCTCGATCCGTGAAAGGTTGAGCCGTCTGCGCGAGCAGCTTGAGGGCGAGTGACCCGCGTTTCTGCGCATTCAGTTTTGCGCTGATCGGGAACTCTCCCGCTGCACTCTCGCATGCACCGATTGAGTTTCGATTCAGGAGCAAGGAATGGCGAATATCAAAGCAGACGAGATCACAAGCATTCTGCGTCAGCAGATTGAAAACTACGAGCAGACCGTTGCCGTCGAAGAAGTTGGCTCGGTAATCTCGGTCGGTGACGGCATCGCGCGCGTCCACGGACTCGATCGCTGCATGGCCGGCGAAATGCTCGCGTTCCCGCACGGAGTTTTCGGAATCGCTCTCAACCTGGAAGAAGACCAGGTCGGCGTCGTGCTCCTCGGCGATTACACCGAAATCAGCGAAGGCGATACCGTCAAGCGCACCAATAGCATTATGTCCGTGCCTGTCGGCGAAGCTCTCGTCGGACGCGTCGTCAATCCGCTCGGCCAGCCGCTCGACGGCAAAGGACCGATCAACACCGATCACCGCAACCCGCTCGAGAAAATCGCTCCCGGCGTCATCGACCGTCAACCGGTCCGCGAGCCGCTCCAAACCGGCATCAAAGCGATCGATTCGATGATCCCCATCGGCCGTGGGCAGCGCGAGCTGATCATCGGCGACCGCCAAACTGGCAAAACCGCCATTATTCTCGACACGATTCTCAATCAGCGCGGCGGCGACATGATCTGCATTTACGTCGCGATCGGCCAGAAGCGCTCCACCATCGCGCAAGTGGTAAAGACGCTCGCCGACAACGGCGCCATGGAATACACCATCGTCGTGGCCGCATCCGCCACCGAACCCGCCACCATGCAATACATCGCCCCGTTTGCCGGCTGCGCCATGGGCGAGTATTTCCGCGACCGCAAAAAGCACGCCATCTGCTTCTACGACGATCTTTCCAAGCACGCCCAGTCCTACCGTGAGATTTCCCTGTTGCTTCGCCGCCCTCCCGGCCGCGAAGCCTATCCCGGCGATGTCTTCTTCCTGCACTCGCGCTTGCTTGAGCGCGCGGCCAAACTGAGCGACGCGCTCGGCGCAGGCTCGCTTACAGCTCTGCCCGTCATCGAAACGCAGGCGGGCGATGTCTCCGCATATATTCCGACGAACGTGATTTCGATTACCGACGGCCAGATATATCTCGAAGCTGACCTCTTCAACGCCGGTATTCGCCCCGCGATCAACGCCGGCATTTCGGTCAGCCGCGTCGGCGGCAACGCCCAGATCAAGGCGATGCGCCAGGTCGCCGGCACCCTCCGCCTCGACATGGCCCAATATCGTGATCTCGCCGCTTTCGCGCAGTTCGGCACAGACCAGCTCGATAAGGCCACGAAAGCGCAGCTTTTCCGCGGCCAGCGCCTCGTCGAAATCCTCAAACAGGATCAGTATCAGCCGCTTCCCGTCGAGCGCCAGGTCGTGATCATTTGGGCGGGTGGCAGTAAATATCTCGACGATCTCGAAATTGCCGAAGTTCGCCGCTTCGAGCGCGAGCTTTACATCTATATCGAAACCAACAAACCGGACATCTTCAAGACTATCCGCGAAAAGAAAGCGCTCGATGATTCGCTGCGCGCCGATTTGAAATCGACTTTGGACGCCTTCAAGGACACGTTCAAAGCGACGCGTCCAACCGCCGCCGCGGCGGATTAACTCGTGATTGGATTAAGCTGACGACACGCGATGCCCACACTTCTTGATTACCGGCGCCGGATTCGCTCCGTGAAAAGTACGCAGCAGATTACCCGCGCGATGAAGTTCGTCGCCGCCGCGAAATTGCGCCGCGCCCAGGAAGGCGTCTTTGCCGCCCGTCCCTACGCGCGCGAGATCCTGCGCGTCATGCGGTCCGCCGCCGCCCGCATCGAAACGCCGCAGCACCCGCTTCTCGAACGCCGCCCCGAAGAGCGCGTTCTCACGGTCGTTTTAACCGGCGACCGGTCGCTGGCCGGCGCATTCAACACCAACGTGATTCGCCGCGCCCTGCAGTTTCTCCGCCAAGACGCCTCGAAACAGAAGCAGGTGATGGTCATCGGCAAAAAGGGCCGTGACACACTGAAAAAGCGCGGCTACGACTTCGTCGGCGAATGGATCGGCGTCTCATCCAACGTCGAGTTTTCATCCGCAAAGGAGATTGCCGCCAAAATCGCCGAATTGTACTCCGCCTGCGAAGTCGACGCGGTTTACGCCGTCTACAACGAATTTAAGAACGTGCTCGTCCAGAAGCTGCAGGTCCAAAAGCTGCTCCCGATCGATCCGGCCGTCCTCACCGAATCCCAGGCGGAGGAAACGGTCGCCATTTCGCGTCAATCCGACGAAGCGGATCTGCCCCACGATCTTGCTCCGAGCGGCAAAGGCTTTCTCGTCGATTACATTTACGAGCAGCCCGTCGCGGAACTGTTCGCCGGCCTCGTGCCGCGCTACCTCGAATCCGAAGTCTTCCGGATTCTGCTCGAGTCCGCAGCCGCCGAGCACGCCGCCCGTATGACGGCCATGGATTCGGCCACGCGCAACGCCGCCGACCTCATCGAGCGCCTGACCCTGGACATGAACAAAATCCGCCAGGCCGGCATCACCAAGGAGCTGATCGAAATAGTAAGCGGCGCCGCCAGCGCCATGTCCTAAAACCGTGACTGGTGACTGGTGACTTGTGAACAATTCGCGGCTGATCCGGAGTGGCGCTAGTGAAGATCAATCGATTTTCGGATCTAACGGTTTGGCAAGAAGGTCATAAGCTCACTCTTGCCGTGTACAAAATGACGGCTGCGCTTCCTGCGTGTGAACGATTTGGAATCGTGGGGCAAGTTCGAAGATGAGCTGCTTCCGTTTGCGCCAATATCGCAGAGGGATTTGGCCGGAGAACCACCCGGGAGCTTTTGCGATCGCTGCAGATCTCGCGGGGAGAACTTGAAGAAACGAGATACTTCCTGATTTTGGCGCGCGACCTTGGCCATCTACAGGAACCTGAATTCACAAATGCGCATGGTCGTTGCGATGTCGTAGCCAAGCTGATTAACGCGCTGTCGAGCTCGTTGAACCAACGAGTCATGGAGCGAGAAAAGTGAACTGGGTGCATGGTGACCGCGCCGCCTCACTAATCACCAGTCACTAATCACGAATCACGATTTTACCAGGAGCACCAAATGGCAACTGACGCAGGAAAAATAGGCCACGTAATCGAAGTCATCGGCCCCGTAGTCGACGTCCAATTTCAAGAAGGTCACCTTCCGCTGATCCACAGCGCGGTCCGCATCACCAGCGAGGGCTATGACGTCCCCGAGCCTATCGACCTCATCTGCGAAGTCGAGCAGCACCTCGGCGAAGGCCGCGTCCGCTGCGTCGCGATGAAGCCTAATGAGGGCCTCGTCCGCGGCATGAAGGCCGAAGACCTCGGCCATCCCATCTCCGTCCCTGTCGGACGCGCCACTCTTGGCCGCGTCCTCAATGTGCTCGGCGAGCCCGTCGATAAGCTCGGCCCTGTCAACGCCCAAAAAACCTACCCCATTCACCGCCCCGCCCCGTCGCTCGAAGATCAGTCCACGCAAATGGAAATGTTCGAGACCGGCATCAAGGTCGTCGACCTCATGGAGCCTTACCTCAAGGGCGGCAAGATCGGCCTCTTCGGCGGCGCGGGCGTCGGCAAGACCGTTCTCATTCAAGAGTTGATCCACAACGTCGCCATGAAGCACGGCGGCGTCTCCGTTTTCGCCGGCGTCGGCGAACGCACCCGCGAAGGCAACGACCTCTGGCTCGAAATGCAGGAGTCCGGCGTCGTCGTTCCCGGCAACTCCGAAAAATCGCGTTGCGCCCTCATCTACGGCCAGATGACCGAGCCGCCCGGCGCGCGCCTGCGCGTCGGCCTCACCGGCCTCACCGTCGCCGAATATTTCCGCGACGAAGAGCACCTCGACGTGCTCCTCTTCATCGACAATATCTTCCGTTTCGTGCAAGCCGGCTCCGAAGTCTCCGCTCTTCTCGGCCGCATGCCCTCTGCCGTCGGATACCAGCCGAACCTCAACACCGAAATCGGCGAATTGCAGGAGCGCATCACCTCCACCAAGCACGGCTCGATCACCTCCGTGCAGGCCATTTATGTTCCCGCGGACGATTACACCGATCCCGCGCCGGCCGCCACCTTCACTCACCTTGACGCCACCACGAACCTCAGCCGCCAGATTGTCGAACGCGGCATCTATCCCGCCGTCGATCCCCTCGCCAGCTATTCGCGCATTCTCGATCCGCGCATCATCGGCCAGGATCACTACGACGTCGCGCGCTCGGTCAAATCCGTCCTGCAGCGCTACAAGGAATTGCAGGACATTATCGCCATCCTCGGTATCGAAGAGCTTTCCGACGACGACAAGCAGACCGTGGCTCGCGCGCGCAAAATCGAAAAATTCCTTTCGCAGCCGTTCTTCGTCGCTCAACAATTTACCGGCATCGACGGCAAATACGTCAAGATCGAAGACACCGTTCGCGGCTTCAAGGAAATCGTCGAAGGCAAGCACGACGATCTTCCCGAGCAGGCCTTCTATATGGTCGGCACGATTGAAGAGGTTCGCGAACGCGCCGAAAAAATGGCGGCCACAGCCTAGGCCTGGCCGCACACGGAAAACAGATGGCTACGTTACCCACTGACATCGAGCTACAAGTCGTCACCCCGCAGCGCCATGTGCTGCAGGAGATCGTGCAATCCGTCGAATTGCCCGGCAAGGACGGCTACCTCGGCGTCCTCCCCGGCCACGCTCCTCTGCTCACCGAACTCGGCATCGGCATCCTGACGTATCAAAAGGGCGGCCGGCCGCGCTATCTCACCGTCGCGCACGGTTACGCGGAGGTGCTGCCCGATCGCGTCATCGTGCTTGCCGAAATTTCCGAGAAGGCCGAGGAAGTCGACGTCGCGCGCACTCGCGAGTCGCTTGAAGAAGCGAAGGCGCGCCTTTCGAAAGCCGCGCCCGGTGACGAGTCTTGGCGCCACGCTTCCGTCGATTTGGAGCGCTCGCTCGTCGGTCTTCAGGCCGCCGCTCGCATAGGCGCCACGCACGATGGCGGCCAGCATTAAGCCTCTGAGGGCCTGGTTGGCATCGGTTTACGCGGCGGTTATCTTCGCGCGTCGGACCGCGAATCCGCGCTGGAATCGCCGCATCAAATGGAGTGAAATGTAGATAGCCGCGCGTTCGTGATCGCGCCAAGAGAAACGCACAATGAGTCAAGTCATCATGTACGGCACCCAATGGTGCCCCGATTGCCGGCGCGCCAAGCAGTTCCTCAAAGAGCGCGGTGTAACCTTCCGTGAAATCAATATCGACGAAACGCCCGGTGCCGAAGGCATCGTCCTCAAGGTAAACGACGGCCGCCGCAAAGTTCCCACCATCGAAGTTGACGGCCGCTTCTTCGCCTGCAGCCCCTTCGATCCTTACCAACTCGCCGAAGAGCTCAAAATCCCGCTGAACTCCTGACGATTGCCTCTTCAAAACGTCATGCGTGATACCATTCTTGCCAGGGCAATCTTTCTATGACTGAAACCAACGGCAACTGTCTTGAACGGATCGTACGCAATCCGAATATCTGTCATGGCGAGCCTACGTTCCGCGGAACGCGGGTACTGCTCCGCTCTGTGCTCGCGAGCTTGGCAGTGGGTCATTCCTCCGATAAAATCATTGAGGCCTTGCCGAGCCTTCACCCGGACGACATAAAAGCGGCGATCATGTTTGCCGCTGGTTCGGCCGAAGAAGATCTTCCAGTTCCTGCTATCCCGCTTGGTCGATAAAAATAAAGCTCGACGAAAATCGCCCGAACCTGCTCGCGACGCCACTCACAGCCCTCGGCCACGATGTTCACACCGTCGACGATGAAGGGTTGAGAGGCGCCAGCGACGAGGATTTATGGCGCGCCGCTCAAACCGAACAACGGCTCCTGCCAGAAAATTCCGCGCGGGCTCTCACTGCGGAATCATAATTCTGCGCCTCAATCGGCCGGACTTCGAGCTCCTTACGAAACGTGTGGTGGAGGTTTTTGACCGAAACAATATCGAAGGTTGGTCTCGTTGCTGTGTGGTCGTGGCCGACCGAAACGTGAGGGTGACGAAAGGTTAGACCATCAGCGCGCTGCTACAAGGATTGCCTCAAGCGTTCGAAACCAGCCCCGCTCCTCGCGTCATCACTCCCTCCACCCGTAGATCCGGCGTCAGCACCACCAGGTCTGCGTCGCATCCCGGCGCAATAATCCCCTTCTTCCCCGCCACTCCAATGCGCCGCGCCGGCTGGATCGTCACCATCTTCACCGCATCCGCAAACGGCACTCCCAGCGCCACCACAAACCGCAGCGCCCGGTCCAGCGTCAACGTGCTGCCGGCCATCTTCCCTTCTTCGTTCCGGCACACGCCGTCCTTCACGGTTACTTTGAAATTTCCCAGCGGATAAGTTCCATCGCCCATGCCTGTGGCGGCGATCGCGTCGCTGATCAGTATCACCGTCTCGAAGCCTTTCGTTCCCATCAACACCTGAATCGCCGGCCCCGCCACGTGATGTCCGTCGGCAATCACTTCCGCCGTAACCTCCGGATCCGTCAGAATCGCTCCTAAAATCCCCGGATCGCGATGCTCGAAGGGCCGCATCGCATTGAACGTGTGCACGGCGTGCCGCGCCCCCGCCTTGATTCCCGCCCTCGCTTCCTCGTAGTCCGCATTCGTGTGTCCCATCGCCGGCACGATCCCGCGAGCCGCCGCATGCTCGATCATCTTGATCGCGCCCGGCAGTTCCGGCGCGGTCGTCACGATCCGCACCAGCCCGTCCGCCGCCTTCATGAGTTGTTCCAAAATCTCGATCGAAGGCTTCACCAGCGACTCCGGCGGATGCACACCTCGCTGCGCCTTGCTGATGAACGGCCCCTCCAGATGGACGCCCAGAATTTCCGCGGCCAGTTTCCCGCCATCCTGGGGCTGCTCGTGATTCCGGACGTACCGCGCAATCCCCTCCAGCCCCTCGCACGTCTTCTCGATCGGCGCCGTCACCGTAGTCGCCAGGATCGAAGTCGTGCCGTAGCGCGCTGCCATCTCGGTCACTTTATCGAGCGCGCGCTCCGTTCCCTCCATCACGTCGTGCCCGCCCGCGCCGTGGATATGCACGTCCACGAAGCCCGGCACCACCGTCGATCCCGGCGCGGCATAGTGCACCGCGTCCGAAGGCACCTGAATCTCGTCGCGATGCCCGATTGCGGCGATCTTCGCGCCCTCCACCAGAATCACCGCATCGCTCACTTCTTCCATGGGCGTCAGGATGCGGCTGGCGTAGATGGCTATCCTCGGCACGGTCCAATCATGCTAGCGAAATAAAGCTTCGAATCACAGCGGCACTTGCATCGATGTGCTTCTCGGTTACAATCGATGCAGCCGGTTCTTGCAATCATCACCTGACCCTGAAAAGAGGATCTGAATGGCCCACGATAAGCGTTACGTTGCACAGAAGCGCCAGCGCCGCCGCCGCAAAGCCGTAAAAGCGAAGATGAAACTCTACGAAGCCGGAAAGCTCCCGCACGAGAAACTGCCAATGCTTGCAAAGACTTTCCTCAGCCGCAAACTCCGCGCTCAAAAGCGAGCCGAATAATAATCTTCCAGCTCTCGGCGCCGTATCTGGACGCCGGTGCAGCATTGCCGCCAGGTTGAAACGCAGCGCCGCGGCCTTCAGCCTGCCTGCCGCAGGCGGGCGCGGCACCTTGTCTTGTTCGGCCATTTTTGCGCCCGCCTCGCGCCTCTCGTATTCATCCTCCTTCGAGAAAAAAAGACGCCCCGGTTTCCCGGGGCGTCTTTTTGCCTTGGCTCGCCTTCCAGAGGCGAGTATCTCCCTTGTTAGTTGCCGGAGGAATTCGTCGAGGTTGAGGCCTGCGTCGGATTCGCCTTCGGCGCGCTCAGGTAACCAACGATCTTGTCCTTGCTCACCTGGTTGACCACGAACTCCAGCGGAGTCCGTGCGCCGGTTTCGAAGAGATAGAGTGGCTCGTTGGCGCTCAAGCCCTTTTTCACATGGCTCTGGTCGTCAACGAAGATCGTCACGTTGTACTGGTTTTTCTTGGGGTTCGTCCCACGCAGTTCAACCATCACGTTCCCCACCTTTTCGCGGGTGTTCCTCTTGTTGATGGTGAATTCGTAGTAGTCGCGCTCCCCAAGACGCCGCAGTTCCTCGATCTGATCGTGATTCGTTGCGATCAGGTTGCCGAATTGGTCGTGCATCATGCTCATGTTGTTCTTGGTCGTGTCGAGATCGGTCTTTACCCCGGTCACGTCGGTGCCCAGCTTGTTCATGTCATCGACGCTCGCCTTCGTCGCGATCTGCCCGTTCATGTCGCTCATGCTGCTCTGCAGCGTGGCAAACTGCTTCGCGTCGTCCGCCTTGATTCTGGTGGCTTGCGAGCGCGCGCGATCCAGTTCCGTCTGCGTCAGCTTCATCTTGTCGGTTACGACGCTCAACTCGCCTTCGAGCTGCGCGTTCGTGTCTTCTGCCTTCGAAAGCCGCTGCGCCAAAACATCCTCATTCTGCTTGTCCGTCTGCGCCTGCGAGTTCAGCTGTTGATCGACGGCCTTGGCGTGGTTCGATGCCGACCAGCCTATGGCCAATCCCGTAATTGAAATCACCGCCAATGCCACCACTGCAAGCCCGATCCACCGTGGCGCTGAATTATCAGTCACCACATCATCGTGTCTTTCGTCGCTCATCTCTTCTATTCCTCCGTGGTAACCCCTTGCTCGCATGCATAACTGCACGCGCCACGCCAAATGTCGTATTCCCCAAGCTCAACGCCTAACCCCAACATGGATAAGCAATTAGGAAAAAACAGGAGGCGGCTCTCAGCCAGTCTTCCCCGGTCAGTATTGAAATTCTTACACGGTGTGTACTGTTTCCTACGCGGTCCGCTCAATGATGTCTGGTACTAGACCGCCCTTACCCAGTCGCATCGCTCTTCGCGCCGGACCTTGGACGGTTCACACTCCTCACCACTCGCAGGTCCTGGTAGTTCCATACTCCGTATTTCCCACAATAGAAATCACCCAACCCGCATGCTACCCTTAGCCGTTTTTTGAAGCTGAAATCCGTGCAGCGGCGGAAAAAATTTCCGCGAAAAAAGGCTGCCAAACCGGCAGGAGGAGTGTGCAAATGCGGCGAGACGGCGCTTCCGGGGCCCATTTTCTAATCGACACTGGTCGATTAGAAATGCCAATAAGTCCCGCTCTTGTATCAAAAGTCTGCTTTCTAATCGACGCGTAAAGGGGTATTCGAAAACTGAGGAGTGTACTTCACAATCACTAGCCGCGATTAGCGCCGTGAGCCATGAGAGACCGGCGGGAGGGCGCGAAGAGCTTTCACCGCTCGCCAGCTCCATTCACCACTCACGGCCGCTCCGTCGAAAATGAATAAAACGGTCAAAATTCTAATCGCAAATGAATAAAATTAAAAATCGACCTAAGTTGCTGAAAAGAAAGGACGGACAAATTTCTAATCGCGGTCAGGAAGGGGGGTAAACGACCGCCGCGATTAGAAATGCATAAATCTCCAAAATGAGACTGATCCTTGCCTCCGGCTCTCCGCGCCGCGCGGAAATTCTGCGCAACGCCGGCTTTTCTTTCGAGGTTTGTCCGGCTCACGTGGATGAGTCGCTTCGGCCAAACGAAAGCGCCGCCGCCTACGTTCTGCGCCTCGCCGAATCAAAGGCTGAATCCGTCGCCGGTCGTGTCAAGCCGCCCGACGCCGCGCTCGTTATGGGCGCTGATACCACGGTCGTTTGCGCTGGCGAAATTCTGGGCAAACCCGGCGACGCAGCCGAAGCTGTCGAGATGCTCCGCAAACTCAGCGGTGCCGCGCACGAAGTTCTCACCGGCTTGGCGATCATCAACACGCTCACAAAAGAACGTGCGTTGCACGTCGAAACGACTCGCGTCACATTTCTCGCGTTATCGCCCGAGGAAATCGATCGGTACATCGCAACCGGCGAACCGTTCGACAAAGCCGGCGGCTATGGCATTCAAGGAATCGGCGGCCGTTTCGTCTCTCGAATCGAAGGATGCTATTTCAACGTGATGGGCCTGCCGCTTTCGAAAACGTGGCAGATGCTGCGGCAAGTGGGCTGGCGCGAATGAATGCGGGAGCGCAAATAAAAACGGCGGCAATAAGCCGCCGTCGTTTCTACATCGAATCAGAATTCGCCGTTCTTCCCGCTTCAGGTCGTAACAGCGGCAGCCGGCGCGTTCACATTCAACGCCAGCGCAGCAGCCGAACCCGCGATCGTCGCGGTGCCCGAATATGCAGCGGTCAAACTCAGCGCGCCTGCCGGCAAACCGTTCGCCACAAGCATCGCAACGCCCGAAGCATTCACATTGCCTGTGCCAAGCAGCGTCGAGCCGTTAAAGAAGCTCACTGTTCCGAGAGCCGCGCCCGTCGGTACGGGAGAAATCGCCGCCGTCAGCGTAGTCGGCTGGCCGAGCGTTGCGGGATTCGGCGAAGCGGTCAAAGTCACGGTCGCTGTCGTTTGCCCCGGTTGCCCCGCGTCGCCGCGCATCCCCTCCTTGAAACTGCGGATTCCCTCGCCCATGCCGCGCATCACTTCGGGAATCTTGCGGCCGCCAAAAAGCAGCACGACAACGGCAAGAATTACAATCAAATGAAAGGGAGACAAAAGTTCCATACTAGGTCCTCTCTCGGACTCACCTGGCCCGGTGGCGTACTCTATATCAAAGCCGGTGCGAAGGAAAGCTTCCGAGGATTCGAGTATAGCACTTTTGCCCGCAAACGTTGTGCCGGGCCCGGGCGCTTATTCAGCCTAAGGAAGCCCAGCCACCATGGCGCGCGGATTCGGGGCGGCCTCGGCCGATGCAATCTCTGCGGCAATCGCTCGAGCCGCTTTGCGCGGATCGGGCGCGGCCGTAATCGGTCGTCCAACCACAAGGTAGCTCGCACCGGCTCGAATGGCATCGGCAGGACTAGCCACGCGAGACTGATCGTTCACCGACGCGCTCGCCGGGCGAATCCCGGGAACCACGATCAGGAAGTCCGGCCCGCAAGCTTCGCGTATCGAGGCAACTTCATGCGCCGACGCAACCACACCGTCCAGACCGGCTTCTTTCGCCAGCCGCGCCAGCGCCACAGCCCTCACCCCTGGCGTTCCGACCAAGCCGACCCTTTCCATGGTCGGCGCGTCCATGCTCGTGAGTATCGTGACGCCGAGAAGCGCAGGCCTCTTCTTCTTAGCGACGACCGCCTCCCGAGCCGCCCGCATCATAGCCAGGCCGCCGGTCGTATGGAGCGTCAGCATCTTGACGCCCGGTAGCTCCGCGGCCGCAGCCACAGCTCCCGCCACGGTGTTGGGGATGTCGTGGTATTTCAAGTCCAGAAAGACGCCAAAGCCCAAGTCGGCCAGTTTCTCGACCACCTTGGGTCCTTCGGCTGTGAAGAGTTGGCTTCCTACCTTGAAGAGCCCGGCTGACCCGCGGAGCCGCCTTGCCAACGCATCAGCCGGCCCCGCGCGGTCAAAATCGAGGGCGACGATCAGTAGCTTCGTTCCGTTGCGCTGCGTTTTGGCACCTCCAGCAGCTCCAGCTTCACCCTGGCCGTCCCGCGCTGGTCGAATCCCAGCTTTTGCGCCACCGCGTAGGAGACATCCAGCTCTCGGCCCTCCACATAAGGCCCGCGGTCATTGATACGCACGATCTGGCTCCGATGGTTCCTCGGGTTCGTCACTCGCACAATCGACCCAAGCGGCAGCGTCGGGTGAGCGGCGGTATCTGCATACATATCATAAGTCTCGCCGGTTGCAGTCGGCTGACCGTCAAAATCCTCGCCGTACCAGCTGGTGATGCATTCCCAGACCGCCAAGGGCTGGGGTCCGGTGCTCTTTTTGGCTTGCTTGGCTGGGGAAGCGCTTGCGGAGATGTTCGAGTGAAGGGCAGGGGCGCTCGATTTCGCAACCGTCGTGGGGTTGATCGACGGGGTTACGATGAGCAGTCCCAATCCTAAAAACACTGACTCGAGTACGACGAACAGCTTCGCTCTCATTGTCGCTATCCTCATTTGAATCAGCACATTATAGCCTTACTGGGGCCCCCTGAGCAACCTGAATCGCTCTGGAAACCACCCCGCAAGCTGCTGATTTCAGATAGATTTTCATCCTGGCACCACGTCTCGAGACCCGCGACCAGGCGTTGGGAAGCCCTCGGGTCAACGAAATGGGCAGTGCCGACTTCCACCGCCGAGGCGCCAGCGAGCATATATTCTGCTACGTCGGTAGGGTTCTCAATACCGCCCAACCCTATAATCGGGATCCGAATCACCCGACTAACCTCGTGCACCAACCTCATGGTTATAGGTTTCACAGCCGGACCCGACAACCCGCCGGTGGTACTACCGAGACGTGACCTCCGATTGTGTGCGTCCAGACACAGTGCCGGATAGGTATTCGCGACAACCAAGGCGTCCGCGCCCGAATCCTCGGACGCTTTTGCCGTAAGTCTAATGATTCCAATAGCTGGGGAGAGCTTCACCCAAAGGGGTCGCTTGGCTGCCTTTCTTGCGGCGGCTACTACTTCCGCAGTCAAAGAGGGGTCAGTACTATACTCCGCGCCCCCGTGCTCCACGTTGGGGCATGAAATGTTTAGTTCGTAGCCCGCCAGGCCCTCCGCATCTTCCAGGATCCGAATCACTTCCACGTATTCCGAGGTAGTTTGGCCAAACACATTGGCCAAAATGGGCACTTGGAATCGCCTCAACAGGGGCAACTTGTCTGCTACAAACGCCCTTACACCGACGTTTTGCAGCCCTATTGAATTGACCATGCCCCCTGCCGTCTCGCACATGCGCGGCGCGGGATTGCCGGCCTTTGGCTGAATGGAGAGCCCTTTCACCACTAAGGCGCCGAGACGATTGAGGTCAACCAACTGGGCGAACTCGATGCCGTAACCAAAAGTCCCGCTGGCGGCAATGATGGGGTTGCTGAGGGACAGGCTGCCGACTTGAACTCGGAGGTTAACCCCCGTGGGCCCGTCTGCAGACTTCGATATGCGGGCAGCTTCGGGCGAACTCACTGCGCGCCAGTCTATCAGTGCAGGGAACGCGGGGCCAGCCGGAAAAATGCGTTTTCCACAGGCATTGGGCGGCTGCGATTTTCCTCGTCTATGCTAGGATGAGGCACCCGATGCGCATCGTAGAAAAGCGTGAGCTCCTCTCCGCCGAGCAAATCGACCGTACGCTCAAAAGATTAGCCCATGAAATTGTAGAAAAGACCGGCGGAGCCCAAGGGCTAGCCTTGATTGGAGTTAGGCGTCGCGGGGTGCCGTTGTCACAACGGCTGGCCCGCGCGATCCAGGCTGACGGCAATCACAGCGTGGGCTTGGGCACTCTGGACATCACACTCTATCGCGACGATCTTTCTACAGTCGGCGCCCAGCCCATCGTCCACGCTACGGATATCGACTTTGAGGTGGATGGACGCGACCTGCTGCTCGTAGACGATGTCCTTTATACGGGTCGAACCATCCGTGCGGCCATGAACGGCCTCTTCGACTTGGGCCGGCCTCGCCGCGTCCAATTGTGCGTGCTCATTGACCGCGGCCACCGGGAGCTTCCTATCGAGGCCAGTTTTGTCGGTCGCACGGTCGAAACCACAGACACGGAAATCGTCGAAGTGCGGCTCCGCGAGATCGACGGCGAAGAGCGGGTTGTAATCGTGGATCGCGTAACCTAGGTTCTGAACAAGAGGAGACCGCCGCGCCCGGCGGACGACATAAAGGGAACAAGTGCTCCAGCGCCTGCAACACTTGCTCGGTATCGAGCCACTCACAGTCGAGCAGGTGAACTTTTTTCTGGATCAGGCGAAACCCTTCCAGGAATTCCAGCGACATCCCCTGAAAAAGCTGGCCACGCTGCGCGGCAAAACCGTCGCCTTGGCCTTTTTCGAGCCATCCACGCGGACCCGCATCAGCTTTGCTACGGCTGCCTCCCGGCTTGGCGCGGATTCGATGAACTTGCAGGCGGAGTCGTCGAGCCTCAAAAAAGGCGAATCGCTCATCGATACGGTTCGCACTCTGGAAGCCATGCGCCCGGACGGCATCGTAATTCGTCACGGCGCCTCAGGAGCGCCTCAGTTTGTCGCTGAACGCCTGGGTGTCCCGGTCCTCAATGCTGGCGACGGAAGCCACGAACATCCTACACAGGCCTTGCTCGACGCGCTGACCATCCGCGATCGCAAGGGCACCCTCGAGGGCTTGAACGTGACAATCCTTGGCGACCTGCTCCATAGCCGCGTCGCGCGTTCAAATATCCATCTGCTCACGAAATTCGGCACGCGGGTGACGCTTTGCGGCCCCCCGATGTGGATGCCGCCCATTCTCGAAGGCCTGGCGCCGAATATCCGCCGCGTCCCCTGCATCGAGGACGCGCTCAAAGACGCCGATGTAGTCATGGTCCTGCGCGTTCAGACCGAGCGCATGCACGAACCGGCGTTGGCCGAAGCAGACTATGTTCTGCGCTACCAGTTGACGCCCGAGCGCTTGGCGCTTGCCCGGCCTGACGCGCTCGTGCTGCATCCCGGGCCGATGATTCGCGGCCTCGAGATCGATCCGGCAGTTGCGGACGGCCCGCAATCCTGTGTCCTCGAGCAGGTTACCAACGGCCTGGCGATTCGCATGGCGCTGCTTTACCACCTCGTGGGAGGCGCTCCCGCCGATGCGCCCCACCCCGCAAAGGAACGTTCAAATGCTGCTGATTAAGAATGGCCGCGTGCTCGATCCTGCTTCAAAGACGGACGCCGCGCTCGATGTGCTGATAGATGGCGAGCGAATCGCGAGCGTGGGCGCAAATCTTTCGGCCAACGGCGCGGAAATTTTCGATGCACACGAACTGATCGTCGCGCCGGGCTTTATCGACCTCCATTGCCATCTTCGCGAGCCGGGTCAGGAACTCTCCGAAACCATCGAAACCGGCACGAAGTCCGCTGCGCGAGGAGGATTCACGGCGGTTTGCTGCATGCCGAACACCCAACCCGTGAACGACAGCGCTTCGGTAACGCGAGGTATCGTGGAACGTGCGAAAGCATCCGCCCGTGTCCGCGTGTGGCCCATCGGAGCTGTCTCACTCGGAAGCAAAGGCGAAGCGCTCGCCGAAATCGCCGCGATGAAAGATGCGGGAATCGTGGCCGTGAGCGACGACGGCAAACCAGTCGCCACTGCGCGGCTCATGCGCCAGGCCATGGATTATTGTGAATCGCTTGGCCTGCCCGTGATCGACCATTGCGAAGATCCATCGCTTTTTGCTGGCGGCGTGATGCGCGAGGGAAAACATTCCGCCCGGCTTGGACTACGAGGAATTCCATCGCAATCGGAATCGATCTGCGTCGGGCGCGACGTGGAAGTCGCCGGCCTCACCGGCGCGCGGTTGCACATTGCGCATATGTCGACGCGCGCATCGCTCGACTACGTGCGCGCCGCCAAAAAGCGAGGCCTTCGCCTGACTTGCGAAGTCACGCCGCATCATTTCACTCTGACGGACGAAGACGTGCGCTATGACACACGCTACAAGATGAATCCGCCGCTCGCTTCGCGCGGCGATCGCGATGCTCTGATCGAGGGGCTTGCCGATGGCAGCATCGACGCGATTGCTACCGATCACGCACCGCATCACGCCGCCAGCAAAGACGTCGAATTCGATCGCGCGCCCTTTGGCGTCACAGGATTCGAGACGGCTCTCCCGCTCGGCCTCACGGAATTGGTCCACACAGGCAAGCTTTCGCTGATCCGCCTTGTGGAACTATTCACCACGGGCCCCGGGCGAGTGCTCGGGATTGAGCGCAAAATCGCCGCCGGCCAGCCCGCCGATATCACGATTTTCTCTGCGGACCGTCCCTGGACCTACAAGGCCGCTGAGTCGCCAAGCAAATCGCGCAACACGCCCTTCGATGGCCGCGCCTTCCGCGGCGCGCCGGTGGCGACGATCGTCGCCGGGCGCACTGTGTATCAAGGCTGAGCGACTATCTCCCGAATCTGTTCTTTAAGCCGCCGGCGGAACACTTGCCGCGAGCCCCAGCTTCTTCTCCAGCGCTTCGAGAGAAATGCCTTTCGTCTCGGGATATACAAACAGAACGACCAGAAACTGCACGACCATCATCGCGGCAAAGAACCCGAACGGCGCTGCGTGCGAGCGTGCCGCGATCACGGGGAACGTCAGCGCGATCAACGCATTCGTGCTCCAATGCGCGCTACAGCCCAACGCTTGACCCTTCGCGCGCACGGTGGAAGGGAAAATCTCGCTGATGTATACCCAGATCACAGCGCCTTGTGAGATCGCGAATGAAAAAATGTAGACGATCAGAAGCGGCAGAAGCCAATTCTGGTGCTGATTGCGCGCAAAAATTGTCGTCACTCCGGCAAGGGCCGCAGCACATCCAACCGATCCAATAAGCAACAGTTTCTTACGGCCCATCTTGTCGATCACCGCCATGGCGACAAACGTCGCCAGCATGTTCACCAGCCCCACCGCGACGGCTTGCGCCCCGCCGGAAAGCGCGTTGAATCCGGCGCCCGCAAAAATGTCATTGAGATAATAAAGGATGGCATTGATGCCCGAAAGCTGGTTCAACGTGCCGATCGACAGCGCCAGGAAAATCGGAAACGCATATCGCCGTACAAAAAGGCTTTCTCCGTGCTGCGACCGCGCCCGTTGCACCGCAGAGGAAATCTCGCGCAATTCCGCGTCCGGGTCGGAGTCGCCAATTTGCGCGAGCACCCCGCGCGCTTCTTCAGCGCGGTCGCGCGTGATCAGCCAGCGCGGGCTCTGCGGAATGCCGAAAAGCATCGCAAAAAACAATAGCGCCGGCGCGATCGCAACGCCAAATTCGGCGCGCCACTGCAGCTGCCCCAGATTGAGGTGCTGCACGCCGTAGTTCGAAAGATACGCCAGCAGAATCCCAGCGACGATATTGATCTGAAACATGCCGACCATTCGCCCTCGCCACGAAGCAGGCGAAATCTCCGCAATGTAAACGGGTCCAACCACTGACGACGCGCCAATGCCCAGCCCGCCAATAAAACGCGCGGCCAGCAACATCGGCCAATTCAGCGCAAGGCTCGATCCGATTGCAGAAACGATGTAAATCGCAGCCGTGATGCGCAGCGTCGCCCGGCTACCGATCTCCTGGCCGACCACTCCGGCCGAGATTGCGGAGATCACCGTACCCACAAGCGCCATCGAAACCGTCAGGCCCAGCTGCACAGGACTCAACCGATAGACGTGGACGAGGCTATCGGTTGTGCCGGAAATGACCGCGGTATCAAACCCAAAAAGCAAACCAGCCAGCGAGCCCGCGAAGGCCGCCCTGATTAGCTGCCCGTTTAAACTCAACGCAGCCCCCTCTCGCGGCTGAGCTGGTTCGTCTGGTTGCGTGCGAACTCGATGATCTCAGGCGAAAGCCGCGGAATTGCCGACACATGCCGTGTGACCCAACTTCCCATTTTGGCCGCCAGCTCGAGCGTGGTGCGCCACGGCCAACCTTGCGATCGGCCAAACAGAATCCCCGCCGAAAACGCGTCGCCGGCCCCTACGGCGTGGACTTCTTCGCCCGCCCCCTCGGCAGGCGGCATCACAATCATCTCGTCGCGCGTCAGAACCATTGCACCCCGTTCCGCACGCGTCACAACCACTGCCTCAAGGCCAAACTCATCCAGGAAAAATCTCATTCGCGCCAAGATTGACTCTTCCCCTGTATCCGTCAGCCGCATGCCGAACATCTCGCCGAGTTCCATCATTTCGCTTTCGTTCGCCTTCATCGCCGAACTGAGCCGGCAACTTGCTTCGACAATCTCACGCGAGTAGCCGCAACTCCCGCTCAGAGTGCTGCGGCGAAGATTCACGTCGTAGAGGCGCCACGCATTTTTCGCACGCCTTAGAAAGTCTCGAATCGTCTCCCGCGACACCTGCGAGCGCTGTGCCAAACTACCAAAACACACGGCGTCGCATCGTTCCGCCAAGGCGTCCCTCTCGGCGTTGCATCGCATGTAATCCCAAGCCACATCCTGCGTGATTTCAAATCCGGGCTCTCCGTTGCGGACGAACACAGACGCTGTCCCGGTGGGATGCGCATCGGTCGCAATGTATTCCGTTGTCAGAGAATTTTCCGCAAGCACCGCGCGCGCGTGGGCGCCCCATTTGTCGTCGCCAACCGCGCTCACCACAATCCCTTCACCCAATTGCAATGGCTCCAGCAAATGGTGCGCGTGAACAGCCACATTAAGCGGCGCCCCTCCCAGAAAGGCGGTTCCATCCTCGAAGATATCGATCAGCGCTTCGCCAAGCCCGACGAATTCCAGTTTTTTGTTCATCTTCTCCGCAGCACCGCGCTTCAGCTGCGGCTGCCCGCGGCGCGCCACATTCTCTGCTCCCGAAGCCGGAGAAACAAGGCCAATTCCGCAACGCGATGGCCCGTTGCCGGATTGCGCATCGCTCATCACATGCGCCATAGCTCCCCGAGCCGAAAGCCCCTAAGCTTTTAATTCGCGAGAAATCCATGTCAACGATGACCAAAGAACGGCGCGGCGTCGAAGTCCTCGGATCGATGGCTTTGGCCCCGCCCAAGCTCGATGAATTCCAATTCGTAAAAGTGAATATCGATGGCGAAGTCGCCCGCCTCACGCTCGACCGCCCTGACCACAATCTTCTGAATGAGCGCATGCTCAGCGAAATCGCAGCCGGCATTAATACGCTGGGCGAGCGCAACGCAATCAAGCTGATCGTGCTGGACTCGGCTGCCAAGGCGTTTTGCGGCGGCATCGAACTCGGTGAATACACGCAGCGGCGCGTTTTTCAGCTTCTCGATGCGTTCCACGGCGCTTTTTCAGCAATGCTCGATACTTCGAAGCCGGTGCTCGTCGTTGTCAACGGTCCCGCTTTTGGCGGCGGTGCAGAGCTTGCCGCCCTCGGCGATCTGGTGATCGCCACACCCAAAGCTCGTTTTGCGCAGCCTGAAATCCGGCTCGGCGTGTTTCCTCCGCTCGCTGCGGCCGTGCTTCCTTACATTCTCGGCCCCAAGCAGGCGCTCGAACTCGTTCTCACCGGCGAAGCAATCACGGCGGAACGAGCGCGCGAACTCGGACTCGTGAACTGGCTGGTCAACGAAGATGAACTACCACAGAAAATAGCCGACGTCGTGGCACGAGTCACCGCGCAGTCCGGGCCCGTGCTCACAATGGCGAAAAAAGCTATTCTCGGCAGCCTGGGCCTTCCGCTGCGTGATGGCGTTCGCAATTCCATGAAGGTCTTTCTGAACGAATTGGCCGATCTCGAGGATTCCCAGGAAGGCTTGCGAGCGCTCGTCGAGAAGCGCGCGCCAAAGTGGAAGAACCGCTAGTTCGCAAACCGCAGCTTAGCTTTCGAAGATTACTTGTGCGATTGCCAAATTCCCGCTGTGCGTGATCGTCATCACGATGCGTTTCACGCCGAGACCATCCGCAATCGCTCGCGCCGCGCCCGCAAGTTTTAGCGTCGGCCTGCCGCTCTCCTCGCGCACCACTTCGATATCGCGCCAGCGCACTCCCCGCGCCCAACCCGTGCCGAGCGCCTTCATCGCAGCCTCTTTCGCCGCGAAACGACCGGCATAGCGCTCGTACGGACTGACGTAACGCTGGCAATATGCCGCTTCGGCCGGCGTGAACAGTCTCTCGATAAACGGCGCGCCGTGGCGCTTGATCGCTTGTTCGATCCGGTCAATTTCCGCTACGTCCAAACCAAGTCCGACGATCAACGCCCTCTCCCTCGAAGCTCACAAACACCTTGCGCCGTCACGCGCCTGTCGCGCGATTATATATGAGGCGCCACCCGGCACGACCGAACGGATTCCATTTGCTAAGCTGGACTTGAGATGCCTGCCTCAACTGAAAAGACCGCTCGCCGCACGCGACAACGCGCCATTTCGAAGCGCCCCGTGACGTCCAGCTCAAGCGCACGATGGCCTCTGAGGCGAGTCGGCCGCTTGCAGATTCTTCAATCGCCGAATCTCGCTCGCCTCGATTGGCTGCTGCACGGCTTCAGCACGCGTCCTGGGGGCGGGAGCGAGTTCCCGCACGGGACCCGAAGCCGCCCGGTCGCGGAAACTGTTCTGAATTTGGGCTTCACGGATTGGGACGTTCGCGAACGCGTGATCGCGAATCGCGAAACTTTCTTTCGCGCCATAGGCGCGGCAAAGCTCCGCCGCACAGCCCTGCGCCAGATCCATTCGGACATCGCCTGCGACGCTGGAAGCGCCTCGGCTGCTGACGAACCGCCGAAGGCCGACGCGCTTTTCGCAAGTGACCCCGGCGTTCTTCTCATCGTGCAGGCCGCTGATTGCGTTCCAATTCTGCTCGCTGACCCGAAGCGCCGCGCGATAGCCGCGATTCACTCCGGCTGGCGTGGCACAGTGCAGCGCATCGCTCAAAAAACGCTCGGCCGCATGCAAATGCAGTTCGGGACGCGGCCCGCTGATGTGATCGCCGCCATTGGGCCCTGTATTGGTCAGTGCTGCTACGAGGTCGGTAGCGACGTGGCCAAAGAGTTCCACGCCCAGTTTGCAAACGCTCGAGAATGGTTTGATGGCCCTTTCGACGCGCTCGCCTCAGGCGAAAACGATCCCAATTGGCTGCCGTGGCTCACAATGCGTCCGCCCGGCCACCCACCTCCAACTCCGACCGTGCGGCTCGATCTCGTCGGGGCAAACCGCGCGATCCTGATTGAGGCCGGAGTCCCGGCAAAAAATATTTCAGCGTCGGGATTCTGCACGGCTTGCCGTCCCGACCTCCTTTTCAGCTATCGACGCGAACGAACCACCGGACGGATGATGGCCGCAATCGCCATCCGATAGCAATTTGCCTATCCGCTTGTCGACGCACGCTCATTTCTGATACTCTCGCGCCAATTCTTGGGAGGCTTTCCATGCCCTACTGCTCGAAGTGTGGCGCGTCTGTCGATACAGGTGCGGCTTTCTGTCCCTCGTGCGGCTCCGCCCAAACCCCGACCAACGTCACCGCCCCGCCTGCAGGCGCGGCGGCCCCATCGCCCGCCGTTGCCCAGACCGGGCTATCCGAAAACGTCGCCGGCGCGCTGTGCTATTTGTTCGGCTGGGTCACCGGCCTGATTTTCTATTTCGTGGATAAACGCCCGTTCGTTCGCTTTCACGCCGCGCAATCCATCGTCACCTTCGGCGCCCTTCATATTCTCAGTTTCATCCTTGGGATTTTCTTCGGGATTGGCCTCCTGGGATTCGGCGCATTCAGGGTCATATCGCTCGGCTGGGGTCTTTATTCGCTTGTCGAACTCGCGGCCTTCGTCCTCTGGATCCTTCTTATGATCAAGGCCTTCCAGGGCGAACGCTTCCGCCTCCCCGTCGCCGCCGATATCGCCGAGCAGATCTTCGGCAAGTCTTAACGCGCCGCGCCTCTTTTGTTCCCGGCGCACTTGTGCGGCGCTGCGCACCCTCGCAAAAAACAAGCCTTCAACTCCCGCTTGACTTCCGGCTCCGCAAACGCCATCTTTATTGACTTTCCTCTCGGGCCCATTTTGCCCGGGCGGCGCAATCAAATCCGGGGTGCCTGAATTGAAGGTTCGCGTCTGCTTCCACGATCGGTGTTTTGATGGAGCTTCATCCGCGGCGATATTTTCGCGTTTTTATCGCGAACGTATCTCCGCCGACGCCGAATTCCTTTATACCGGCATGACTCACAAAGCGTCGAAACCCTTCGACAACGGCACTTTCGACGGCGACGAAAACGTCATCGTTGATTTCAAATATTCCAGCTCGCCGCTGCTCACCTGGTGGTTTGATCATCACCAGAGCGCTTTCCTCACTCCCGAAGACGCCGAACATTTTCGCCACGACCATTCCGGCAAAAAGTTTTACGATCCCGATTTCAAGTCCTGCACCAAATTTCTGGCGACCATCGCTTCGCAAAAATTCGGCTTCGACTCAGCGCCCATCGCCGACCTCATCAAATGGGGCGACATTATCGACGGCGCCCAATTCGCCTCGCCCGAAGAAGCTGTCGGCCTTGCCCATCCGGCAATGAAGCTCGCGCTCGTGATTGAAGCCGCTCCCGAAAATAACCTCGTCCCCCAGCTCATCCCGCATCTCGCTTATCGCTCCTTGCAGGAAATGATCGACCTCCCCGTCGTCCAAAAGCATCTCGTCCCGCTCCTCGAACGCCATCAGCGCTCGATGGAAATCATGCGCGAACGCGCCGATTATCGCGACGGCGTCATCTATTTCGACGTCAGCGATCTCGACCTCGAGGGCTACAACAAATTTATTCCCTACTATCTCTACCGCGACGCCACCTATTCTGTCGGCGTCAGCGCCTCGCCCGCGCGCGCTAAGGTCTCTGTCGGCACCAGCCCCTGGAAAGAGGCTTCTGCGGACGTGAATCTCGCCTCTCTTTGCGAAAAATATGGGGGCGGCGGCCACGCGCGCGTTGCCGCCATTTCGCTCGGTCCCGGCGATCTTGTCCGGGCGCGTCAAATCGCTCAGGAAATCACCGCCATTCTGCGAAAATCATAATTGGCGATGAACTTGGGCGACATTCTCTCCGTAATATTTTTCGTCACTGCGATTGTCTCGATCGCGTTCGTCTATTATCTTCGGCGCTTCCCCCGCGTGTATATTCCCGACTACGCGCGCGGCGTCCGTTTCATCAAAGGGTCGTTCCGTGACGTGCTCGGCCCCGGCAGCTACCAGAATTTCACGCGCCGCGTCCAGATCGAAGTAATCGATATGCGTCCGGTCCCTGTGATTCTGGACCGCATTTTCTACCGCGACGCGCTCCAGTGCGCTTCCGTCGTTAGCATCGGCGCGGATATGCTGGTCGGCGATCCCTATCTCGCCGCAACCACCCTGAAGAATAGAATCGGCGACTCTCTGCCCATCGTTCGCGATACTCTGCGCTCCACATTATCTCGCGGCATCGCAGACGAGAGCCCCGAATACCGCGTCAAGGCGGCCGAAGACCTCGCCGGCGCGGTCAACGAGGAGCTAAGGCGCCTCGGTATGAAGATTTCGAATGTTGAGATCACGGAGCTGTCTTCGCGCTCCTCTTTTGGGCGTGCGGCGATTGGTCCTAATTGAATTCCGGATCGCAACTGAACACCCGCATTTTCGCTCGATCCTGCAGCACGCGGGCTTGCAAGAACCTTAAAGAACTTTGAAAGAACGATGATCGTTACGATCCTTTGCCTCGCCTTCGTCATAGCCAGCGTTGCTATGCGTGTCTTCGGTGGTCGCCCCGGCAGTGTTACTTTGCTCGAATACCAGCGCGGCATCCTCTATCGCCGCGGTCATCCGGTCCGTGAAGTGGGCACCGGACGGCATCTGATCTTTACGGGAATCGAAAGACTGATGGTTGTCGATACCCGCCCGATTCAAGTCAGCTATGAGGATCAGGCCGTGGCCCTCCGTGACGGCTCGGCGGCGCTATACAGCGTTTCCGGCGCGGCGCGTGTCCAGGACGCCAAGAAGGCAATCTACTCCGCCGCGAATTACAATCACGTGCCGGCGTTCGTCCTGCTTTGCTCTGCGCGCCTCGTGCTGAATAGCTCCACTTCGTCGGAGATCAGGGCGCAAGACGCCCTCGCCGCGCAAATCGTTGAGCGCGCCAAGCCGCGTCTTGCCGCCGCGGGCTTTGAGTTGCTCTCGTTCCGGCTCACGCAAATGGCCGTCACTCAGCGGACTTTCGATTGAATCGTTTATTTCGCCGGATGCCGTGAATTGAGAACTTCGTTTTCTCGTGTAGAATGTTCGTTTGCCGGGCCGCTAGCTCAATTGGTAGAGCAGCTGACTCTTAATCAGCGGGTTCCAGGTTCGAGTCCTGGGCGGCTCACCATTTTCTTTTCAAAGCACTTAGCTCCCTCCGAGATTTCCACGAAATTTCCTCATTGTGGGGACTTTTGTGGGGACTCGTCTGTGATTTCTGTAAAAAATCTCGCCACAAGAAGCTGCCAGAAGTTGCACCACGAAAAACAGGCTGCCGCGCACACTGAGCTGGCTCGGTGCATGAACAAGTCGGCCCCACGCCGCGTTGGCAGAGAATTTGAGTGGGTCGAACTCGACCGCGGCGCAGCACCACCGCGATATTGCCGAGTGTCACAAGGCGGCGGCCGTCCACACGTTTCATGCGCCGATGATCACTTGGCTTGCCACAAAAAACTCGATGAGCTGCCCGCCGAGGAAGTGCCGACGGAAGGCAACGGCTCGGACCTGAAGGCCCTGTGCAGCCATCTCGAAAAGTTGGTCGGCGCTATGACCGACCCAATGCGCGGAGCCCACTTGATTCCGACCGCGATACCGCGCAAGGGACAGCAGTCGATGCCTGCCGGGGATCCGGCGCAAGACCCTGTCCTGGCCAGCGTTATCGGGTCGACCGAATAATAAATTTCAGCGCCTGGGCGCGTAAAACCCAGGCGACGCGATCTTGCAGACGGTCGTAGCCGGCGAGCTTTTGCCCACGATTCCGCAGGCGATGCCTTGGCGCTTAAATTGACCGCGAAAAGACTCCGGCGCCGCTCAGCGTCCTATTTGTGGCAAAAACCCTCCTCGACGTGTATCCGCAACATCTTGAAAAGACAGAGTCCGACTGATTCGAACGCGGTGGGGCGAAAAGAGTAGGTTTGGGCTCGCCACGAACGCTAATTCCTTGTCCGCGTCGGATGCGGGATCTCCCGCAGGGAATGACTACGCCGAAATCTTAATCCAGAGACCCTGATCGCCGCACTTCGCGCACGGCGGAAAATTACCGATCTCTACGGTAAGGGTCTGCTGCGGCGCCTCTGCGCCTCTCGAAAAACAGCGAATGCACCGATACTCCGCGTTCTGCGGGACGCGATCTGTGATATTAAAACCGAACGCACGACCGTAGAAGTCGGCAAGGCAATTCTGCAGCTCAATTCGTGCCGAGGAGGTCAAGCGTTTCACGAGTGCGTCAGGCCTGAAATACGTAGCATGAACCGACGTGATGCGGCTCAGGTCAGCGTAGCACTCGCCGATGTTTTCCGCGGCCGGCAGGTAAAACCAGTATCCGACATTATTGCTTCGCAGCTGGACGAGGGTCTCTCCACTGATAGCCGAAGCGGATTCAACTGGGGCGACTTGGACGTTCTTCCGCCAATCCAGATCGCAGGATTGCGACACGATCATGATGCGGCTGACTCGAGCCCAAGCAAGCACAAGTTCATCCGGCTTGCTCCACGCGCTCGAATACTTCTCAGCAACATCAGCTCTGAACATTCTGGGCAAGCCGGACTCGGCTTGCTCGATCGGTGTCCCAGCTGGCGTGGGTCTCAAGATAATCCAGCGCTTGGTCGTCGGCGGTCCGAACACAACCGGGATTGACTCGACCACGTCCCCCTGAAGAAGTTCTAAGGCGTCTGGATCGCTGTCGTACCAATTCGACGTGTCCACGAGCATGGACTACTGCGTTCGACCATATCGCAGGAATGTGTGGCGCAAATCAGATGGACCGGGCAGGTCCGACTCGTTTTCGAATCTGATGGCCTCCAGCGCGGCGTCAAGCTGGACGTCGCTGGAGATTTTCTTCGCGGCATTTTCGTAATCCAACATGGCGCGTCTCGTCTTCGTGAAGGTCTCCGTCACAACCCAATCGTTTGCCTGAATTGTGCCCTCAAACACAAACTCCAATGCTGTTAGGCCGAAGTCCACCTCGGTCGTGGGAGCGAGAAGTTGCATTACATCCTTTGCGGATACGTTTTGCAGCGTGGGCACTGACAGTACCAGCCGCTGCGCGGAATCAATGTATTTTCCGACCGCAGCAACGATATCTGCTTTCGGTAGCCCCAGTGGCGGCTCAATCAGCCAGTGAGCCGAGGTGATAGGTGGATCGAAACAGAAGGCGGCCAACTCCTGTCCTGGGACGTTCTTCAAAAGAGAAAGAACAAACAACCTTATCGGCGTGTACTTGTAAGCCAAATACTCGAACTGCTGCGCGAAGCTCGCCGGTGGCGTCTGCAACAGGAGCGGCTCAAAAAAGTCCTTTTCCGCGATGGTCAGGAGATCTGACACCTGATCGTACTGCGGATACTCGTCCGGCGCTGCCTCGCGGCACGCCGCTAATTTTTTCGGAGTCAGAACGACCGGCAGTCGACCGAAAGCTCTCTCCACAACGGCTGCGCTGGTGTTGGTCATAGCCCTCCTCCCCCTCCAAAATCGCCCCCTGGAAGCTTGGATGCTGGTCCAGGGCCCCGAGGCGGTACGTTGCGCTGGATACTATCATGCCATTGCCTGTCCGCAAGGCCCGCATCGTCAATTCTTAGAAACACCCTACGAGACACCGGTACGAACGACCAGGTTGCAATTTGGTTACCACTGCGGATTCTCGGATTATCGCGTCGGGAACCGCTTCCCGGCGGCGATCGCGGAAGTGTTTTGCAGACTATGTGTCATCTAGTTCCAGGGGAACTTATACTTTCCCAACTCGATTGTACCAGTGGCCAGGGAGGGATGCCACAGAACGCCCCGGATGCGCGCCAAGTAACGCCCAGTCTTATCCATGCCCCAGACGCTTCAAGATCGCCGCTGAGGGTCCGGCACGTACAGCGTCAGACTTCCGGATTTTTGGTCCACGCTGGGCCGTGCATGGTATAACGGGCGCCTCATGCTCGATTGGTTTCAATCCCTCGGCTTCTCGGATCAGATGGAAGTCGTAAAGATTCTGGCAGCTGCCCTCGCTTTTGTGATCGGCCTGTCGCAGTACCGCAAGGGGCAAATTTGGAAGCGTCTCGAGTTTGTGTCGGCCGAGATGAAGATCTTCTTTAATGATCCGGCCGTAAGGGACGCGATGAACATGCTGGATTGGCGGAAGAAGAGAATACCACTATTCAAATTCAGAGACGAGGCCGATGACCAGTACGTTACTGTCGCCTACAAGATGGTTGCGGCCGCGCTCGGCATCGCCCCGGAAGCTCAGTACGACAAGAAACAGTCCGCGATAAGGGAAGCCTTCGAGCGGTTTCTGGAGTACCTCGCCCGATTTGAGGGGTTCATCGAGGCGACGGCTATCAAGCCCAAGGATCTGAACCCGTACCTCGATTACTGGATGAAGCTGATTTCTGGCCACGACGACCATTCGCCGGAGGTCACGAAAGAGGTGCTTCCAAGCCTATGGAAGTTCATCGACTACTACGGCTACCGAGACGTTCGCCGGCTCGTGGATCGATACCACCCTGTTGCCTTCCCCAAACACAGCAATTAGTCGTTCCAAAATCACCTGATTTCGCCCCACCTGATCTGCTACGACTTCGTCCCTGAGCCTTGAGCACTTACGCGGGGCTCTGCGTCGGCGTTTTTGTCCACATGGGGCAAAACTCGCATCAGGGACTTTTGCCCCGCTTTCTGCGCGACGCGCCGGCACGTCTTAGCGGAAACCCCCATCTGCCGCGCTATCTTTCGCCAGCTTGTCCCCCGTGCGCGCAGCCGTGCAAACCCTCACCATTTTCTTTTCAAGAATTCCGCTTCTTCGTTTTTCCCCGCAGCCAGCAAGCCTCAACGCCTGCGCCCCCACGCACGCGCCACATCGTACTGACGCCATCTCGCTGTCCTCGTGCCGTCAAACGTGCGAAGCATCCAGCCCCGGTCGGCCGCTCGCCTTCACTTGCAAACGCAGAATCACGCGCAGCCCCAGCAGATACGCCGCCGCAAACACCACGAAAAACGCGCTAAACGCCAGCCACGATTCCGCCCCCGCGCGCCGCAGCAGAATCAGCGCGCCGTCGCCCAATGCGCACGAAAGCAAAAACAGCACCACCGCGCACACAGCTTTCGGGCGCAAGCCCGCTTGGCAATGCGGACACACTGATCCCTTCGCGCCGGATAAAAACCAATGGAACTTCGCAGGAACCTGCTGATGGCATTGCGGGCAGTCCATAGGCGCACCTCGCGCACATTCGCCGCACGGCGCGCCACCCTACCACCCGGCGCCACCTTACCACAGTTCCGTCCGCACTCAAACTCTCGTTCCCCCGCCTTCGATCTTACGTCGCTGTCATACGCTCCGCGCCACGTCCCTGCGCCCTCGGCGTTAATGTTTCCGCCCCTGATCGAACGCGCACCGCACGGTGCCCTGGAACTCGGCAAGGCGTCTCGTATACCGGCCCTCATCGCTGCGGGTCTTTTGGCCGTGCTCGCATTCGCACACGGGCGTAGAGAACGTCGTTGGCAATTCGCGCTCAGCGCCGTACTGTTCGCCGTCATGTTCGTGGCTGTCAGCTGCGGGGGCGTCGGCTCTGCTGGAACTAGCGGCGGCAGTGGTGGTGGAGGCGGCCCCACCAATCCCGGCACGCCGACGGGCGCTGTTCAGCCCCTCAGCGTCTCGATCACGATCAACGGCACCACCCAGACCGTCCCAGGCCTGAGCCTCACCGTCCAATAAGGTCTGCTTGAGATCGGGCTACCCGGAATGGCCTGCCCTCGCCGCGGCCGGTCTCTGCGCTTTTCGTCTGTCTCAGCGTCTCTGCGATAAAGCTTCGCTTTTTCCCCAAAATGCGCCCCACGCTCCGCAAGCGTGCAAATAGGCCAAATTAAGCCTTTTTAAGGGCCAAAACCGTGCAATTTAGCCCATTTTTAGGTGCCAAATTGCCGCCCATCGGCCGGGTTTCGGCTGCCTGCGCTCTTCTCCTCTGCTTCCTTTGCCTTCTCTGCATCCTCTGCCTCTGTTCGCAGCGGGTCCTGGTAGTTCCATACTGCGTAGTTCCCACAATAGAAATCACGGTTTCTGCATGCTACCCTTCGATTGTTTTTGAAGCTGAAATCCGCGCTTTCGCGGAAAAAAATTCCGCGAAAAAAGTGCGGAAACAAAAGAGGAGAGGTGTGCCCGGGGCGAAGCAGCTCGCAAAACAACGAAATTCTAATCGATAGTATTTTCGATTAGAAATCGACGCAAGTACCGTATTTTCAGGCACATAGAAATTTCTAATCGATAGAAAAACAGGGGGTCGGAAACACCGAAAAGCGAACAAAAACGAAAGCGCAAAGAGGGGCTAACCGCCTCTGGCGAATCGCCCGGTGCCTTTGATTTTTGCCGCGCCGGCCCGCCGCAAGCGGTCTTCGAGGTCGGCCCGGGCGCCCACGGAGGGGTCGACGATCCCGATGAGCACCATGCCGCTGGAGACTTCGTCGTCGTAAATCTTCCCTTTTCTCCAGTTTGGCAGCCCCGTCGTGATCAGCAGCGTGATCACCGTCGTCACGATCGCGGAAAGCATCGTCAGCTCGTAAGTCACGATTCCGGTCGGCCATGGCGCAACGAGCGGCATGCCCCCGGTGATCAGCGGAAAGGGATAAGCGGTCTGCACGAATCGCGCGAGCAGAAATCCCAGCGCGCCGCCGGCTATCCCCCCGCACGCCGCGATCCGGTACATCGCCACGCTGCTTCCCATGTGCGCGAACTCGTATTCCTCAAAAGGTTCGGCGGACATCACGACAATTTTTTCGCGTGCCACGCCCGCATCGCGCAAGGCGTTCAACCCGAGGTCCGCTGCCGCAGGCCCCGGAAAGAGCCCGTAAATGGAATCGGGCGCAGCCATCATTCGGCTCCTGCTTCGCTTCGTTCGAGTTCATCCGCAAGTCGCGTCTGCCCATCGGCAAAGCGTGCGTATTCCTCCGCAGCCACCGGGTGCTGTCCAGCCTTCAGCTCCCATACCGAAATGATCGGGATGAATTTCGAAAACAGCATGTACAGCATCACCATTGCCGCAAACGTCCCCGCCGTAATCGTGATCTCCACCCACGTCGGCCTATATGCGGACGTCGCCCACGAGTACGGCAAATATTTGCGCGACAGCGACGGTACGATAATGAGGAACCGCTCGAGCCACATCCCAATCACCACGCCGATCGAGGCGATCACGCACCCGGTGATCGTCCGCAGCTTTTTGATCGCAAGAATCGGGAACGGCAAAATGAAATTGCAGAAGACCATCGTCCAGAAAAGCGGTGAGAACGATCCGCGTTGCGTCAGCCAGAAGACGGTCATCTCGGCCGGCTCATTCCCGTACCATGCCGTCAGCCGTTCCGACGCGACAAAATACACCCAAAGCAAGCTCATGACGAGGAGCAGCTTGCCCAAATTCTCGAAATGGATCGGCAGCAAATATTCCTCGAGGTGCAGGAATTTCCGCAGCAACGCCATCGCGATGATCAGTGCTGCGATGCCGCTGAAGATCGCGCCGCACACAAAATATGGCGCGAAAATGGTCGAATGCCACATCGGCACCGGAGCCATCGCAAAATCCCACGAGACGATACTATGCACCGATACTGCCACCGGAATCACCGCGATCGCCATGATGTGCATCGCCGTTTCCAACCGATGCCACTGCTTCGGCGTCCCGCTCCAGCCCAGCGACAATGCCGAATAGATCTTTTTTCGAAAGCCCACAGCCCGGTCGCGCACCAGCGCAAAATCCGGGATCATTGGCAGCAGCAGAAACGTCACGCTGCCCATCAGATAGGTATTGATCGCGAAAAAGTCCCACAGCAGCGGCGACCGGATATTCGGCCAGATGCCGCGCTCGCTGGGATACGGGAAGAGCCAGAACGCCACCCAGGGTCGCCCAAGATGAATCACAGGAAACGCCGCGCCAATCGAGAGCGCGAATACCGTGATTACCTCAGCGCAGCGCGTCACCGGCCGACGCCACGTTGCATTGCACAGCCGCAGAATCGCGGAAATTAGCGTCCCGGCATGGCTCAGTCCGATCCAGAAAACGAAATTCGTGATGTAAAAGCCCCAGAAGACCGGGCGCCGGATTCCGGCCACGCCGATTCCGTTGTCGATCTGATGCCCAAACGCATAACCCGCCACGATCACGACGCAAACGAAAAACGCCAGCACGACCCGGTAGACGTTCCCCGTCCCCTGCAATGGCCGCAGCAGATCTTCGTTAATCTGTTCAGGCGTTTTCTGCATTTTCCGCGCCGTTCCACGAACCCCGTTTCAGATACGTCACCTGCGGCCGAGCTCCGGTTTCCTCGAGCAGTTTCGTCGCGCGATTCGATCGCGCGAGCCGCGCCACTTCGCTCGTCGGATCATTCAAATCGCCGAAAACCATCGCCTTCGGTGCGCACGTTTGCACGCAGGCCGGTGCGAACTCTCCGTCTTTCAGCGGACGCTTCTCTGCCTCCGCCTGAATCTCTGCCGCCTTGATCCGCTGAACGCAAAACGTGCACTTTTCCATCATGCCCACGCTGCGGATGGAAACGTCGGGATTGAATTGCAGGTTCAGCGGCTCATCCCAAACCGGATTGAACCAATTGAAGAACCGCACCGTATAAGGACACGCATTCGCGCAATACCTGGTGCCAATGCAGCGGTTGTAAATCTGTCCGTTCAATCCCTCGGCAGTGTGATAGCTCGCAAACGTCGGGCAAACCGGCTCGCAGGGCGCCGCCGCGCACTGCTGGCACAGCACGGGCATGAACTTCGCTTTTATGTCGGGGTATTCGCCTTCGTAATACCGTTCCACGCGAATCCAGTGTTTTGCGCGCCCGCGCGCTGCTTGATCTTCGCCAACCGTGTCAATGTTATTTTCCGCATGGCACGCCACCACGCACGCTTCGCATCCCGTGCAGCGGTCCAGATCAATCACCATTCCCCATTGCCGCGCCATCGTTCACCTCGCAACCTGACCGTCTCAGCGTCGCTTTCCTCGGCGTCTTCTGCGTTTCGCCGGTAAGCCTTCTCTTTCTTGGCGCTCGCCAGCCTATCTCGGCTCGCGGTCTATTTCGTCTTCCCTGAAACTTCCACCAAAAAGCGCCAGCCGCCCTACGCCGACCTTCGAAATCTTCACCCGGGTCGCGCCCCACGCCAACGCGCCATTTTCCGTGCTCATCGGCGCCAGGATCGCGATCGGGTTTGCGCCACGCCCGCTCGCGTACCGCGTATAGTGCTCGTGCCCCTGCCCGATCGGCATCGCCACCGCATTCGGCGCAATTCCCGGCGAAATCATCGCGGGCGCGCGCACCGTTCCATGCTGCGATGCGACCTCAATTAGATCCGCCTGTGCGATCCCCAACTTCTGCGCCGTTGCGGGGTTGACCTCCACCCAGCTTCCCCACATTGCGCTCGACATCGGGTCGGGCGCTTCCTGCATCCATGGCAGATTCGCCAGCGAGCCGTCGTAAAACATCTGAGACGGGAAGGGCAAGAAATAAAAAGGATACTGTTCCGGGTCGCCATCGAATTGTGCCGTTGTCGTCCTGATGGTCGTGCCCGTCTCTCCTAAGCGGATTGCTGCGGGTTCGGCTTCCGCGCTCCACCACCCCCCGGCAGCTTGCACCTTCGACCAAAAGTCATCCGCGCTCGTAGCAGTCACCGAACCACCTTTCACGCTCTGGTATTGCGCCAGCGAAGCTTTCACCGCATCCTCATATGATTTCCACGGCAGCGCCTTGGCGGCATCTCCGCCCGTCTGTTGAGCGATGGTCAAGAGTACGTCCGGCATGGACCTTGTTTCGTGTATCGGATTCATCGCCGGTGGCGCCACGTTCACGATCATGCGTGTCGTGCCCGCTTCCGGCGAACCATCCATCCACGATTCGAGCGGCGAGCTGTCGGGCAGAATCAAATCCGCCAAAATGCTCGTCTCATCGACAAAGCTGCCGAAGCTCGCGATGAACGGCACTTTTTCAAGCAGGGCTTTCACCTGCCATGCCTCCGGCGTGGCGAACACGGGATTCGCTCCATAAAGCAGAAGCGCCTTCGGCACGCTCGAATTGATCAGCTGCACGACATCCCGGATCGAACCGTTTGCCCCACGACCTGAAGCGGTCGCACCGCCAGCCACCGCTGTCGGAGAAAACTCGATTCCTCCGGGCTTTCCTGCGCTCCCGAGCAGCATGTTCAACGCGTTTACCGCCAGCGCGCTGGCCAGCCCATTCGTCTGCGCAGTTGCCAAATCTCCGATCAGCACCACGGCTGGCCCGTTCGAGGCACTTTCATGGGCAATTCGAGTAATCGTCGCCGCACTTATTCCGGCCTGAGCAGCAGTTTTCTCCGGCGCATATTCCGTCAGGCCCGTCGACCACCCATCGATCGCCGTACCTAAGGCTCCCGCCGCGTTTGCCGGGCGTAACTTGTCGCCCAAAATCACATGTGCCAGGCTCAGTGCAATCGCGCCTTCCATGCCCGGCGGGCACGCGATCCACTCATCCGCATTCGCGCCCGTCTGGGAAACGCGCGTCTCGAACTGCACGAATTTCCCACGCTGCCCGGGCCGCTCGCGCATGGCTCCATAGCCGACCGACTGCGCGACTGGCGAATTCCAAGTGCCCAGAAAGTCCGCACCAAACGAAATCACATAATTCGAGTGCGATAGATCGATCGTCGGCATCGCCGCAATTCCGAAGCTTTGTAAATTCGCTTCTTCGAGCACGCTGCGATCGAACAGTTCGAACTCAACCGGTGAACCGCCAAACGCCTGCGCAAAACCTTCCACGATGGTTCTGCGCTGGCCAATCAGCGGCGCCGTCAAAAATAGCAGCGCGCCTTTTTGCTTAGCTGTCGCCAAAGGACCAAGCTGCGCCTGCAATCTTTTCAGCGCTTCGTCCCACGAAATCAGCTGATATTCGCCCGACCCTCGTTGGCCGGTCACCGCCATCGGGCCCTTGATCCGGTCAGGATGGTACGTCACCTGAAGCGCGGCGTGGCCCCGCGGACACAGTTTCCCGTGGCTTACCGGATGTGCCGGATTGCCCTCGATTTTTTTGGCAAGGCCCATCTTGATCAAGCCTAGTTGGCCGTTGCGCACCACTTCCGCGTCGCCCTGCATCACGCGAACCTGCGTGCCGCACGCACTCTGGCAAAGCGTGCAAACGCTTGGCTTCCACGTGGCGATTCCGGGAATCAGATCCTCTTCCGGAATGAACTGGATCAGCTTGTGGTCCGGATTCCCGCAGCCTTCCAGAGCCGCTACCGCCCCGCTTGCCGCCGAGATTTTCAGGAAATCACGCCGCTGCATCAAATCCGTCCTTGGTCTCTCATTTCCTCAGTAGTGGCAAGTCACACAGTCGATCGAGACCTTCTTCTGTTCATGACACGTGATGCAATACCCCATGTCGAGCTTCACCGCTTGCACAGCAACTGTCTGCTTCGTCATATCGCCGTGACATGTGGAGCAATCAATTCCTGCTCGAATGTGTGGCGCGTGGTTGAACTTCACGTGCGCCGATTGCTCGAATCCATAGACGCGCTCCCATGGAATGTTTTCACCGCGCGACTGGTAGGCGGCTATTTTTTGGATTTCAGGGTTAGTGGTGTCAATCGCGACGTGGCAAGTCATGCAGAAATTCGTATTCGGAATCGTCGCATCCGGGCCCTCATCGACCCCGGTGTGGCAATAGACGCACTGAAGCCCATTCGCCAGGTGGACTTTGTGAGTGAATGCGATCGGCTGCACCGGCGTAGAGCGGATCCCGAAAAACTCACGAACTGCGGCTAAGATCGAACTGTGGGCTGTGGTGTAAACTCCGGTGTCTTGCGCCGCCAGCGGTGTCGGCGCCGGGGCCTGCGCCTTCGACGAGCGCCCCGCGGCAAGCCATAAACCAAGGCTCGCTACGCAAATCACACCCGTCATCCGCGCCCACCACCTGATTGAACGAACCCGCAAAAATATCCACCCTGTCGGTCAAGAGTTCGCGTGCGAACGCACATACTACATTTCCTCCTCTGGGCTGTAAACGAGAAATCAGTGTGTGCCGAAACAGTGGAAGCGTCGTCACAAAGCGACGATCCTGCGCACGCAGCAATTTCCGTTCTTGGTCGCCACATTTTCCCTCTTGACAGAAGGACAATCATCTGCTACATGTTGTAACGCTACAATGAATAACACACTCAGGCCCCGCAATCTCGGCGAAGTCGAACAGGTCGTGATGGACTACGTCTGGAATTATGGACCGTGCACCGCAGAAGCGTGCCGTGAGGCTCTGTCCTCCGAACGTCCGATGAAAGAGTCGACCGTTCGCACCATTCTTCGCCGCCTTGAAGCGAAAGGCTACGTCGCGCATACCCTCGAAGGCCGCACATTCATATATCGCGCCGCCGAAGCACGTGAGAATGTCGCCGTTCGCGCCGTGAAGCACATTATCGACCGCTTCTGCAACGGCTCCGCCGAACAGCTCCTGATCGGCATGGTTGACCACGATATGGTTGACCGCAAGGACTTGGAACGCCTTGCCCGCAAAATCAGCCAATCGGTTGCAGCCCGCAAATCACCCGCAAAGTCTCCTGTACGACCCGCTGGAAAGGACGAAAAATCATGAACCCGGACTCGATCGCGCGCTCCTCGTCGCTCCTTGTTCACCTCGTAGACCCCGCAGTGCGCTCGCTCGCGATCGGAATTGCTGCCGCTTTGTTGCTTCGCATCTTTCGGGTGAAGAACCCCCCGGTGCGTCTCGCGGTTTGGACCGGCGTTCTTTATGCCGCGCTCGCCATGCCTTTACTCGCGCCGGCGATCCCACCGCTATTATTGCCGATTCCCGTTTCGCCATTATTCGCCAAGACAACCTCGGCGGCTGCCATACCCTTCGCAGCCCCAAAGGCAGATTCCGCGAATATCGGCTTTCCCACGAATCGGCTGGACTCGGTTCAGAGTTCTGGCTTCGTCGCGCGCGCCGACAGCAAAGCGCTATCTCGAAGCGCGAGTCATACCGTTCCCTCATCGCGCGCAGCCTCAAGATTGAGTGAATCTAAGAATGCGGCCCTCGGACCAATCGCTTTCGACCGAGGGCGGCCGTCGCGCGGATCCGTGAATTTGGCGGCGACGCGAACTGCTGCCGACCCAGCCTTCCCATGGACCACGCTAGCGGCGGTGATTTTCTGCGTTGTCGCGTTGCTGATGTTCGCCCGTGTCGTCGTTGGCTCGATTGTTGGTGGCCGCCTTGCTCGCTCGGCCCAGACGATTGCCGACTGTGATGCGATTCGAATACTGCTTCGCCAGGCACGCATCGGCGGCGTTCTGTCGCCGCCACGACTCGGAGAGTCTGATGTCATTTCCGTTCCGCTCACACTCGGCATTTTTAGGCCAGCGATCCTGCTGCCGTCATATTGGCGCAGATGGGACGAACCCACGCTGTCGGCCGTGATCGCACATGAGGTGTCGCACATCGCACGCCGGGACGCGCTCACTCAACGTCTCGCGCTGATCCATCGCGCCCTCTTCTGGTTCAGTCCGCTCTCCTGGTGGCTCTATCGCGCCCTTATGGACGCCGCCGAAGAAGCCAGCGACGAAGCCGCTCTTCTTGCCGGTGCCGATCGCGCCTTCTATGCCGAGACTCTTCTCCGATTCTTCGCGGCGCTCTCGGAAAGCTCCGGCCGCGTTTATTGGCAGGGGGTCTCGATGGCGTCGCCAGGCGAGGCCGATCGACGCGTTGACCGCATTCTCAGCTGGAAAGGAGCAGTTTCGATGCGTATCAGAAAATCTTTCGTGGCAGGTCTCGCCGTACTCGGGGTTCCACTCGTGCTGCTGACGGCCGCTGCGCGTCCATCGACGTCGAGGCAAGATTCCACGGTGCCGGCGGCTCCTGCAGTAACGGGGTTCCTGAGAAATCATGCGACTCGCCCCGAAGCTCCCGTTCATGCGGTCGCCGTTCTCGAACCTGCGCCCGTGATTCCCGCTGCGGCCGATCCGATTCCGGCGCTCGCACAAGCCGCGCGACTCCCAGCGCCGTCAGCTGGCCCGCAAAACCCTGAGCCCCCGGTCGAGCCGCCTGCTCCATTGGCACCCGGCGTTTCCGCCGCAAAGCCGACGCCCACGATGCACGGGGGTCCCAATAGCTCCTACAAGGATCAGATTCGAGCGCTTCAGGAACAGATCAATCAGGAAGTACGAGAGCAGATGAAGCAGCTGAAAGACGACAAGCAGTGGAAGCAGAGTGTGAACGGCCAAGTCCTGAAGAGCCTGACCATGCGCCTGGACGCGATGCCCAAAATCGCAATCCAACCGTTTGATTTCAACTTCCAGATGGGCGCCCCGGTGAAAATCAACATTGGCGATGACGGCAACCGCTTCGTGATCGTCTCGAACGATTCTCCGGTCATCATGTCCGGCGATTCGGAAGACGTCGAACACGCCACGGCACTGCGCAGCAAAATCAGCGGCGACTTCATCTGGTTTCAGCACGACGAAAAGTCCTACATCATTCACGACCAGGCTACGGTCAATCAAGCGAAAGCTCTCTTCAAAGCCCAGCAGGATCTGGACCAGAAGCAGCAGGCCCTCGGCAAGCAGATGCGCGACCTGGGCGATCAGATGCGCGCTTTGGGACAGAAAATGCGCGACGTTCACGTGACCGTGCCAGATTTAAGCGCGCAAATGGAAAAGCTCGAAGTGCAAATGAAGCAACTCAGCACATCCGGCGGTACAGAGCAGGAGGTGGGGGAACTCCAGCGTCAGTTGGGGGAACTGATGCGCCAGATCGGCCAGACCCAGTCACAGGCCGGCGATCAGCAACGCCAGATTGGCGAGCAGATGCGAGCGCTGGGCGATCAGCAGCGGACTTTGGGCGACCAGATGCGGCAAATCGGCGATCAGGAGCGTGACGCCTCGCGGCAGGCTCATACCCAAATGGATCAGCTGCTAAACGACGCTATCAGCAAGGGCTCGGCTCAACCAGAGTAAACGCGAGACGCACGCTCAAGAAGGGTGAGCATCAAACGCTCGGTCCAAAGAGCCCTACGGTTTCGCCAGCACGAGCCGGTCGAATCGTTGGCTTACGTCGCGCAAATAAGCCTCATCGCCGCCCTTGAGTTCCACAATGGCGCTGCCTGAATAACTGATGTCCGCGAATGCCTGCCGCACGGCGGGCCAATCTACGTCACCGTCGCCCAGATTCACCCATGCGTAGGAATCGCCAGTGTGCTTGAAATCCTTGATGTGCACCTTGGCAATTCTTTTCCCCAGGGTGTGAATCCAATCCTGCGGATATCCGTAGAGCACCACATTTCCCACGTCGAACCAAGATCGAATCCAGGGGCTGTGGAACTCGTCAATGTAGGTGGCCATCTCGAGCGGGCTCAGGAGAAACTTGTTCCAAACGTCCTCAATCGCGATCACTACGCCTAATTCCTGGGCCAGCGGGATCAGCGTCCGAATCTGCGCCTGGGAACGAGTCCACGCATCGCGATATGAGGTTTGCGCATCGACTACCGCGGGAACCAGCAATACCGCATCCGATCCCCACAGCTTTGCGTTGCGCAACGAAGTCTTCATTCCGTCGAGGCTCCTCGCCGCCACCGCTGGATCGCTCGACGAAAGCGGGTCCTTCCAATGATCCATATTCATCACAGAATCAATCCGAATCCCGGCAGCGTCAGCCGCCTTCCTGATCTCCTCGGCCGCGCTTTCGTCGGGAGTCGTCGGCGCCTGCACGACTTCGAAACCCACGTCGCGCGCCATTTGAAACTTCTCCGCATTGCTCAAATTGCCCGGGAACATACTCAGAAGCACGCCCTTTTTGATCTGCGGCGCTCCGCTATTCGTATATCCGACGCGCGCGGGCTCAGCCACATCATCCGACCGGTGCAACCCGCCCGCAAGCGCACCGCCACCGCTCCCGACGGCATAGGCGGCTGCGCCCGAAAATTTCAAGAAATCACGCCGTGAAGTTCCACTCATTTTCACCCTCGCACTCGAA
>Ga0335073_10000580_pt1 | contig 47165 bp, 48 predicted proteins | sample Lox_Sample_22_FD_207093 | JGI IMG/M metagenome (GOLD analysis project Ga0335073, IMG submission 207093) | Soil microbial communities from Loxahatchee National Wildlife Refuge, Florida, United States - Lox_Sample_2.2 | ecosystem: Environmental > Terrestrial > Soil > Wetlands | place: USA...
GAGGCCGCCACCGCCGAGCTGGTCGCGTTCTGCGACTGTGACGGCTCGATCGACCCAGCGGTGCTGCCGGAGTTCGCCCGGCCGGTCGCCGACGGGATGGCCGATCTGGTGACCGGACGCCGGCGGCCGCAGACCCTCACCGCCTGGCCGCTGCACGCCCGGGTCGGCAATCTCGTGCTGGCGCACCGGATCCGGCGCGCGACCGGGGTCCAGCTGCACGACATCGGGCCGTTGCGGGTGGGCCGCCGGGCCGACCTGCTCGCCCTGGGCCAGCTCGACCGGCGCAGCGGCTACCCGGTCGAGACGGTGCTGCTGGCGGCCCGGGCCGGCTGGCGGATCCTCGAGCGGGACCTCGACTACCGGCCCCGCTCCGGCCGGTCCAAGGTGACCGGCACGGTGCGCGGCACGCTGCAGGCGGTGCGGGACATGTCCGCGGTGCTGGCCCGGTGACCGGCATCCAGACGTTGCTGGTGATCGCGAAGCGACCGGTGCCGGGCCGGGTGAAGACCAGGCTGATCGGCGCCTGCACCCCCGCCCAGGCCGCGGACCTGGCCGCCGCGGCGCTGGCCGACACCCTGCGCGCGCTGCAGGACTTTCCCAGCAAGGACAGGGTGATCCTGCTCGACGGCGATCCGGCCGGGTTGGTGCCGGACGGCTGGGACGTGCTGCCGCAGGTCGGCGGCGGCCTCGACCGGCGGCTGGCGGCCGGCTTCGCGGCGGTGCCGGACGGCCCGGCGCTGCTGGTGGGCATGGACACCCCGCAACTGTCGGCCGAGCTGCTGGACTTCGACCCGTACGCCTACGACAGCTGCCTCGGTCCGGCCACCGACGGCGGCTACTGGGCGATCGGGCTGGCCGAGCCGCACCGGGCCGCCGACGTGATCGAGGGCGTGCCGATGTCGACGGGCGCCACCGGTGCCGAGCAGCACCGCCGGCTGGTGGCCGCCGGGATGTCGGTGCAGCGGCTGGCCGCGCTCACCGACGTCGACACCGAGGATTCCGCGGCCGAGGTGGCCGCGGCCGCGCCCGGCACCGGATTCGCCCGCTGCTGGCGGCAACTGCGCGACGGCGCCCGATGAGGTGCGGGTCGCGGTGAGGGAGGGCGCGCTGAGCCCGTACCGGGACGCGCTGGCCGACGCCGGCCGGCTGAGCCTGGTCACCGACGACGGTGTCGAGGTGCCGCTGGCGATCGAGCGGTACCTGGCCGAGGCCGACCCGGTGGACGCGCTGGTGGTGCACGCGTGCGCGGCGCCGGTGCTCGACGTCGGCTGCGGCCCGGGCCGGATCGTGCACGCGCTGGCCGCGGCGGGCAAGGCCGCGCTCGGCGTGGACATCGCCGACGTGGCGGTGGCGCTCACCCAGCAGCGCGGGGTGCCGGCGCTGCGCCGGGACGTCTTCGACCGGGTGCCGGGGGAGGGCCGCTGGCCGACGGTGCTGGTGCTCGACGGCAACATCGGCATCGGTGGCGACGTGGCGGGGCTGCTCGACCGGCTGCTGGCGTTGATGGCGCCCGGCGGCTCGCTGATCATCGAGGCGAGCGTGCCCGACCCGGACACCGACCGGGTGCTGGACGTGCGGTTCTGCCGGGACGGCCGGCCGATGGGCCCGGTGTTCGGCTGGGCGGTGGTCGGTCCGGCCGCGCTGGGCCGGCACGCCGGCCGGGCCGGGCTGGTTGCCGCCGACTACTGGTCGGCCGGCGGCCGGACGTTCACCCGGTTCTCCCGGGCCTGATCGCCACGCCGCGGCGTCCGGGCCACCTCGACCAGGTAGCCGGCCAGGTAGGCCAGCGCGATCAGGCCCAGCACCAGCAGCAGGTTGCGCCGGTAGTCGCGCTGCAACAGCGCCAGCGACGCCGCGCTGTACTTGCCCTGCCGCCAGACCAGGAACAGCCCGACCGCGCTGACCAACCCGCCGGTGACCAGGGCCGCCTGCAGGTACCGGCCGGCCCGCGGTGGCAGCGCGCGTCCGATCAGCCAGCCGACGCCGATCACCACCGGCGCGATCAGCACGTCGTGCACCAGCAGCGTGCCGACCAGCCAGCGCAGCAGGGCGGCCGGCTTGGTGTCCTTGGTGTCGGTGAGGATCCGGACCACGCCGTAGGCCATCGCGAGCACGCCCACGCCGCCGAGCAGCAGCCGGCCGGCCGGGAGCCGGGACATCAGCCGACCTCGATCCGGGTGAGCCATTTGGTCTGCAGCACGCCGGCCCGGTCGGGCGCGATCAGCCTGATCGGATAACCGTGATCGACGCTGAGCCGCTGCCCGTTCAGGTGGGTGGCCAGCACCGCGTGTTCGAGCTGGCTGCCGGTCAGGCTGGAGGTGGCGTACGCGCCGTGCTCCAGCGAGTGCACGGTGACCCGGGACGAGGCCGAGCCGCCGACCCGGCGGACCAGGTCGAGCAGCGAGATGCCCTGCCAGCGCGCCTGGATGCTCCAGCCCTCCACACAGGCGATCGGCAGCGAGGTGTGCACCGCGGGCTCGGCCTCCAGCTGCGCGACGGTGAACTCCAGCACCCGGTTGCCGTGCACGGACAGGCGGTACTGCGGCGAGCGCGCGGCCCGAGTCACCCCGGCCGCCTCGGCGGTGCGGTTCACCGGCACCCCGAGCGGCCCACGCCGCGGTTCGCGCGGTGACAGCAGCGCGACCGGTTCGAGCGCGGGCACGACCTGGCCGACCGTGGTCGCCGCGACCACCGCCACCCCGGCGCCGCCGGCGAGCAGCACGCCGCGCCGGGACAGGCCGCGGGTAGCTGCCTCGCGCGTGACCCGCTCGGCCAGGCCGGCCCGGATGGCCGGCAGCTGCACCGCGACGTGCAGCAGCAGCGAGCCGACCACCACCCAGGACATCCAGTAGTGCACCCGGATGAAGCCCCACGGCCAGGGATAGAACTGCAGGATGTTGAACAGCCCGGTGACCAGCTGGAACACCGACGACGCGACGAGGACCGCGACCGAGCCACGTTCCAGCGCGTGCAGCGCGCCGCGCACCGGCGGCCAGACGAACAGCCGGTGGAACACCGACCAGAGCTTGACCAGCAGCAGCGGGATGCAGGCGATTCCGGTGATCACGTGCAACCCCTGGGTGAGCCGGTAACCCCAGTACGGCGCGGCCGGGATCGGCAGCCAGCGCCACGGTGCGTACTGGTAATGGCTGAGCAGCCCGGTGACGAAGCAGACCCCGAACGCGATGCCCAGCAGCCGGCCGACCCGGGCGGTCAGCGCCGGGCCGCGCACACCCGCGGCGAACCGGGGCCAGAGTTTCGGCGCGGCATCGGGGAGCAGCGTGATCGGCACCGGTCCAGTCTTACCCAGCCGAGGCGCCGAACCCCTTACGAACGGAGGAACAACCCGGTCAGCTCCAGGCTGAGGCCCGCCAGGCACCCGGGCCGGGTGCCGGCAGCCGGCGGATCCGCAGCGACAGGTCCGCCCAGCCTGTGCTGTCCGCGGCTTCGGCCGGTTCGTCGGACGGGCGACCGAGCGCGGTGAGCAGCACGGTCACCGCGGCCAGTTCGTCCGGGGACGGGTCGCCGGAGACGACCTGCAGGAGCGGGGTGTCGGTCATAGCGGCATGTTCCCGTGCTTCTTCGGGGGCAGGGTGTCGCGCTTGGTGCGCAGGATGCGCAGCGCCCGGATCAGCTGGGCCCGGGTCTGCGACGGCGGGATCACGGTGTCGACGTAGCCGCGTTCGGCCGCCACGTACGGGTTCACCAGGGCGTCCTCGTACTCGGTGACCAGCTCGGTCCGGCGCGCCTCCTGAGCCGGCAGGTCGCCGGCGAGGGCGCCGAGTTCCTTGCGATACAGGATGTTCGCCGCGCCCTGGGCGCCCATCACCGCGATCTGCGCGGTCGGCCAGGCCAGGTTGATGTCGGCGCCGAGGTGCTTGGAACCCATCACGTCGTACGCGCCGCCGAATGCCTTGCGAGTGATCACGGTCAGTTTCGGCACCGTCGCCTCGCCGTAGGCGTAGATCAGCTTCGCGCCGCGCCGGATGATGCCCTGCCATTCCTGGTCGGTGCCGGGCAGGAAGCCGGGCACGTCCACCAGGGTCAGCACCGGGACGTTGAAGGCGTCGCAGGTCCGCACGAACCGGGCTGCCTTCTCCGAGGCGTCGATGTCGAGGCAGCCGGCGTACTGCAGCGGCTGGTTGCCCACCACGCCGATCGGCGCGCCCTCGATCCGGGCGAAGCCACAGATGATGTTGGGCGCGAACAGCGCGTGCACCTCGAGGAATTCGCCGTCGTCGACCAGGTGCTCGATCACGGTGTGCATGTCGTACGGCTGGTTCGCCGAGTCGGGCACGAAGGTGTCGAGGAAGGCGTCCTGCTCGGTCACCTCGAGGTCGTGCGAGGCCGGGAAGGTCGGCGGCAGGTCCAGGTTGTTCGAGGGCAGGTAGGACAGCAGGGCCTTGACGTAGTCGATCGCGTCCTGCTCGTCGGTGCCGAGGTAATGGGCGTTGCCGGACTTGGTGTTGTGCACCCGGGCGCCGCCGAGGTCCTCCATGCTGACGTCCTCGCCGGTGACGGTCTTGATGACGTCCGGGCCGGTGATGAACATCTGCGAGGTCTGGTCGACCATCACCACGAAGTCGGTCAGGGCGGGGGAGTAGACGTGGCCGCCGGCCGCGGCCCCCATGATCAGCGAGATCTGCGGGATCACCCCGGAGGCCCGGACGTTGCGGTAGAAGATGTCGCCGTAGAGCCCGAGCGAGACGACGCCCTCCTGGATTCGCGCGCCGCCGCCCTCGTTGATGCCGATCAGCGGGCAGCCGGTCTTCATCGCGAAGTCCTGCACCTTGAGGATCTTCTCGCCGTAGACCTCGCCGAGCGCCCCCCCGAACACGGTGACGTCCTGGCTGAAGACGCACACCGGGCGGCCGTCCACCGTGCCGTAGCCGGTGACCACGCCGTCGCCGTACGGCCGGTTCTGCTCCAGGCCGAAATTGGTCGACCGGTGCCGGGCCAGCTCGTCGAACTCCACGAACGAGCCCTCGTCGAGCAGCATCGCGACCCGTTCGCGGGCGGTCTTCTTGCCCTTGGCGTGCTGCTTGGCGACGGCCCGTTCCGAGCCCGCGTGCACCGCCTCGTCGTACCGCCTGCCGAGCTCGGCGAGCTTGCCGGCGGTGGTGTGCGGGTCGAGCGACGGGGCCTGATCTGCGGCAGTTCCGGGTGGTATCGACTCGGCACTCATGAGCTACAGAGCCTAGCGGCCGGGCCTGCGGCAGGCCGGGGGACGTGACCGACCTCGCTGCGCCGCGAGCTCTCGAAAACTGTCGGTGGCCGGGCGCAGAATGACCGCATGGACGCCTTGCCGGACCACTCAGCAGACCGTGCCCCGCTCGATCAGGCCGCGCTGGCCGCCGAGCTGCCGCCGGGCTGGCAGCTGAGCGTGGTGCCCGAGACCGGCTCGACCAATGCCGACCTGATCGCCGCCGCGGGCCGGGGCGCCCCCGGCCGGACGGCGCGGGTCGCCGAGCTGCAGACCGCCGGGCGCGGCCGGCTGGACCGGGGCTGGCAGTCGCCGACCGGCGCCGGGCTGACCGTCTCGGTGCTGCTGCGCCCGCCGGTGCCGCCGACCAGTTGGGGCTGGCTGCCGCTGCTCGCCGGGCTGGCGCTGTGCCGGGCGATCGGTGACCGGGCCGAGCTGAAATGGCCGAACGACGTGCTGATGGGCCCGGAGCAGGCAAAGGTGGCCGGCATCCTCGGCGAGAGCACCGGCGAGGCGGTGGTGCTCGGGATGGGGATCAATGTCTCCACCACCGCGGCGGAGCTGCCGGTGCCGACTGCCAGCTCGTTGGCGCTGCAGGGAGTGGTGCTGAGCCGCGGCCGGCTGCTGGTGGAGTTGCTCACCGGGCTGGAGGCGGTGCTGTCCCGCTGGTATGCCACCGACGGCGACGCGGTGCTGGCCGGCCTGGCCGAGGAGTACCGGGCTCGCAGCGCGACCATCGGCAGCCGGGTGCGGGTGCAGCTGCCGGACGGGGTGGTGGCGGGCCTGGCAACCTCGGTGGACGACAGCGGCCGGCTGGTGATCACGCCCGACGACGGGGAATCGTTCGCGGTGGCGGCGGGCGATGTGACCCACCTCAGGCCAGCCGCAGGGTAACTTCGGGCACCAGCGCCGGCGCGGACCGGCCGGGAGAAGGGACCGCTGGCCGAGATGCCGTACCCGGAGAAGCTGCTCGCCGAGGACGAGGAGATCGTCGAGCACCTGCACCCGCACTGGCTGACCCTGCTGCCGGCGATCTGCTGGTTCCTGCTGGTCTGCGCCGGCACCGGGGTGGCGCTGGCGTTCCTGCCGGCCGGCCACACCGCCCACCAGGCCCTGCTGCTGGCGGTGCTGGTGCTCGCGCTGCTGCTGGTGCTCTGGCTGACCGTCGGGCCGCTGACCCGGTGGCGGTCCACCCACTACGTCTTCACCACGCACCGGGTGCTGATCCGGCGCGGGGTGCTCAAGCACGTCGGCCGCGACATCGCGCTGAGCCGGATCAGCGACGTCGCCTACGAGCAGACGCTGCTCGACCGGATCTTCGCGGCCGGCACCCTGCGCATCGAGTCGGCCGGGGAGCACGGCCAGGAGACGCTGGTCGACCTGCCGCACGCGAACGAGGTGCAGCAGACCCTCAACCAGCTCATCGACCACGACTCCGAACGGCGCGGCGGCTACTACCCGCGGGCCTACGACTCCTCGGACTGAGCTCCTGCTCAGCCGGCCTTGCCGTCGGAGCCCGGTCCGGACGCCTGCTCGCGCTGGCCCGCCTGCTCGCGCTGGCCCGCCGGTCCGGCGGCGGCTGCCGCGCCGGGCTTGGTGTCGGGTCCTGCCTTGGTCTCGGGCCCTGCCTTGGTCTCGGGTCCTGCCTTGGTGTCGGTCGCGGGTGTGGTCTCAGGCCCTGCCTTGGTGTCGGGTCCGGCCTTGCCGGCGGTGGCCAGCGGGTCCGGGGCCAGCGCCGCGCCGCCGGACAGCGTCGCCAGCATCTGCCGGACGTTGGCCAGCTGGGCGTTGATGCTGTCCCGGCGCTGGGTCGCCGCCGCCAGTTCGCGCTCGGACTCAGACCGGATCCGGTCGGCCCGGGCGGCCGCCTCGGCGACGATCTGCTCGGCCTTCTGCTCGGCCTCGGCGGTCAGCTGGGCGGCCCGGCGCTGCGCCTCGGCGGTGGCCCGATCGGTCTCGGCCCGCAGCTGCTCGGCGTGCTGCTGGGCGGCCCGCAGCTGGACCTCGGCCTGCGCGGTGCGCTGCTGGAAGTCCTGCTCGGCCTTGTTGCGCCGCTCGGCCAGGGTCTGCTCGAAGTCGCTCGCGGCCTGCGCGGCCTGGGCGCGCTGGCGCTCGTAGACCGCCTCGGCCTCCTCCCGGCGGGTGGTGGCCTGGCGGTTGGCCTCGTCCAGCACCTGCTCGGCGGCCCGCTTGGCCTCCTCGACGATGCGGGCCGACTCCCGGTCGGCGGCCAGCCGGGTCTGGGTGGCGTACCGGTCGGCCTCGCCCCGGGTCCGCGCCGCGCCGGCCTCGATCTCCGCCAGGGCGCGCCGGGCATCGGCGGTGGCGGTGGCCCGCAGCTCGGCCGCCTCGTCGTTGGCCAGCGCCAGGATCTGCCCGATCCGCTCGCCGAACTCGGCGTAGGTGGGCTCGGCCGGCCGGGCGCTCGCCCGGGCAGCTGCCTGCCTGGCGGCGGCCTCCGAGGCGGCCAGCTGCTCGGCCCGGCGCTGCTGGGTGGCGGCCTCCTGCTGGGCGGCCTGCACCGCGGCGGTGAGCTCGGCGATCCAGCGCTCGACCTGGTGCGGGTCGAAACCGCGCATGACGGTACGGAACTGGGGAACGGTGTTCTCGCTCATTCGGCTCTCATCATCTCGTCGAGGGGTACCCGGTCTGGTGGTGGCGTGCTCTGGTCGGGATGCGGGTAGGGCAGCGGCCGGCGCGGCGGCGGAGTGGCCGCCGCGGGCGGCGCCTGGGCCGGCCCGGGGTGGCCCTCCTCGACCGCCAGCGCCTCGATCACCCCGGACAGCTGGCTCAGCTCGGCGGCGATCCGGTCCCGCCGGCGCCCGAGTTCGGCGACCTCCTCGCGGGCCCGGTCCAGCGAGCTCCGGGCCTGCTCGCGCAGCCGCTCGGCCTCGGCGTGCGCGGCGGCGAGCAGCCCGTCGGCCTCGTCCCGCGCGGTCCGGCGCTGCCGGTGCAGCTCGCGCTGGGCGTCGCCGAGCTGGTCGGCCACCTGGCGGCGCACCGCCGCCGCCCCCGCGTCGGCCTCGGCCAGCCGGCGCCGCGCCCGTTCCTCCTGCGCCCGTGCGGTGCTGGCCGCGGTCGCGAGCGTCCGGTCGGCCTGGGCGCGGGCCTCGGCGAGCAGCCGGGCCACCTCCGCCCGGGTGGCGGCCCGCTCGGACTCGAGGCGGGCAGCGACGTCGTCCTGCTCGGCGGCCAGCTCCGCCCGCCGGCGGCGCAGTCCGGCGCCGGCGCCGTGCAGCACCCGGCCGAGCCGGACCCGGACCTGCCGGACGATCGCGGCTGCCTCGGCGTGTGCCCGGTCCCGGGTCCGCCGCGCCTCCAGCTCGGCCGCGGCGAGCAGCCCGGTTACCGTCCGGCTGGCCCAGTCCAGCTGCTCGGCGGCCTCGGCCACCTGGCGTTCGGCATCGGCCGTGGCCCGGTCGAGCAGGGCGCGGGCCTGCTCGGCGGCGGCGGCCTGGCCGGCGGTCCCGGCGGCCAGGTCCCGGTCTGCCTGCTCGCCGGCGGCCCGCAGCAGCTCCTCGGCCGCCGTCCCGGCCTCGGCCAGCCGCTGGGCGGCCAGCCGGTCGGCATCGGCGATCAGTTGCGCCGCCCGGGCCTCTGCCTGCTCGCGGTGCCCGGCCAGCTCGGCCCGGTGCGCGGCGTCGCGCCGGTCCAGCTCGGCGGCGAGCTCGGTCTGCCGTCGATCGGCCTCGGCCCGGGCGGCCCGCAGCACCTCCTCGGCCTGCCCGCGATGCACCGCGGCCGCGTCCCGGGCCTCCGACCGGGCGGTGTCGGCCTCGCCCCGGGCCTCGGCCAGCACCTGGTCGGCGGCCTGCTGGGCGGCCTGCGAGATCAGCACGGCCTGGTGGGTGGCGTCGGCGATCAGCGCCTGCGCGTCCTCGTGCGCCTCGGCCAGCCGGGCCGACGCGGCGGCCTGCTTGATCCGGGCAGCCGCCAGCGCATCCGCCAGATCGGCGCGCAGCGCGCCACCGTCCGCCGGCTCGGCGGCGTCCGCCAAATCCCTGCCGTCCTCGAACGGCTCGGGCGAGTCGTTCCCCACCTGCCCGATGGTCGCAGAATCCGCTGCCGGACACACCTGCTGGGCCGAAAGAAGCCTGCCCGGGCGGGTGGGCGGCGTTCGTGCGCCGATCACCAGGCTGCGAGGGTTAGTCTGCTAGCGGTGCCGGCATGCGGACCGGCGCCGCTCGGTGTGGGGAGGCGCGCGTGGCTACCGGTGCCGGCAAGGCCGCCGATCGGATCCGCAGGCTGGTGCGGCCGGTTGTCGATCGGATCTACACCCAGCGGCTGTCCCAGGTGCTGGCCGGCCAGCCCCGGCCCCGGCACGTCGGCATCATGCTGGACGGCAACCGCCGGTGGGCGCGTTCGGTCGGCCACGAGGACCTGGTCGAGGGCTACAAGGTCGGCGGCGCGAAGGTCGCGGAGTTCCTGAGCTGGTGCCTGGCGGCCGAGATCGAGCACGTCACGCTGTTCATGCTCTCCGACGACAACCTGCACCGGCCGGCCGACGAGCTGGCGCCGCTGATCAAGGTGATCGAGAGGGTGGTCGAGGAGCTCTCGCACCCCGGTTACCGCTGGGAGATCGAGGTAATCGGCGCACTCGACCTGCTGCCCTCGGCCAGCGCGGCCCGGCTGAAGGACGCGGCCAACCTGACCAAGGACCGCCAGCCGGCGATGAAGGTCGACATCGCGGTCGGCTACGGCGGCCGCCGGGAGATCGCCGACGCGGTGCGCGCCGCGTTCGCCGCGCACGCGGCCGGCGGCGGCGACCCGGAGGAGCTGATCAGTAAGTTCGACGTCGACGACATCTCCAAGAACCTCTACTCCTCGGCCGGAGCCGAGTGCGACCTGATCATCCGGACCTCGGGCGAGCAGCGGCTGTCCGGTTTCCTGCTCTGGCAGTCGGCCTACGCCGAGGTGTACTTCTGCGAGGCGTACTGGCCGGACTTCCGGCAGATGGACTTCCTGCGGGCGCTGCGGTCCTTCTCGACCCGCGACCGCCGCTACGGCCGCTGAACCGGCTGGCGGGACAGCACAGCCGCCGACTCCACCAAATGCATGATGTGCAACAGGGTCGGCGTGGTCAGGATGTCCGGGCATGGACCCCCTTCGGATCCTGATCCTCGATGACCACCTCTTGTTCGCCGAGACCCTCGCGGCCCGGCTGAGCGACGAGCCGGGCTTCGTCCTGCCGATGCCGGTCGACCGGCCGGCAGACGTGCCCGCGGCCGTCGAGGCGGCCCGGCCGGACGTGCTGCTGCTCGACTACCGGCTCGGCGATTCCGACGGCGTCGAGGTGCTGGATCGAGTGCTGGCCGCCGCGCCCGATCTGCTGGTGGCGATGCTCAGCGGCCACGGCGAGCCGGCTACCGTGGTCGAGGCGCTGCGGCGGGGCGCGCGGGCCTGGGTGCTGAAGTCCACCGAGGTGACCGAGCTGATCCGGGTCGTCCGGCTGGTGGCCGCCGGTGGCCGTTGGCTGCCGCCGGAACTGCTCTCACCGGTGCTCGAACGGCTGCTCGACCGCGGCGAGGAGCCGCCGAACGTGCTGGCCCGGCTGACCGAACGGGAACGGCAGGTGCTGCAGTGCACCATGGACGGCAAGTCACGTGCTGACATCGCCCGGGCACTGTTCCTGTCCACCAACACGGTGCGCACGCATACCCAGAACCTGCTGGGGAAACTCGAATGCCACTCGCTGCTGGAGGCGGTCGCGCTGGCTCGCCGCAACGGCATGGTGCCGACCGTTCCCGCGCCGGAGGCGCCGGCCGCCCGGTAGGCCGGCAACCCCGCATATGGCGTAGGCGAACGTAGTGCGGACGTTCGTTCCTCCGCCCGGACCACCTTCCTAACGTCAGCTTCATCGTTCGAGGGAAGGCCGGGGGAGCCAGGTGGAAATCGATGAGGTGGTCGCGCGGCTGACCAAGCGGTACTGGCCGGTGCTGGTGCTCGCGATCGTGCTGCCGATGGTGCTGGTCGCCGTGCTGGTGAGTCGCCAGGCTCCCCGCTACACCGCGCAGGCCCGGGTCGCGGTCTCGGCCGAGATCCCGAAGTCCGCGGCCGAGTCGGCCGGCCTGCTCAGCCAGGTGGACGCGCTGGCGACCAGCCGCGACCTGGTGCAGCGGGCGCTGGCCTCGGCCCACATCACCGGCCGCGACCCGGCGACCATGGCTCAGCACGACGTCACGGTGAGCGGCAACGGCACCTCGGCGGTGATGACCATCGGCGTCACCGACCGGGACCCGGTGGTGGCCGGCAAGACCGCCGGTGCGCTGGCCGCGGAGGTCAATACCGCGGTCAACGCGTCCCGGATCGGCAACCTGCCGTCCGTGATCGCCGGGGTGGACAGGCAGCTCGGCGAGCTCGCCCGCCGCCGGGCGCCGATCGCCGCGGCCATCTCGGCCAGCCAGCAGTCGCGCACGCCGAACGCCAATCTGCCTTTGCTGCAAAGCGAACTGGCCGGTGTCGACACCCTGATCGCGGACCTGTCCTCGGACCGGAACCGGCTCTCGGAGGAGTTGGCGGCGGCCGGCAACGCCGCGGTGGTGGCCACCGCGCAGGTGCCGACCGCACCGGATCCGAGCGGGCTCGGGCAGAAGCTCGCGCTCGCCGCGGTCCTCGGCCTGGCGGTCGGCCTGCTGATCGCCGCCCTGGCCGAGACGGTGCGGCCGACGGTCTCGGGCGCGGCCCGGCTGGGACGGCTGCTGACCGCGCCGCTGCTCGGCCGGCTGGACGCCAACCCGGCGGTGCTGCTCTCGCTGGGCCGCCGGATCCGGCTGGCGGCGCGCCGGGCCGGGGTGCGGCAGGTGGTGGTGACCAGCGCGACGGGCAAGCCGGTGCCGGACTGGGTGATCGACCGGCTGGGCTCGGTGGTGCTGCCACCGCTGCCCGGCCTGCACCCGGCGCCGGTCGAGGACCCGGTGCGGATCGGTGCGCTGGCCGGCCTGGGCCCGCTGCCGGCACAGAACGGAAACGGGGCGCATCCCGCGGAGCCGGGGCAGCCCGGCCCGGTGCTCCGGGTGGGGACCATGGACGAGCTGGACCCGGCGGACGAAGCAGCCCCGATCGGGGTCCTGGTGCTGGCCGGGGGGAGCACGAACGCCGCGGCGGTGCACGGGATCCGCGACCTGCTCGCCGCCTCCGGCTGGCCGCTGCTCGGCGTGGTGGCCCATCCGCGATTCGGGCGGCGGCCGTGACCGGGCCGCTCACCGCCCCGCCCCGCACCCGGCCGTCGGTGCCGTTCACCCGGCCGCCGATGGCCCCGGACCTGCCCGCCGCCGTGCTGCGGGTGATCGACTCCGGCTGGCTCACCACCGGTGCCGAATGTGCCGCGTTCGAAAGGGAACTGGCCGACCACCTGGGAGTGCGCGAGCTGGTCGCGGTGGCTTCCTGCACCCAGGCGATCGAGTTGTGCCTGCGCGCGCTGGGGTTGCCGGCCGGGGCGGCGGTGCTGACGCCCAGCCTGACCTTCTGCGGCGCGGTCGCGGCGATCCTGCATGCCGGGCTGCGGCCGGTCCTGGTCGACGTCGACCCCGACACCCTGGTGCCGGACGAGCAGGCGGTGGCGGCCGCGGCCCGTCGGGTGGGTGGCGCGCAGGCGATGCTGGTCTGCCACCTCGGCGGCTACCCGGTGGACGTGCCACGACTGGCGGCCGCGGCCGGGCTGCCGGCCGAACGGGTGGTCGAGGACGCCGCGCACGGCATCGGCGGCGCGGTGCACGGGCAGGGCGCGCAGGCCGCCTGTTTCAGCTTCTATGCCACGAAGAACCTGCCGATCGGCGAGGGCGGCGCGGTGGCCACCAAGGATCCGGAGCTGGCCGGCTGGCTGCGCCGGATGCGCCTGCACGGCATGAGCAGCGATGCCTGGCGCCGGTACCTGCCCGGCGGCCGGTGGCGCTACGACGTGCCCGAGGTGGGCTACAAGGCCAACCTCACCGACGTGCAGGCCGCCATCGGCCGCGCGCAGCTGACCGGCCTGGCCGGCTGGCACCGGCGCCGGCAGCAGCTCGCCGCCCGGTACGACGCCGGGCTCGACCGGCTGATCCGGCTGCCGCGCCGGGCCGAGGGGCACGCCTGGCACCTGTACCAGGTCCTGGTGCCGCACCGGGACCGGATCGCCGACGAGCTGGCCGGACGGGGCATCGGCACCTCGGTGCACTTCGTGCCGGTGCACCAGCTCGCCGGGTTCGCGATGGCGCTCGGGCACCTGGAATGCGCCAGCTGCCCGGTGACGGACCTGGTCGGCGAGCAGCTGCTGTCGCTGCCGCTGTATCCGGCGCTGACCGATGACCAGCAGTCCGTGGTGATCGAGGCCGTGACCGAGGTAGTCCGGAGGTTGTAGATGATGTTCCTACCGCGCGGTGGCGGGCACCGTCCGGTCCGCAGCGGCGAGCTGCCCACCCTGGTGGTCGGCGCCGGCGAGGCGGGCCGCGAGCTGGTGCGCACGATCCGGGCCAGCGAGGGGTACGGGCTGCGCCCGATCGGTTTCCTCGACGACGATCCGCACCTGCGCCGGGCGGTGGCGCTGCCGGTGCTCGGCCGGACCGACGAGCTGGCCTCGGTCGCCCGGCGCACCGGTGCCCGGGCCGCGCTCATCGCGATGCCGTCGCTGCCGCAGAGCCGGATCGCCGAGCTGATCGAGCTGGCCTCGTGCGCCGGGCTGCTGGTGCGCTACCTGCCCTCGTTCCTGTCCGCGATCGAGCGCGACCTGCGGCTGTCGGACCTGCGCGGGCTGCGGGTGGACCATCTGCTCGGCCGCGACGAGATCCACATCCCGTCCGACCGGGCGTGCAACCTGATCCGGGGCCGGCGGGTGCTGGTCACCGGGGCGGGCGGCTCGATCGGCTCGGAGCTGTGCCGGCAGATCGACCGGTTCGCACCCGCGGCGCTGTACCTGCTCGACTACGACGAGTCGAACCTGCACACCCTGCAGCTGGAGCTGACCGGCGCCGGCCTGCTCGACTCGGACGAGATCATCGTCGCCAACATCCGGGACCGGCACCGGATCGACCAGGTGTTCGCCCAGACCCGGCCCGACCTGGTCTTCCACGCCGCGGCGCACAAGCACCTGCCGCTGCTCGAACGGCACCCGTGCGAGGGCGTGAAGACGAACGTGCTCGGCACCCAGCACCTGGTCGACGCCGCGGTGAAGTACGGGGTCTCGCGCTTCGTGCTGATCTCGACCGACAAGGCCGCCGACCCATCCTCGGTGCTCGGCGCGACCAAGCGGCTGGCCGAGCTGATCGTGCAGCGGGCGGCCGGCGGGCCCACCTGCATGGCGGCCGTCCGGTTCGGCAACGTGCTCGGCTCGCGCGGCTCGCTGCTCAGCGTGCTGGCCAACCAGATCGCGGCCGACCGCAGCGTCACCGTGACCCACCCCGACGTCACCCGGTTCTTCATGACCGTCGAGGAGGCCGTGTCGCTGGTGCTGGAGGCGGCGACCATGTCGGAGCTGGCCGAGACCTTCGTGCTCGACATGGGCAAGCCGGTCTCGATCGTCGAGCTGGTCTACAAGTACGCCGAGGAGCTGCACCTGCCGGACGTGAAGATCACCTTCACCGGCCTGCGACCGGGCGAGAAGCTGGAGGAGAAGGTGTTCTCCGACGGCGAGCTGCGGGTGGGCACCGCGCACCCCAAGGTGTGGGCGACCCGGGGCGGCTCGCTGCCGGCCGAGTTCTCCGAGCGATTGCAGGCACTCTACGACTCGTCCGAGCTGAACGACGCCGAGCACACCCGCGACCTGCTGCGCGAGCTGCTGCCGGAGTACCTGCCGACCAGCTACCCGCGCACCCCGGCCAGTGTCGGCGCGCCGTACCCGGACGGCTTCTGATGCCGACCGGAGCGCTGCGCACAGCCGGCGAGCGGGTCGCGGTCCGGGCCGGCGAGCGGTGGTTCCGGCTGCTCCAGCAGGCCACCGGCACCGGCCTGGACGAGGAGTACGGGACGCCGTCGGTGGTGCTGGAGGTCTCGGCCGACCGGGCCGCGTTCGGCACCGGCGGGCTGCGCCGGATCAGCCGGGACGCCTTCGGCGACGGCGGCCGCAGCGTGCTGCTGAACGCCGGCGGTTCCGGCTTCGACCTGCAGGCACAGGTCAGCGGCGAGGTGCTGTACCTGCAGGCCCGGTACCGGCCGGCCGCGCCGGTGCGGGCGGCGAACGTGCTGCTCGGCCCGAGGTTCGGCCTGCTGGCGGGGCAGGTCCTGCTGCACTACCCGGCGCTGTGGCGGGCCGCCTGGCGCGGCCGGGTGCCGTTGCACGCGGCGGTGGTCGGCCTGCCCGAGGCCGGTGCGGTGCTGCTGCTGGCCGGGCCGTCCGGGGTGGGCAAGTCGACGCTGGTGGCCGGGCTGGCCGCGGCCGGCGCCCCGGTCGCCGCCGACAACCTGTGCGTCACCGACGGCATCGACTGCCACGGCGTCCTCGAACCGTTCCGGCTGGCCGGCGGCCGCGGCCGGCGCACCAGCCACGGGCGGGCCGAGCAGCCGGTGCCCGGCCGGGTGCCGATGCTGCGCCCGACCGTGCTGGCGGTGGCCGAGCGCGGTCCCCGGGCGCAGCGGACGCCGGTCGAGCCGGCCGACGCGGCCCGGGCGCTGGTGGCCGGCACCTACGCGGCCGGCGAGCTGCGCCGGTACTGGCAGTTCGCGGCCACCCTGGCGCTGGCCACCGGCGTCGGCCCCGCTCACCCGCCGGTCGCCGCGGTGGCGGGGGCGCTGGCCGGCCGGCTGCCCGGCCACCGGCTGCGGGCGGCCGAGGGTGAGCCGCTCGCCGTCCCGTTCGGGAATCCCGAGCTGCGGCAGGCGGAACTGAGCCGGATCGGGGAGCAGCCATGAGCCGCCGGATCCGGGTGGCGACCGTGATCACCCGGCTGGCGGCGGGCGCCGGCGGGGTGGCGCTGCGCGGCGCGCTGGCGCTGGATCCCGAGGTCTACGACCTCACCATGATCGCCGGCGGCGCGGGGCTGGACGGTGCCCTCGGCTACCGGTGCGGCACCGGGCTGCTGACCGGCGCCGCCGCCACCCGAGACGCCCCGACCGGCGACCTGCTGGCCAACGCGGCCGCCGCCGGCCTGGCGGTGGGCCGGTTGCCGGAGCTGGTGCCGCAGCTGTCGCCGGGGCTGGACCGGGGCGCGCTGCGGATGCTGACCGGCTACCTCGCCGACGGCCGGTTCGACGTGGTGCACACCCACAGCGCGAAGGCGGGGGCGCTCGGCCGGCTCGCCGCGGACCGGGCCGGGGTGCCTCGGATCGTGCACACCTATCACGGTTTTCCTTTTCACAGCGAGCAATCGTGGCCGCGCCGGACCGCCTACCTGGAGCTGGAGCGCTGGCTCGGCCGGCGCACCGACGCGATCCTGGCGGTCGGCCCGGCGGTCGCGGCCGAGACCGCCCGGCTCGGGCTGATCTCGCCCGAGCGCATCTGCACCATCGCGCCGGCGGTCGACCCGCCGGCCGCGGTGGCGACGGTGGCCGGCCGGGCCGCGGCCCGCCGGGCGCTCGGCCTGGCGCCGGGCATCCGGGCGGTCGGCACCATCGGCCGGGTCGACTACCAGAAGGCGCCGGAGCAGTGGGTGGACGCGCTGGCCGAGATCGCCGGCGACGACGTCTGCGGGGTCTGGATCGGCGACGGCCCGTACACCCCACGGCTGCTGGGCCGGGTGCGCCGGCGCGGGCTGACCGACCGGTTCCTGTTCCTCGGCCACCGGCCGGACGCCACCCGGCTGCTGCCGGCCTTCGACGTGTTCCTGCTGGCCAGCCGGTACGAGGGCCTGCCGTGCGTGCTGGCCGAGGCGATGCAGGCCGGGGTGCCGGTGGTCGCCACCGCGGTGAACTCGGTGCCCGACCTGGTCGTGCCCGGCGTCACCGGGATGCTCGTGCCGCCGAACCAGCCGCGGCTGCTGGCCCGGGCCGCGGCGTACCTGCTCGACCAGCCCCAGGTCGCCCACCGGCTGGCCGAGAACGCCTACGCCAGCCTGGGCAGCCGGTTCACCGCGGGCGCGCTGGCCACCCTGCTCGACCAGACCTACCGGGCCACCCCGGGGCGCCGGACTACGGCCGCCCGGCCCGAGCCGCAGCCGCGGAGGAGCGTGCAATGGACCTGACCCTGATCGCGCGGAGCCAGGTGTTCGACGGCCCCGACCTGCCCGCCGACCCGGGGCTGGTGGCCGCGGTGCACAGCCAGGTCGCCGACGCCGACCTGGCCGCGCCGCCGGTGATCCTGCCCGACTTCCACCACAAGTCGAGGATGGAGCTGCCGTCGTCGGTGGCGGTGGCGACGCTGGGCACGATCCGGCCGACGCTCACCTCGGCCAGCGTGAACTGCGGCATGGCGTTGCTGACCCTCTCCACCGACCGGCCCACCGACGCCGCGGTCGACGAGTTCTACCGGCGGGTGCGCGAGCGCTACCCGTACCCGGCGCGCAACCGGGGCGAGCTGAGCACCTCGGAGGTCAAGCGGGCCGCGGTGGACGGCGCCCGGTTCGCCGGCGAGCGCTGGGCGGTCGAGCCGGCCGAGCTGGAGCGGATCGAGGAGTCCGGCCGGATCGAGCTGGACCGCTACGGCGGCGGTGACCGGCTGCGCCGCGAGCTGCCCGGCCTGCTGTTCCAGCTGGCCCGGCTGCGGTTCGGCACGGTCGGGCCGTCCAACCATTTCGTCGAGCTGCAGCAGGTCGAGGAGGTCTACGACGAGGCGGTCGCGGCCGAGCTCGGGGTGCGCCAGGGCCAGCTGACCCTGCAGTACCACGCCGGTGGCGGCGTCTTGACCGGCGAGATCGGGGCGCTGTTCGGCCGGCGCAGGCACTACCCGCGGCAGCTGCGGCTGGCGATGGCGGTGCAGAAGCCGCTCTACCACCTGGCCTCGGCCCGGTCGCTGGCCCAGCTGCGGCAGCGGCTGGCGCTGTACTTCGCCGACGGCTGCCCGCCGGTCGACCGGCACAGCGCGGAGGGCGAGCGGCTGATGCTGGCCAACGCCGCCGCGATGAACTACGGCTTCGCCTTCCGGGTGGCGACCTACGCCGCGCTGCGGCAGCTGGCCGCCGAGGTGTTCGGCGCGAATACCCGGCTGGTGGTCGACTCCCCGCACAACTCGATCTACGAGGAGCCGACCGACCGGGGGACCGCGGTGGTGCACCGGCACAACGCCTGCCGCGCCTACCCGGCGGAGCTGATGCCGGCCGGCACCGTCTTCGCCCGGACCGGCCAGGCGGTGCTGCTGCCGGGCACCAACCGGACCTCCTCCTACCTGGCGGTGGCCGGTCCGGACTCGGCCCGGTCGCTGCACTCGGCCTGCCACGGCGCCGGGACGGTGATCGACAGCTTCCGCGAGCGGGGGCTGTCCGGCCCGCACCCGGCCGGGCACGTCACCCGCCGGTTCCGCTACTCCGACGCGGCCCCGGCCGAGGTCGGGCACCTCGACGACAACGGGGTGAACGCCGCCCTGTCGGTGCTGCAGCGGCACGGCCTGGTGCGGCCGGTGGCCCGGATGCGCCCGTTCGCGGTGCTGAACTAGCCGGCCGTGCGGTGAGGGGAGAGCCGCCGATGAGCGGGCAACCTGCCGGGTGGCGCCGGCCGGACGGGCGCTGGCTGCTGCTGGCCCCGGCCGGCGCGGTGCCGGTGCCGGTCACCGACCGGTGGCGCGCGGTGCAGCGGCTGGCCGGGCTGCCGAGCGGGACGCCGGTGGCGCTGGTCGGCCGCCGCGGCCTGCGCGGGGTGGCCTGGCAGGCCGAGGTGGTGCCGGGCCCGGGCTACCTGGTGCTGCCGGCGGCGGACCGGCCGGTCGCGGTGGCGGCGCCGGGGCCCGGCCTGGCCTGGGTGGCCCGGACGGTGCTGACCGTGCCCAGCGGCCGGCACCGCGGCCAGCTGGCGGCGACGCTGGCGGTCCGCGCCGCCCGGCACGCGCCGTGGCTGCTGCGCGCCGCCGGGCAGCGGTTGCTGCTGGGACGCCGGGGGTGACCGTGCTCGACCGGGGGCCGGCGGTGCCGCGGGAGGCCGCGGCGCCGGCGCTGCGCACCGCCCGGACGGTCGCGCAGCTGCTGACCCGCACCGACCTGCACCCGGTGCTGCTGGCCGGTTCCACCGACCCGAACGCCAAGCTCACGCTGATGCTCGTGGACCGGTTCGGCCCGGCGTTCGCGGTGAAGATCGCCACCACCCCGGAGGCCGGCGCGGCGGTGCTGCGGGAGGCCGCGCGGCTGGCCGCGCTGCACGCCCGGGGCCTGGCCGGCCTGGTCGCCACGGTGCCCCGGCCAGTCACGCTGCTCGACGCCGACGGCCTGCCGGCGCTGGTCACCACGGCGGTGGCCGGCATCCCGATGGCCGCGCACTACCACGAGTGGCGGCACACCGGCCGGCGGCACCCGGTGCGGGCCGACCTGCTCGCGGCCGGTGCCTGGCTGGCCGCGCTGCAGCGGCTGACCGCCGCGGAACGGCGCCCGGTCACCCTGCTGGAGGCGGCGCTGGACGGCATCGAGCTGCGGTTCGGCGAGCGGCCGGGGCTGCGCTGGGCGCTGCGCCCGGTGTCGGCCGCGCTGGCCCGGCAGCGCACCCCGCGCACCGCGGTGCACGGCGACTACTGGTTCGGCAACGTGCTGGCCGCCGGTGGCCGGGTGACCGGGGTGGTGGACTGGGAGGCCAGCGAGCCGGCCGGTGAGCCGCTGGCCGACGTGGCTCGGTTCGCGGTGAGCTACTGCCTCTACCTCGACCGGCACACCAGGCCGGGTGGCCGGGTGGCCGGGCACCGGGGGCTGCGGGCCGACTGCTGGGGCGCCGGGCTGCGGCACGCGGTGCTGGGCGACGGCTGGCTGCCGGCCACGGTGCAGGGTTTCGTCCGGGACGCGCTGGCCCGGCTCGATGCCGACCCCGGGCTGGCCCGGGCGGTGCTGCTGGCCGGCATCGCCGAGGTGGCCGCGACCGCCGACCACGCCGACTTCGCCGCCGAGCACCTCGGCCTGCTGGAGCGGATGCTGCCGGAGCTGCGGCCGGCCGCGCTCGCCGCGGGGGAGCAGCCATGACCGCGCCCACCGTGCCGTCCCCGGTCGCGCCCCCGCCGCTGGCCGTCCCGCCGGGGGCGCGGGCGCTGCGCCGGCCGCTGACCACGGTGGTCATCGTGCTGGCCATGTCGGCGCTGCCGCTGCTGCGCCCGGCCGGTCCCGGCAACACCGGGCCGGCCGACGTGGGCCTGGTGCTGGCGGCGCTGGTCACCGCGCTGTGGCTGGCCCTGCACGGACACCGGGTGCGGCTGCCCTACCTGTGGCCGGTGCTGCTGATGATTGCCGGCGGCGCGCTTGCGGCCCTGGTCGCGGGCACCAGCGGGCTGGCGCTGCTGCAGGACGCGTTCATGTTCGTCTGGGCGGCGGCGGTGGCGAACCTGGCGCGGGAGCCGCGCACCCTGGGGGTGCTGACCCGGGCCTGGGCCTACAGCGCGACGGTCTGGGCGGCACTGCTGATCGTGGGGGTGGCGGCCGGCATCCCGTGGCTGGCCGGCACCACCGCCCGGGACGGGGTCCGGGCCTCGTTCACGCTGGGCGACCCGAACCTGGCGGCCAGCTACTTTCTCTGTTCGCTGCTGGTGCTGCGGGCCTGCCGGGTGCCGCGCCGCCGGCTCCAGCGCTACCTGTGCTGCGCGCTCGTGGTGGTGGCGCTGGCGCTGACGCTGTCCAACGGCGGCATGCTCACCCTGCTGATCGCCACCGAGCTGGGCTGGGTCTTCGGCGTCGGCCGCCGGCACGGGCTGGCGCCGGCGGCGGCGCTGGCCAGCGTGCTGGTGGTGCTCAGCACGGTCGCCGTGGTCAGCGTGAACTTCGGCGCGCTGTCCGACCGGGCGCAGCAGTCGACCCCGCTGCTGCGGGATTCGGTCGGCCGGCAGGGCGAGAGCGGCGGCAGCCGCAGCACGCTGGTGCGCGAGGAGCTGCGGCTGTGGTTCGACCACGACACGCCGCTCGGCATCGGCCCGGACCAGACGAAGGTGCGGCTAGCCCGCTCGGACGCCGCGTACTCGAAGGAGGCGCACGACGACTACCTGGCCGCCCTGGTCGAGCGCGGCCTGCTGGGGGCGCTCGGCCTGCTGCTGCTGGTCGGCACGCTGGCGGTCAGCGCCCGGCGGATCGCCAGACCCGGGGCACTGCCGCCCGGCTACGCGGCGGTGGTGCCACGGCCGGAGCTGCTCGGCGCGCTGCTGATCGCGGTGGCGGTCTCGGCCGGGCTGTACGAGACGCTGCACTTCCGGCACGTGTGGGCGCTGTTCGGGCTGGTCGCCGCGCTGGCGCTGGCGGTCCGCGATCGGGGCCCGGCCGGATGACCGCCGCGTCCCGGCTCACGTTGCCGGCAGCGGTGCGGCAGGGCCTGCTCGCCGGCCGCCGGTCCTCGGCGCTGCGCCGGGTGCTGGCCGGCAACGTGGCCGCCCGGCTGGCCGCCCTCGCGGCGCTGGCCGCGGCCACCGTGCTGGTGGCCCGGGTCGGCGGCCCCGACCTGGTGGGCGGCTTCACCCTGCTGCGGGTGCTGCCGGGGCTGGCCGGGGTGCTGGCCGCGGCCGGGTTGCCGGGGGCCGCGCCGTACTTCCTGTCCGCCCCGGACGCGAGCCCGGCGGTGCGTCCCACCCTGGCCGCGCTGACCGTGCTCGGCGCCGTGGCCGGCGCGCTGGCCTGGCTGGCGCTCAGCCCCGTGCTGCACCCGGTGTTCTTTCCGCACTGGGCGCTGCCGGTCACGGTGGCCTGCGCGGCCGCGGTGTTCAGCCAGCTGTTCGTGGCGGTCGGCAAGGCGGCGCTGCAGGGCACCGGCGACTTCCGCGGCGCGAACGCGGCCATCGTCGCCGAGGAGGCCAGCTACCTGCCGGTCTACCTGGCGGCGATCCCGTTCGGGCGCGGCATGGGCGGCGTGCTGGTGGCGCTGGTCGTGGCGGATCTGCTGGTGTCGCTGGCGATTGCCGATCGGCTGCGCCGGCGCGGGTTCTTCGGCGGCTGGGGCCGGCCCGATGCCCGGCTGGCCCGCGCGGTGTACGGCTACGGCACCCGCGGCCAGCTGGGCGGGGTGATGTCGCTGATCAACCTGCGCCTGGACGTGGCGATCCTCGGTGCGATCGCCGGGCCCGGCGTGCTCGGGGTGTACGCGATCGCCAGCAAATACGCCGAGCTGTTGCGGCTGCCCGGGCTGGCGGTGACCTACGTGCTCTACCCGGTGTTCAGCCGGCGCAGCCCGGTCGCGGCCACCGAACGCACCCGGGCCCTGCTGCGACCGGCGTTCGGGCTGACCGTGGCCGCGGCGATCCCGCTGGCGGCCGCGGCCGGGCTGGTGCTGCCGGCGCTGTACGGCCGGTCCTTCCACGGCGCGGTCGTGCCGACCTGGATCCTGCTGGCGGGCCTGGTCGGCGAGGGGGTGACCGGCCTGGTCACGGCGTACCTGTACGGCATCGGCCGGCCGGGCCTGAACTCGGCCGCGATCGCCGTCGCGATGGCGGTGACGGTGGCCGGCGACCTGGCCCTGATCCGCCCGTTCGGGGTGACCGGGGCAGCGGTGGCCTCGGCCGTGGCGTACCTGGTCACCACCGTGACGGTGCTGGTGTTCTTCCGCGGCCAGGCCCGGGCGGTGCAGGCTGGGCCGGTGCCGGATCCTGGGACGCGGCCACGATGACCGGCCGGGCGCGCGCGGCGCTGGCCGTGCTGCTGCTCTGCGCGGGCTGCACGTCGGCGGCGCCCGGCGAGCGCCCGTCCCGGCCGAGCGTCCCGGCCAGCAGTTCCGTGCCGGCGACCGTGCTGCCACCGGCCACCAACGACTACGGCGACGCGGTGCGGGCCGCCGTCCGGCAGGGTCTGCACGTCTGGCTGGAGGCGGACCTGGTCAAGCGCTGGCAGCAGGGGCCGGCCTCGTTCCGGCAGGCGCTGCGGCAGCTCAGCGCGCTGGCCTCGATCCACGGCGTGGCCGGCATCAAGATCGCCGACGAGCTCGGCTACCACGACGGGCTGACCAGCGCGGCCCGGATCAGCGCGTTCCTGGGCGACGCCGCGCGCGGGCTGCGGCAGTACGCGCCGGGCAAGCCGCTGCTGGTGGACATGATCGTGCCGAGCCTGGGCTGCCTGCCGGTGCAGAGCCCGCCGCTGCTGTGGTCCACCGAGTGCCAGGTGAAGTCGGACGGGCAGTACCCGCAGCTGAGCCTGCCCGCGGTCACCGGCTACCTGCGGCTGCACGACGTGGCGGTGCTCGACCTGTCCACCGGGCTGCTGCCGGACACCACCTATGCCGGCTGGGGGGTCACCCGTGACATCGCCCAGCAGCAGGCCTGGGCCAAGGTGGGCGCGCTCGGCTGGGGCTCGCTGGTCACCCTGCACGCCCGCAAGGCGCTGGCCCATCCCGGCGACTATCCAGGCACCAGCGCGACGGCGGAGTCCGACCTGCGCACCTGGGTCGACCTGCCGCTGCGCGACGGGGCCCGGGCCGTGGACGTCTGGACCTGGCGCCAGCAGTACCAGGGGGCGCTGAACCGGCTGCTCGACCCGGGCCTGCGGCCCAACCCGCTCTGGGACGCGCTGCTGCAACGCCGGGCGGCCGGCGACCAGCTCGTCACGCACCTGTCGCCGCACTCGCTGGAGGTCGGCCTCGACGCCGATCTGGCCATGCTGGCAAGGGTGTTCACCGCCGTCTTCATCGCGGCGGGCACCGGGTGACCGGTATCGCGCCGGGGCCGGCCCGCCGCGCGCTGGACCTGCTGGTCACGGTGCCGACGCTGGTGGTGCTGGGCCCACCGCTGCTGGTGCTGATGGCCGCGATCCGGCTGACCGGCCGCGGCCCGGCGCTGTTCCGCCAGCAGCGGGTCGGGCAGGGCGGGGAGTGCTTCGAGATCTGCAAGCTGCGCACCATGCGCCGCGGCACGGCCGGCCCGGACGTGACCGCCCGCGACGATCCCCGGGTGACCCGGCTGGGTGCGGTGCTGCGGCGCACCTCGCTGGACGAGCTGCCGCAGCTGTGGAACGTGCTGCGCGGGGAGATGACGCTGGTCGGGCCGCGGCCGGAGACGCCGGCGCTGGCCGCGCGGTATCCGGCCGGGTGCCGCTGGGTGTTCGCGCACCGGCCGGGCATCACCGGCCCGACCCAGGTGCGGCTGCGCGACACGATGGCGCTGCCGGGCGGCGCCGAGGTCGACGTCGAGCGCTACCTCGCCGAGCTGGTGCCGGCCCGGACCGCGCTCGACGCCACCTACCTGGACCGGCCGACCGTCAGCGCGACGCTCCGGGTGCTGGCCGAGACCGCGCTGCACCTGCTCGGCCGGCCGGTGCCGGCGCCCGCACGGTCAGCGGTGCGCACCGCGCGTTGAGGCACTGCCCGGTCGCCAGGTCGAAGACGAAGTTGTGCCCGAGGCAGTGCAGCACGCCGTCGCCGAGCACCGCGCCGATCGACAGGTCCTCCCCGGCATGCGGGCAGTACCGGTTCAGCTCGTAGCCGTCCAGCACGATCCGCTCGGTCTCGTCCCGCTCGGTCTCGTACCGCTCGACGGCGCGCAGAGCCGGGGCGTTGGCGTGCTTGAGCAGGCCGATCAGGTAGTCGTTGTAGCGGTCCGGATCGCGCCGGGCCAGCAGCCGCAGCGACAGCAGCAGGTCCTCCCAGCCGATCCGGCCGGCCAGCACCGCCTGCAGCCAGCGTCCCTCGACGGTGAAGGTGTATTCGGGTGCGGCGGCGCCGCCGGTGAGGTCGACGGTGCTGCCGCTCTCGTCCAGCCGGACGTCCCAGTCGCCGCCGTGCGGGCCGGTCACCGCGAACCGCACCGTCATCCCGATCCGGGTCAGGAAGTACGGCGACAGGGTGCCGAGCCGGCCGAAGTGCGCGGCGAAGTCGGCACGCAGGCCCGGTCCGGGCTCCGGGTGCTCGGCGTACACCGCGGCGAGCGCGGCCTGCCGGTCGGCGGCGTAGTCGTCGAGGTACCGGTCCAGGCCCCGGTGGCCGAGCCCGTCGGCGTAGCTGAACCGGGCTGAGACCGGGTCCGGCAGGCAGCGCCCGGTGGCCAGGTCGAGCCGGTCGCCGGGCCGGAAGCTCTGCCAGCGCTGGCCGGGCAGGTGCTCGCGCAGCCAGTCCCGGGCCTGCTCGGCGTCCGGAAAGATTCCGGGCGGTCGCAACGACGCGTTGAACCGGCGCAGCGCCGGATCCAGGAAGCACGGCGGCCCGGCGAACGGCACCGCGAGTTCCGGCTCGGTGGCGCGCACCAGTCGCTGCACCGCCCGCAGCTTGGCCACCCGCTTCTGCGCCTCCAGCTCGGCCCGGCGCTCGGCGGGGTAGCGGTAGCAGATCGGGTGCCAGGACGCGCCGGAGGTCTGCACGGCCATCACGTCCAGCCGGCCGCCGGCCAGGTGCCGGGCCTTGCGGGCCTGCGCCGCGGTCAGCCGGGCGTCGTTGCAGTCGAGCACCGCGTGCCCGTCGGCCACGACCAGGAAGGCCGCGTCGTTGCACATCGGCGACTGCTCCGGAATCGCGGTGATCCAGGATCCCTCGTCGTCCAAAGGGAACTGCTCCCAGGCTGGCAGCTCGATCACGTTGTGGACGCCGGCCTCGGCGAGCCGGTCGCGCAGCGTCCGGGACTCGTACCTCGGGATCAGCACCCGGGTCCGGCCGGGCAGCCGGATGAGCACCGAGAAGTCCATGTGGTCGAGGTGCTCGTGCGAGACGGCCACCCAGTCGACGTCCAGCAGCTCCGGCCGGTCCAGGTGGTCGTTGCGGGGGAACTGGTGCCACGAGCCCAGGAACGCCCCGCCGCGGGCCAGCCAGGGGTCGGCGAGCAGCCGGAACCGCCGGGCCCGCAGGGCCAGCCCGGCATGGCCGAGAAACGTCAGCGTCGGCATGGCTGAAGCATCTACGGCGACGGTGGCAGGTGTGCCCGCAACCAGGCGTAATCCGCCCTACGTCATCGGCAGGAGACCGGCTCGATCGAGAACAGCCTTGCCGCACAAGATCGACTGCTACCACGACGGAGTGTCATGAGGTACTGCTACGTCAGTAGCCGGCAGCCAAACCTGCTGTTGCGGTTGGGGAAACCGGAGGTATCGTATCGGTGCTTCCACGGGGGAGGGAGCGGGTTTTCCGGCATGCAGCGGTCATCCCCATGACCATCGCGGGGGGCGATATGCATCCGAGCAGCGAGGCGCTCCTGGTGGCATCGGCGAGGGTGCCCCAGCAATCCGTGGCGCCGGCAGAGGCGCCGGCAGAACGCAATCAGGCCCAGCTGAACTGGCTCTTTCACGACATCCAGCACGAGGTCGCCACGATCATGCTGCTGGCCGAGGTGGTGGCGGCCGGCCCGGAGCTGGCGCCGGAGAGCCGGCACCGGCTGCGGCAGCTGGCCAGCGAGGCGCACTGGTTGAACCAGCTGGTCGGCGCCTATCACGACGCGCGGCAGGCATCCCGGCCGGAGGAGTGGCAGTCACCGTTCTCGGTGGTCCGGGTCGACCTGCTGGTGCACGAGGTGCTGGCCGGGGTGAGCCTGACCAGCGGGTGCGAGGTGCGCTGCGCCGCGGTGCCCGGCACGGTCTGGACCAACCGGCTGTGCCTGTGGCGAGCGCTGCGCAACCTGCTCGACAACGCGGTCCGGGCCGCGGACGCCCTGGTCGAGGTCACGGTGACCGCCGGTGCCGACTGGGTGACGATCGCCATCGACGACGACGGGCCGGGTTTCGGCAAGGGCCGCAAGGGGTTCGCCTCGCTCGGACTCGGCATCGTGCAGGACTACGCGGTGGCCAACGGCGGCCGGGTCGAGGTGGAGCGCAGCCGGCTGGGGGGCTGCTCGGTCCGGCTGCTGCTGCCCGGCCTGCCGACCTCGGCCGGGACGCCGGACCCGGCCGAAGCCTCGGCGGGCTGAGATGCCCCGCCCTCGCGAAGGGGCGGGGTGATGCGCGTCCTGCTCTGCGACGACCATGCCGTGTTCGCCGAGGCGTTGGAGTTCTTCCTGGTCCGGGCGGGGTATTCGGTGGTGCAGCTGGCTCGGGAGCCGGCCGAGGCGATCGAGGTGCTCGGCCGGCAGCAGGTGGAGGTCTGCGTGCTCGACCTGCGCTACGGCGAACGCCCGCCGGCGGCCGGTGGCGAGCCGGGCTGCAGCGTGCTCGACCTGATGCCGACCCTGCGGGCCGCCGCGCCGGCCGCCCGGTTCCTGCTGCTCACCGGGTACCTGGACCCGGGCCTGGTGGGCTCGGCACGGGCGGCGGGATTCACCGGCATCGTCAACAAGGGTTGCCACAGCCAGGACATCGTGGCGGCCATCGAGCGGGTCGGCAGGGGCGAGCAGGTCAGCATGCTCACCGCGGCCCCGCGCCCGGAGGGTGGCCCCGCCCGGCTCACCGACGCGCAGCGGGTCGCGCTGTTCCTGACCCAGCGCGAGCGGGAGGTGCTGGGCCACCTGGTGGTCGGGGCGGACACCACCACGCTGGCCCGGACGATGGGTGTCAGCTGGACGACCGCGCGCAGCCACGTGCAGAGCGTGCTGAACAAGCTCGGTGCCCACTCCCGGCTGGAGGCGGCCACCTCGGCGGTCCGCAACGGGGTGGTGGACGGGGAGACCGGCCGCTGGCTGCTCTGACGGCCGGCGGTGGCGGCCGGCACCGGCAATTTACGTAGCGGGCCTCGTTCCGGCTGAGGTGGAGCCCGGCCCGGCCCGCTCCGCACACTGGGCCCGCGGCTGGGTGGCGGGTGTGGCCCTCGGCCGGCCGGCTGGCGTCCTGGCTGAAACGGGGGTCCGTCATGAGGCGATGGATTGCGGCCGGGCTGGCCGTCGGGGCCGGTTCGATCTTCGCGATCGGCCTGGCCGTCCCGGCCGGCGCCGTGGTGAGCACGCTCTATGTCGGGGGTGCGAACTGCTCGGACGGAGGCGCCGGCACCGCCACCCAGCCGTACTGCACGATCGTCAAGGCCGGGACGGTGGCCACCGCCGGCCAGACCGTGCTGGTGGCCTCGGGCAGCTACTCGGGCACCGTCGTGGTCGCCAAGTCCGGCACCGCCGCGGCGCCGATCACCTTCCAGCCGGCGCCGGGCGCGAGCCCCGCGATCAGCGCCGGACCGTACGGGTTCTCGGTGTCCGGCAAGGCGTACGTGGTGATCAGCGGGTTCAGCATCAGCGGCACCACGCACAACGGCATCGCGATCAGCAACTCCGACCACATCACCATCACGGGCAACACCGTCACGCTGTCGGGGCAGCCGGTGAGCGGGCAGATCGCGGCCGGCATCGTGCTGTCCGGCACCACCAACTCGACCGTCACCGGCAACCGGGCCGACAACAACAGCGACACCGGCATCTACCTGAAGTCCGGCACCACCGGCACCACCGTCGGCTACAACGAGGCCAGCGGCAACGCCAACGGCTACCAGCGCAACGCCAACGGCATCAACGTGATCAGCCCGGGCAACACGATCATCGGCAACGTGCTGCACGACAACGAGGATTCCGGCCTGCAGTTCTACACCGGTGGCAACGACAACCTGGCCACCCTGAACGTCTCCTACAACAACGGCGACCACGGCATCGACGACCTGAACGTGACCGGCGGCCGGCTGATCGGCAACACGATCTATCACAACTGCACCTCGGGCATCAACGTCGAGGGAACGTCGGGCAACTACCTGGTGGAGAACAACATCGCCGTCGACAACGCCGTCTACCCGGCCTATCACGGCATCTCCTGCAGCCGGCGAGCCGGCAACATCGGCATCTGGGACTCGGCGCCGGCCAGCACCACCGTCGACAGCAACCTGGTCTACCTGTCCAAGGCCGGCACCATGTACGTCTTCGGCACCGCCTACGCCTCGCTGGCGGCGATGCGGTCCGCGACCGGGCAGGAGCAGTACGGGCTGCAGGCCGACCCGCAGTTCGTGGCGCCGGCCAGCGGCAACCTGCAGCTGGCCGGGACGTCGCCGGCCATCGACTCGGCCGACTCCGGCGCCTCGGGCGAGCAGCTCACCGACGCGCTGGGCAACCCGCGGGTGGACGTCGCCGGCGTGCCGAACACCGGCCGCGGGCCGCGGGACTACGACGACCGGGGCGCCTACGAGTACGGCGGTGGCGGGCAGCCGCCCCCCAACCAGCCGCCGGTGGCCAGGCTGGCGGTGAACCCGGCCACCGGCACCGAGCCGGTGACGGTGATCGCGGACGCCTCGGCGAGCACCGATCCCGAGGGGCAGCCGTTGACCTACCGGTTCGACTTCGGTGACGGCACGGTGGTCGGGCCGCAGCCCGGTGCCACCGCCGGGCACTCCTACTCCCAGGTCGGCAGCTACCAGGTGACGCTGACGGTGACCGACCCGGGCGGCCTGTCGGCGACCGCGACCGGCACCGTGGCGGTGTCCGCGCCGACCCCGCCGTCCTCGGCGAAGTACGTCGGCCAGATCGCGACCAACTACTCGACCAGTCGGCACACCAGCGGCTCGATCACCGTGTGGCGGGCCGGCGGGGTGACCGCGGGCCACCTGATGGTGGTCACCGTGAACCTGACCGGCACCACGGCCGGTGCGGTGACCGGCACCGACAGCGCGGGCGACCGGCTCACGGTGGCCAGCGACGTGCTCGACGCCGCCGGGCACCGGTTGCTGGTACTGGCGGGGGTGTCCGGCGGGTTGGCGCCCAACCAGACCATCACGGTGAGCTTTCCGTCGGCCGCGACGTACCGGATCACCGGCGACGACGTGTCCGGGGTGACCGCGGTGGATGCGCACGCCGAGTCCTCGGGCACCGGCTCGGCCTTCGCCGCCGGCCCGGTTTCGGCCGCTGCCACTGGGGAATTCGTGTTCAGCACGGTCGGTGCGTATGCCGCCTCGGCACCCGGTTGGGCCGCGGGCTGGACCGCGCTGACCGGTTACGCCGTCGGCACCGACTACCTCGGCCGGGCGTACCAGCTGAGCAAGGCTGCCGGGACGTTCACCGGCGCCGGGTCGGTGAACGCGACCAGTTGGCTCGCCGCCGCGGTCAGCTTCCACTGATGCCGTGCCGGCCGGCTGGACGTCGGCCGGTGGATGCCCGCCGGCTCGTGCCCGGCCCGCCCGACCTGACACCGTGCCCGCCGGCTCGTGCCCGGCCCGCTCGTGCCCGGCCCGCCGACCTGACACCGTGCCCGCCGGCTCGTGCCCGGCCCGCTCGTGCCCGGTCCGCACGTCCCGCTGCCCGGTCCGCTCGTCCCGCTGCCCGGTCTGCTCGTCCCGCAGCCCGAGGTGCCGATGGTTTCTGTCGGGTGACACGAGGAGTGGCGTGGTGGATGTCGAGTGGCGGGACGAGTACGGCACGCTGGCCGGGGAGTTGACGATCCGATACTTCGGCCGGCCGCCGCGGTTGCCCCGCTCGGCCGCCTATGAGCGCGAGGACTACCCCTGGAACATCGAGCGCCGCGGGATGGTCGTCGACTCCCGGGGGCACGCCAAGAACAGTGCCGAATACCACACCCTGGAAGACCACGCCTGGCAGTATCACGTGACCGCGCAGTACGAGCAGGCCTATCACTACTGGCTGATGGCCGCCTCCCATCGGCGCGACGACGCCGAGCTGATCAGCGGTGAGCCGGATCCGGGGCATGGTCGGGCGATCCGGTTCTGCCTGCGGCACGCGCTCTTCAACCAGGCCCTGGCCGCGGCGCAGCGCTCGGGAGGGCCGTGGCCCACCGAAGTGCAGTTCGGCATCGACCCGGTGCGATCGGCCGCGGATCAGGACGGGGCCCAGGCCGTGCTCGATGCGGTGCACGGCCACCTCAGCGAGCCGGGTTAGGGTCCACCGTGTGTCTGAGCAGCCCGGAGCACGCGCGATCGTCGACGGCTCGCCGCAGGGCGCCAGGCCACGTGTGGTGATCTACACCGACGGCTCCTGCAAGCGGAATCCGGACGGTCCCGGTGGCTGGGGTGTGGTGCTGTCCAGCGGGCGTCACCAGAAGGAGCTGTACGGCGGCGCGCCGAGCACGACCAACAACCGGATGGAGCTGACCGCCGTCATCGAGGCGCTCACCGCGCTGAAGGGCCCGAGTGAGGTCGAGCTGTTTACCGACAGCGAGTACGTCCGCAAGGGCATCACCGAGTGGATTCACAACTGGAAGCGGCGTGGCTGGCTCACCGCGGACAAGAAGCCGGTGAAGAACGCCGACCTCTGGCGTGCCCTGGACGAGGCCGCCCGCCGGCACCAGGTCGACTGGCGCTGGGTCAAAGGCCATGCCGGCACGCCGGGCAACGAACGTGCCGACGCGCTGGCCAACCTCGGTGCGGAGCAGCACCAGCACTAGTCCCGCGGACCGCGGTGGCGCTGAGGGCGAACGGAACCCCTCAGACGCCGAGTGCGAAGTGCCCCTGGCCGTCGCCGTAGTAGATCCGTGGCGGCTGGCTGCCGCCGCTGACCTGCACGTCCAGGTGCCCGTCGTGGTTGGCGTCCAGCAGGGTCGGTGTGTAGCGGGTCTGGCCGGTCGGGTCGTTCTCCAGCAGCACCTTGCCGCCGGTCTTGCCGAAGACCACCAGCACGCCGCTGCCGGCGCTGCCCGGCAGGCCCTGTTGATCGCGATGGGGTGAGATGTAGCCGGCCGCGATGTCGGTGCCCGGAGTGTTGTCGAGCCGGCCGAAGGCCAGCGCCGGCAGCGTGCTGATGTTGTAGAAGGACGCCGGCCCGGCGACGAAGCCCTTGCCCTGGCGGAGCATCGTGGTGAATTGCTCGTCCTGATCGGTGGATTCCCAGATGTCGCCGAACCGGTCGCCGTTGAAGTCCTGGCTGCCGACATAGCTCGGGAAGTCGCCACCGACGCTGCTCGACAGCACGGCGAAGTGCCGCAGCACGTAGATGCTGTTGGTCACCTCGGGCGGTGCGATGAACCAGGTCACGGCGAGGTCGGCCGCCGCGGAGTACCGCCGCTGCACCGCCACGCCCATGTCCGGACACCGGCTCAGACTCGCCAGCCCCGGGATCGTGTAGTGATGCACGACGGGTTTCGCGTAGTGACCGTGGCCGAGGCCGCGCTCCACCGTGGCGGTGCACGCGGTCGCGTCGAAGCCGAGCGTGGTCCGGTCGGGGACCGGGCTGCCGATCACATTGCCGATGATCGGGTCGCCGCGACCGTTCGGGCCGCTGCCGTCGGCGAAGGCGGCGGGCATCGCGGCCAGCAGGCCGCAGGCAGAGATGACCGCGATGATGGCGTTCCGAACTCGCATGATCGTTCCCCCGGGGCAGACTGTGGGACAAGCCGGAATCTATCGCGATCCGACGCTTCCCGCCCTGGACGTTGTGTGTCCTGTGGATAACTTCCGGAACGGGTGGTCGTCCGACCGTGCGGGCGGACCGTTCGGCATGGGATAGGCTGGTCGCATCGACTCGTCGAACTCTCGCCGCGAGTTGTCCGTGCGTCGTAGCACTTGACACCTGCTCCGCACGTGGCCCACCCGAAATCCCTCGGGCCTGGGCTGCCGGCGAGATACCCGCACAGATAGTGATCCTTTCGTGTCTTCAGCTGTTCCCTTTCGCGCTCTCGGCCTGCCCGAAAACCTCGTCGCCGTGCTGGACGGCCTCGGCATCGACACCCCGACGCCGATCCAGGCCGCGACCCTGCCCGACTCCCTCGCCGGCCGCGACGTGCTCGGCCGTGGCCGCACCGGTTCCGGCAAGACCTACGCGTTCCTGCTGCCGCTCGTCGCCCGTCTGTCGGCGGACCGCCCCGCCCGGCGCCAGACGCCGCGGGCCCTCGTGCTGGCGCCTACCCGCGAACTGGTCGGGCAGATCGAGGCCTCCCTCGCGCCGCTGGCCAAGGCTGCCGGGCTCACCTACGTCACCGTGTTCGGAGGGGTCAGCCAGGTCCCGCAGGTCAACGCGCTGCGTCGCGGGGTCGACATCGTCCTCGCGTGCCCGGGCCGGCTGGAGGACCTGATCGGCCAGCGGCACTGCACGCTGGCCGGGGTCGAGATCACGGTCCTCGACGAGGCCGACCACATGGCCGATCTCGGCTTCCTGCCCGGCGTGCGCCGCCTGCTCTCCCAGACCCCGCAGGGTGGTCAGCGGCTGCTGTTCTCCGCGACCCTCGACAACGCGATCGACTCCCTGGTGCGCCAGTTCCTGGCCAAGCCGGTCACCCACCAGGCCGACTCGGCGCAGTCGCCGGTGACCGCGATGTCCCACCACGTGCTGCAGATCGATCGCGAGCACCGCCTGTCGATCCTGCTCGACCTGGCCAGCGCGCCGGGCCGGACGGTCGTGTTCGCCCGGACCAAGCACGGCGCCAAGGGCCTGGCCCGCCAGCTCAACCGGGGCGGCGTGCCGGCCGTCGAACTGCACGGCAACCTCGGCCAGAACGCGCGCACCCGCAACCTCGAGGCGTTCCACTCCGGCGACGCCAGCGTCTTGGTCGCCACCGACATCGCCGCGCGGGGCATCCATGTCGACGACGTGACCCTCGTGGTGCATGCCGACCCGCCGACCGAGCACAAGGCCTACCTGCACCGGTCGGGGCGTACCGCCCGCGCCGGCAACGCGGGCACCGTGGTCACGCTGATGGCCCCGGACCAGGTCCGCGACGTCCGCGACCTGATGCGGGCGGCGGGCATCCAGCCGACCACCACCAAGATCGCGGGCAGCGGTCATCCGATCCTGGCGGAGCTGGCTCCGGGGGAGCGGGCGCTGCCCGGGCCGTTCGAGCCCGCGGCCAGGATCGAAGCACGCCCGTCCCAGCAGGCGAACCCCCAGCAGCCGAAGAAGGCTCGCAACCAGCGGCGCCGGCCGGCCCGCGCGGCCAGCCAGGGCGCGCCGTCGGTCCGGCGATCGGCCGGGTCGTCGGGTTCGGCCGCCACGTCGCCGGCCGCTGGTCAGAAGGCCGCGAGCCGGGACGGCGCGAGGCGCAGCAGCGCGAGCAGGAGCAGCGCGAGCCGAAGCAGCGCGGGCCGGGACGGTGTGAGCCGGGGCGGTGCGAGCCGGCCTGCGGCGACGCGGACGCACAGTGCCGCAGGCTTCAGCTCGGGGCGCCGCTGAGCGGGTAGTTGCCCCCGCTGTAGGACCCCTCGGACGGACGCTGTCCACCGTAAGCTGAGTTATCCACAGATCCTCTGACCGGTCGCTGAGTCTGCTGTGAAGCGATTAGGGTCGATTCGGTACTTCACGAATCGTGCAGAAGGGGCTGACGTGGCGAACGGGGCGGCGATCATCGAGGGTGAGGTGCGCGAGCTGGTCCGGCGCCGGGCCCTGGATCCGGTGCTGGAGCCGGACGCCACCCGGCGGCTGGTCGAGGAGGTCGTCGCCGATTACCTCGACCGGGCCGCGGTGTCGCCGCTGCCGCCGCTGCCGGATCCCCGCGACGTCGCGCGTCAGGTGTTCGACGAGGTGGCCGGGTTCGGTCAGCTGCAGCCGTTCTTCGACGACCCGGCGGTCGAGGAGATCTGGATCAACGAGCCCGGCCGGGTGTTCGTGGCCAGGCGGGGCCGGTCGGAGCTGACCACGGTCGTGCTCACCGCCTCGCAGGTCGCCGACCTGGTCGAGCGGATGCTGCGCATCTCCGGCCGCCGGCTCGACGTGAGCGTGCCGTTCGTCGATGCACAGCTGCCCGATGGCTCCCGGCTGCATGCCGTGATCCCGAGCATCACCCGCCGGCACATGGCGGTCAACATCCGCAAGTTCGTGATCTCGGTGTCCGGGCTGGCCGAGCTGGTCCGGCTGGGCTCGCTGCCCGAACGGGCCGCCCGGTTCCTCGAAGCCTCGGTCGCGGCCGGCCTGAACGTGCTCGTCTCCGGTGGCACCCAGGCCGGCAAGACCACGATGCTGAACGCGCTCTGCGCGGCCATCCCGGCCTCGGAACGGGTGATCACCGCCGAAGAGGTCTTCGAGCTGCAGGTGCCGCTTCCCGACGTCGTGAGCCTGCAGACCAGGCAGGCGAGCCTGGAGGGCACCGGCGAGATCACCCTGCGCCGGCTGGTGAAAGAGGCTTTGCGGATGCGTCCCAACCGCATCGTGGTGGGCGAGGTCCGGCAGGAGGAATGCCTCGACCTGCTGATCGCCCTGAACAGCGGCGTACCCGGGATGTGCACCCTGCACGCCAACTCCGCGCGCGAAGCGCTGACCAAGATGTGCACGCTGCCGCTGCTCGCCGGGGAGAACGTCAGCGCGGCCTTCGTCGTGCCGACCGTCGCGGCCTCCGTCGACCTGGTGGTGCACCTGGCCGCCGACGGTCGGGGCCAGCGGCGGGTGCGGGAGATCGTCGGGGTGACCGGGCGGACCGAGGGGGAGACCATCGAGACCTCCGAACTCTTCACCACCGCCGACGGCGCGCTGCAGCGAGGTGGTGGGTACCCGCCGCACCGCCAGCGGTATCAACAGGCTGGCTACGATCTCGCCGAACTGCTGCAGGGCCAGACCCGGTTCCGGATGGGCGCCGACGGCTGATGGGTGGCGTCCTCGGCCTGCTGCTCGGAGCCGGCCTGCTCCTCATCTGGCGCAGCGGTCCCCGGGCGCCGCAACGGCGATCCGTCACCGCGGGCTGGTCCGCCCGGCGTTCGGAGTTGCTCCGGCAGGCAGGCGTCGAATCGGTCAGCTCGAACCAGCTGCTCGCGCTGCAGGCACTGGCCGGGTTGCTCGCCCTGCTGCTCGTCCAGGTGGTGACCGGGACGTCGGCCGTTGCCTGCTGCTTCGCGCTGTTTGCGGCCGTCGCGCCGGTGGCCGTCGTCCGCCGGCTCCGGTTGCGACGCCAGAGCGCGCTCCGCGAGCTGTGGCCGGAGGCCATCGACAACCTGGCCTCTGCGGTCCGGGCCGGAATGTCCCTGCCGGAAGGGCTGGCCGGGCTGGGTACCAGTGGCCCGGAACCGCTGCGCCCGGCGTTCGGCCGGTTTGCCGTCGGCTACCGGGCCAGCGGCCGGTTCGGCGAATGCCTGAACTCGCTCAAGCACGACTTGGCCGATCCGGTCGGTGACCGGGTGTGCGAGACGCTGCGGGTGGCGCGCGAGGTCGGCGGCACCGACCTGGGGACCGTGCTGCGCACCCTGTCCGAACTGCTCCGGGTGGACGCGCGCACCCGCGCCGAGCTGGAGACCCGCCAGGGCTGGACCGTGAACGCGGCCAGGCTCGCGGTCGCCGCACCATGGCTGGTGCTGTTGCTGCTCGGCAGCCAGTCGAGTTCGCTGCGCAGCTACGACTCCTCCGGCGGTGTGCTGCTGCTCGGCATCGGCGGGGCGGTGTGCCTGGTGGCCTACCGCGTCATGCTGCACATCGGCCGGTTGCCCGAGGAACCCCGGGTGCTGCGATGACCGGCTGGTTGGGCGCCCTCGTCGGGCTGGGCATCGGCGGCGGGCTGATCGTGGTGGTCCTCGGCGCCCCACCGATGCGTCCGGTACGGCTGGCCGATCGCATCGCGCCGTACCTGACCGAGACCGCGGCACCGTCGAGCCTGCTGGTCCGGCCCGGGACCGGTGTGCGGACCGGCGGCGTGCGCCGGTTGCTCGGGCCGGCGATCGCGCGCTGGGTGCGCTGGCTCGATCGGCTGGTGGGCGGCTCCGAATCCGTTCGGCGCCGGCTCGGCGGCCTCGGTTCCGCCGCCACCGTCGAGGAATTCCGGGTCGAGCAGGTGGTCTGGGGGGTGCTCGGCCTGCTCGGCGGCACGTTCCTGCTGACCGCGCTCACCCTGCTACGCGGCGCGGTCGATCCGGTGCTGATCGCCGGTGCGGCGCTGCTCGGCGGGGTTGGTGGCGTGCTGGGACGGGACTGGTGGCTCAGCCAGCAGCTCACCCGGCGCGAGAGTGCCATGCTCGCCGAGTTTCCCGTCATCGCCGATCTGCTGGCCCTCGCCGTCGTGGCCGGTGAGGCCCCGACCGACGCGCTGCAACGGGTCTGCCAGCTCACCCGCGGCGAGCTGACGCGTGACCTGCGCACCGCGCTCGACGACGCCCGCACCGGCACGCCGATCACCCGGGCGCTGGCCGACCTCGCCGACCGGACGACCCTCGACCCGTTCGCGCGCTTCGTGCAGGGCCTGGTCGTCGCGATCGAACGCGGCACGCCGCTGGCCGGGGTGTTGCGGGCCCAGGCCGCCGACGTCCGCGAATCGGCCAAGCGCTCGCTGCTCGAGGCGGGTGGCCGCAAGGAACTGCAGATGATGGTTCCGGTCGTCTTCCTGATCCTGCCGGTGACCGTGCTCTTCGCGTTGTATCCCGGCCTGCTCACCCTGGTTTCCCTTGCGAAATAACGATAGTGATCGACGGAGAGGACGACGATGACCGAGGTCCAGCTGACCGCTGCGTGGTTCGGCACCCTCTACCTGGCTGCCCGGCGGCGGCTGGGCGGCCCGGATGCCGAACGCGGCGACGTGCCCGGCTGGGTGATGATCACCGTCATGTCCGCGGGCCTGGTGGTGGTGATCTTCGGGGTGTTCAAGTCCAAGATCACGACGGCCCTGTCCAGCGCGATCGACTCGGTCACCGGCTCCACCAAGTGACCTCGTGAGGCTTCCCAGGCTGGCGGAGGACCGGGGCTCGGCCGTGGTCGAGTTCTCGCTGATCTCGGTGCTGCTGGTCTTCCTGCTGTTCGGGGTGCTGCAGGTCGCCGGGCTGCTCTACGTCCGCTCGGTCGCGTCGGCGGCTGCTGCCGACGGTGCCCGGTACGCGGCCAACGCCGACGTCGGCCCGGCGCAGGGCGCTCGCCGCGCCAGCGACCTGATCGGCCGTGGCCTCGGTGGTGGCATGGCCGCCCGGTTGCCGTGCACCGGCGAGCTCGTCGCCGACCCGCAGTCCCGGCTGGCGGTATCGCGGGTGCGCTGCGCGGGCCGGATCCGGTCACTGCTCATCCCGCTGGGCGCGTTCGTGCGGGTGCGCGTCACCGGCCAGTCGCTGAAGGACCGGCCATGATCGGGCGTCGCCTCGATCCGGCGGGAGAGGAGGGCAACGCGATCGTCGAGTTCGTCTTCGTCGCGCTGATCGTCCTGGTCCCGCTGATCTACCTGGTCGTCGCGGTGGCGGTGGTGCAACGGGCCCGCCTGGCCACCACCGACGCGGCCAGGGACGTCGGCCGCGCGGTGGCCACGTCCGGCAGCCTGGCCGAGGCCGCCGGCCGCGGCCAGGTGGCTCTGCGGATCGCGCTGGCCAACCAGGGCCTGCGGCCGGACGAGGTCGAGCTGCGCTACGTCGGCGCCGGTGAGTCCTGCCAGGCGTCCTCGGGCCGGGCGCCCTCGCTGGCACCGGGCGCGGAGTTCGCGGTGTGCGTCGTCCGCCACCAGCGGCTGCCCGCCGTGCCCCGGCTGCTGTCCGGGCGCGGCATCACCACCGTCGGCCGGTACGTGGTGCACGTCGACGACTTCCGGCCGGCCCGATGATCGCCGTCCCCGCGCGTCGCCGGCGGGACTGGCACGCGGACGACGGCTCCACCATCCCGCTGATCCTGGGCTTCTTCCTGATCGGGCTCCTGGTGGTGGCCGGTGCGGTGCTGGCCAGCGACGCCTTCACCAAGCAGCGGGACCTGCAGAGCATCTGCGACGGCGCTGCGCTGGCCGCGGCGAACTCCGTCGACAGCCAGCAGGCGCGCACCCAGCCCCTCACCGGGGCGCTGCCGCTGGCGGGGGTGCAGGACGCAGCCGAGCACTACCTCTCCCGGGAGCCGGATCGGTCGAGCGTGCGGATCGCCACGACGGTGACCGCCGACGGGCAGACCGTGCACGCCCGCTGCGTCCGGCACGTCCGGCTCGCCTTCGGTGCCGCGATCGGACGTGCCGGAGGCGTGGACGAGCATGCGGCCGCCAGCGCCCGCTCCGACCTCGGCTGAGCGGCCCCCGGCTCACCCTGTGCAGGGTTGTCGCCGGACGTCAGCGGTCGGACCGCTGACGTCCGGAACGCAACACCTCCGATCCGCTCGGCTCGGCCACGTCCGGCCACGGTCCGCCCACACCCGGCCGGCCGGAGACCGGTGCTCAGCCACGCATCGCCCTACTCTGGGACCGGTGGTGAACGAGCAGCAGGCGACGGGCCGGCACGACGGGTTCGCCGGTCGGGACGAAACCGACGCCGAGACCCTGACAAGCGCCGGAAGGGCAACCGCCGAGCACGCCGGACCCGGCACGAGGGACCACGGCACGAGGGACCAGGGCACGAGGGACCACGGCACGAAGGACCAGGGCGAGGAGAGCACCCTCACCGTCGTCCTGGCGCTGGCGGCCAACCTGGGGGTGGGCATCCTCAAGCTCGGCGCCGGCCTGCTCTCCGGTTCCGGGGCGCTGCTGTCCGAGGCCGCCCACTCGGCCGGCGACAGCTCCACCGAGCTGCTGCTGCTCACCGCGCTGCGCCGCTCCGAGCGGCCGGCCGACCGCCGGCACCCGTTCGGCTACGGCAAGGAGCGCTACTTCTGGTCGCTGCTCGCGGCGCTGGCGATCTTCGTCTCCGGCGCGGCCTTCTCGATCTTCGAGGGGCTGCACACCATCCTCGGCCCGGCCGAGGACGCGAAGATGGTCTGGATCAACTACCCGGTGCTGGTGCTCGCCGCGGTCCTCGAAGGCATCAGCTTCCGGCAGGCACTCGGCCAGGCCAAGGGCGCCGCGGCCCGGGGCCGGCGCAGCGTCCAGTCCTACGTGCGCGACCCGGATGACCCGACGGTCAAGAGCGTGGTGCTGGAGGACTCGGCCGCGCTGGTCGGCCTGCTGCTCGCCGGGGTCGGCGTCGCGCTGCACCAGCTGACCGGCAACGGCGTCTACGACGGCATCGCCTCGCTGGCCATCGGCGTGCTGCTGATCGTCGTCGCCTACCAGCTGGCCCAGAGCTGCAAGGGCCTGCTGATCGGCAAGCAGGCCGATCCTCGGATGCTCGCCGCGATCGCCGAACGCCTGGAGCAGCAGCCCGAGATCCTCGACGTGGTCGACCTGCTCACCATGCTGACCGGCGTCGGGCGGACCCTGCTCTGCGTCCGGGTGGACTTCGAGGACGGCTGCACCGCGGACGAGATCGAGCAGGCCAGCGTGCGCATCGACCACGAGCTGCGGGCGGAGTTCGGCGAGCTGGACGAGATCTTCATCCAGCCGGTGCCACGCAGCGACGCCCGGCTCCGGCAGCGGGTGCTGCGCCGGTACGGCCGGGTGCTCGCCGACGAGCCCGAGTCCGAGGCCGCCGAGCGCGATGCCTCGACCGCCGCGATCGAGCGGGACGGCACCGACCAAACCGCCCAGCTGGGTAGCGCCGCCGGCTGACCCCAGGCGCGCCACACCGGGCGGTGCGACCAGTAGGCTGGGCTGCTGTGACTGACGTACCCGCCGAGCTGAAAGAGCTCTCGGCCACGATGTCCAGCATCGAAGCCGTGCTCGACGTCGACAAGCTGCGCGCCCAGGTCGCCGAGCTGGAAGAGCGGGCCTCCGACCCCGAGCTCTGGAACGACCCGGAGAACGCGCAGAAGGTCACCACCAAGCTCAACCACACCCAGGCCCAGGTGCGCCGGGTCACCGACCTGCGCACCCGGCTCGACGACGCCGGCGTGCTGTGGGAGATGGCCGAGGAGGCCGACGACGCCGACTCCCGGGCCGAGGTCGAGGGCGAACTGACCGGGCTGACCAAGGCGGTCGGCGAGCTCGAGGTGCAGACCCTGCTCTCCGGCGAGTACGACGCCCGCGAGGCGCTGGTCACCATCCGGTCCGAGGCCGGTGGCGTGGATGCCGCCGACTTCGCCGAGATGTTGCTGCGGATGTACCTGCGCTGGGCCGAGCGGCACAACTACTCGACCGAGGTCTATGACACCTCCTACGCCGAGGAGGCGGGCATCAAGTCCGCCACGTTCCAGGTCAAGGCGCCCTACGCCTACGGCACGCTGTCGGTCGAGCAGGGCACCCACCGGCTGGTCCGGATCAGCCCGTTCGACAACCAGGGCCGCCGCCAGACCAGCTTCGCCGGCGTCGAGGTGCTGCCGGTCGTCGAGCAGTCCGACCACGTCGAGATCCCCGAGGACGACCTGCGGGTCGACGTCTACCGGTCGTCCGGGCCTGGTGGGCAGGGCGTCAACACCACCGACTCGGCCGTCCGGATCACCCACCTGCCGACCAACATCGTGGTCAGCTGCCAGAACGAGCGCAGCCAGATCCAGAACCGGGCCTCGGCGATGGCGGTGCTGCAGGCCAAGCTGCTCGAACGCCGCCGCGAGGAGGAGCAGGCCAAGCTGGACGCGCTCAAGGACGGCGCCAGCAGCTGGGGCAACCAGATGCGTTCCTACGTCCTGCACCCGTACCAGATGGTCAAGGACCTGCGCACCGACTACGAGGTGGGCAACCCGGCCGCGGTGCTGGACGGCGACATCGACGGCTTCATCGAGGCCGGCATCCGCTGGCGCCGCTCCGCCTGAGACGCCGCCCGGTGCATGACATGCACTAATTTCCCTATAAGTGACCTTGCAGGTGGATCGAGAACCTCTGTAGCCTTCAGCCGAATAATTCCGGAACTGAAGGAGTAATGATGCATCGTGTGAGGAAATCTGTTCTCGCTCTGACGTCGGCGGGAATGGTCGCGGTCGGTCTGACCGGCCTTGCCGAGCCCGCGCACGCGGCGGCCGGCGATTTCGTTGAGTGTTACAACGGCAACTACTCCGGTTATCAGGTGAAGTGCTTCGCCTACGTCACCGGCAGCCAGATCAAGTGGACGTTCAACGGAATGCACCTCACCGCTTATGACGGCAAGATCACCATGCTGTCCAACTGTGGCACTAAGGGAACGCCCTACACCGCGTTGGTCGACTACATCGACTCCACCACCGGCGCTCCGGCCGAAGTCGGAACCAGCAATACCTGCGGTGCCGTCAACCAGTAGCTGCCTTATCTGTCACGGCCGCCGGGAGAGGCGGCCGTGACAAAGACACGTCAAGTAGGGCAGAACTACGGCAGCTGGACGTATGACGCCAGGAACGAGCGCGCCGAGTCGGTGTCCGCCCGGTACACCACGGTGGTGGCGTAGCACGGGTTGTCGCCGGTGACGGTGTCGCCGGCCAGCAGCATCACGCCGTTCAGCGTGACGAAGTTCGGGCCGCCGGAGTCGCCGTAACAGGCCCCGCCGTAGCCCTGTGACTCGATCATCGACAGCTTGATCCAGGTCGGGGTGAGGGCGTTGAAGCCCAGCGTCGCCTTCAGCAGGGTGCCGCCGCCAGGGTGGCTGGGCTTGCCGCCGCCGGTCTGCGCCTCCTCGGTGCCGTAGCCGACGGTCAGCCAGGGCGCGGCGTTCAGCTGCGCCGAAGTCAGCGCCGACAGCTGCCCCGCGGCCGGCAGCCGGGCCGGGGTGAAGCTCCACACGTTCGCCGGGGTGCGCGACCGGCCGGCGAAGTCGACCACGGCAATGTCGTGCGGGTCGGACTGGGCCTGCCGGTAGCCCCGGTCCGCGACTCCGGTGCCCTCCACCGCCTCGCCGTGCTGGACGAAGTACTGCGCCTCCGCGGTGCCGGAGAGCCCCAGCGCGGCAGCCGCGTCCAACTCGCCCTGCACGTCCTGGTCGAGGGAGACGTAGAAGTGGTCCAGCGACGGGTTGGTCGACCAGCCCACGATGCAGTGCGAGGCGGTGAGGAAGGTGTCGCGGTCGATCATCGCGCCACTGCAGTGCCAGTCGAAGGAGTCGTCAAGGCCGTCGCCGTTGGTGTCCCAGAGGACGAGCAGCGCGCCGGTCTCGGTCCGCTCCGGCGCGGGCGAGCCGTTGTAGGTGTTGATGGCGCCGGCCGGTCCGGCCAGCAGGCCGGCGGCGAGGACGGCCGCTCCGGTGGCGGCGAGGAGGGTACTGAGATGTCGTGGCATGCAGGCACTCCAGGGTGGGATGAGCACCGGTGATGAATTCCGCTGATGAATTCCGCGCAGAGCTTGGCATTCCGACCGGCCGCCGGGAAAGGATTCACGCCGGTTTCGGCCAGTTCCGCGTCCTCGCCCCGGGCGCGGTGGCCCGGAGCATGCGGTACCGGGCGGTAGGATAGCCTCCCGTGATTGCGCTCCAGAACGTCACCAAGATCTATCCGGCAAGCACCCGTCCGGCCCTCGATGGCGTCTCCCTGGAAATCGACAAGGGCGAGTTCGTCTTCCTCATCGGCGCCTCCGGTTCCGGCAAGTCCTCGGTGCTGCGGCTGCTGCTGCGCGAGGACACGCCCACCAAGGGCAACGTGGTCGTCAACGGCAAGGACATCGCCCGGCTGCCCGGCCGCAAGGTGCCCGAGCTGCGCCGCGGCATCGGCTGCGTGTTCCAGGACTTCCGGTTGCTGCCGAAGAAGACGGTCTTCGAGAACGTCGCCTTCGCCCTGGAGGTCATCAACAAGTCCCAGCGCTCCATCAACCGCTCGGTGCCCGAGGTACTGGAGATGGTGGGCCTGGACGGCAAGGCGCACCGGTACCCGAACGAGCTCTCCGGTGGCGAGCAGCAGCGCGTCGCGATCGCCCGGGCCTTCGTGAACCGGCCGCTGGTGCTGCTGGCGGACGAACCCACCGGAAACCTGGACCCCGACACCAGCCAGGGCATCATGGGATTGCTGGAGCGGATCAACCGCAAGGGCACCACGATCCTGATGGCCACCCACGACAACAACATCGTCGACGCGATGCGCCGCCGGGTCATCGAACTGGACCTCGGCCACGTGGTGCGCGACCAGAACCGCGGCGTCTACGGCATCGGCCGCTGAGCCGAGCCGACCCCCTCGTACGTGCCGAAGCCGAACCGATCGGAGCCCCTGACCCGTGCGCGCTAGCTATCTGATGTCCGGTGTGGCCACCGGCCTCCGACGCAACGCCAGCATGACCATCGCCCTGGTGCTCTCCACCGGCATCGCGCTGTTCTTCCTCGGCGGCGCGCTGCTGATCAACAAGGAGATCGCCAAGACCCAGACGGCGTACAAGGACAAGATCAACGTCTCGATCTACCTGTGCACCCAAACGTCCAACCAGACCCCCGGCTCGAACTGCAAGCACGCGGTGACCGACTCCGAGCGGCAGGCCCTGCAGACCCGGCTGCAGAACGACCCGCAGATCACCGGCGTCGACTACATCAACCAGGACGAGGCCACCTCGATCGCCAAGCAGCGGCTGGGCGAGAAGGTGGTGGACGAGGCCGGTCCCGGCGCGATCCCGTCCTCGTTCACGATCAAGCTCAAGGACCTGAAGAAGGACTACGCCCCGGTCGCCGCCCGCTATGCCACGGCCACCGGCGTCGAGCAGGTGCAGAACCAGGACATCAGCCTCAAGACCATGCTGCGGCTCTTCGACACCGGCCGGGTCGGCTCGTACGTGATGGCGATCATCGTCGGCATCTGTGCCCTGCTGCAGATGGCCAACACGATCCAGGTCGCCGCCCAGCAGCGCCGCAACGAGACCGGCATCATGCGGCTGGTCGGCGCGTCCCGCTGGATGACCCAGCTGCCGTTCGTGATCGAGGCGATGGTGGCCGCGGTGGTCGGTGCCGCACTGGCCATGGTCGGCAACTGGATCGCCAAGCTGGTGTTCCTCGACGGCCTGCTCGGCGACCAGGTGAAGTCGCGCATCCTGCAGCCGATCGTCGGCAACGACATCCTGCTGGCCGGCGGGGTCGGGCTGATCGCGGGCGTGGTGCTGGCCGCGTTCACGGCCTGGGCCACCCTGCGGCTGTACGTCCGGTTGTAACGCCTCAATCGGGTTGGGCCGCCAGGTAGGTTGATCGGTATGGTCACCGCACAGAAATCGTCGAACCGGCCTGCGCGCAAGCTGATCGCGCAGAACAAGAAGGCGCGACACGACTACACGATCGTCGACACCTACGAGTGCGGTGTGGTGCTGATGGGCACCGAGGTGAAGTCGCTGCGCGAGGGCCGGGCGTCGCTGGCCGAAGCGTTCGCCACCATCGACGACGGCGAGGTGTTCCTGCACAACGTGCACATCCCGGAGTACGCGTTCGGGTCGTGGACCAATCACACCCCGCGTCGGGTGCGCAAGCTGCTGTTGCACAAGGCTGAGATCCTGCGGCTGATCGGCCGGACCAAGGAGTCCGGGCTGACCCTGGTGCCGCTGTCGATCTACTTCTCCGAGGGCAAGGTCAAGGTCGAGATCGCCCTGGCCCGGGGCAAGAAGACCTGGGACAAGCGGCAGGACCTAGCCAAGCGGGACGCCGACCGCGAGGTGCAGCGCGAGCTCGGCCGCCGGCTCAAGGGCCGGTACGCCTGAGGTGCTGACCGACGCCGACGTGCCGGGCGTGTGGCAGGAACTGGGCCTGCCCGGCCTGGCCGACGTGCACGTGCACTTCCTGCCGGAGCGGATGCTGGCCAAGGTCTGGCGCTACTTCGACGAGGCCGAGCGGCACTACGGCACGCCGTGGCCGATCTGGTACCGGACCCCGGACGCCGACCGGATCGCCGCCCTGGCCGCGCTGGGCGTCGAGCGGTTCCCCACACTCTGTTACCCGCACAAGCCGGGCATGGCCGGCTGGCTGAACGCCTGGTGCGCCTCATTCGCGGCCGAGCACCCGGGCGCCATCCAGAGCGGGACGTTCTACGCCGAGCCGTCCGCGGCGGCCGACGTGGCCTCGGCGCTGGACTCCGGCGCCCGGATCTTCAAGGTGCACGTGCAGGTGGGCGGCTTCGACCCGTCCGACGAGGTGCTGGACGCGGCCTGGGCGCTGCTCGCCGAGGCCGGTGTCCCGGTGGTGGTGCACTGCGGGTCCGGGCCGCTGCCGGGCGCGCACACCGGACCCGGGCCGATCGCCGCGGTGCTGCGCCGGCACCCGGCGCTCGCCGTGGTGATCGCGCACGCCGGGGCGCCGGAGTACGCCGAGCACCTGGAGCTGGCGCTGCGCTACGACAACGTCCGGCTCGACACCACCATGGTGGGCACCGGCTTCATGGAGAAACGGGCCCCGGTGCCGCGCGAGGTGCTGGCCCGCTACGCCGACGCCGGGCACAGGATCGTGCTGGGCAGCGACTTCCCGAACATCCCGTACAGCTATGCCCACCAAATCCAGTCGCTCATCGACTGGGGCTTCGGCGACGATTGGCTGCGCCGGGTGCTCTGGACGAACGGGGCGGAACTGCTCGGCCTTGACTGACGGGGAGAGTTCGACATGACGCTGACCTGGCGGCCGCTGACCGTCGAGGACGCCGAGGCCTGGGCCACGCTGGTGAACCTGCTGGCCGAGGTGGACGGCACCGAGGAGTTCTACGAGCCCGAGGACCTGCGCGAGGAACTGCAGCACCAGGAGGGCTTCGATCCGGCGCTGGACACCCTCGCTGCCTGGCAGGGCGACCTCCTGGCCGGCTTCGTCGCGCTGTGGGTGAGCGGCAACCTCGACGCGGACGGCCGGGCCACGGTGGGCATCGGTGGCGGTGTGCACCCGGAGTTCCGCGGCCGGGGCATCGGCCGGGAGCTGATGGACCGGATCGAGCGGCGCGGCCTGGCGGTGGCGGCCGAGCGGCATCCCGGGGCCGAGACGTACCTGCGGGCCTCCGGTGGGCTGGCGGGCGCGTCGGTGCGGCCCCTGCTGGAGCATCGGGGGTACGAGCTGGCGCGGTACTTCCACGAGCTGGAACGGCCGCTTTCGGGAGGTCTCACGACGAGCGGCGGGGTGCGGCCCTTCGACGCCGAGCTGGCCGAGCAGGTCCGGCTGGCGCACAACGAGGCGTTCGCCGGGCACTGGGGCTCGTCGCCGCGGACCGAGGCCAACTGGCGCGAGCTGGTGGCCTCGCGGGCATTCCGGCCGGGATTCAGCTTCGTGAGCCTGGCGGCCGACGGCCTGGTGGACGCGTACGTGATCGCGCGGCAGTGGGTCGAGGGGGAGCTGTACGTCGAGCTGGTCGGGACGCGGCCCCGGGCGCGCGGGCGCGGGCTGGCCCGGGCCTGCCTGGCGGCGTCGCTGGCCGCGGCCGGTGCGGCTGGGCTGACCAAGGCGGCGCTGACCGTGGACGGCGAGAACGGGACCGGCGCCGGCCGGCTCTACGCCTCGATGGGGTTCGAGCCGGTGCGGGTGGTGGCGTCGTACCGCAAGCTGGCGTTCGCGGGGCGGTAAACGTCGTGGCTGGGGGCGGAGCGGGCATGGCATGATGGTCAGGTTCCACAGGCACACGACCAGGGGGTGAATGGTCTCGACTTCGGAC